>Ga0209804_1000147_pt1 | contig 61176 bp, 42 predicted proteins | sample GraSoiAngelo_139_FD_185896 | JGI IMG/M metagenome (GOLD analysis project Ga0209804, IMG submission 185896) | Grasslands soil microbial communities from the Angelo Coastal Reserve, California, USA - 14_0929_12_20cm (SPAdes) (version 2) | ecosystem: Environmental > Terrestrial > Soil > Grasslands ... | reverse complement strand
CCGTCGGTGTAAAGTGCACGATCACGCGGGGATGGCACTTCAGCCAGTGCCGCACCTTTTGGTGTTTGTGGGTCGCATAGTTGTCTACAATCAGGTGCAGTTCCAGCTCCGGCGGCGTCTCCCTCTCGGAGCTTAACACAGTTAATGACAGTGACGATTAATGGCGGCCCAAGCAAGTCGAGTTACGGGAGGCAAGACAATGAAGCTAATCGCATTGCTCTTGATGGCGGTCCTTGCGCTGAATGCGACCGGTGCAGCTGTCCAGATGGACACCCCGCCCGTGAGTTCACGACAGACGAACGCATACATAGCTCAAGGAGCTGAGGTCAAGTCGGAAGTAACAAAACGTGGTGTGGGCAAGCAATCACGTGTTCGCGTCAGCCTGCATGATGGAACCGAGGTCAAAGGTTACATCAGTGCAGTTGATGACAGCTCATTCGCTTACGGACCAAAAAGGCGGCAAGGCGACGACGATCAGCTATGAAGATGTGAGCAAAATCAAGGGCCACGGATTGTCCAAGCCGGCGAAGGTTCTCCCTAAGTCCGCGAGGTCAGCTCACCGATGAGCCGGGCTGCCCGCTCTTTCGGGCGAAAAAACGCGATGTCGCGTTGCACCGCGGTGGACCTCGGTGGGGACAGACCTGTCACGGTGCACAGTTGCTTCGTGGCTTGCATTTGCAGGCTACAGAAGAATTAGTCCCATACGGACACCAAGGGTGACGGCCTCCGTGCGTGTTGAGGCACCGAGTTTGTCGAGTATAGAACTGATGTGGAACTTTACCGTGTGCTCGGAAATCCCAAGGCTCACGGCCATCTCTCTATTGCCCAGCCCTTCTGCCAGCATGCGCAGAACTTCAATCTCGCGAGCTGTAAGGGTGTCGAATACCTCTCGCGGGAAGTCTTCACTCCCCGGCTGAACACGTTGAGCGAGTTCAATCGTGGTTCCGGAATCCAGTACAACCAGGCCGCCACATATCATTTGTACAGCCGATAGGATCTGCTGCGCAGGTGCGTCTCGCGGCAAAATGGCTTTGACTCCGGCACGCAAAGACCGCGCCGTCCAGCCGGGATTCGGGTTGTCGACCAGTGCCACCGCACCAATGTTGCGGGCTGATTCAGTCAAGGCAGAAATCGTCGTCACAAATTGCGGGTCCGTGCGATCCAGATCAGCCAGGATGATATCCGGTTGGAATTCGCGAGCTTGCGCAGGCACAACCGCCAGACTCGGTGTGCTGCCGGCAAGTTTCAGCGGTGCGCTCGTCTTCACAAGCGCTTCCAATCCCGCCCGTCGGACCGAAGATGAAGCGACCACCAGCACGCGGATCACTCCAGCTCCGTTCTTTCTGCTCATCGCTTACCTTCCTGGACGATCACCCAGGTTGACTGAAAGCTGCACTGGCTCGCCGCCACGAATGGCTTTGATGGCGACCTTGTCTCCCACTTTGGCGGAGGCGAGTAAGTCCTGGACTGCCCCCACGTCTTCGAGTGCTGTGCCCCGGATTTCAGTCAACACGTCTCCCAAAAGCACGCTACCTTTGTCGGCAGGGCCTTCACTTTCAACGTGCACGACGAGCAATCCGCTGTTGGTGGTCGATTTCAGTTTTGCCCGCATCGTTTCCGGAATCGCGACCGGCTGCATCGCCAGGCCAAGATAAGGACGCGCAATGTGGCCTTTCTCCAGCAACTCGTCGACTACCCGGTTCACGGTCAGAACCGGAATGGTGAGCGCCCTACCGGGAGCAAGACCACGCGTGTTTATACCCACTATCTTTCCTTGCCCGTTGACCAGGGGCCCACCCGAAAGGCCGGGGTACAGCGAGAGATCTAGCCGAATATGTTGGTCCAGTAGACCGCCTCGGGGAGTACGCCATTCCCCACTTAGGCCGCCGATGATCCCCGCGCTCGCCACCAGGTTGCCTCGCCAGGAACGCCCCAGTGCAAGCACCACTTGCCCGAGCTGGAGACCAGTACTCTCGGCGAAATCAGCAATAGCATTACCGCTTTCTCCAATCTTCAGTACCGCGAGATCCGTGCTGGAATCGCGACCCGAAAGCGCTGCCGAGACTGTTTTGCCTTCCGCACCGATCACCTTGATCTCCGCTTCCCGACGAATTGCGTGATCCGCAGTCACCACAATGCCTTCTCTCCATTCGATGCCGCTGGCGGGCATCCTGCCCCCAGCATGTACCCCGACCACCGCTCCGCCGGTGCCCTCCGCGATTGAGGCCAGTTCACTTGACAAGGTTTCCATCACTGACGAATTCGACATCTCGCTCTCCTTGAACCGCTAGTTTCGTCCAGCATGTCCTCAGAATGGAGGACCGAAGAAACGAGCACATCAGCCGGTTGGCTAGGTGGAAACTACCCGATTGTCGAGAATGAATGCCGACCGCGAAGAGGGCTGCCGCGATACGGGGGCAAGCGCTGTCGCAAGGCATTGCAGTCATCGAAAGACCAGCGAATAACTCCCAGAGCCCGGAAGTTTATGCCGGGAAACGAAGAGTAGTACAAGACCAATCACGTTGGGAGGCACCCGACTTCCTCTATTCCATCGGGTGCGTGCACAGGGCCTCTGGCGCTGCGGAGGGTGTTGTGAAGGAAAATCTCGGTCCTGGCAGTTCTAACTGCTTCCATTAATCATGCGGCAAGTCGGTCAATGACGCGGGCGCCGGGCCCGAACGCGAAACTAGATAGCTGCGCATTCCCTTCCCGTCGGCATCTACCGCTTGCAGGTTCATCCGGAACTCACAGAGCTTCGCGGCGGTGCTTGGGCGAGAGTGCGCTATTGTGCTGTTCCAATGCGATGCGAACGAGCTGGGTTCGAGTATGCGTGCCAGTCTTGGCAAAGAGCAGGTGCAGGGTGGCCTTAACCGAACTCTCTGAAACCCCAATTCGGTCGGCAATCTCCTTGTTAGCCAGGCCTTCAAGGACAAAGGAAAGGATTTGCTGCTCTCTTCGCGTAAATTGTTCTCCATGAGACCGTGCGGAAGGCGGCATGGGAACGACTGGTTCCAAGGCGGGCAGATAGGCGCTGATCGGTTGTCCCCGCAACGATTGTGCTTCCGGCGCCAGCAGACGCTGAGCCGTCTGATTGCAGAGAACAATCTTTCCGTCCAAGCCAACCGTGACGATAGCAGCCGGCGTGCCCTCGACCAGAATATTTAACCGCTCCTCCGCTTCATGCCGCCGCTCAATTTGGTCTGCCAGTTCGTCGGCGTGCTGTTGGAGTGCAAGATAACGATTGCGAATGAGCTCGGAAACGAACAGCCCCGTGCCCATGAATGCAGCTGAACTAAATAGGAGGTGTATGAACGTCTCATTCTTGGGCCGGTTGCTGAAATCAAGAACAGCGCATACCAGGGCGATGATGATAATCGTCCGGCGCGCCAGGAATCCTGCTGCAATCATGATCGGAAACAGGTACAGGAGGCCCAACGAGATGTAGGGCTTAATCCACAAGTCGACGAGGGCAATCGCTGCCCCGAAAACCGCTGCCGCAAACAAGAGTTTGCTGCGATTAGCCGCAACAAAAATGGATAAAGGGTGTTTCATGGCGGAATGATGCCATGGGGCCCGCGATTTCGGGGGTAGGAACGAGTGGCCTATCCATTAGGATAGCTCAATCTAAGTCCGAAAGATAGTTATTTTGTACGAAAGATAGCATTCCCATCTAATTAGACGATTTGCATACTCGGCAACATTTGAGCTCAACTGCTGCCGAGTAAAAAGAACTGGCAAGGGGAAAGCTCAAGTCCCCCTGTAGGCCCAAGTTCAATAGAGACAAGCAACTGGCGTCTGTGCCGCATGATTCAAACCATACTTTCTGACGGGAAGTGATGCCTGTGTGAGGCCAATGGTGACTGCGCCCAGTACAACAAGGAGAACAATTAAGAGCCTGCAATGGGTCGGCATGGAGGCACTCAACCAACTTAACGTTGGCTTCATTGCAATCAATGATGCGGGCCGGCTATTGCTCACGAATTCTACGGCCAAGCATATTCTTTCAGCTCGCGACGGTCTGGAGGTGACTCCCGAGGGAATACTAAGCTCGACTGACGGCTCACGGTTCAGCCTGATGAACACAACTGTCGAAGCATGGCCGGGGAAATCCGAGGATCGCAGCAGGCTGGTTGTTGTTCCTCGGAGTGGTGGTCGAAGGTCGCTGACCGTCATCGTGCGCCGCGTTGTTCAAGTATCTTCAACACAAAATTCGGATGCTCCTGCTGCGTTGGTGTTTGTCCTTGACCCCGACCTCCCCATGGATGCGTGTAACGCCGAATTGCGCCAGCTCTACCAACTCAGTTCTGCCGAGGCCCGATTGGCTCGCCTTTTAATGGAGGGTAAAACCTTCGACGCCTGCTGCGAAGAACTGTGCGTTCAGCCATCAACAGCCAGGATGCACCTCGGCCACTTGTTTGTGAAGACGGACGTGCAACGCCAAGGCGAGTTGGTTTCGCTGTTGTTCAAGAGCGTTGGCCTAGTCCGGATGGAACCGAGAATTGCGCGGCGAAATTCCGAGGTTGTGGAGTGATACCAAAAGAAACCGAAGAGTTGTCAGCTTCTACCGAGTGGAGCCTGGAGAGTGCCATTAGTGTGGAGTCCACTCACACCTGTGGCGACGGCCGAGCATATCGGCAGGACGGCTTAGCATGACAATGCCGGAGAACCTTCTGAATACGTCTGCACATTCTGAGTGCGAGATCTGCGGTATGTCGCAGGCCAATGGTGGCTGCGGGGATGCGGGGAATTGCGCTGAGATCAAGAGCAAACTAGACATGGAGGATGTATATCTCAGGGAGATCACCAACCTGCTCGACCGTCATCCTGATAACCGTCCCTTTTACTTAGCCATGGCCGGATTTGAGGTGCTCGACATGCTCAACGTCGGATTCGCTGTGAGTAATGTTGCCGGCCGGGTGTTGCTGAGTAACCGGACAGCGGAGCAGATTCTGGCCGCTGGTGATGGTCTCACAGTGACCGCGCGCGGGATTCTACGTAGTCCAAAAGGATGTGCGTTAAGTGACCTAATTGAGCAGACGGCGAATGCGGTTCAGGATGGGAATTCAGAACTGAGATCCGTGGCGCTTACCATTCCACGGCCGTCTGGCAAGAGGCCCTTGATCCTGCTCCTGCGTTCGGTCCGGAACATGTCTTCGAAGCCGGGCACAGCCAGAGCTCTTACCCTGTTGTTCATTTTGGATCCTGAGGTGTCGGTCGAAGTGGAAATAAGCGAACTCCGCGAGCTCTACGGATTCACTCGCGCCGAAGCTCGTCTCGCTAATCTGCTGATGGAGGGCAACAGCCTCGAGAAGTGCTGCCATCAACTTGGCATCGGGCGCACAACGGCTTGTAGCCATCTTCAACAACTGTTCAAGAAAACTGGAGTTCGACGGCAGAGTCAATTGGTCTCCTTATTGTTCAAAAGTGTCGGACTGGTTAGGACAGGTTTGGTCCCCACGTTATTGAAGATGGGCTTATTGCGCACCCGGGGTGAGGAACGGGTAATGAAGAGTCGCCCTAACTAGCGTCGCCCGTCGCGATGTCCACACCGCGATTTAAAAGATCCTGTTGGCTCAACATTCATGGCAGTGAATCTCAATCGCCGACCAAACGCGCACCGATCAGCGCTGCGGCTGCCTGACTCAACGGTAGTGGTCCATCTTGCATAGACAATCGGCCGCTCTCCTTGTTGTTCTTGGCTGAGAACCTTCAAAAATCGCCTCCCGCCTTACTAAGTCCCTCGCACTTACAGTTTTCTTACACGAAATTTGCTATCTCATCTATTTCGATGTAGACGTCTGCCTTTGAGCGAAATAGCATCTCGGCGCTGGCCCCCCCGCCTGCCTCCCCCAAAAAAACGTTATCTCAGGAGGCTCAACCGCCATGAGAAAGCTGTTCCCGCTTTGGTTGCCAATACTTTTAGTTTGCCTTGCAACAGCGGTCGCAAGCGCCCAGTCATTCCGAGTGCAATGTCCAACCAGCACCGCCACACACCCAACCGCGGCCAACTCGGAACCTGACTACACCGCCCCGACTTACACGAGCGGGCAGACATATGTGTCGTCAGGCGCTGGCCATGTGAACGGCGCTATCAAGTGCCAGCAGATATCCGGCGGTGACGGTTACTCCACGATGGGTGACGGCACTCAGACGTACATGTTCTCCTTCGGGCCGCTGTCGGGACTTGGCGACATGGCCAACGGCCGCCCCGGTACAGAGTTCCCGAGCGTGTTCAATGGCGTCTACGGCGGAACATTCGCACCCGGCGACCCCGCCACCAGCGATGGAGCGGGTCCGGGTCCAAATCCTGCTTCGGGATTTAGGTACAACGGTGCAGTGGGGCTGATTCCGGATGCGACCGGAAATACTGCCGCCCCAAGTGCCGGTCATGTGGACCCACGTCCCATTGAGGATGTGGGAGTGATGAACGGGAACATTCCGGCTCCGTTGATGGCGATCGATGAGGATGACGAATTCTTCCTGACCCTCACCAACGTCGGCATGATCATGCGCCCCGACCTGTTCGAGCAGCACACGGTTCACTTCCACGGTTACCCGAACGCCTCCTCCTTCTATGACGGCGTGCCGGACGCCTCGGTCGCCATCAACATCGGCGGCAGCTTCACCTATTACTATCTGGCGCCGGATGCCGGCACCTACTTCTGGCACTGCCACATTACTCCTCCCGAACACTTGCAGATGGGCATGGTGGGGCAGATCTATGTGCGCCCGCGGCAGGATCGAGTTCCGGCAGGCACCAGCCTTTACACGGCCCTGAGCACTCAGCAGGGGGATCTGCGCACGGCTTGCCCTCTGGGCAATGATGCGGTTCACCACGACATTCTCTGCAGCAATCCTCTGCCCGCCATCAACACCGGCGCTACGAATACAGCAGCCGTTTATAGCGCAGCGGCAAGCGGCACTAACGCGCAAAGGCCTGGGTACGCCTATAACGATGGCGATGGCTCCACGTACTACGACGTCGAGTATCCCATCCAGATTCACGGTTTCGATCCCAACTTCCACTTTGTCGGCATGACCTTCAATCCGGAAGGTTTTGTCGACATGAAAGACAAGTACTTCCTGCTGAACGGCCGCAGCTACCCCGACACGGTCACGCCCGGGCCGCTGGCAACGCAGTCGGCAGATGGCGTCCTGCACTACTCGCAGCCGCTGCCCACGATCATCACCATTACGGCAGGCCAGAGGGCTCTGTTGCGCATTTCAGACCTCGACGTTACCGAATTTCAGACTCTGGCCTCCCTGGGGATTCCAATGCAGGTCGTCGCGCTGAACGCCAAGCTGCTCAGGGATCAGGCGGGAAACAACCTCTATTACACCACGAACTCGATCACGCTGGGCGGCGGTGAGTCGCTGGATGTAATTCTCGACACCTGCGCGGTTCGTGCTTCGATAACCAGCTGCACCACGCCGATGGCAGCGGGAACCTATTACCTCTACACCCCCAATCTTGACCACTTGTCAAACGACGCGGAGAACTTCGGTGGGTTGATGACCGAAGTCCGTGTCAATTAGGAGCGCAGCAATGAGGACGATGACAATGAAAAAAGTGATTTCGAATGTGCGGCTGTATCTCGTGCCAATCGCAGCCGTGGCGTTGTTGCTCGCGGCTACGGCGCATGCTGCGGCTCCTGGGGTTCGAGGGACCAGTTTCGGCCTAACGGCCAGCGCAGCCTTCATCTCGCAGCCTGACGGACAGCTGGTCTACTCATGGGGCTATGCGTGTGCCAGCGGTGGCAGTGCCGTCCCGTTCGGTCCCGCAACCGGAAGCGCGTGCGGGGGCGCGATGCAGATTCCCGGCCCCACGCTAATCGTCACGCAAGGGCAGTCGGTCTCGGTTACGCTGACGAATAATCTGCCGGCTGCGGCCGGCAACACATCGATTCTGTTCACCGGATTTGATGTGACGACATCGGGAGGTGTCGCCGGGCTGCTGACGCAGGAAGCGGCTCACGCGGGAACAGTTACTTACACTTTCACGGCCACGAACGCCGGCACGCATGCCTACTACAGCGGCACGCAAGGCGACCTGCAAGTCGAGATGGGGCTGTACGGCGCAGTCATTGTGCTCCCGTCTGCCATTCCCGCCAACTGCACGTCGGGGGTCGCGGCTTCGAACCTAACTGCGGAAAGGTTTTGGGGGGAAACGGATTTCCGCTTGGCGGCGGCCGCTTACAACCACCCCAAAGCATGCTACGACCGCGAATACCTCTTCCAGTTCTCCGAGATGGATCCCAGAATTCACCGCCAGGCCGAGGAGCAGGTTGCGGCACGGAGTACCTGCGTGGCTGGTGCTGTGGGGTGCAACCTCGAGGTGGCAACCGAACCTTACGTTCCCGCGTACTACCTGATTAACGGACGCTCGATGCCCGACGACATGGATCCTAACTATGCCGCCGAGTATCCCCACCAGCCTTACAACGGTAATCCACACATGCATCCGGGTGAGCAGGTACTGCTGCGCATCATCGGGCAGGGCCGCTGGCAGCATCCCTTCCACGAGCACGGTAATCACGTGCGCATTCTGGGGCGCGATGGAAACTTGATCGTCAGCCAGAGCGACCCGGCTAACAGTCTCGCCGGGCCTCTCCTGTTCACGACGACCACAACTCCGGGAGTGGCGATGGACGGCATTTTCTACTGGACGGGAAGGGGCCTGAACTGGGATCCATACGGCCACAACCCAGCTTCTGCTGACCCGCTGGCCAAGCTTTCCTGTACTCCGGATGCTAACGGCTACAACACTGGTGCTCCCACGGCAATCAACTATTTCGAGTGGTGCCAGGATCACAACAAGCCAGTTCAGTCTGCACCTTTCGGCGATGTTGCAGGCGGCGGTCCGGTAACTCTGCCTGATCCGAACATCTTTACCAACGGCGCCTGGTACGGCGGCAGCCCTTATCTCGGGCCCAATGCCACAGTGCGCGCGACCGGACCCACCGGCACTACGCCGCCCTCGGGGACAATCGCGAACTCACCCACCAGCGAAGCCGGCTTCGCCTTCATGTGGCACTCGCACAACGAGCGCGAGATCACCACCAACAATATCTTTCCCGGCGGAATGATGATGATGATGCTGGTTGATTCGCGGGAATTTCAGATCGACGAGACCAACTAGTCATGAGGAGAAGAGCAATGCTACCCAACTATCTCAAAGCCAGCCTGAAGACAGCGGTACTGATAACAACTGTTCTCCTCCTCGGAGCGGGCCTGGCCCTCGCCCAGGTCAACCTGACCGCTGTGCCCACAAGCGTAACCCTGCCCAGCGGCGACGTGGTGCCGATGTGGGGTTACAGTTGCGGCACGGCCGTGACAGGGGCCACCGCAACCTGCGCTCCACTGAATCCGGCGGCGCCGGCCGCAACGGCGACTACGCCGGCCGGTTGGTCCCCAGTGGTCATCACCGTTCCCTATGTGGCCACGGGGACGACTCTGACGATCAACCTCACGAACAGTCTGTCGTTCTTGAATGCCAACACCGTGCCTACTTCGTTGGTAATCGTGGGGCAGTTGGGCGGCGGACTCGGAACTGTCGGCGCAGGCTGCACCGGAGGCGCGACCTGCACAGCGAGTCCGGACCACTCTCTCGCCCAGGCGGCGACCACGTGGCCGATCGCGGGTAACCCGGGAACCGCTCCGCCGGGACAGGGGCCACGCGCACAGTCGCTCGGCACGGAAGTGGCGGCAGGAGCGACCACCGCACTGACGTGGTCAGCGCTCCGCCCCGGCACCTACCTGATTGAATCGGGCACACACCCGTCCATCCAGGGTCCGATGGGCTTGTATGGAATTTTGGTGGTAACGACTGCGCCGGCAGGTACGACGCCCGGCACCGCTTATCCCGCGGTGGCCGCCACGGCTACTACTGCCGCGGTTCCCGCAGTGACCTACAGCGCGGAAATCCCGCTGCTCTTCAGTGAAATCGATCCTGTCCAAAATAAGGCTGTAAACGCCGCCGTCAATACCGCTGGCTTCAGCGAGACCGCGGTGTGGTCCGGCCAGCCAGGCGGTTGCGGCAATCCCAGCTCGGCGACATATAACACCTGCTATCCGCCGGCGGTCAACTACACGCCGCTGTATTACCTCATTAATGGAGTCGCGTTCAACAAGACCAGCGCCGCAACCTCGCTGTTTGCCGCTGCCCCGGCGACGGGCGTGACCGGCAGCGTGCTGGTGCGCCTGGTGAACGCCGGGTCGCGGATGCACGTGCCTTCGATTGTGGGAGCGGACACCACGCCGCTCGTAGTGGCAACCGGGACAACGGCAGCTGCAGTGCCGGGCTTCAGCCTGGTGGCCGAGGACGGCAATCCTCTGCCCGGAGCTTCCCGCGTGCAGAGCGAAGTATTTATGGCGGCGGGCAAGACTTACGATGTGATGATCAATGTGCCCGCCAATGCCACGAAGCCGGCTCTTCCGGTGTTCGACCGCGAACTGAGCCTGTCGGGCAACGCGAGCGCTCGTGATGCTGGAATGCTGGCATACATCGGCGTCAACGGCGCTGGCCTTCCGAGTTCTCCCGCGATCGCTGCCGCGGTCGCCAGAGCCGATACCTATAACTCCGTAATAGCGGGCCAGACGTTGAGCGTGTCAGATCCCGGCAAGGGTGTGATCGCCAACGATACCAATGTTTATGGCGTCCAGTTGTTGACAGCACCGACTGGCGGTACGCTCACCCTGAACGCCGACGGCACGTTTACTTATGTGGCCGGTACGGCAACATCCGGCAGCTTTACATACTGCGCGAACGGTTCGGTCACGGCGGGAGTATGCTCCTCCGGAATCACCGCTTCGGTGACCTTGGGTGCGGCGCCGATTGAGGCCGCCAGTGGTATTACTTGTACCGCCCAAGCGTTCGCGTCGAATGTAGCAACCACTCTGAGCATCAAACCCCCTGGCGTCCTAGCATCTTGTAAAGACGCGTTGGGCTATCCGCTCACGGTTGGCACGTGGACAGGGGGAGCTGGCGTGACGGTCACCGGCGATCCGAATGGCGGATTCACCGCGACCGTTCCCACGCACACCACCGCAACCAGTGTGAATTTCACCTTCCAGCCCAAGAACTCACAGGGAACACTCGGCGCAGCTGCGACCGTGACAATCAACTTCCCGGGGGCAAGCAATCTCGTGGTATCGGTTCTGGACGGCAAGAGCAGAGCTGCTATCACCGACTATCGCTGGATTATTGAGGAAGACCGCACGTTTTACGTCGACCCCACGAAGACGACCAACACCGGCGGCACAACGTCGACGACGGTGGTTCCAACCTATGGCACGAATTTCCACACCAGCTACATGCCGCTGGTGGCGGCGGGCTGCACCGGACCTCTGTCCTGCGAAGCTGGCCAGACTTTGGTTGATCCCACCACTGGCAGCCATGCAGCCGCGGTGTGCGATATCGGCAATGGCGTTTGCCGAACCACGCAGGCACAACAGACTCCTGTAATGCCCAGCACGGTCCACTTGGATCCGACCAAGCGTTACTACATCTCCGTTCTGCCGGGCGACGCGGCGAATCCGTTTAATACTGGGAACGCCTCGGGCGGACACGGCATGGGCGGTGCCCCGATCCTGTTCCCCGGCGCAATAGCCGGGACAACTCCATCGGTCACCATATTGACCGAGCCTACACCCCTGCCAACCGCGAAACTGTCCGTATTTGTGTTTCAGGACGATTTCCCACTGAACGGTGAAAACGATGCCGGTGGCAACCCGGCCCCCATAGCCCCTAATGAGCCTGGTCTGGGCGGCTTCGAAATCATCCTGTTTGACGACGCCGGCGGCACCGGGGATGCGACTGGTCAGATGACCTACGACATGTTCAACATGCCGTTGTCGAACAGCCTGGCGGGAACACCGGATCCGACCACGGGGCTGGACGCTTGCCCGATTTCGCAGCAGGCCACCACAGATAAAACTCAAGCAGGTATCACGGGCATGATCGTGACCTGCCCGAAGTTTGAAGCGGACGGTAAAACCTTTTCTCCGCTAGCAGGGCAAGCCGTGGTTGCCAACCTGATGCCGGGAAGGTACGGCGTGGTGGCCACGCCCGCTGCCGACCGGATTGCGGCCGGGGAAGAGTGGCTGCAGACTAATACTCTGGATGGCCAGAAGGCTCACGATTCGTTCTTACGGATTGGCGAGCCGAGCTTCTTCCAGGAATATGGGCCGGCCGGATACCACGTATCGGTCGGCTTTGCCAACCCGGCTATTATCCAAGCTCGCTTGGCGGGCGTTTGCGCCGGCACTGACCCGAACATTACGGGCACGGGTTGCACCAATACCTTGACCGGCCGGGTCGTAACCGAGCGCATGAGCCGCACGCCTGATGAACGACTCTACGGCAGCGGTTCTAACGATAGCTTCGCCTTCACCCAGTGCTACGTGAGCTTTGGCGATCCGGACGGCGAAGACTTCGCGTTTACCAAGTGCGCGGGCGATGGCACCTTCAGCCTTTCGGGTCTGCCGAATGGCGATTGGAGAATGACCGTCTTCGACCAGTGGAACGATATGCTGGTGGACGGCCTTTCGACGCCGGTCCGGTTGGCGGGCGGAACCACCAACATCGGTGACGTTGCCATGAACCAGTGGCAGGCGAATATCTACACCAGCAGCTTCTTTGACGCCAATGGCAACGGCATCCGGGACACCAACGAATCCGGCCTGACGCTGGTACCGACGAACATTCGTTTCCGCGATGGCAGCTACTCCAACTTCAACAACACCGACCTGAGCGGCAACGCGGGCTTCAACGAGGTATTCCCGCTGTTTGCCTGGTACGTGATTGAATCGGATTCGACGCGTTACAAGAACACGGGGACGCACGTGGTCTACGACGCGGGTGGACCCGCCGATGGCACACCGTGCGGGGCAACCGCCGGAACGGCGCCGTGCGGAAACTCGGCCATCGCCCAGTTCATGGCGAACACGTATGAAGCGGTCCCCCTGCCTGCGAACCTGCACGTACCGGGAGCCGTTTATTGCGCCAATGCAGACTGCACCGGGACAAATTCGACGACCGGCACTCCGACCTCCACCGGCCGAATCGATCCGCCTTGGGTTGTGAGCGAAGGCTGGCAGGGCTTTTCCGGCCAGAACTCGTTTATTGAATTCGGCAAAAAGCCTTTCGTGGCGGGTGAGAACGGCGGCATCCGTGGCGAAGTGATCTACGCCTCAACGCGGCCATTCGATGATCCCGCGCTGCTCATCCACACCAGTTGGACGCCGGATGTGCCGGGAGTCACCATTAACCTGTACCAAGAGAAGACTGCGCCCGACGGCACGACAGCCCTGGTGATGGTGGACACCACCAAGACCAGCAGCTGGGACAATTGGGCTCAGGGCTTCCGGTCCGATGGCATGCCCAACATGAACTGCCCGGGCCAGGGGCGAGACACCGGCACCAACGCGGACCTGTTCTTCTTTACGCTGTTCAACCAGCCGATGTGGCTGGACGCGTACAACAACGGGGGCGTCCCGGCACACACGCTGCCGAACAACTCCCAGTTCAAGTGCTTTGACGGCATGCACAACTGGAACCAGGTGCAGCCGGCACCTTACGACGGCATGTACCAGTTCCCCAGCATCATCGGCCGGAATCCGACGACGGGCGTGCCGACGGGAACGGGAGCAACCAACGGCGTGGCCGGAACGCGTCCTGGATCGAACTGCACCATTTGCGTGGCTAACCCAACCGACGGCCTGCCCATGCTGCCGGCCGGCAAGTACGTCGTAGAAATGGTGGTTCCGCCCGGTTACGAACTGGTGAAGGAAGAGGACAAGAACATTCTGATCGGCGACAACTACATCGCGCCTGTCACCCAGGAGTTCGGTGGACTGGGCTCCATCTACATCCTGCCCGACCAGGCCGCGATTGGCGCCACTTACAACCCCAACAATCCCCAGAATCCGACTACGGCCCTGGGCGCAACACCGCGGCACGAAGGTGATACGGGCAGCGTGGAGAGCTTCTGGCCGTGCGTAGGCGCTGCACGCATCGTTCCCGACTTCATCAGCCTGTTCCCGCAGTCGGGAGAAGTGTCGCCGTTCGCAGGAGCGACTCGCAACCTTTGCGATCGCAAGGAAGTTACCCTTGAGGACCAGATGTCGGCTTTGGCGAAGTTCTGGATCTTCACTTCGGCTCACGTCGCCGCCCACTTCACCGGCATTATCACCGACGACTACACGTCGGAATTCGACCCGTTCTCGCCGCAATTCGGCGAGAAATTCTCCCCGGCCAACCTGCCGGTATCCATCAAGGATTGGGCCGGAAACGAAATCTCCCGCGTGTATTCTGACCAGTGGGGTTTCTACAGCGGCCTGACCTATTCCACCTGGGAAGTCAACCCGCCCAACCCGACGGGTTACGCGCCCACGATGATGGTCACCTGCATGAACGATCCCGGGACAGGACCGACTCCCGATGCGCTGTACAACCCGCAATACAGCAACTTCTGCTACGAGATCCCGTTCATGCCGGGACAGACGCAGTACATGGATACGCCGGTAACGCCCACCTCCGCCTTCGCGGGTGCGGGGTACAACAATCCTGACTGCGCCTACCCGGATGCCACGCCTGCGATTAAGGAAGTGGATGGAACGGGACTTGGACCATGGGTGAGCGGCGCCGGTGCCACCCTCACGATCACGGCCCTGGGCGACCAGATGGTACCCAACAATGCGTACACCGGTCCTGCGGCCACAACCGCTCCTTACAACTTGAAGTTCATCCCTCGGCACTATGGATTCGGCGCCGGAGGAGGGACGGTAACCATCGGAGGGGTAACCGCGGGTGTTACGAGCTGGAGCGACACCCAGATTACCGCGCAGGTACCCGGCAACGTGCCGGTGTGCCCCGTGCAGCAACGAGTCGAATACGGCGCCCCGACGACAGCGGCGCGCTGCGGTGAGTTGGTCATCACGGCAGCTAACGGCAAACAGTCGATCGACACGGTTACGGTCACCGTCGGCGGCAAGGCTCCGACCCACGTCGGTCCCACGGCATCGGTCCAGGCCGCGATTGACCGGGCCAAGCCGGGCGACATGATCATGATCGATCCCACTTGCACCACGGCGGCTGGAGCAGCCACTGCCTGCACGACGCCCGGTGCCATCCACTCCGCCTCCGCACACGCTGAGCTGCTGCTGATGTGGAAGCCGGTTCGCCTGCAAGGCGTCGGAGCTGCTTCCAGCATCATCGACGGCAATACCCATCCTGCCGGCAAGTTGGATGTGTGGCGGCGAACGGTCAATTGTTTGATGGGATTGGCTCTCGACGGTATACCCTACACCGCCAGCAACGGCACGAATCCGTTCGATCCGAGCGGGACGTTCAGTTGCCCCGGTGCGGGTTGGAGTAATTTCGTGGGCGCACCCAACAATCCGCAGATCGATCGCCTGCCGCTCGAAGCGACAGTCGGCTGGGACGCCAACCTCAACGGCAACCTGGCCGAGATGTTGCAAGAGCCATCGCTGATGGGCGCCCTGGAAGGAGCCGCAATCACGGTGTTGTCCAAAGGCGTGGACTTCCACGGACAAAATCCGTTCGACACCACTCTGCTGGCCGGCTTCCCGACCGGTACCACGCTGCTTACGGCGGCCAATTGCGGGGCTAACACCGCGAGTGTGCATAATCCGTTCCCGAGCAGCTTCCAATGCAGCCCGTCGAGCGTCGACGGCTTGGGCATCACCAATAGCTCTCAGGGCGGCGGCGGCATCTTCGTCCACGGCTGGGGGCACAACATCCAGATCGCCAACAACCGGATCTACAACAATGCCGGCACGCTTTCTGGCGGCATCAACGTGGGCCAGGGCGAATTTCCGCCCTCGTACCTCCAAGGGTCGGCTACCAATGCGGCTCCGGGGTCTTGTGAGACGAGCCCGACAGCGAATGTTCAGCTGCCGTACTGCCATAACCTGAATGTGAACGTGCACCACAACTCGATCACCTCGAACTCCTCTACCGGCGACGAATTGTTCTCGGCCACGCCGGCAGGGGCGGGCGGTGTCAGCTTCTGCACCGGCTCGGACTACTACAAATTCAACTACAACTGGCTGTGCGGGAACCTGAGCTCGGGTGACGGCGGCGGTTTGGTTCACATGGGCTTCAGCAAGAACGGCCAAATCGCGCACAACAGCATCCTCTTCAACCAGAGCACGAACCCGACTATCCCAACCAACGGCGGCGGCATCATCATCATGGGCGCGCCCGACGTGGATCCGCCCTGCGGTGCAACGACGGACGCGGATTGCGTGCCTCCGCTGGGCTCGGTTGGGCCTAGCGACGGCGCCGGTCCGGGCCTGGTGATCGATGCCAACCTGATTCTGGGCAACGCTGCGGAAAGCGGCAGCGGTGGCGGACTGCGTTTGCAGCACGTCAACGGCGGGGATGTGGTCAGCTTCCCCCTCAATCCGGAACAGTGGTATTCGGTGAACGTAACCAACAACATCATCGCCAACAACGTGGCGGGATGGGACGGAGGCGGAGTTTCGCTGCTGGATACACTGGCGGCGAACATCGTCAACAACACACTCATCTCTAACGACACCACAGCTTCCTCGGGTGTGCTCTTCAATACCCTTGGGGCTCCCCTGGCCAGCTCACAAGGGCCGTGTCCGTACGGAACCGGGCCGCCACAAACCTGCGTCACGACGTCTACGCCGCAAGCGGCCGGCTTGGTGAGCATCCAGAACAGTGCGACTCTGGTTGCCAACCTGCCTGCAACTATCACCTGCCCGGCAGGCCACTATGCAGGTACCACCGCCAGCAATGGAACTTGCCGGCAGTACTCGTACCCGGTTCTGACCAACGATGTGTTCTGGCAGAACCGTGTGTTCAACATCACCGTGGGCTCGTTTGGTCCGGGAACCCTGAACCAGCAGCATGTAGTCACACTGGTTCCGACCCTGAATCAGACGGCAACCGGCTCCTGCCAGACCGGGGCGAGCTACTGGGACATCGGCGTGCGTGGCGACACGGGACCGGGCAATCACGGCTCCGGCATCACTCTCAACCCGACGTATTCGGTGCTGACGAGCACGTCTGGCTACGGCTCAACCAATATGAGCAGCAACCCGGCGGTTGCGGCACAGTACTGCAACGGGTCGCGAGTGCCACCCGAGTTTAAGTCGGGCGGCTTCCAGGTGCCTCCGGGCATTTCGGACGCGACCGTACCCAACCCAGTCTTCAACCTGACTCCGGCCGCGACGGTGGACGAAGGCAACAACTGGATCAACATCAGCTGGGGCCCACTGGCGCTGACGAACCCTGTCACCGGCGTTGTGCTCGGCAACTACACGCCGAACGCAGGCGCGCCGACGACCAATGCGGGCACCGCGGCAAGTGCCTACACCACCACCGACTTCTTCGGTACGACCAGACCACAAGGTGGTGGGTGGGATATCGGAGCGGTCGAGTTCTCGGCGGCCACAGCAACGCATGGGCCTAGCGCGAATCTGACACCCCTCCTGTGGAGTCCGTCAGCAGTACGCGGGGTGACTCTCCTGGGACCGGTCCAGATCTTCACGCTCACGAACACTGGGACCGTGCCGCTCGCTGGCATTACCCAGGCGACGCTGGGAGGAGCCAACGCGGCTGACTACTTCATCGTCCGGCTGCTCTCAACCTGCGGTCCGGCCGGTGGCGGCCAACTGCTAGGCCAGACAAGTCTGGCTCCGGGTGCAGCCTGCGTGGTGACGGTGCAGTTCCGGCCGCGCACGACCGACCTGATTCACACCGTAACGCCGGCGACTTTGCAGGTAAGGGACTCGGCCGGCACGCAAACCTCAGTCTTGAACGGAACGGCGAATTAGCAATGCCGGGCGGTTCAACGGACTAAACACGATGCTGCTCGCGAGGCTCTCGCGAGCAGCATCGTTTTCTGAAGACGCCAAGTAGGACTCTGCCCTCGCGGTCGTGGCGAAGCTGATGGAGTCGTAGGTGACCAGCCTTCGTGTTCCGAATGGAATCCCCACTTCGGGGTTGGCAAGCCCGAGGGAGCCGGCGTCAGCCGGGAAATTCCCGATCGACTTGAGACTCGTTTTTCCGGGTGCAAGCAGGTTGTGAATTGTTTGTAAAATTCCGCTTCAAACTTTACGTATCTCGTTATTCATTCATTTAGAGGTAGATAGTAATCTGCCCACTTTCCTAAGATGTCGTCGTGTGCCTTGCAATCCCCGAACCTTCGTTCCGGGCTTGTTGACTGACGAACTAAGCGCGGTGGCTGTTAGAAGTTGAGGTTCTATATTTTTCCGCCATTCATCTTCGGGTCTATGGTTGGGTGTTTCTCTTATGTCTTCGATTCCACTGCGCCTCGGAAAAGTTGCCGATACCCATGGGGTATCTAAATCGGCCGGGCCGCGAAGACGCCGACTCGTCTGTTTCGGGTGGCCTCGGCTCTTCGAGGGTCTTTCCCTGAGCGAGTGCGTTGAAATACTCTCCTTTGCCCAGGACAGACTCTTCTGGCCTAAAGAAAGGATCTGCGGGCAGGACAACGTAGAGCGGATCATCTCTCTTCTTGTCCGTGGTCGCGCGAAGACTGTGCGACTTAGTTCACTCGGAGGCCAGGCTATTCTCAGGATAGAAGAGCCAGGTGACCTGATAGGAGAACCTGTGCTGCTATCGGCGGCTCGTGACCGGTTGACCGTCGAAGCTCTGGAGCGGTGCCAAGTCCTTGCTTGGGAAGGACAAACATTCGATGCTCTTTGTGAACGATTTCCTAAGCTGCTTCACAACCTCATGCAAATTCTGGATGAGCGCCTAAGAATGTTGGAGGAGCGTTTTCTAGAACTCGCCACAGAGGATGCTGACTCGCGGCTAGCGCGGACGCTCATCCGCCTGCTCGATCAGAACCGAACGGCGGCTCGCCAGTCTTTAAACATCAGCTTCTCGAATCGTGAATTAGGCCAGATGTCCGGAATGTCGCTATTCACGGTCAATCGACTCCTCGCGAGTTGGCAGCAGTGCAAAATCATACAGAGACAGCGTAAGAGGGTCTGTGTTGTGGATCTCGCAAGCCTGAGGGGCTTGGCCGGAACGAAGACATCAGATCGTCCGCCCGCCAGTGCCACCTGCACCAAATCACCTTCCATAGTAACTGCCCAACTTTTTGGGTGATTTTGTTCGTCTCTTTCCTTGAGGTGTTAGCTCGTGATTGCCACCTTATGGTGTTAGAGGCACACCCCCCCAAGTTACTCCTGAAGGCTAGTGCTAGTCGCCAAGCGCCCTACTCAGGAGAGTGCGTCACAGGGAGCATCCGAGATCGCACGACGTCGGTGGTTGCAGGTTCGCGCACCGGAACCAACGTTATGGTTGGACAAGCCTGGCAAGCCAGTCAAAGCCCTCGCGAACTTTCTTTAAAGCGGGCGGGGCTGAGGAACAGGGGCGGAGCTATTCCTCCACGCTCTTTGGAGCCGCGCCCCGCGTGCGGAATTTGCCTTTCTCCTACGGTGAACAGCAACAGGATCGCTCGACGACCGCTCAGACTGCCCGACAATTGTGGCACTGTCGCTATCCGCTGGTTCGCGAAGACCGCGCCGCGGATCGGACAATCGGCTCGCTCCTGGATCGCTGCGCTATTTCGGTATGTGCCCCATCCAGCCGAGCCGCTAGCTCGTCAAAGGCGGGTGTAGGGCCGCTCCACCTCAATTGGTCCACATCCTCGAAGAGCGTGATATCTGTCCGCAGCGTGGCCAGTCTTCGAAAAAGCACTGCGTGGTCCCACTCGCGACAAAGCGTGTCGGCCAGGGCTCTCGCATTGGCGGCCTTCACGTGCCATTCGCGGCAGTCCTTTGGGATAGATTCTAGATGGAGAAACTTGGCCAGCACTGCAGCCGACGATTTCGCGCCCCAGCCGAGGAGCCCTGGATAGCCGTCCGCGGTATCGCCGACCAGCGCGAGGTAGTCAGGGATAGATGCAGGGGACACCCCGAATTTCTTCACTATGGCAGCCTCATCCAGGGTGACGCGTGTCCGACGGTTCAATTGTACGATGCGCGAGCCGGACACACACTGCGCGAGGTCCTTGTCGGGCGTGCAGATGACAACGCGATGGACACGTTTATCTCCAGCTGCTGTCGCCGCCGCCGCGGCGAGGGCGTCGTCGGCCTCGAATTCCACCATCGGCCAGACCACGACTCCGGCTGCCGCGAGAACCTCTTCGAGCAGCGGGAACTGTGCCCACAGGCCGGGTTCAATGCCGTCACTCGTCTTATACCCAGGCCATAATTGGTTGCGAAACGATTCGATAATATGATCCGTTGCAACCGCAATGTGGGTAGCGCCGTTTTTGACCATGCCCAGCACCGATTGGAGAACGCCGCGCACGGCCGCGACGTCCCGTCCCTGCTCATCCCGTGCGGAGGGCAGCGCGTAGTAGTGCCGGAACAACTCGTACGTTCCGTCGACCAGATGAATGTCCACAAGGCAACTCCTGCACGAAATTATCGAAATCCGCCCATATCAATCAACCGCCACCGGGCGACAACATCAGATCGCCCGCTAACCTCAGGCAACCGGGACAGGGTCACAAACCGGTTAAAGAAAAACTTGCCGTTGCCAGTTTTCGATAGCCGGGGGGATCTTTTCAAGACTTCAGCGAAGACTCTCGGCGCCCACTTTCATCGAGAACCTGGCAAGAGCGCCGTAACAGTTGGCAACCGACCAAAAACGGTCAATAATGCGCTGTCTTGCCGTCCGCAGCGGAAGGCCCGCAGATAAGCCAGCCATCTGCGGACGGCTGGGGCCACATTTTGGAGAAGCCGAGGAGGATTCTATGACACACACCAATCGGGGTCGGGTTATCTTGGGTGGTCTGCTAGCGGGCTTGGTGATCAATATCGTTGAATTCGTCACCAATGGCGTGGTTCTGCGCGAAGCGTGGGGCCAGGCGATGCAGGCGCTGGGCAAACCAGCACAGCTCTCGGCGGGCGCGATCGTGGTTTTTAACATCTGGGGCTTCCTGCTGGGCATCGCTGCTGTCTGGCTCTATGCGGCCATCCGGCCGCGCTATGGTGCAGGACCCGGGACCGCAATCCGCGCGGGGGTGGTCGCTTGGGCTATCGCCGTGTTTCTCGCTAATCTTGGCAACTATCCCTTGGGCCTTTTTCCTACGCGCCTGCTCGTCATCTCGAGTATCGTGGCGCTGGTTGAGATCGTGATTGCCACCCTTGCGGGCGCCTGGCTATATAAGGAGGAAGCGGCTGCCGAAGTTCGCCGAGCAGCCGCCTGACACGAACAGCTTTCAGGAAAAGGCGCGCGGGGGAAGCGCGCCTCTTTCTCACCCAAAATCAAAACCCTCCTCCTCATCAGCCAGCGCAGGTCTGTGCTCATCAAAGATCCGTCCGGGCTCAGAACACTCGCCAGAGGCGCGGCCTGATCGGTGCCAATCTGCTCGCCGCGGACGGTGTTTTGCCCAGGCAGCACCAGTACCGTTAAATTTGTAAGTCTCTACAGTTTTCACTGGATTGTCATACTTCACCAGAACGCCAAACTTCAGCGGACTCAGTGTCCGGAGTGATCGCAGCGCGGCCCGGAAACCGAAAAGCGCCTCACGAAGCGGCTCGATCAGCCGCAGGATAGGTCATCGCCAATTATCACAAGTGGCTCACGCCAGCAGAATTCGCGAGGAGACCCCCCAAATCTGCGGCGCAGGGAATTACGCCAACCGTGGTCAGGAGGACGCGATGAAAACTCTCAAGACATTAGCGGCCCGCGGGACTACGGTTCTATTCGGGATGGTGGTTTTTCTGAGCTTCGTTGCAATCGGGCATCGGGCGATCGCGCAGACTCTGACCACTGGGCAGGTGATCGGACAAGTAGGCGATCCTTCGAGTGCGGTCGTACCCCAGGCCAAGGTTGAGTTGCGCGACACCACGACCGGAGCGACACGCATGGCGACGACTGATTCAGCCGGACAATACGCGTTTGCCCAGGTCGCACCAGGAACGTATTCGCTGACCGTGACAGGCAGCGGCTTTGCCCGGGCGGTTATATCGCCTGTGACGGTTCAAGTTGGGAAGACTTCCACGATCAATGTGCACCTCCAGGTGGGAGCCGCCAACCAGGTAGTTGAGGTGCGGAGTACTCCGGGCGCCGAACTGCAAACCGTCGACGCGACGGTGGGCAACACCGTCCAGGCCCGGGAGATCCTCGCACTGCCTACGCTCGAGCGCAACACCACCAGCCTGCTTCTGTTGCAGCCGCTGGCAATGCCGCAACAGTCCACATCCACCCTGCAGGCGAGCCGTTTCGGCGGCCAAGTGGCGGGAGCGCGGAGCGATCAGAACTCTTTTCTGCTCGATGGTGGCGAGATCACGAACCCGACTGCCGGCAATTCCGATTACTACAAGGCATTCAGCGGTGGGCCGGAGGGTTCGATCCCCACTCCGGTCGAAAGCATCGAGGAATTCAATGTCCAAACCAACAATCCGAGCGGCCCGATCAGTCTCGGAGGCGGGGCACAGGTCGTCCTAGTCACAAAGCGTGGCGGTGACTCCTATCACGGATCGCTCTACGAGTACCACCGTGGAGCAGGCCTGAACGCCAATCGGTGGGATGCAAACCGTCTCGGTCGGCCGCGGCCGAATGTCGTCGACAATCGCTTCGGCGCCAGCCTGGGCGGCCACTTCCTACCGGAGGCATGGAGGACGTATTTTTACGCGCACTTCGAAGGACGCCGCCGGCACGAGGCCATATTCGTGACCCGGTTGGTGCCCACCAGCACGCTGAAGCAGGGCATTCTGCGGTTCAAGGATGGCGCTGGTAACGTCATCAGTTATCCCCTTCAGGCCGGCAATATTGCCCAACTGTGCGGTACGGCGGGCAACGGATCGTGTGACCCGCGCAACCTTGGAATGAGTCCGCTCATTAGCCAGCTGTGGCAGATGGAGCCAGACGGCAACGACATCTCGCAGGGCGATGGCTTGAACACCATCGGTTTCTCAGCCTTTGGCAAATTTCCCATCAGCGACAACTTCGGTCTGCTGCGCTTGGACCATAGCTTCGGCTCGCGCTTCCATTGGACTGGCAGCTATCGGCACTTCACCGAGGAGGCAGGTATTCTGCGTCAAGCGGACATCGGCGGAGTGATCCCCGGCGACACTCGCGGCGTTCCCAGAATCCTCTCCGACATCCCGCGCCAGCCCCGTTTCCTGGTTACCGGCCTGACCGCCAACTTCACACCGAATCTTACGAACGACGTCCACCTGGGCTGGTTGCGCGACTGGTGGCAATGGAATTCGATTCCTCCCTTCCCGCAGGTTCCTGGAACAGCGGCGGCGCTGGTCCCGGGCGGCGATACTGTGAATGCGCTGGTCCCAGTGAACATCGACACGCAAGGAGCGCGCACGCGCCGCTGGAACTCTCACGGAATCGATCTGCGCGACGATGTCAGCTGGTTGCTTGGGAAACACTTCGTCCGCTTTGGCGGTTCGTGGAAGCACACGTGGGCCGATTTCATACGCGACGATGGTCAGCAGAACTCGCAGAAAACTTTGCAATACTTCATGGGCAATACAATCGGAGGACTGACTTTTCCCTCCTCCGTGCGCCCCTCCTCCTGCGCGACCTCGACTTCCACGAACTGCCTGCCGTCAAGCCAGAACGGTAACTGGAACAACCTGTACGCGCAGGTCCTCGGCCTAGTCGATGCCGCTACCATTCTGCGCGCGCGCGACGCAAACCTTGCCCTTCTGCCTCAAGGCGCCGACCTGAGCAACACAGTCCGGTACGAGCAGGCGACAATCTACGTCCAGGACACTTGGCGCTTGCGCCCGACCTTGACCCTGACCTACGGACTGGCCTGGGCGGCCAGCGTGCCTTCCGTCGCGGACAACGGCAAGTTGATGATGACCGTGTCAGCTGCTGATGGAAAGCTGGTTTTCCCGCGCAGCTACCTGGAACAGCGCCGCCTAGCCGCGTTGGCGGGCCAGGTCTTTAACCCGCCGGTCGGCTTCAGCCCGATTGGCAAGGTTAACCGCAAGTACCCGTGGCCCTTCGTAGCCCGCAATTTTGAGCCAAGCGCGGCGCTGGCTTGGCAGCCTAACTATGATTCCGGTCTGCTAGGAGCGCTGATGGGCCGGGGCAAAACGGTGCTGCGCGGCGGCTACTGGCACTTTTTTGATCGCCTGAACGGAGTGCAGGCGGTTATCGACACCCTCCAGGCCGTCGGCATTGGGCAGCCTCTGCTGTGCTTGGGGCCATCTCTAAATGCGGCCAGCGCTCCCGATTGCGGCGGCAACGGCGGGACAGACCCGTCTAGCGGCTTCCGGGTCGGCCTGGACGGCACCGCCATCACGCTGCCACCGATTGATTCGGCACTGATGCCTCCGGTCGTGCCGGGCAACTTGCGCGTCCCCAACGCAAATATTGCGATCGTCCCCAACTCGTTCGTGCAGGACCCGCAGTGGACGCCGGGTTCGCACAATTCCTTCGATTTCACCATCCAGCGCGAGCTTCCGGGGAACAGCCGCCTGGAAGTCGGGTACGTCGGCCACACGGCGCGCAATATCTACCAGGGCATTGACCTCAACCAGGTGCCCTTCTTCATGACCGCAGGTGGCCAGAGCTTCGCGCAGGCTTTCGACAGAGTGGCGCAGCAGATTAACGCGCAAGCCTCCACCACGCCGCAGCCGTTCTTCGAAACCATGTTGGCGGGAAGCACAACTTTGTGCGCTCCCGCGTTCACCAGTTGCACCGCCGGTGTCCGTAGTCGGTTCTCCGGTGACATCACCAACCAGCGCCTTCGAAACGTGTTCAACGGCATCCAGTCGCAGTTCGTGACCGGCCCGGCTACAAACGCCGCCACCCAGTTCACGGGCGGCTTCTTCTATTGGTCCAGTCTCGCTCTTTCCAACTATCATGCGGCGTTCGCTTCCTACCGCATCCGCGCATACCAAGGGTTGACGCTGGATGCAAATGTCACCTACTCGCACAGTCTTGACAACGTTGGAGTGAATCAGGACAGCGACCAGGCATTCACCAACAGCTACGATCCGCACTACGACTACGGAACCTCGGCGTTTGACCATAAGTTCGTCGTAACCGCGCTCGGCGCATGGGACGTTCCGTTGCGCGCCCAACGCCCCTGGCTGAACCGCATCTTGAATGGATGGCAACTGGCGCCGATTGTCAGCAGCGCAAGTGGGTTTCCGCTGCGCGTGTTGGATGGGTCCGGTCAGGAATTTGGTCAGACCTCGTTGGGCGCGACTTCTGAGGCCGTGCGGATCGGTTCCGGAGGCTCTGCCGCCGGGGTTCACCACGTTGCGCCCGCGAGTGGCGCCGGCTCCAGCGCAAGCGGGTCGGGGACAGGCCTGAATATCTTCGCCGATCCGCAAGCCGTTTTTAACCAGTTCCGTCCCATTCAGGTCAGCACAGACCGCACTTCGCGTGGCGGCACGCTGCGCGGACTCAAATCGTGGAATTTGGACCTGAGTGTGGCCAAGAAGACCGCCCTTACCGAGCGGACGAAACTAACGTTCTCGGCAGAGTTCTTTAATATCTTCAACCACGTGAATTTCCTTGACCCCGCAAGCAGCCTGCAGAGCCCGCAAACGTTTGGGGTGATTACGACCCAGGCGAACGATCCTCGCCAGATCCAACTCGGCCTGCGTTTCGACTTCTGAACTCGGGCCAAAGCAAACGCAGGCAATACTCTGGCGTGAAGGCGAAGATTCCGGTCGAAGTCTAAGCCGCGAGCCCCTTGTGCCTACGCAGACGACAACACTTGATGTTTCCTCGCCTGGTCGACCTTTCTCTTAACGTGCCCTGTGCAAACTCAAGATCTGGCTGCCGCTTTTCCTCATCGAACCGGGATTCGTCCGAGAATTGGCACCATAGATAGGCCCCTTTATTGGGGAGCCGCTCTCTCGCTATAGCTTTGAGCAGACTGAAACGCCACAGATCCACCTGCTGCGGGATTGGAGACTTGCTCAGCTGCTAACTTCAGCCGACTCTCGGAATCGACAAGGAATGTCCCGGAGACCACAACGTGTTCACCAACCGCCAGTCCTTTGACAATCTCCATCCGATCGCCGAAACTGCGGCCGGCTTCGACGGCACGGGGCTCGAAGAAACCCTTGCCGCGATCGACAAAGACGGTTTTGCGTAGCCCGGAATCAATAACTGCGTCGGCCGGGACGGTGATGACGGGTTGGAGTCTAACCGGAAGTTCCACGTCCACAAACATGTCTGGCCGGAGCTCATAGCCGGGATTGTCTGTTTCCAGCCGCAGTTTCAGAGTTTGGGAGTTTGCATCAAATTGCGGCAGGACATCGCTAATCGTGGCCTGAAACCTTCTTCCAGCCCTGGGAAGCAGGACGCTAACCTTGGTGCCAGGATGAAAATAACTGCCTTCACTTTCGGCGATATCGGCGAGAATCCAAACGTGGCTGATATCAGCAATCCGGAACAATTCTGTCCCGCGCTCAAACCGCAGACCGGAAAAGACGCTGCGCGCTTGCATTAGGCCGGTGACCGGCGATCGCAATTCGATATCCTTAGCAATCTCGCGGGTACGTGCGACCTCCCGGATTTGAATTTGCCCCATTCCCAGGAATTCCAGATTCTCCTCGGCCGCCCGCATCTGGGCTTGCGTCAGTTTCAGTTGGTCTTCGCTTTCACTTTCCTTGAATCGGTCCATCGTATTCAAGGCATAGAGATAAGTCTGTTGGGCTGTGAGGAACTCCCGGTTGTAAAACGTAGCCAGCACCACATCCCGATGGACGATGTTGCCGGTCACGATCGGCCCGGCGCGCCGAACCAAACCGTCGGCGGCCGCCGCCAGCCGAAAAACTCGGGTCTCATCGACGGCTACCTTCCCCAACACGCGAATGGGACGCGATAGCGGTGCCTTAACGACCTCTTCCGTCCTTATGCCGACAATCTGCTGTCCCGCTGCAGAGATTTGTACCGTGCCAGCAGGCACAGACGAATCCGTGCCCGAGGCCTCCGGCCTCTGGTCGGCGTAGACCGGTTCCAGTTGCATCCCACAATCGGGTGCGAGCCCCGGCTTGTCGGACTTGTAGGCAGGGTGCATGGGGTCGACATAATAAAGAACTCTGCGTTTTCCGCTCGCTGCCTGCTTGCCAGCATCCCGCGCGTCATACCATTTCCCTGCCAAAAACGATGCAATGACGAATGCGAGTACCAATATGCTCCTAATAAATTTCTTCATCGAAGCCCCCACTCTCGCTCGAAGGTTATCTTCCTGAATCGCCCCCGGCGCTTCTCAAGGAAACGCCAGGGGTGAACTGCTTGGCTCGGTTGATGCTGTTATGGCATCAAACGACGACCAGGGCGTGCATCATGTCGTGCTCTTCGTGCTCCAGGATGTGGCAGTGCCAAACGTACTCAGCGCCCTTGATGCCGTACATAGCCTGGAGTCGCGGACTCGGAGGAGCGCCAGCGGGCATGTCGAACTTCATATTTACCGTAATCACCTCACCTGGGTTCACCCTTACGGTTTCTTTATAGCCGATCTCGTTCGGGTCGGGTGGACGAGCCGTGCCCGGAATTGGGGCGAGCTTGCCATTGAGTGGGTTACCTGAGGAATCGAACTTCCACGCCGCCCGGCTCACGATCTGAACGTTGACCAGGTGGAAGTGCATGGGGTGCACGTCGCCCGTAAGGTTGAAGATCTGCCATTGCTGGGTCTCGCCCACGCTGGCAGTATCCACCGGAGTGTCCAGATAGTTCGATACAGCGGGCGCACCGAGCCTCTGACGGAGACGGCCGTAGCTGTCAAAATCCTCGTTCAGTGTCTTGACCTTCGCCTTACCGGCGGGCTTCGGAGCCGGGGGCTGGGTGTTTGCAAAAGTAATAGGTAGAGCGTTTTGCAAGGCAGCCACCGTCTCAGCGAAGCTCAGCTCCGTTATTCCGCCGGAGGTTCCGACCACGAACTTCATGAGAATGCGTGTATCCGGACCGTGACCCGGCCTTGTGGAAGGAGCACCACCGATGGAGGTGAGATCAAAATCACCCACATAGTAGTCGTTGCGGATATCGCCGCCCGGGAACGGCGCAGGCGCATCATTGTAGAGAATCAGGTTACTGCCTTCGAAGCCCCTGAGGTCGATGATGAAGTCGGCTCGTTCCGCCGGGGCCAGCAACAAGTTGTAGCGGTTCACGTTGCCCACGGTCGGGTCGCCGGTAGCTGAACCGAGGAGTTTCCAGCCAACCACGTTGTTACTGTTGCGGTTGCTGCCATCCTTGCTCAACACCGCCGGAGCCGGCAGGAACCCCGCCTCGTTGCCGATCTGGACGAACGCCGGGCCTGGCGCATTTGTGGGTGCCAGCAGAGGGTTACCGTTGACGTCGATCTCTCCGGTAGGCGCCAGCGTAATGCCGTCAACAGACTTATCCGCCACATATAGCTGCAAGTTGTAGAACCGGGCTTGAGAGCCGTTCAGTAGCCGGAAGCGGAATCTCCTCGGAGGCAGCGGGCCCAGTTGGGGATAGGGTGCGCCGTTCACAAGGATCGTGTCCATGAATGCCTCCGCGACCGTGGATATAGGCGGCGGAGTTCCACCGTTTAGCTCCCACCTGGCCGTGCCACTGCCGCCGGCCGGTGGAAGCGACATCGAAGGAAGGTTTTCTGCCGAGGCGCCTTCATAAACGTGCGGATACCACAGGCTGCCACGTTTTGCGCCTGCGGGCACCACTGAGGCATAGCCGGGATCCTCGCCTCCTGGGCCGTCCCAAAAGGTCTTGTCTTGGATGACTAATGGGATCCCGAGCGGATAGCCATCGAATTCAGGAAGGATCCCGGAGCTGATCAACCCGGCCTCGGCATCATCCGTGATCAGGTACGCAGCAGCTATGCCGGCATAAGCATTGGTCCGCGTGAGACCGTAAGCGTGGTCGTGATACCAGAGCAGTCGGGCGCTGAGGTCGTTGGGATAATTGTAGATCGCCGATCCTGGGCCGGCGCTATTGATGAAGCTGGAGCCGTGGACAAACCCACCCGGGTTGTTCGCATTCGAAAACCAATGAAATGGACCGCCATCGTTGTCCCACGTGACTAAGCCGCCATGGATGTGAACGGCAATCCTGTCCTGGCGTCCACCAACCTCAGCGGACATGATGGGATCGACGAGGGTTGGGTCAACTGGCAGAATGTGCGCGGGAGGCAACAGGTTGGTGACCTTTAGGTTCACTGGCGTTTTGCGGGTGGCTACGATCGCGCCCCCGAGATACGTGCCTTTGTACGGTATTGTGGCATCCGCGTATCCCCAGAGAGTGGTCGGAGGAAGGTTAGGATGCAGTTGCTGGGTAAACTGCCTTGCAACGATTTGGTAGTTGTCAGTGCCTGTGTTGGGGGTCAGGTTCGACAGCACCTGGATGTAGTTCCCGAGGTTGTTGGCCCCGCCAGGCCCAAGCCCAGGCAGGGTTACCGCATATTTGGTGATGTTTGTCGGGCTTTGATCGAAGGGCCATGCTCTACCACGGAGCACGAGCACTCCGGCCCCGGTGATGGCGGTCGTTTTCAAGAAAGTTCTTCTGGTCGACACGGTGTGTGCCTCCTTTTGGCTGTAAGGATTCCTGGGATGGGCCGGTGTACCCTGGGGAACGGACTTGCTGCTGTCGGCGGGGAGGCGAGACTCGACGAAATTGCGCGCCAACTTACGACAGGCAAAGAACCAATCGCACTAGGGGTTTACAGGGTGCGGTCGCGCACTAGGGAAAGGGGTGCGCTTGGTCTCTTCGCCGCAAGTCAAATTGTCGCGTTGGAAGGTATCGAATCTTGAACGTCGGTTCAGTGATTTCGATCACCGCAAGCTGTGATCAAGAGCACAAATATCACCGGACTCGGTGACGCTGATCACAGACATTTTGTGCGCGCTTTAGTGCAATGCCTGCGCGCCCCCTTCACTCTTAAAGTCTCAACCAAAGGAAGGAATCGAATTCCGCTTAAAACTCTTAGCGCTTACAGGAAGGTCGGTTCGTTGTGAGACCGACACCTACGATGCTCGCGTTGTAGGCTGTCGATAGGCCTGCGGAAGTATCGCGGTTTAAGGCGAGGTTCTAGCTGACCGGCGAAGGCCCCTAGCGACAGGGAACTCAAAGAGAAACCCCATCGCCCCTGCCCTCCCGGTCAGCACGGCGAACGCTATTACTAGCTTGCGGTGTGGGGAATAGCCCTGTCGAGCCACACGATGTGACACCGAAGTGCCATGGATTCGTTTGCTCGCGTGGACATGAATCAGAACCTAGCTGCTAGGCTCGCCCTCAAATCGGGCGTTGCGGAGGGCTCCCGGGCGGCATGAGATTGTGGGAGCGCAAACGCAATCCGACCAGATAGATGTAATGCACACCGGAAATAATGGTGAAAGCAAAAACCGCGCGCAGGCAGGCTTTTCGGGTCAACTCAATCCATTGCGCGTGATCAATCTCATAAAGCAACACCAAAAACACGGCCGCGACCTGAAAAAAAGTATTGGCCTTACCGAAAATGCTCGGGCTGAAGTTGCGCAGGCCGGCAATTGCGTAGAGCACCGCGCCAACTCCCAGGATCGAGATATCGCGGCTGAACACCAGCACTGTGAACTTCCAGGGAATCTTGTGCAGAATGGAAAGCACCAGGAACATAGTGGTCAGCAAAAGCTTGTCCGCGATGGGATCGAGATATTGCCCGAGCAAGGACTGCTGATGAAGCTTGCGCGCCAGCAGCCCGTCGAGCCCATCACTGAGCCCGGCCAGAACGAACAGCGTCAGCGCCCAGTGGTAGTGCCGGTCCACCAGGTTGATGATGACGAAGGGCACGAACAGCATGCGCAGCAGCGTGAGCTGATTCGGAGCGGTTAGCAGCTGCGAGATTTTCACCGCTCGGCGCCCCCGGAAGCGGCAGCTGCGCGGGCCAGTGCCTCAGCCGGCTCAAGCCCGGTTCGGTTCGTGAAACGCTGGGAAAGCGAAGGAATGTTACCTTCGGGCAGGTCCAGCTCGAGACGCTCAACCCGGTGCATGGGAAAGAACAGAGTCGCGGCGGCGACATTTTCTCCCCCCACCACCAGGTTGGTGGCATCCTCGAACGAACCCAGCTCCAGACCCTGGAAGCTGACGCCGGCAGGATCGAGCGCAAGCACGGCGCCCCAAAATTTCTCGCGCGGATTGTTGAGGGTGACCAGCACGATGGCTCCGGCACGAAACGGACCCGCTGCAGTATGTCCGGAACCCGACCTTGAGATGTGCTGGGTAGACTGGCCTGACTTGCCGACAGGAGGCGTCCGACGTTTCTTCACATTAGCGATTGTCTCTGCCGGAAGCGGACTTTGCAACTAGCGGAGCCAAAAACGTCCTTCACTCTCAATTGCGTGATGGGCCGTGCGCCAAACGTTGCCGGAATCACTCGCCGCCCGGTAGAATTGAAGCCACAGCCGCTTGCTTGTAGGCCCGTAGCTCAGTCTGGTTAGAGCGCTTCCTTGACACGGAAGAGGTCGATGGTTCGAGTCCATTCGGGCCTACCATCTAACACATTGAATCCGCTCGGATGTGAGCGGCAGGTTCTCCCCGATTTGGCGCAGCTCGTCGCCATTGGTCACCCTTCGTGAGAGATTTTCGACTGCCTGCCGCTGGGCTGCGGCGATAGGAATCGTGTAGATTTCGAGCGTGGTTGACATCCTAGAATTCGCACGTGAAATATGGAACCTGCGAAATGCCGCTGTCCATCAAATGCCGACAAATATTACGAGGACAGAATGCAATGAGGTTCTCTGAAAGCCCCCCAGGATCGTTTTGGCTGGCGCGCAGAACGAAAACTCAGTCCCAATGACGCAGGAGGATGGCGGATTGCGGAGTGTCCTCTTATTCGTATCCAGGCGAGTGACACGAATCCTGGTTTGTTGGGTTAAAGGATTTCGCTTAGATCGTGGCTTGTGCTACTTGGATTTTCTTCATGGTCCAGGTTGCAGCTGAACAGACAAGCAATCCAGAGGCGAAAATCAATTTCCTCGTCATTCTTAGCTTCGCATTACGAAGAAAGACGCTTCCCTGCTTGTGTGCCGCTTTCGCAGCTCATAAGGCTTGGCTCACGGTAATGCGAGTCAGCCAAGTCGAGAATTGCGAATCTTCGCGGGGCTCGCCCAAGTGTTGGAATGGCCTTCAAGAAGGGCCCCCTGGACCATGTCTTAGGAATCGCTGGTCGAAGAGGCCGGGGAGCTGGCAATCGCGATGGACGCGAGACTCCGCAGTATGCTATTGCGTGGAAATTGTGAGACTCCGCGCTGGACGTTGTGACACCTGAGGATGAGGACCAATGGACCTAGAACCCAAGCTTGCCAAAATGACCGGTTGGTACGACCCCGGTCAGCTCGCTGAAACTGCTCTCAAGGTTGTAGTCTCGAATCTGTTCGGCACTCGATCCGATTATCGCCTGATCGAAAGTTTCACTGCTAAACAGGAACTGTACGATTACAGTAACAAGACGGACATCTGGATTGACTACGTGGCTGATTTGGGCGATGGGTGGAATTCAACATTTGCCGTCGCTCGAACGATTGCCGAACCGTTGCTATCACTGTCCAGTCCGGTCTCATCCGACACTTACAGAACTGAGCGCGGCCACATCCTCGTGATGGGCGGAGATGAAGTCTATCCGACGGCTGACCGGGACGCGTATCAGGAGAAGCTGGTAGCACCTTACGCGACTGCGCTCGCACACAGTCCGGCACCGGAGCCGCATGTCTATGCTATTCCGGGTAATCATGACTGGTATGACGGACTGGTCAGCTTCAGTCGCTTGTTCTTTCAGAACCGATGGATCGGTGGTTGGCAGACACGGCAAAGACGCAGCTACTTCGCGCTTAAGCTCCCCCACAGCTGGTGGTTGTGGGGCGTTGACTTACAACTGGAGTCCGACATCGATCAGCCGCAGCTCGATTACTTTTGCGAAGTTGCCAAGGAGCGTGTCAACCCGGGAGACCGCATCATCCTCGCAACTGCTGAACCAGACTGGATCTATGGCAACATCTACGACCTCAAACTGCAGAACAACCTCGCATTTCTGGAAGAGCGAGTACTGCGAGATGCGAAAGCAACTCTCCGCGTGGCGCTGGCCGGCGATCTGCATCACTACCGTCGCCATCAAGCAGCTGACGGCAGCGGCAAACAGCTGATCACTGCCGGGGGCGGTGGCGCTTTCCTGCACCCAACCTATGGACCTCCAACGGACACCCTAAAGGTCGGCCGGGAACGAGTAACCGAGTACAGGCTGAAAGAAGAATTTCCAACCCGGCAAACATCCGTGAAACTACTCTTCATGGACCTCTTGTTTCCGTTCCTTAATTGGAAGTTTGGATTTCTGGGCGGAGGGCTGTATCTCGCCATCGCCTGGATTTACCGTACGCCTATGTCGGAGCAGATCAGCCGTCTCAGTTCACATCCCACGCCGGGGGAGCAGTTTTCCGCATTTGTACAGGGATTACTTGCATCACCGGCAGGCTTCTTCTGGATTGTGGCCGTTGTGCTGGGATTCTGGGCTTTCACTGACACACACAAGCGATGGTACCGGCTCTTGGGCGGGGGCGCCCATGCCCTCTCTCACCTGGGTGGCATTGTGCTCAGCAGCTACATCGGATGGCTGGCATCGGAACTCCTTATCCCTGACCACGTCATTGCACGAATGCTGATCGGCGCTGCAGCGACATTTGTGTCTGGTTATTTCGTGAGCGGGTTCTTGATGGGTATCTACCTGTTCGTTTCTCTCCTGGCATTCAGGCGTCATGCGAATGAGGCATTCTCGGCGCTCCACTGGCGGCATTACAAGAACTTCATCCGACTGCACATTGATTCGACTGGAACTCTTGCGATCTACCCTGTCGGCATAAGAAAGGTGCCCTCCGGGAAGAATCGGCTTCCGATTTCCGAAGTTGCCCCGGCCCTGATAGAACCGCCTGTATACGTGCGATAGTGCATCGCGCCGTCTAACTCTGTCGCGGACACTTGAGAGCGACAGCCTGTGAGGCGCTCACTGACCCTCTACGCTCAAGACCATGTCAGTTCCTCTGCTCAGTCGAACTCTGGTGTCTTTTGCGTCGAACACGGATTTATTATTTCCAGACACCTGAGCAGACAAATACAAGTTCGGCAGCGCAACCACTCCTTGGCTTCCCGAGGTCGCTGAGTTGACCCGTCCAGTCGTTTGCCCAGGATCTCCAGCACCGTCCATCAGCCGCGTTGCATCTCGAAGCATCCCGCCACCCATGGAAGCGGGGTTTGCTAATGCTCGCATGGCTTCCACCGTGCGCGCCTGCTGGTCGATGGGCGGTTCCTGTTGCGCTGCGCTCGAATCCGTTTGGGCATGGCCGATAAATTGGAGCGCACGCGCCAGCGAAGTCTTGCTTCCATTGGTCAGAAGCACGTGATCCACGGCGATTTCGATATTGGCTTCTTGTCCGTCTGGCGAACGCAACGTCACTTCTCTGATCAGGCCAACAATTGCCGCTCCGACGGGAACAACTACTTCCCCATCCGCCGACCTTATTTCTTGCCTAGTGGTTGCGATCAGTTCGGCGCTGGGCTTGTTCTTGCGGGCATCAACCGACTTCACCAGTGAGACGTGTACCGGGGTTCGCGCCTTCAGTGCCTCAGCCAGGATCGCTTGGGTTCGGGCCTGTTGGTCCGAGACATCCTTGGGCTGCGACGTCGGTGATAGACCAGAACCACGCGTGTGCAGGAGGGCCGTGAGAACGGGGTTATTTTCCGATTCGCTCTCCTGTCCCCGGGTCGAGTCCTGCGCCAGGGAAATCCCGGTCAGCATGACTCCGGCAAGGACGCAAAAAAGAATTCCGTTCTTTCCCGACAGCTCTGTCATAGAACCTGCCAAAAACGTATTACGTTTGATGCCATTCCGCACAACTTCGCTCGCCATTTCACGTTTCTACCTTCCTCCGCTACAAAGGGTAATGGTCCTAAAGTGCTATGTGTTTACTCTTTGTGATCAGATGCCTCGAGTTCTTGCGCCATACCTCTCGTTTAGAAGGGTAAGCAGAGGGCGTCAAAAATACTGGGAATACGGGATTATCGGTGGTTTCCTACAGGAATAACCTGATCTGTTTGCGGCAGGAGCCGGGGCAGCGGCGCCCGAGTGGCTGGCTAGCATCGCGTGCAAACCTGACGTGGCACGAAACTTGTCAGGAAAGATATGGCGGTCGTGACTGGCAAATTGGCATCCCAGGGGGTACTGAGGGGGCCCACTCGTCGCACGTTAAGGTCTTAGGTCATAAGTCACAGGTTGCAGGGGTTGCTCTTCCTGCAACCCGAATCCAAGACCCAATCCTTGTCTTCGGCGGTCACCCATGGCGAGCATCTAAGAGGAGACGGCCGTCCGCTTGCGGCGTTCCTTCACCGTTACAGGATCCAGGAACGTCATCATGCTGCGCAGGCGCGCGCCCACTTGCTCGATCGGGTGTTCCTGCTCGCGCTCGCGGGTGGCTTCAAACCATTCGCGCCCGGATTCGTTCTCCTTGATCCAGTTGCGCGCGTAGGTTCCATCTTGGATTTCCTTGAGGATCTGCCGCATGGTCTGGCGCGTCTCGTCGGTGATGATACGCGGACCGCCGGTGTAGTCGCCGTGCTCGGCGGTGTCGCTTACGGAGTAGCGCATGTAATTGAGACCCCCTCGATACATCAGGTCCACAATCAGCTTCAGCTCGTGCATGCACTCGAAGTACGCGATCTCGGGCTGATAACCGGCCTCGACCAGGGTCTCGAAACCGGCTTTCACCAGGGCGCTCACTCCGCCGCACAGAACGGTTTGTTCGCCAAAAAGATCGGTCTCGGTTTCTTCCGCAAACGTCGTTTCAATGACACCGGCTCGGGTCGTTCCCAGAGCCTTCGCATAGGACAGAGCCAGCTGTTTTGCATTTCCGCTGGCATCCTGGTGGATGGCGAGTAGTGCCGGAGTTCCACCACCTTCGAGAAACACCTCGCGCACACGGTGTCCCGGAGCTTTGGGTGCAATCATCGAAACATCAATGTTGGGAGGAGGATTGATGGTTTTGAAACGGATGTTGAAGCCGTGCGCAAACATCAGAGTTTTTTTCGGCGACAAATGAGGCGCGATGTCGTACTTGTAGACTGCAGGCTGGGCCGTGTCGGGGACAAGGACCATGATGACGTCCGCCCAATCGGCAGCGTCAGAAATAGACAGCACCGTCAAACCAGCTGCCTGTGCTTTTGCGCGCGACTCGCTCGCCGACGGCAAGCCCACCCGCACCTCGACGCCGCTATCTTTCAGGTTAAGCGCGTGGGCGTGGCCCTGCGAGCCGTAGCCGATGATGGCCACCTTCTGCGCGCGAATCAACGCCAGATCAGCAGAGTTGTCGTGATACATCTTCGTCATGGCTATACCTTTCCTGAGACCAATCTGTTTTTCTAAACCGAGTAGGAAATATCTTCATCGCCTGCCGCGGCGGCTTGTGCCAGTCCGTTGACCGGTGTGACGGGAATCGAGGACTTACTCCCGCGACGCATGGCCACAATACCCGTGCGCACCATTTCCAACACTCCGTAGGGGCGAAGCACGTCGAGCAAGCCGTCAATCTTATCTTCGGCGCCGGTGATTTCTATGGTCAGCGATTCCGGCGAGACATCCACCACGCGCGCGCGAAAAACGCTGGCTAGTTCGAGCACATGCGAGCGCGCCTCGTGCGTGGCCGCCACCTTGATCATCGCCAGGTCGCGCACGATCGCTGCTTCATTGGTGATGTTTTCCACCAGCAGCACGTTCACGAGCTTGTAGAGATTGGCCTCGATGCGGCGAGCCTGGTCGTAGTCGGCGTCTACCGTGATGGTCATGCGCGAAACTTCGGGCTTCTCGGTGCGGCCGACGGTCAGAGAGTCGATGTTGAAGGCGCGGCGGCGAAATAGCGAGGCCACCCGGGTCAGGACACCCGGTTTATTTTCGACGTACACAACAAATGTATTCAGCATGGATGTTTTACTCGTCAGCAGCAGTTTCTACGATCGAGCTAGGGCGACGGATCATTTCGTGCAAAGACGCTCCGGCTGCGACCATCGGATAAACCGTGTCTTCCTGCTCAACCTGGAAGTTAATTAATACTGGCCCGTCATGCTGGCGGGCCGACTGGACCGCAGGCACGACTTGAGACCGTTGCTTCACGTTCATGCTGCGGATGCCATAGGCTTCCGCCAGCTTGGCGAAGTCCGGATTCAACAATGGAGTTGCCTGATAGTTGCGCTCGTAGAAAAATTCCTGCCACTGACGCACCATGCCTAAATAGCCATTGTTAATGATGGCGATGTGGATTTTCAGGCTCTCCTGGACGATGGTGGCCATCTCCGACATCGTCATCTGAAAACCTCCATCGCCGACTATGGCCCACACTTCAGCTTCGGGACGCGCCACCTTGGCTCCGATCGCCGCCGGCAAGGCAAATCCCATCGTACCCAGACCTCCGGAGGTGATTAGGGAGCGCGGCTGCTCATGCTTGTAATACTGGGCTTCCCACATCTGGTGCTGGCCAACGTCAGTGACGACGACCGTGTTGCCATCTCGAGTCTCGCGCCACAGGTCGTTGATGACGTGCGCGGCGTAAAGGTGCCCGCTATCGGGTAGGTTCTGAATGTCGCGCACCGCCGAATCGCCCTTCAATCGGTCGATGTAGTCCAGCCATTCAGTCCGATCCATGGATTCAACTTTAGGCAAAAGCTCGTGCAGAACTTCGCGAAGGTCGCCCACCAGAGCCACATCGACCTTGACGTTCTTGTTGATTTCGGCGGGATCGATTTCGACGTGGATCTTCTTCGCGGAGGGAGCGTAGGTTTTCAGATTGCCGGTGACGCGATCATCGAAACGCATTCCAAGCGCTATCAACAGGTCTGCATCCTGGATGGTGTGATTCACCCAGGCTTCGCCATGCATCCCCATCATCCCGAGATTGAGCGGATGAGAGGCAGGAAATGCTCCTAAACCAAGCAGAGTAAGAGCTATTGGAATTCCCGCGCGCTCCGCCAGATCGCGGACTTCCCGCTCGGCGCCGGAGACCAGAATGCCGTGACCGGCGAGGATTACAGGACGCTTGGAGTTGCGAATCAGTTCCAATGCCTGGGCGTACTCCTCTGGCGCGGGCGACAGATCGGGACGATAACCGGGTAGCTGCGGCTTGGCCGCTTCCCAATCAAATTCACAGGAAGACTGCTGAGCGTCCTTGGTGATGTCTATTAAGACCGGGCCAGGACGACCTGAACGCGCCACGTAGAAGGCTTCCCGCACTGTGCGGGCCACTTCGTCGGCATGCGTCACCAGGTAATTGTGCTTGGTGATGGGGAGAGTGACACCCGTGATGTCAGTTTCCTGGAAAGCGTCGGAACCGATCAGCTTGCTGCCGACTTGGCCGGTGATGCAAACGATGGGAGAGGAATCCAGCATGGCGGTGGCAATGCCGGTCACCATATTTGTGGCGCCGGGGCCTGAGGTGGCCACCGCGACGCCCACACCCCCAGTGGCCCGGGCGTAGCCGTCGGCCATGTGCGTGGCACCCTGCTCATGGCGAACCAAAATGTGGTGGATGCTGCTGTGCTTCAAGGCATCGTATGCGGGCAAAATTGCCCCGCCGGGATAGCCGAACACATGCTTCACGCCCTCGCGCTCCAGGCATTCCCACAGGATTTGTGCTCCGGTCTTCTTCATGTTTCTCACTTCCTAATTAGTGCAGTTTGAATTCAGACGCCCCAGAGATAGTCATCCTGCTCGTGCTCAGCGGGAAATAACCTGGGCTGTTCACTGCCCTTTTCATTGGCCAACTGCGCACCCGGTGCGCGATCGAAAACCCGGCTGTCGGCGGTGCCTGCGCCAGGTGCCGTCTCGGATTGCGCCGCGGCCGCCGACTTGTAGAGGGGCTGTTGGTGCCGCTTGCGAATCAACTCCAATACGTGACGATCTTCGACCGTCTTGACCAGATCGGCCAGCACGATGAAGTCGCGGTAAATCTCGTCGAGTTCGCGAATGCTGAACTGAAAACCCAGCTGTTCGCACCGCAAGGCGAGCGCGTGCCGCCCGGAGTGTTTGCCCAGCACCAAACGGGTGCTCGGAACTCCCACCGACTGCGGTGTCATGATCTCATAAGTCAGGGGGTTCTTGATCATGCCATCCTGGTGAATGCCCGCTTCGTGCGCGAACGCGTTCCGCCCTATGATGGCTTTGTTAGGCTGTACCGCGACTCCAGTGATTTCAGTCAACAACTGGCTGGAAGGAAAGAGTTGTTCCGTGGTGATCGCAGTCTCGTACGGATAGCGATCAGGGCGGACGCGCGTCGCCATTACGACCTCTTCTAGCGAAGCATTTCCGGCGCGCTCACCGATGCCGTTGATCGTACACTCCACCTGCCGGGCGCCCGCCGCCACCGCAGCCAGCGAGTTGGCCGCAGCCAAGCCCAAATCGTTGTGGCAATGGACCGAGATGACCAGGCGCTCTATGCCGCGGACGCGCTGACGTATGGTCTGGATCAGTTCGGCATATTCAAAGGGCACGGTGTAGCCGACGGTATCGGGGATGTTGACCGTGGTGGCGCCCGCTTCGACAACCACTTCGAGCACCTGACACAGGAAATCGGAGTCGGAGCGGGTCGCGTCCTCGGGAGAAAACTCCACGTCTTCGCAAAGCGATTTCGCCAATTTTACGGCGTCGCGGGCCTGCTCCAGGCATTGCCGTCGAGAAATTCTTAGCTTGTGCTGAAGGTGAATGTCGGAGGTTGCGAGGAAAGTATGAATACGAGGATGGGCGGCCTCTCCGAGTGCCTGCCAGGCGCGCTCGATGTCTTCGCGACAACAGCGCGCCAGGGCGGCGATTGTAGGTCGCCGAACTTCGCGCGCCACCGCCTGCACCGCCTGGAAATCGCCTTCGGAAGCGATGGGAAAGCCGGCCTCGATTATGTCCACACCCAGACGGTCGAGCTGACGCGCCATGCGCAGCTTCTCATCCTTATTCATGCTGTAGCCCGGGGCCTGTTCCCCGTCGCGCAGCGTGGTGTCGAAAATTTTGATCCGTTCTCGTTTCGACAAGTCAATTCCTCCCGGCCCGCTCAGGGCCACATCTGGCGTTAAAGCAAAAGGGCCATCATCTTTTGGTGGATGATGGCCCTTTCAGAAACTTGATTTTGGCTACCTCATCCGCCGGATCCTCTGGGTGCAAGCACCAGGCCAAGAATGGCCACGCTAAGGAGGAGTTCCAGCACACGTAAACCCAGCCCGCTGATAATTCGATTCGAATTCGTCAGAATCGTCATGGCCTACCTGTTACAGACCTCTTTTACTAGCAATATGTACTCTAGACAAGCGGAAAGGGGCGCGTCAATCGTTGGAACGCCGGGTTAAAAGCAAATAACGGGTTTGGAGTATCAGGTTTTTCGATGCAGACTCGGGAACCGCGAACCCCGTTATATGGGATTCGCCCTCGGCAGGGTGGCGCCGGGCCCTTTGGACCTGCATAACTCATCTCGCATAGAGGAACCGTCTTTTTAGCCGCTGAGGGCATATGACGAGTCGGACGATGTAGCTCAGTGGCTAAAGCCTGGCCGGCTGGTGGTTTCACAAATGCAGGGCCAAAAGCCCGGCGCCACCCTATGGCGGTAACCGAGCGAGGAATCGAGTCCCAAGTCCTGACTGGCGCGATAGACTGGGAATGAGTTGGAGGCATTCGAGGTGACGGCGCATTGAGCAGGGGCGACCACAGGAGGATCAACTGGCTGGATGTGGTCTGGCTGCTGTTTCTCGGTGGCCTGGCGGTCCTGCCGCCGCTGCGGAACATTCGCAAAGAATTAACCCTGCTGGCCATCGGCATCGTGCAAGTGGTTGAGGGCAGGCTGGTTGAGCGGTTCCCGCGGTGGGGTCGATCCCACGCGGTTCTGCTTAAGCTGGTTTTCTCCACGCTGCTCATTGCCAGCACTGGCGGGCCGGGTATCAATAGCAGCTACTATCCTATTTATTATCTGCCCGTGGTCACGGCGGCCGTCTACTTCGGCCTGCGCATGACGCTTTTGTGGACCTTGCTGGCTTCTGGTCTGTACTGCTCCTTTCTCTATCCCGCACTTCAGGAATACGAGCTTACGACCGATGCCATCACCGAGCTTGTCCTGCGGGTTCTGTTCTTCTTTGTGGCGGCCCTGGTGGTGAACCGATTTGCGGTCGATAACCGCCGCCAGACCAGCCGTTATCAGCAGTTGGCAGCAGAGCTCGCGGAAACCAATCGCCAACTGCGAACCGTCCAGGCGGAAGCACGGCGATCGGAACGGCTGGCCGCTCTTGGCCAGCTCTCGGCGGGATTGGCCCATGAGATTCGTAATCCCTTGGGCGTGATTCGGGGCTCAGCGGAAATGCTGAACCGTAAGCTGGAGGCGTCGAATCCGGTGGCCAGCGAACTGGCGGGCTACATTTCCGCCGAAGTAGATCGAGTCAGCCTGATGGTTGGCCGCTTCCTTGATTTTGCCCGGCCGCTGCATGCCGAGACCAGCCCGCAAGCGGTTCCTGAACTCGTCGATCGCGCGCTCAAGTCGGTGGCCGAGCAATGGCGCGGAGCAGAAGTCAGAGTGGAACACGAGTATCAGAACGACCTGCCGCTCGCACAACTCGATGACAGTCTCTGTGAGCAGGCGTTTGTGAACCTGATCCAGAATGCGTATGAAGCGATGGGGAACGATGGCGGGACGCTTCGCGCGCAGATCTCGAAGGCCACCCGGAACGATCGCCCAGGAGTGGAGATCCGGTTGGCGGACACGGGACCCGGCATACCGGCCGAACTTCGGGAACAAATCTTTAATCCTTTCGTTACAACGAAGAAAACCGGAACCGGTCTCGGGCTGTCCATTGTCTCGAAGATTCTGGATGAGCACCGCGGCTCGATTCGCCTGGAGAGCGCGCCCAATGAAGGTGCTTGTTTCGTGATCTTTCTTCCGGCAGAAGAAAAGCCAGCCGTACAGAAGGAAGGAGCGCTGGCCTCCTGATGACAGCCAAGGCCAACATTTTGATCGTCGAGGATGAAGCCAAGATGCGGCGCATCCTGGAGCTCAACCTCGGAGACGATGGCTTCACGACCCTCTCGGCCGAAGACGCTGAGGCAGGCTTGAAGCTGTTGCAGCAGGGATCCGTGGACTTGGTGGTCACGGATCTAAAGCTTCCCGGCATGAACGGGCTGGAATTTTTGCAGGCAGTTAGGCGATTCAATGCCGCCCTGCCGGTCGTCGTCATGACTGCCTTTGGCACTGTCGAAACTGCGGTAGAAGCCATGAAAGCCGGAGCCAGCGATTATGTGTTGAAGCCGTTTTCGCTCGACGAAATGCGCATGGTGATCCACAAAGAGCTGGATGTCCGGCGTTTGCGCGAAGAGAATCGCTCGCTTCGGGAACGGCTGCAGCAGCAGCGCTATCAGCATCCGAATATCGTCGCGCGCAGCCCAAAGATGCAGAACGTGCTGGCTAAGGTCGAGCGAGTGGCGGCTACGAACTCCACCGTGCTGCTGGGTGGAGAAAGCGGCGTCGGAAAGGACCTGATCGCGCGCGCCATTCACGAGATCTCGCGGCGGTCGTCGGGCCCGTTCATCAAAATCAACAGCACGGCTATTCCGGAGAACCTGCTGGAGAGCGAGTTGTTCGGCTACGAAAAGGGAGCGTTCACAGGAGCCACGACCAGCAAGCCCGGCAAGTTCGAGCTGGCGGACAAGGGCACTTTGTTTTTGGATGAGATCGGCGATGTGCCTCCTGCCACGCAGGTGAAACTGCTTCGCGTTTTGCAAGAACGTGAGTTCGAGCACCTGGGCGGAACGCGAACCTTGAAAGTGGACGTGCGGCTGATTGCGGCAACCAATCGTGATTTGCGTGAAGCGCTCGAGCAGGGGACGTTTCGCGAGGACCTCTATTACCGGCTGAACGTCGTGCCCATTGATCTCCCGACGCTGCGGGAACATAAAGAGGATATTCCGGAGCTGGTGAACTTGTTTCTGGTTCGCTCTTCGGCCGAGTCCGGCAAAGAAATCAGCGCCGTGAGTCCGGAGGCGATGCGAATGCTGATGGATTATTACTGGCCGGGCAATGTCCGGGAACTTCAGAACATCGTTGAACGCGCTTTCGCGTTGGCCAAAGGTCCGGTTCTGGAAGCTGCTGATGTTCACTTTGATCCTCCTCGCGCCCGGCCTCAAAACTCCGGCAATTCTCTTCTACCCGAAGGCATGACGCTCGAGCAGTGGGAGGACGAGATGATCCGCGAGGCCGTGCGCAGGGCGAACGGAAACAAAAGCCAGGCCGCCCGGATGCTGGGGCTGTCGCGGAATGCTCTGCGCTATCGGCTGTCGAAGATAGGCATTACAGACGAGGAGGAGACCTAACACCGTGTGGGCACCTGTCTCCGACCCGTGTCGGGCGAGTCCAAGACCCGCCTCCCGACCATTCTCTGCTGCTGGCTGAAATCCACCACTTTGGCCGAAGGCGGCCACCAACTCGCAGAATTCCCGAATTCCACCCACATTATCCTTTCTGTAACTTACTGAGGCACAGCAACTTGCGACAGGGCTCTAGAACAACGGTTGTGGCATGGCGCCTGCATTGCCCGAGGTGAGGGATGCCTGTGTGCGAGAGGTGTCCACTGGTCGAGGTGGGCCATGAAAAGCAGATTGCTGGCGGGGTTTTCGATTCTGGTAATGGCGTTGTTCAGTGCGTCATATTGCGGCGCTCAGGTCGACCTCTCACCCGGTGTCGGACGTGTCAGCCTGATTCACGGCGATGTCTCGACCGAGCGCGGCGACTCTGGTGACTGGGCAGCAGCGGCGCTGAACCAGCCCATGGTCAGCGGCGACAAGGTTTCTACGGGAGAACGTTCCCGGGCCGAGGTGCAACTCGACTACGCGAACATCCTGCGCCTGGGCGACCATTCGCAGGCGACCATCGCAACGCTTTCCCGAACGCATATACAGATTCAGCTGGGACAGGGGCTCGCCAATTACAGCGTCCTCAAAGGGACGGAAGCAGATGTTGAGATTAATACTCCGAATGTTGCCATCCGTCCCGTCTTGAAAGAGGGCGTTTACCGCATCGAAGTGAACTCTAATGGCGAGACTCAGTTGGTCGTCCGCAAAGGTGAGGCAGAAATTTCCACCCCCCAGGGCAGCACGCGGGTCGAAAAAGGTGAAGCGGTTACCGTGCGCGGCACGGGAGATGAAACCCAGTACAAAGTCGCCGGAGCGCCTTCCAAGGACAGCTGGGACTCCTGGAACAGCGATCGGAACGGATTGATCCGCAACGCGCAGGCCTGGAGCCACACCAACCGCTACTACGTGGGCTCCGAGGATCTGGATGGGTATGGACATTGGATCAACGTGCCCGATTATGGTCCGGTGTGGGCTCCCGTTGTGGCGGTGGATTGGGCCCCCTACCGAGCTGGAAGATGGGTATGGGAACCATATTGGGGTTGGACCTGGGTCTCTTACGAACCTTGGGGCTGGGCTCCTTATCACTACGGCCGCTGGTTCATGTATGGCGCGTCATGGGTATGGTGGCCAGGACCGGTCTACGGCTATCCCTATTACCGGCCGCTGTGGGCGCCGGCGTATGTATCTTTCTTCGGATTCGGGGGCGGAGGCTGGGGAGCTTCCTTTGGCTTTGGCTCACTGGGATGGCTGCCGGTTGGACCGTGCGATCCTTTTTTCCCCTGGTACGGCCGCCACGGCTCACGGTTTAACGTTGTCAACGTCACCAACATCACGAACATTTACAACTACAGGGGCGGCCATCGCTTCGATGGCATCGGGCCGCTTCACGGGGGGAACCGCTATTCCAACCTGCGCCTGGCCGCAACCAACGAACGCTTCCGGCACGCGATCTCGACCGTCCCCTCCGAGCATTTTGGAACCGGGCATGTCAGGCCGACGCCGATGAACGGTGGGGCATTTCGCGATGGGCGCATGATGACCGGCAACCTGCCGATCGTACCGACGCGAGCGACGTTGTCGGCGTCGAATCGCGGTGCGAATCCTTCAACGCTGCATGGCGGCCAGGAGCGCTTTTTTATGAAGTCCCGTCCCAACGCACCGCAGTCTTTCGACCGCCAGGCGGCGCAAGTGGAGCAATCGATTCAGCGCTCAGGCCGCTTTTCGCCGATGCGGCCCGGATCTCAGTCCGCGCCAGCAAATGCTGGAAGGCCGATGCAGGGCGGAATGGATCAAGGCGGAGCAATCAGGAATCCCGGAAGTACTGGCAGATCGATGAATTCGGCCCCGGGAGAAGGTGGGCGTCGCTTCGGCACGGATATCGCGGAGAGCCGGAGACCGGACGCTCAAGAGCAAAACGCGTCCCGGGCCAGGTCATCTTCTCCTTCGCGCCCCGAAAGCGGGAATCCTCAGAGCGCGAGACCGGGTGCTTCCGATCAGTCGGGCTGGCGCCGCTTCTCCGACTCGAACCCCGGGCGAACAGTTCACCGTCCCCCGTACTCTCAGCAGTCGGGCGAGAGCCGGGTTCCTCATACGGCGAGCGCAAACGGGTCCTCATCGCGCTACAACAATTCGATGAATCGTGGTTCTCGAGCCGCGGAACCTTCCCGGAACGACGGCTGGCGCCGGTTTCCGCCAGCAGGCGCTTCGGAATCTCCCAATCGCGGCGGGCAAGGCAATGATTCGTGGAGCCGCTTCCCTTCGCGCCGCGAAGCCCCGAGCAACGAGGGCCGGCCATATGTGTATCGCGATTCCAACCGGGGTTACCGGCCTCCTCTGGACTTAAGGCGCCCAATCGTGACACCGCGTCAATCGTCCGGATGGGGAAGCTCGAATCAAGGCGGCGGGGGCCGTAGTGCGGGCGCGTACCAGCCCGGGCCAAGAGGAGGAGGCGGCGGCGGCGGATCGCGCGGCGGGTCGAGTGGTGGCGGACAATCTCATCAATCGTCGGGCAACCGGCACCGGTAATGCTGCGGTGTCTGACGCAGCAAACTAGCACGCGGACAAGCCATATCGATCTCACGTACTGTGGGTAGAGAGGCGGCTTGCCGCGTTTCCAACGCGGACGTTAGCCGCGTCTGGGTCGAACAACAGCGGAAAGAACGGACCGCTGACCTTGTCTCCTCGGGCAATCACCGGCACGCCTTGCAACAGCGGCTCGTCTGAGTTCGACTTCACGCCATCTCGAAAAACGTTGATCACCGTGGCGCGACGTGGCCTGGAAGTATCGTTGGCACCAGAGCCGTGCATCGTCCGGGCGTGGTGAAAGGAGCTCTCGCCCTTCTTCAGCTCAATCGGAACCGGCTTGAATCTGTTTCTCAGTTCTTCGGGCAGAACGTCACCGATGCCATCCATCTCTCCGGTCAGGACCGGCTTGGGTAAGTCCGGCCATCTATGGCTGCCTGGAACGTAGTTCAAACACCCGTTCTCGCGGGTCGAATCGTCGAGCCCGATCCAGCAGGTGAGATGAGCGAGCGGCCTGGTTCGGGTCCAGTAGGAGTAGTCCTGGTGCCACGCCACGACTCCACCATGCCGCGCCGGCTTACAGAACAGCTGGTCGTGCCAGAAGCGGACCGCGCCGCCGAGCAGCTGAGACGCGGGCACCAGGAACGCAGGATTCCACAGGAGATCATGAAAGCCGGGTAGAACACGCCATGCACCCAGGGCATGAAAAAGAACCCGGTCCGGATCTGTGGATTCGTTCGAATGATACTCGTGGAACAGGCGCCGGCCCGGATGCGCCGCATCCATCAATTGGTCCAGCTCCCCGCGCAAGATTTCTACCTGCTCGGTAGAGAGAATGCGAATGCCCTTTAGGTAGCCATTCTCGTGAAAGAACTCGATCTGCTCCTCGCTAAGGCGATAGCTGTCCCACTCAGTCGTATCGTGCTGGGCACCGAGGCCGCTGAGCGGGTAATGGTAGTTGGATAAATCTTCAATCATGCAGTAACAGAGAAGAAGCGTCTTAGCCAGCTTGTGAAAATAACGAGGACGGCCATGAATTCTCGGCCAATCTCCCTGTGAAAGCAAGCTACTCGACCAACTCAATTGGCTCTTGCCGAATGTTGAGCAGAGAGACCGATAAGCCTCGGCTCGAAATCGTGGATTTTTTTGCGCATAACGCGTTTTAGTAAGGCGGCCAGTTGCTCCGCGGCAAGCCGCTCTGTCTAGGCCACCTGCTGGCCGACTTTGAAGCTGAAAAGGCGGTTACAGAGCGTCACGGCTTACACAGCGCTTACGGCCTGCTTACAAAAAACTTACAAACGGTGGGCAATAACATGTCAGTGTTGTCCTGTTGAGGGCAAAATTCTTGTTCCGAATTCGGAACAAGCGAAAGATTCTTGGACGAAACCATCGGTCTCTGAGAAACAATAAGTGGGGGCTGTTCGGGACGAGGGCGAAGTTGGTCGCGTTGTGAGCGCGTTCTGGCTGTCGCTTGAGAATTTGACACGTCACACATCGAGTTGACAGTGAAAGACGAAGATTTTACCGCCCTTCCGGGACCTCATTGAGTCGGCGCCAGTCTCAATGGAACAATCGCGAACGAAAATCGCGAAAGTCTTCTTATCAACTGTCATACAGGGAAGCGGTTGGATATGGCGCGGAGGAAAAGGCTCGGCTATTCGGTCGGGCGCCTTCTTGCCGTTCGTTTTCTAGAACAACCAGAGCACGGTCAATCCTGCTTCCCAGATTCGCGCCCACATCGCAGGAGGAGGTAAGTCTCATTTAGATGACAGGCTGACTTCGACCAAGGTTCGCGAGTTGATCCGCGGTAATTTGCACCGACGCATCTCGAGGTGAGATTAACTGTGATCAAGGGCAGATGGGTACCAGAAGTCGTCATGAGCGAACCTAGCACAATCCGGATTCTGCTCCTTGAAGACAATCGAGCCGATGCCGAGCTGTGTATTTACAAACTGACGAGCTCGGGATTGCCGGTCGATGTAGATGTCGTGAACACATCCCAGCAATTCACAGACAAGGCACTCGCCAATCCGTACGACATTGTCCTGAGCGATTACCGTCTGTCGAACTGGAGCGGACTGGATGCTTTACGGTGGTTGCGATCTTCCGGCCGCGATATCCCGCTAATTCTGGTTACCGGCCCGCTGGGCGAGGAACTTGCGATTGAGTGCGTCAAGAACGGAGCTGATGATTACGTACTCAAAGACAATCTGGACCGGCTTCCGGTCGCCGTTCGAAGAACCCTGGAAGAACGAAGAATGCGCCACGAGCGCGCTCGCGCCGAGCAGGAGCTTCGCAAGTCGGAAGAACAATACCGGTTGCTTTTTTATGCCAACCCCCATCCGATGTGGGTCTTCGATTCAGAAACGCTACGCTTTCTCGCCGTTAACAACGCTGCCATTCAACATTACGGCTATTCTCTGCGGGAATTCCTTTCCATGACCGTGAAGGAAATACGCCCTCCGGAAGAACTGGAACGGTTTTTGAAAAGTGTAGATCCGCAGGTGGACTCCGGAGAGACCTATAACGCGTTGTGGAAACATCGCAAGAAAGATGGCACAGTCATTGACGTCGAAATCAGTTCTCAGCCGATCGTGTTCGGCAGCGTCGATGCGCAGCTTGTGCTAGCCCACGATGTCACCGCACAGCGGCAGGCCGAGACCGAACTTCGGGACAATAAAGAACAGCTGCAATTACTTCTCGACTCCACTGCAGAGGGCATCTTCGGAATCGATCCCGCTGGCAGCTACACCTTCTCCAACGCTGCCTGTCTTCGCATCCTGGGATACGACTCGGCCGATGCGCTACGGGGCAAGAATGTGCACGCCCTGGTGCACCACACCAAAGCAGATGGAAGTCCATACCCGGAAGAAGAGTGCCCCATCCTGAGAAGCATGGGCAAAAGTGTGCCCTATCAGCTCGCCGATGAGGTTTTCTGGCGTTCGGACGGCAGCTCTTTTCCCGTGGAGTATTGGTCCTACCCGCTGTTCCGCGAGGGACAAGTAGTCGGTGGCGTGGTCACCTTTTTTGATATCAGCCAGCGAAAGCAGACGGAGGCATTGCGGAGACAGTCGGAAGAGCAGTATCGCTCCATTATCGAAGGCGCCCCCTACGGCATTTTACGCGTTGACAAGAATGGACGGGTGGTCATGGCGAATCCCGCTTTCGTCGCTCTGGTCGGTTACGAAAACCGGGAACGAGTCGTGGGACTGAATGCCGCCACCGATATTTTTGTGGATTCCACGGAATACAGCAACGCAATTTCCGCCTTTGAAGTGGGCGGCACCTCCAGTCGTTGTGACACCCGATGGAAGCGCAGTGACGGAACGAATATCACAGTGCGCCTGGCGGGCCGGCAATTATGTGACGAGCGCGGAAACCCTCTTGGGTTCGAAGTCTTCGTCGAAGACATTACCGAGCGCCGGCTGCTGCAGAAACAATTCGAACACGCGCAACGGATGGAGGCGATCGGACGACTCGCCGGGGGGATCTCCCACGACTTCAATAATCTCCTGATGATTATCAGCAGCTATGCACAGCTGCTGGAAGAGAGCCCCCATAATCCGCAGCTGGTGACGCAATATGCCGGACAGGTACGTGACGCCGCCTCCAGAGCTGGCAATGTGGTCCGCCAACTACTGGTTTTCAGCCGCAGTCAGGTGATGGAGCCCACCACGCTGGACTTGAATTACGTCGTCGCTGACCTTGGGAAAATGCTGCCCCGGCTTTTGGGAGAGGATATCGAGCTGGTGACCACGCTCGGGACGGACTTGGGAAAAGTCCGGGCAGACCGGGGACAAATTGAGCAGGTAATCATGAATCTGTCAGTCAATGCCCGCGATGCCATGCCCAAAGGTGGCCATTTAACCATTGAAACCAAGAATGTGGAATTGGACACCCGGTACTCTCAGGGACACCTTGGGGAGGTCCCTCCGGGAAACTACGTGATGTTGGCGGTCGGTGATACCGGAACCGGCATGGATTCGGAGACCCAGGCGCACATCTTCGAACCCTTCTTCACTACCAAGGAGGCCGGCAAGGGCACCGGCCTGGGCTTAGCCACCGTTTACGGCATGGTGAAGCAAAGCCATGGATTTATCTGGGTCTATAGCGAGTTGAACCAGGGGAGCACCTTCAAAATCTACTTGCCTCGGATTGATGTTCGCAAAGATGTTGTACACGTCTCCCGCGGCGCCAAAATCGCGCCTGGCGGCACCGAGACGATTCTGTTGGTAGAAGACGAGCTAGCTCTTCGGGTTGTGAGTCGCGTATACCTGGAATCCAAGGGCTATGCCGTCCTGGAAGCCGGCAACGCGAACGAGGCGCTGAAGATTTGCCAGAGCTACGAGCGTGAGATTCACGTCTTGATCACTGACATGGTGATGCCTGGAATGGGAGGAGTCGAGCTCTCCAAGGCAGCAAGAGAAGTGCGGCCGGAGCTTTCCGTCATTCTAGTATCTGGATACGCCGATCGCACATCGGCGGATGATGCGGCGGCAGTTGGAGCAAGCTTTCTGCAAAAACCCTTTAGCCTGGACGCGCTCGCCCGTCTGGTTCGAGCCCGAATTGACGAGCCCTCGGCATCGAAGAGTGCAGATGATTGTTAAAGACAAATACTTGACAGAGTAATCTGCCACAACTACAAAGCGGGGGAGTCGTGGCTAGAAACAAGATTCTGGTTGTCGACGACGATGCGGAATTTCGTTCAGTAATCTGCAATTATCTCAGCAGCAAGGGCTACGAGGTCGCGACCGCCGGGACGTGCGCCGAAGGTGAACGGGTGTGGCGGACAATAGAGCCCGACGCCGCTGTGCTGGATTATGATCTGCCTGACGGCAATGCCATTGAACTGCTGCCGCGCCTCAAGAGCATCGATCCCACCGTCCCTATCATTATTCTTACAGGCCATGGCTCCATTGACCTGGCAGTCGAAGCGGTCAAACTAGGTGCCGAGCACTTTCTTACAAAGCCGGCCAATCTCTCCGCCCTGGTACTTCTCATCCAGAGGGGCATGGAGAACCAGCGCAACCAGCAGAAGCAGATGGTGGAGAAGGTGCGTCACTCCCGGGGGACCATGAATCCCTTCCTCGGGAATAGTGCCACGATCCTCAAACTGGCTGAACTTGCGGGTCGGGTCGCTGCCGCCGACAGTCCGGTGCTCATTCAAGGCGAAACCGGAACAGGCAAGGGAGTATTGGCGCGGTGGATGCACGACAACGGCCGGCGTTCGGCTGAGCCTTTTGTGGACTTGAATTGTGGCGGGCTCTCCCGCGACCTCCTGGAAACCGAGTTATTCGGGCACGAGAAAGGTGCCTTTACCGGAGCCGTCCAGAGCAAGAGCGGGCTCCTGGAAATCGCACACAAGGGCACGGTTTTTCTCGATGAAATTGGAGATGTGGATCTGAACGTCCAACCTAAACTGCTCAAGGTGCTTGAGGACAAGATGTTTCGACGCTTGGGCGACGTTCGCGACCGGCGCGTGGATATCCGTCTTATCGCGGCCACCCACCAGGATTTGGCCAAGCTGGTCAAGCTGAAGTCATTTCGTGCCGACTTATATTTTCGGATCAGCACCATTCCTTTGACCACACCGCCACTTCGTGAACGGGTGGAAGACATCCCGGTTCTGACCGAGGATATCCTCGATCGCCTGGCCGTCGATTTGGGTACGGGTCGGGTGGAAATAACCACCGACGCAGTGCGCAGCTTGCAGTCCTACAAATGGCCGGGAAACATACGCGAGTTGCGCAATGTGCTTGAGCGCGCTGTTCTACTCAGCGGAAGCCGCGTTCTCAACGAAAAGGACTTGCACTTCGATGTACCCGAACTCGAGCCATTTGGCGAAAGCGAAGGCGTGAGAACGTTAGAGGAAATGGAAAAGCACTACATCGAAGAGGTACTGCTGCTGGAAGGGGGCAGGGTGGAAGCTGCCGCCAAGAGGCTGGGTATCCCCCGCAGTTCGCTTTACCACAAGATTAAGCAATATGGAATCAGCCGACCAGGGCTGAACACGGTTTAGTTCCGCGAAGCCGGAGGTCGCCAACACCCGAGTGGGCATTTTCCTGGCATCGGCCCTCTGAATTTCAGAGAGAATTCCAAGTCACAGACGGCCACCCATGCCAGAAATCCAGTGCAGCAATCCGCGCGAGGCAAGCAAAGAAGATATTGTCGCCTATTTTCGGGATTTCATTGGAAGACAAATTGCACGATTGGTGTTCATCCATAGGTTATCTTAACCGGCATCCTAACGCCCGTTAGAGGTGGGGATGCCGTTCTCACTTTCAAACGGAATCCGCGGTTAGACCGCGCTAAACGCATACCCTTCGTCCCCTCGCGTCCAAGCTCTGGACGAAAGTCCAGAAACCCGCCCGGTTACTCAGGGCTAAGCTGCTCAATCTAAATCGATTATTGTGGCATAACAGATGCTCCTAGAATCCGCGGACCCAGAGGAGAAGTGGGATGAATTCGACAAATAAGGTAACCGGACCGGAAATAGCTGCAGGCCGGTCGCCGTGGCTGAACAAGTTGGCCGAGGTAAACCGAGAGCTGTGGCTCTTGTTGTCTCTGTTTATCATCGCGGGGCTGCTGAACTGGCTGGTGGCATCGCGTGGAATGATTCTTGGTTTTTATACCCTGCCTACATTGTTCTCGGCTTACGTGTACGGACGTCGTCATGCGGTGCTCACCGCCATGGCCAGTGTCCTTCTCGTAGTTGTTGTTGTGTACTGGAATCCTGCGCTATTTGTGCGCTCTTCAGTAACCTTGGAAGGAGTCGATCGCTGGTTCGACCTGTGTGTGTGGGCAGGCTTACTGATCATCACAGCCTATGCGATGGGAAGCCTGTACGAGCGTAAGGAAAGTCATTTCCGCGAATTACGCAGAACCTACTTTGGAGTGCTGACGATTCTGCAGCAATTCATTTCTAACGACAAATATACTCACAACCATTCTTATCGTGTGGCCATGTACGCGGCAATTATCGCCCACCGAATGGGCTTCGGCGAAGACCACATCGATGATGTTCGAGCCGCCGCTTTGCTCCACGACATCGGGAAGCTGGATACCAGCCGCGACATTCTGTACAAGGCCGCCAGCTTGACTCCTGAAGAAATGACAGAGATGCGCAGGCACGTGCAAAAGGGCGTTGACATGCTGGAACCGGTGGGAGGAGCCCTGCGGCGCGTCCTGCCCATCATCCTCGCGCACCATGACAAGTACGACGGATCGGGCTATCGGCCGACTCAAGGTGAAGAGATCCCGATTGAGGCGCGCGTCCTGGCTGTGGCCGATGCTTATGACACTCTGACCAGCGATCGTCCCTATCGAAGGGCAGTGACTCCCTTCGAGGCGAAAGAAATCATCGCTACCGGGTCAGGCGCCAGCTTCGATCCTAAGGTTGTGGAGGCATTCGTTCAGGCGTTCGATGCTCGCGAGATGGATTTGCCGGAAAGCGTGTTGATCTAACAACCGTCTCAGACGCGCGGCCTGTGCCGTGGGTCGGAACAGGACAAAATGTTATGCCGGTCAGGGAATCTGCTTCAGTCCGCGTTTTATTGATCAGTCGTCACATTCAGACCATCGAGACCGTGTGCCATTTCATGCAACAAATGGCCATGCACGTCGAGACCTGCTGTGATCTGGAATCGGGAATGCGCAAGCTATGCCACACAAAATTTGAGGGAGTGATTGTCGACCTGAATGAGAAGGAGCCGGCACTCGATTTCTTGCGCAACCTGCGCGGCTTGACGTCCCATAAGGCGGCTGTGACTTGTGCCATCCTGAATTTTGGCCACGAGAGGGGAGACGCCTTCCATGCCGGAGCCAATTTTGTGCTGGAGCGGCCGCTCTCTTCCAGTTCCGTGGTGCGAACGCTCAAAGCGGCCTATCCACTGATGGTTCGTGAGAGGCGGCGCTACTTCCGCTGTCCGGTGCAGGTTTCCACGTTCGTGACCCTGGGTTCCGCTCCCGAGTTTACCGCCACGTCCGTGAACATCAGTGAAGGGGGCATTGCAATCACCTCGCCCGCGCGAATACAGGCGGGTGACAAACTCAAGTTGCGCATTCAACTCCCGGGCACCTCAGAAGCACTGACTATGTCTGGGGAGGTCTGCTGGACGGATGCTGCCGGGCGCTCCGGCATTCATTTTGCAGACTTAGCCAGCAAGGTATCGCAGGCGCTGCAGTTCTGGCTATCCGAACAGCTCGAGCAGATGATGCCCGCGCCCAATGGTGAAGTGCCGGCAACGAGGTCGGTGATGGCGAGCCAGTGAACATCTTGTGGGGGCAAGGCAGCAAAGTGAATCAAGAACACCGCAATTCCGCTGAGCCTGAGCCACCAAGGCAAGCCCAAGCTTCGCTGAAAGGACTCGAAGATTTGCGCCCTCACGTGCACGGCGGTGGCGATCGGCCCATGCCGCAGCGGATATGCGAGGAATTATCCAGAATTTTTCAAGTTAAGAACCATGAAGTTACGCTCTTGTGGATTGAAAACGGCTTGCTCAAGTTTCTCTTCCCCGAAAGCCTGCGGTGTGCGGGCCGTATTCCCCTATCCAGTCCTTCGGTTGCCACTCACACCGTGACCTCTCGCAGAGCCGAGCGTTTCAACAACTTCGCGCAGGTGAAACATCTCCGGGTATTCGAAGTTGCCCGCTCCGGTAGCCCAGAAGATGACCAGGATTTCCGCGTCATCCAAAAACTTATGTCGGCTCCGGTTGTGGATGAGGACGACTCCGTAATAGGGGTTATCCAAATTTCGCGCAAAGGTTGTGATCCGGTTTCCGCAGGGCCGGATTTCACTCATGCCGACCTGGATAAACTCGAGGCCGCGGCACGAGTCGTCAGCCAATTGATGCCACCTGTCGAAGTAACGGCTCGTAACTGAACCAACCTCCCGAACCTGTTCTCCCCTTTGAGCGATCTCGAACCCTGTCTTCCCCTCGCGGCTTGATGCCAGGTTCCGCTTCTGAACCCGGGCTACGTTCTGGCCTGGGACGCACGTGCTGATATCCGCAGTGACCCCGGGGGATTACTAGTAACCTGAAAACCGCTCAAACTTGTCCCGTCGTTGGATGTGATTCCAGCCCTTGGACTCCGGACCGCGAGCAAGCCCTCATGTCTCATGCACTTAGGAGTGGCAGAGCATTTGCACCTTTTTGGGGCAGGCCCTCCCCCCAAGATTGCCGGATCGAATGCTTTCTTCAATAAAGGTGAGCATGAGTACCCCACAACTGGTTACTCAGATTGCCGTCTCGTTGTTGTTTGGCTTTCAGGTGCTGACGCCCGCATCGGGTATTGCACAGCAGCAGCTGATGACCGGGGTGAAACACCGGCCGTGGGGCCCGGTTTACTCTCGCCAATATAGCCGCGCAGCCCTGCCGACGGATACGTCGCCTATGAGGCGGCTGCAACCCGCTGGCGTAAACTTAAACGCCGCCTTAGGGCCGGCCAACGCCGGCTTTCTCGCTGCTCGGCAAATTGCGGTTGCGGGCGGCGCTCTCGGATTGGTCGCAGGAAAATTCAACGCCGACGCTTACCAGGACATTGCCGCAATATCCTACGATAGCACTCGTGGAACCTACTCACTGAATGTTCTGCTTGGGATTGGCGATGGCACCTTTCAGCTTTCCACTTCTATGTCGGTTTCGTTTGGGTCCTCACATCGCATCTACTCGGTGGATCTGAATGGAGACGGACTGGACGATGTTCTCATCATTCACGGTTCCTATATTGATGTGTTGCTGGCCAGCAACGACGGTTCGTTCTCGGCGCCGGTTTCATACGCGAGCGCCTACATCGTTCCTCCCTTTGAGGTGGCAAGTTCTTCCTTCCACCCCTACGCGGGCAGCGGCAGTCTGAACGTCTCGGCAGCAGGCATTGCCGATGTCAATGGCGATGGCCATCTCGATATCCTGGTCGCTAACGGTGCGACTGCCACCTATCTGACGTATCTAGGGAACGGAAACGGTACCTTCCAGACTTCCGCATCTTCAGGCTCGCTTCCGGGCTCTTTCAGCGACGCAATCTTCGCGGATGTGAACGGCGACGGCAAACTGGATCTGGTCACGAACTCTTGGGTTTTTCTTGCGAACTCCGCAGGCGGCTTTGACCCTCCGGTATCGCTCACGGGGGCGCCGGCGTCTACATGTAATTGGCTGCCGGGCACCATCGCTGTGGGCGACCTCAATGGCGACGGTTGGCCTGACGTCGTAACCGCTGATTGTACAGACAACAGCGTCACAATCTACATAAACGACGGTACCGGCGGGTTCGGACCTGGTAGGTCCATCTTTGCCGGCATTGATCCCCAGTCCGTTGCCGTTGTCGACGCCGACGGGGACGCAGTGCCCGACATCATCACCGCCGATATTGTTTCTGGGGATATCAACGTTCTCTTGGGGCGCAAGGTTTCCGGAAAAGGTGACGGAACCTTTGAGACTCTTAAGACGGGCTATGCATTTGGAGGGAGTTTGTCTTCGGCGCCGGTGATCGCGGACTTCAACGGTGATGGCAAGCTCGACATCATCGTGCCCGAATTCCAATCTGATTATGAGTTTGGACTGGCCTACCTGCAGGGTTTTGGCGACGGAACATTTCTTGCCGCCAATACTTATTACTCACCTTGGACCTCGGGACACCAGCCCTGGTACGGAGTAGGCATCGCATCCGCCGACTTTAACGGCGACGGCATACCGGATTTCGTCCTGGGCAATGCCGGTGACAACGCTGTCGGAGTTACGGTTTTCCTGGCGAATTCGGACGGCACCTTGCGTCCTGGCGTCAACTTCGGCAATGGTGGCTACAGCGAATTTGTGGCCACAGGCGACTTCGACGGAGACGGGAAGCAGGATATCGTCGCCTCGGATATCTCCTCGGGCAGCATCTATGTATTTTACGGCAGTGGCAACGGCACATTCCAGGAGCCACAGACAATTGCCACCGGGCTTGGCCTGGCTGCCGGAATCGTGGTCGCGGATTTCAATGGCGATAGTAAGCCGGATATCGCTGTGGCCACCTCGCCCTGCGACGTATATGTAATCCTCAACACTGGTGCAAAGACACTTGCCGCACCTGTTCCCTATACCCTATCCAGCTATGGCTACGAGATCACAGCAGCCGACATCAACGGAGACGGCAGACTCGACCTGCTGGTCGGACAGGGAGGCTCTAATTTTGTGTCCATCCTGATGGGAAATGGTGATGGCACCTTCGCAACCGCTACTGATTTCGATCTAGGCAAGAGCTATCCCACCGGTCTCGCGATTGGCGACTTGAATGGTGACGGCCAGCCCGACCTGGCTGTCGCTGTGGCTGATTACAACCTGGGAATGGGGATTGTGGTCGCCTTAGGCAATGGTGATGGCACGTTCCAGACGCCGCAGGACTACACCTGCAGCACTCGGAGCCTATCCTCGGCTTGTTATCCCGGTGAAGTGCGGATTTCTGACGTGAACCACGATGGATTCTTGGATCTGGTTTACACCAACTCTCAGTTCGCAACGGTTGCCGTGATGTACGGGAACGGTGACGGAACTTTTCAGTCTCCGCAGGAATTTTCGGTTGGTGGCTATCCCTACAGCATAGCCATGGCCGACCTAAATGGCGATGGCACGCTGGATGCAGTCATCGGCAATGATGGTTTTTCGGGAGTGACCACGCTACTTAATTTCGGCGGCGCAAAGATCACCGTGAGATCCTCGCTCAATCCGTCGGTTACCGGCCAGAACATCACTTTCACAGTCACGGCAGCCAGCGTAATTCGCTCCGTGACGGCAACCTCCACGGGAAGCATCACCCTCAAGGATGGCTCGGCCGTGTTGGGCTCGGCACGATTGGCGAACGGGACGGCCTCATTCTCGGCGTCGACGAGCCTGAGCGCCGGCAACCATGTGATAACTGCGGTGTACTCCGGTGATTCCACTTTCATGCCCGGCTCAGGCTCTGTTCTGCAAGTTGTAAACGCGGTTTCGCCGACCTACCGGTTATCGGCGAACCCCAGCAGCGCTGTCATTCGATCCGGCCAGTCGGCCGCTCTAACTGTCACTGCCACGTCGGTCGGAAACTTTAACGGCACTATCAACTTCAATTGTGGATCGTTGCCGGCCGGCCTTTCGTGCCAGTTCGCCCCTTCGTCGCTGACGTTGAGTAACGGGCAAGCGGCCACGACATTAATGATTACGGCCAGCCGCACCTTCATGAGTTACGCCGCCCCAACTGAGCACATTCCTGGCCGCGAATTCCCCCTGTGGGCGACTTTCGCGAGCGGGCTGTTCGGATTGGTCACGCTCGAGGGAGCCTCTCAGCGGAAGCGCCGGCAAACAACAATCGCCAGCGCCATAATGCTGGTGCTGATGATGGTGGCGCTCACTGGCTGTGGCGTGGGGCAGACGACGACAACTTCGCACACGATCCAGGTGATCGCCACGGGAACAGCAGGTAACGGCAGCGCGATTCAGCAGCAAGTCAGCATCACGGTGACCCTCCAGCAATAAGCAAAGGCAGGAGTAGCCGTCAGTTCCGGCTGGGAGCAGGCGGGGTGAAAAGATCGCAGGAGAGTACGAGTATGTGGCCAGCAGAAAATAACGCAGAAAGTAACAATGGCAAGCCAAACGGGAAATACGATCGCGCCGAGGAGTTCCAGGCTTCGGTGAGGACTGAGGAGATCCAGAGTCAGTTCCAGTCTCTCAGCAGCCGCGACCTGCAATTATGGTCGATCTCCTTGCTCGTCATACTGGTTCTGGGAGCCGGCTTTGCTGCTCTAATAGCACCAAACCTGGCGTGGAAACCAACTCTGTTCCACGCCGAGGGCCGCTATCTGCCGCAGCTTTTCTTTGGTCTCATTTCCCTGGTGCTGCTATTTAACATTTACATTATTGCCCAGAAACGTGAGTTGAACGCCACCCGCAAGGCGCTGGTTCAGGAGCTCATTTTCAATGAAAGGCTGCAAGGACTGTCGTTGCTTGATCCTCTGACCCAGCTGCTTAGCCGGCGCGCCCTGGATCAGATGCTGGATAAGGAAGTCGCCCGAGCCAGTCGCACCGGCAGCGCTCTGACCCTGCTAATGCTTGATGTCGATAACTTTAAGTCCATCAATACGCGAGTCGGGCAGCCAGCTGCCGACCGATACTTGTCTGAGGCTGCCCGGCTTCTGAAAAACACGTTTCGCGGATCGGATATGGTTTTCCGTTACGGCGGCGACGAATTTCTGGTCGTCATGCCGGATACGGCAGAGCAGCAGGCAGAACGCGCGCTCGCTCGTCTGTTGACCGAGGTCGATCGCTGGAATGCAGAAAATCGCTCTGCTGACGAACTGGCCCTAAGCTGTGGCTTGGCATCCTATGTAACCGGCGCGCGCGTTGCTGATGTCGTGGCCACGGCCAGCCGGCGCATGTTGCTGAAGAAGAACAAACTAGTACCCGTTTTCTAATTGGAGAATTCAGGAAGCCCTTCTGGTTCGACTGGTATTGGTTGCACTGGTATGTTGTCTCTCCTCGTCCCCTAGCTGGGAACGGCATCGAGTCTAGAAGTCAAGCAGAGTGCATTCAAGCAAAAGCCAGAGCACACTTGCAAATCTTCGAGATATTCTGTCACCAGGGATGACACTGTCCCAAGTTCGGTCGACTTTTTGTCCCAAGTTTGTTCGACCTTTTGAAGACCGTGGGTTTACCTCTTTTTCGGGTCATCGTGAGAAAATGCTTTTCTACAAGGAGAGAACCTAGTGAAAGCCTTCGTCTTCGGTTTGATCCTCGGCCTGATCGCCATACCGCTTGCGGTATATGTGTATTTCGATTCGGGCAGCGCCCCCGTCGCCACGTCGGCGCAAGCCATGCCTTTTGAGAAGATGCTCGCTCGCAAGGCACTCCATGCGCGGGCAGAAAAGGAAATGCCCAAGGATGTACCTCTTCCCTGGAATGAGTCCAACCTAGTCGCAGGAGCCCAGATCTACCGCGAACATTGCGCTGTTTGTCACGGACTTCCCGGGCAAGCTTCAACGGCTATTGCCAAGGGCATGTACCCGAAACCCCCCGACCTTTTTCAGGGTAAGGGCGTGACGGATGATCCACCCGGAGAGACTTTCTGGAAAGTCTCGGGAGGAATTCGTATGACCGGCATGCCCGGCTTTCAGCAGACCCTTTTGAACACTCAGTTGTGGCAGGTCAGCTTGCTGTTAGCGAATGCGGATAAGCTTCCCCAGGCAGCAAAGGACGCTCTGTCCAATCCCCAAAGTGCCCAAGCGCGACCGAGTAGCACGCCCGCTAAATAGCGGGGCGGCAACTCCCGCCCGCAGCAACCCGGACCGAAGACTATGTTCGGTGAACTCCAGCGTTTGCTGCGGCATTTCTTTCCCCCTGCTGTAAACCTCCGCGAGTTGATGTCATCCGAATATCAGTTCAAGCGAATGCCATGAGCCACTTGGATTCCACTGCGAGTTCTGGGACAACCCTGGGGAACAACTTCGCTGTTCCAGTCCGCCCTGCCGATCCTGGGAGTAATCAGCCCAGAAATGCCAAGCAGCATCCCGCGCACCACCGGGACAATGGCGTCCTCTGCAAAGTAGCCAGGAAACTGCACGGGAACGATGGCCTGCTTTCGCTGGCAGTTCACGCTTTTCGGACTCTCCAGAATCTGGGCGTCAGCGTTAGCCCGAATCATTATTACTGGCCCGTGCCGGATCTGGCAGCGCTGGAGTCTCGAGACTGGCCGGTCCGTTCCCTCCCGGCGGGAGTCGATCTGCGCCTGAAACAGCAAGTCGACCGGTTGCGCAACTTTGTATCCGAATACGGTAAGGAATGGGACTTCCCGGAAGATGAGGACGATGGCAGTAGCTATCACTACAACAATGGATTCTTCGAGGGGGTGGATGCTGAGATCGCTTACTCGTTCGTTCGGAAACGCAGGCCGGCGCACATTGTCGAAGTTGGTGGCGGGTTCAGTACTCGTGTAATGGCCGCCGCACTGCGCACCAACCTAAAAGCGGGAGAAAATCGGGGAGAACTCATCACGATTGATCCCTTCCCCGATCGGCTGCCAGAGAACGATCTTGACGGGCGAATGAGAGTCATTCCCAGGCCGGTGCAGCAGATCCCTCCCGAAATCTTCTCGTCCCTGCAAAGAGACGATATCCTGTTTCTCGATTCCAGCCACGTAGTGAGCATCGGCAGCGATGTGGTTTATGAGTACCTGGACATCCTCCCGCGCCTGCAGAGTGGAGTTCTGGTCCACGTGCACGATGTGTTCCTGCCTTCCGATTATCCACGCGAGGCGGTGCTGAAAA
>Ga0209804_1000146_pt1 | contig 61478 bp, 47 predicted proteins | sample GraSoiAngelo_139_FD_185896 | JGI IMG/M metagenome (GOLD analysis project Ga0209804, IMG submission 185896) | Grasslands soil microbial communities from the Angelo Coastal Reserve, California, USA - 14_0929_12_20cm (SPAdes) (version 2) | ecosystem: Environmental > Terrestrial > Soil > Grasslands ... | reverse complement strand
TCACACTCCGCGGGCGAGAAACTGGCCAAGCTCTTAGTGGAGTGGAGTTCCCGCAACGGTGAGTCTGCGAAAGTAGAACCACGCGTCAAGCTGGCGCTCACCCACGAAGAAATCGCGCAGATGATCAGCACGTCGCGTGAGACGGTGACCCGTCTCTTTGCCGATCTGAAGAAGCGTCAGATCGTACAGTCCAAGGGCTCCACGCTCCTGATTCGGAACAAGGCCGCTTTGAAGGCCTTGGCCACCAACACCTAGCTCGCAATCCGATCCAACCTGTGCCGCCGGTCACGGTGACGGGTGACTGCAATCACTGTCTTAGCAGCCCTGGCGCGCTATCACAGGAGCATGGAGCGCGCAATTCAACAGAGCTGCTTCGATTGCATCCTGCGTCCGGACCGGCTCTTCTGCGATCTGCCTGCCCAAGCGCTGGAAGCCTTCGATTCCATCAAGTCGCTAGCCGTCTATCCACGAGGCACGACCTTGTTCGAAGAGGGCCGCAGCGCACGGGGCATTTTTGTGCTGTGCGAAGGCAGAGCCAAGCTCTCCGTGTGCTCGGAAAACGGTAAACGACTCACCCTGCGCATTGCGGGGCCCGGCGAAGTCCTGGGACTCAGTGCTTCGCTGTCCGGCGGTCCCTACGAGGTCACTGCGGAAACGCTGGACAACGCTAAAGTAGCAGTGGTGCGACGCAAGGAGCTTCTCAAGTTCCTGCGTACGCACCGCGAAGCCTGCCTCCAGGTAGTGCATCTTCTCAGCCAAGACTTGCACACGGCGTATGATCGCGTGCGCTCCATCGGACTGGTGCGCACCCGTCGCCCCCGGGCCTCGCGCATCCACTGAACTCGCGCGAGAATTTCCCCGGCCGTCCATCTTCATAGGTGTTCTATATCTCTACTTAGTTATGAGTTGTTGTATTCCGCAACACTGAGGCCGTGTTTGTCTTACCTCCAAGAACAAGCCAAACAAAATCGGAGAAGTTATTGAGACGAGCTCATTAAGAAGACAAATTCCTGATACTCGCCAGCATCCAAGTTGTGCCCCAGAAAGCCTGATCGAGGTAAGAAGTTAGAACAACGGTCGAATGTGGCGGCCCTTGGAGCCACCTTCCGCATGTCCAAACATCTACGGCCGATCGATACCTTCTACTTCTGGGCCTACCGCATACCGGAGAATTTCGCCGCCAGCGAAATCGATAACAACGTTCCCGGAATCAGCAACTCCAACCCGTGCAGGCCCCCTTCTTGCAGCCTCTTGACTCCGCCCAGCGGTGACGGTCGCGGTGACGGTCCCGACTCTCGACCACCCGTCGTTCAACCAGAATCTCAAGAGAAATCAGACCGAGTTGGCCTGGGATCCGTCGACAATTTTCGGAGCGCGGACCGGATTGCGGTATGGCCACCGCGTTTTCACCCACTTCCTCGACTTCAAAGGCGATGTCGACCAATTTCCCATTAACGAATACACGGGCCTTATCGGGTTTTGGGCGCGGCCCACTCCAACCTTGCGGTTGAACCTCGACCTGGAGCACAGCAACTACAACCAGAACATCACTCGCATAAGCCCGCGCAAAGAAGGCCGCTATCGCGCTCAGGCCAACTACACGCCTCGGCCCTGGGCGATTCTGGGAGCGTCTCTCAATATCTGGCAAGGCTCGAATCGCGATTCTCTGACGAACTTCGGCGGGCACAATCGCAACTGCAGCTTCAGCGCGTCACTGGCTCCGCGGGAGAGATATGGTTTGGACCTTGCGTACAACTACAGCGACCTTCGACAAAACGCCCCGATCTGCTTCAACGACACTCCGCCGACAGGTGTTCTGCCGGTCGTGGCCAGTGCAGCTTCCTGCGCGGCCCTCGACGCCAACAATCCGCTGCTGAATCAAGCTTCTTACCAGAACACCAGCCATTTTGGGATGGCCACACTGATGTTTAAGCCGGTGAAACGGGTTACGACCCAGGTGGGTTATAGCGTTACCAGTGTGGGGAGCAAATCACCGCTATTCAACAGCCTGCAGCCGGACAGCGCGTTGCACTACAATTATCGCCAGCCCTTGGCGAGCGTGGGCATCAAATTACGTCGCAACCTGACCTGGAACGCGGGTTGGAATTACTACCAGTACAACGAAGAGTCTTTCGTGGGCCCGACGGCCGCACGGTATTTCCACGCTAACAACGTAACTGTCTCCCTTCGATACTCCTTTTGATCCCTGATCTCTCCTTATCCGGGCGGCTCAAACCGCCCCTTTTTCTTCTGCGCCATGACCAAAGGTCCTGTGACCGGAGTCACCCCCGGAGGTGAGATCACTCACTGCCCGGAGAGCGTGCGCCATTTGTGTTCGTCAACCTGACCTGGCCCACTTTGATCATTTCATTTGGCCCACCTCTCAGCAGTTGTTTGGTGATTCGCTGACCTCGGCTTGCGCGGAGCCCTGCGACGCCCGTAGGGCGTCGCGTTTAGGGCGGAGCGCAAGGCGAGGTTCAGTGAATAAATCATTTTTAAGATCCCACGGCGCCCCTATCGCTTCCATCCGATGGGAGATTGCGTGACGCCTGATTCTTCGTGTTTTTCTTTTTTCGCTGTTCTTACCGCCGGTGCCCTGTTTTCGTGGAAAAGTTTGCGCCAGGATGCCCTACGGACGACGTCTGCCGGTCCGGTCGACCTGTGGCACCTCCCGTTCGCCCTTCCTTCGGTGCTTCTTGCTCGTCCTGGCCAATCTTCCTCTTCCTCTCCAGCGTCCTCCGAAAACGGTACGAGTCGCTTCCGGTTTCAATGATGTGCGCCTGATCCGTCAGCCGGTCCAGCATGGCCTTGCATAAGCGGGCGTTCGGAAACATCGTGGTCCATTCCGAAAAAGGCAAGTTGCTGGTCACGATCACAGCCGCCGTTTCTGCTCGTCCGGCAATCACCTGAAACAAACACTCCGCCGCAGCTTCCGGCATGGCTACGTACCCTAGTTCGTCGAGCACGATTAGCTCATAGCGCAGCCAGCGCTGCACCATACGATTCAGTTCATTGTTGTGCTTGGCTTCCAACAGTTCGTTCACCAACTTGGCCGCCGTCGTGAAGCGAACGCGCTTCTGCTGCTGGCAAGCGGCTACCGCAAGACCCGTGGCCAGGTGCGTCTTGCCCGTCCCCGCTTCGCCTAGAAAAATCACCGGTTCGTTTCGTTCCAGATAACCGCCTTCGGCTAAGTTGCGGATCAGTGCGGCCGGCAACTGTGGCGCTTTCTCAAACTGGAACTCCTCTAAGGTTTTCAGTTTCGGAAAATGTGCCTCGAGAATCCGGCGCCCCACCCGCTGCCGTTGCCGCTCTTCCACTTCCAGCCCCAGCAACGCTTCCAAATAACTGACATGACTATGTCTCTCCTTGATCGCTTGCTCGGCCAGGGTGGCAAACTGATCGCCTACGGTTAGCAGCCGCAGTTGCTGAGCATACTGTGCAATGGTGGCGTGTTGTAATTGCGAGATGGGCGCGCTCATTGCAGCACCCCCTTCGCCGGTTGCCAGTTCCGCAGTAGTTCGTCATAGTCGCTTACCTCGGGCTGGGGTCGGTCATAGCCGGTTAAGCGCCCCATCTCCACCGCCTCCCCAGGTTTTCGCGGTTCCAGGTTTGCGCTTTCCACCAGCAAACGCACCGCGCCTACGTCAAAGCAGCCCATTTCCAGCGCTTGTTCTACCGCTTGCTGCAACTGGGCATAGCCGTGCTTGCTTCCGATCTGCACCACCTCGATCATGGCGCGGGTGCCCTCCTGTTTCCCATGCCGCTGCTTCAAGGCCTCCCACAACCGGTCATAACTTTCCGGCCAACGCCCCTGTGCCCGCCACTGCGCCAACGGTGTCGATCCCGCCAACGCGCCTGGCTTGCGGCTCAAGGCTTCCAAGTAATGTTCCAGATTCAGAACTTTTTGCCTTCGGCGATAGCAGCGCTCATGCCGCGCGACGCATTTCCCCTCATGCCAAATCTCGACATAACTGGAATAGACTTTGGCTTGCACAGCTGTACCTACAGGTAGGGGAACGGAATAAAAGTTGGTTAGCACCGGCACGCACCCACTCCCGTTCACCTTGGGAAAATGAATCCCCGCCAGGTCGAAGCCCTCTTGTAAGGGCAACAAGTGCTCCCGTTCCAAGTTCATGGCTGCACCCACGGTTTGCGTCCGGTCTCCGACAACCCGCTGTTCGTCTTCGCGGGCACTCTGGGCCAGCAGTTCGTTTAATTCTTCCAGGCTGCGCACCTTGGGCACGGGTACGAGATGGTTCCGGCGAAAATAACCGCCTTCTTCTTCCACACCTCCCTTTTCGTGCCCTTGTCCGGGGGTACAAAATTCCGATGCGAATCCCCAATGCGATCGAAACGCGATAAAGCGCATCGTCTCTTCCCGCTGCCGCCCGCGCAGAATCTTCTTCACCGCACTTTTCAGATTGTCGTAACGGAGCACACGGAAGACGCCGCCAAAATAGTGAAAGCCCAACTCATGGCCCTCCAAAAACGCTTGTTGGTTGGCATGCAGGTAAGCGCGATGAAACGCCCCTGCACCGGCCATGCTGCGCAGGCAAAACACATGGACTGTCGTCTCCTCTCCATCTATTTCCGCCAGCGCGTCATACCAGTCCACTTGTCCTTCTTGCCCCCAAACATAGGACTGGGGAATAAAGACTTCCTGGCCGAGCTGCCCTAATTGCATTTTGCGCTTCCTCACATACCGCCGCACCGTGGATTCTGCGATTTCTGCCTCCGGCCTCTCGGCTCGCAAACGGCACCAAAGGCGATGGGCGGTATGGCGTTGCTTGCGCGGCGCTCTCCGATCCGCTTCCAGAATCGCGTCTATAAAATCCATCACCGGCGTCAGCTTGGGTTTCTCGCGAGCGCGTCGCCTGCGCTCCGGGGGCATGGCGCTGGCTAACGCCTCCCGCACCATGCGTCGATGAACTCCCAGTTTGCGGGCCACCCCCTGGATGGTACCCACCCCATGTTCATACTCTCTTCGGATTTGTTCGAATAGCTCCACCTTTCGTCTCCTCTCCAACCGCTCCTTCCTTTCAGGCTGGACTCCCCTGAAATGCTCAGGCTGGAAACCTGACCTGAAAGTACACGGCTTTGGCTGAGAGGTGGGCCAAATCAGACGATCAAAGTGGGCCAAATGAGAGTATCGAAATCAGCATTGAACAATGATGCTGTAAGGAAATTCATCAGAAGCTGATGAAAAGGGCAACGGTCCAGGGCGGCGGACACACGGATCGTGGCCAAGGGTGTCGCAAAAATTTGCAGCCAACTACCTTAATCCGCAGCCGTTGCCTCGTCCCTGGCAAAAAGCTTTTCCTATCCCAAAGCCATTACCTATTTCTCTTTTTCCTGTTGGGGACCTTTTCCTTGCCGGGCCGGGCAGTCGAGCCAAGTCAAGGCGCAGACAACGACACTTGCCTGGCCTGCCACAGCGATAAAACCCTAAGCACGAAACGTGGCGCTCAAACCGTCTCCCTCTTCGTGGATGGCAAGAAGTTCTCCGCCTCTGTGCACAGTGGTTTGTCCTGTACCTCCTGCCATGCCGACCTGGAAGGGAAGGATCTGCCCCACGACACGCCCCTGAAAAAGGTAAATTGCGGGACTTGCCATACGCAGGAATACGAGCAGCACTCCCGCTCGCTGCATGGCAAGGCGGTTGCCCGAGGCGATCCCTTGGCGCCGCGCTGTGTTGACTGCCACGGTAACCACGACATTCTGCCCATAAAAGATTCGCGCTCAGCCGTAGCCCCTTTGAAGGTTCCGTTCGTCTGCGGGCGCTGCCACCGCGAGGGCACGCCGGTTCAAACCAGTCGCAAAATCGACCAGCACGACATCCTGGAGAATTATTCCGAGAGCATCCACGGCGAAGGATTGTTGAAGAAGGGCCTAATCGTTGCTCCCAATTGTGCCTCCTGCCACACGCCGCACTCGATCCTGCCGCATACCGATCCCAATTCTTCGATTGCTCGCCGCAATATCGCGACCACTTGCACCAAGTGTCACGCGCAAATCGAAGAAGTGCACCGTAAGACGATCAAAGGTGAGCTCTGGGAGAAAAAGTCGCACATGCTGCCCGCCTGCGTGGATTGTCATCAGCCCCACAAGGTGCGAAAGGTTTTCTACACCCAGGGCATGGCGGATGCCGACTGCTTGCGCTGCCATTCCAACGAGCATCTGAAATCGTCAGATGGCCGCGTGATGTTTATGCGCGCCTCGGAAGTGGCCGGCTCGCGGCACGCAAAAGTTGCCTGCAGCCAGTGTCACTCGGAAGTGAACGCCTCGCGCGTGCGCCCCTGCGAGACCATCACCCACAAGGTTGACTGTGCTTCCTGCCACGCCGAGATTGGGCAGCTTTACCAGCGCAGCACGCATGGTCAGTTGCTGGCGAAGAACGATCCCAACGCGCCCACCTGCAAGGAGTGTCACGGCACCCACCACGTGCTGGGCAGGCACGATCCGCAGTCATTTACCTTTGCCACCAACGTGCCGACCCTCTGTGGCCGCTGCCATCGCGAGGGCCAAAAAGCTGCCCTGCGCTATGTCGGAACCCAGCATGAGATTATCCAGCACTACACTGAAAGCATTCATGGCAAGGGGCTCTTGAAGAGCGGATTGACCGTCACCGCGACCTGCAACAATTGCCACACGGCACACAGCGTTCTGCCAACTTCCGATCCGAATTCCACTGTCAATCCCAAGAATCTGCCGGCCACCTGCGGGGCCTGCCATCACGGCATCCAGGAGCAGTTCGTACAGAGTGTGCACTCCACGCTGATAACGAAGACCGATAAGGAACTTCCGGTCTGCAGCGATTGTCACAGTGCCCACTCCATACGCCGCACCGATGAGGCCGGCTTTAAGCTCGACATCATGGACAGGTGCGGACGCTGCCACGAGCAAATCGCAGTAACCTACTTCGAGACTTATCACGGCAAGGTTTCCCGGCTGGGCTACACCAAGACGGCCAAATGCTACGACTGCCACGGAGCTCATGACATTTTGAGGGTGACCGATCCCAGATCGCATTTGAGCCGTGCCAACGTAGTGGCAACTTGCCAGAAATGCCATGCGACAGCTACGCGGCGCTTTGCCGGTTACCTCACCCACGCCACTCACCACGATCCCAAAAAGTATCCGTTCCTGTTCTGGTCGTTCTGGGGGATGACCGTGCTGCTGATTGGAACGTTCTTGGTCGGCGGGGTCCACACGCTGCTGTGGCTTCCCCGGGCTATCCAGATGCGCCGCAAGCTGCGGGCGGCCGAAGAACGAGAGAAAGCTGCAAGCAGCCTCAGTCCAGAGCAGGCGAGCACGTCAGCGGCGGAGGACGATTAGCATGGCAACGGAAGTTGAAATTCGCGCGCCAGAAGGCCAGATGACTTCTCGCCAGCTTGCTGAGCGGAAAGCTCCCGAGCGCGAGTTTGTGCGCTTCACTCGGCTGCAGCGTACTCTGCACGCTTGCATGATCGTCAGCTTTCTGAGCCTGGCGCTCACCGGCCTATCTTTGAAGTTTTCCTACACGGGATGGGCGGTCACACTGTCCCACCTAGTGGGAGGATTTCAGACTGCCGGATTCATCCATCGCACCGCCGCCCTGGTGATGTTTGGAACCTTCATCACCCACCTCGTCGATCTATATCGCTTGAAGAAACAGGAATACGGCTCATGGCGCAAGCTTCTCCTGGGTCCGAACACCATGCTGCCCACCAGACAGGATTGGAAGCAATTCGCGGCCACTATGAAATGGTTTGTGGGCGCGGGGCCGCGGCCCCAATACGGCCGCTGGACTTATTGGGAGAAGTTCGACTATTTCGCGGTGTTCTGGGGAATATTCATCATCGGATCCAGCGGCCTGACGCTGTGGTTCCCGATTTTCTTCACCCACTTTTTGCCCGGCTCATTCATCAACGTCGCCACCATTATTCATAGTGACGAAGCGCTGCTCGCCACCGGCTTCATTTTCACGGTGCACTTCTTCAACACTCACCTTCGTCCGGAAAAATTTCCCATGGATACGACCGTATTCACCGGCCATGTTCCCCTCGCGGAACTGAAGCGTGATACGCCCTTGGAATACGAGGCCTTGGTTGCGAGTGGGCAACTGGAGGCCTATTTGGAGGAACCGCAACCTGAGATCGTGGTCAAGACCATTCGGGTGTTCGCGTGGATCGCGCTCGGCATTGGTTTCAGCATCGTGGTCTGGATCATTTACGCGATGCTCTTTGCGTACCGTTAGCGGAATTGCCGGCGACGGCAAGGAAGGACTCGAGGATGTTCATAACGCTAGCCGCTGCTCTCTTCTTGGCTATGGCGCCCCCCCAGGCGCCCGCCAACCAGGAATGTCTGGCTTGCCACGGCGAGAAGGGAATGAGGTCCGAGTCGGGCCGCAGTCTTTACGTGAATGCCGCCAGGCACCAGTCCAGCGTGCACGGCGAACTAGGCTGCACCACTTGCCACGAAGGCGTGAAGGAGTACCCCCACCCGAAGCCGATGCCGCGCGTGACTTGTGCCTCTTGCCATGATGAACCCGCAAGTCAGATACCCAAGAGCGCTCATGCTGCGCTCCGTGGAAATGCGTGCGTCGGTTGCCACGGTCCTGCCCACGAAGTGCAGCGGGCGGCGAATGTTGCTCCCGCACAGTGCACTACTTGCCATGCGGATGCCGTTCACGAATTCCAGCGCGGCGTACACGCCGTTGCGCGCGAAGATGGCGATCTCCAGACGCCCACGTGCCTGACCTGCCACGGCGGCCCACATCAGATACTGGTTTCGACGGATCCCAAGTCGCCGGTGAATCACACCAACATCCCGAAAACCTGCGCCACCTGCCACGCGCAGAAGATGGTGATGGAGCGCAGCGGGAACAGCGCCCAGCCCTTTTTCTCATACCAGGAGAGCGTGCATGGTCGTGCTGTGGCTGCCGGATCCCAGAGGGCGGCCGTCTGTACCGACTGTCACGGTGTACACGAGATCCTGACCGCCAAGGATCCGAATTCATCCATCTTCAAGTTCAACGTGCCGAAAACCTGTGCGACGTGCCACAGTGCAGTGCAAGAACAATTTGCGCAGAGCATCCACGGGCAAGCCATCGCTCGTGGGAATTGGCAAGCTCCGGTGTGCACGGATTGCCATGGAATCCACTCCATCAAGTCGCACATCGACCCCAAGTCTTCTGTCTCGGCGGTGAACCTGGCCCGGGTCACCTGTGCGCGCTGTCATGAAGGCGTTCGCTTATCCCAGGAACTGGGAATTGCTGGCTCGCGGGCCAGCACTTACTTGCAGAGTTATCACGGCTTGGCTTCGGAGCTGGGGTCCCACGTCGTAGCCAATTGCGCGAGTTGCCACGGTGTCCACAACATCCTGCCGTCGAGCGACCCTCGTTCGACCATCAATAAAGCAAATCTGGTCAAGACTTGTGGACAATGTCACCCGGGTGTCGGCGAGAAATTCATCGTTGGTAAGGTGCACGTCGACGCACCGCTCTCCGCCGATGTCGGCAGCGTCGCTGTACGCTGGATCCGCAAGTTCTATCTCAGCATGATTGCCATGGTGATCGGCGGCATGCTGCTGCACAATTTCATTATCTGGCGGCGGAAGGCGGTTCTGCGCCGCCAAAGCCAGCATCGCCCCGTAACCCGCATGAGCAATAACCAGCGCCTCCAGCACATCGTGCTGTTCGTCAGCTTTATCACGCTGGTGCTGACAGGCTTTGCCTTGAAATATCCAGACTCCTGGTTAGCATCGCTGCTTGCGATGAACGAGAAAGTGCGTAGCATCACTCATCGCGTGGCAGGAGTCATACTGATCAGCGTGGGCTTGTACCATCTCGCTTATCTCATCGTAAGTCGCGATGGGCGGCGCCTCTTCCGCGACTTCATGCCTGTGCCCAAAGATGCCACTGACGTCTGGGGCACAATGGGTTACTACCTGGGACTCGGGCCGAAGAAGCCGGAATTCGCCCGCTTCAACTATGCGGAAAAAGCCGAATACTGGGCCCTGGTCTGGGGCCTGATGGTAATGGCGGGTACCGGAATCATGCTCTGGGCCAAGATCTCGTTCAGCACGCTGCTGCCGCGCTGGTGGCTCGACATCGCCACTGCGATTCACTTCTACGAAGCTGTGCTTGCCACGCTGGCAATCGTAGTCTGGCACTTCTATCAGGTCTTCTTCGATCCCGACGTTTACCCCATGAACTGGACATGGTGGGACGGAAAGATGTCCTTCGAGCACTATCGCGAAGAGCACGCTCTCGACATGGAAACCCTGCTGCAGGCCGCTCGCGCCGAGCACGCTGGTGAGAAATCTGCCGAGATGGCTGCAACGGAAACGGTCGCGGAAGAAGGCAAGACCGACCAGGCCGAAGAAGTGCAGCACAAGTGACAGTGGGGTTGCCGGCGCGGAACCCTTAGACAAAATTGCTAAGCTGTGGTCCTTGCGATAAGGTGGGGCAGATTTGCTGTCCAAAAATTACTGCTAAGAGCTTTCCTGTAAGATGACTTTCCGTCTTCAACGAATATGCCAGTGAGGAGATGAGGCATGGCAGCTGACCAGCCGAACGAATCTACACGCGCTGCAGGACTCTCAAGATTACGTGAGCTGTTGCGCAATCCGATTTCACTGGTCGGATTCGCGCTCGCAGTGGTCAGCCTGGTCAATATTCTCTTTCTCTTCCTGATAGACCTCATGTCCGAGCACCCCAATGCCTACGTCGGCATTCTGGCGTACATGGTGGCGCCGGGCTTTCTGATTTTGGGACTTCTGCTGGTTCCCATAGGCGTTTGGATAGACCGCCGCCGGCGGCTGTCTCAAAAACCGGGGGAAACCCCGCGTTATCTGCGCATTGACTTCAGCGACCCCGGCCAGCGCGGCGCCGTCGCTTTCTTTCTCAGCTTTCTGGTCGTATTCGTCATGATGAGCGCCATGGGCAGTTATCGCGCGTATGAGTTCACCGATTCAGTACAGTTCTGCGGCCAACTTTGCCATAGCGTAATGAATCCGGAGTTCACTGCCTATCAGCTTTCCCCGCATGCGCGCGTGGCTTGCGTCGACTGCCACGTGGGCGCCGGAGCGACCTGGTATGTCCGCTCCAAGTTGTCCGGAGCGCGCCAGGTCTTCGCCACCACTTTCAATACCTTTCCGCGGCCGATTCCCACCCCGGTAAAGAACCTGCGTCCAGCGCAGGAAACCTGCGAGCAGTGTCACTGGCCGCGCAAGTTCTACGGCGCGCAGCTCAAAGTGTTCACCCACTACGCCAGCGACGAGAAAAACACCTTTCGCCAGATTCGCATGCTGATCAAGACGGGCGGCGGCGATCCCACCACTGGCCTGCCGTCTGGCATTCACTGGCACATGAATATCAGTAATCAGATTACCTATGTGGCCACCGACGAGAAGCGTCAGACCATTCCTTACATCCACGTGAAGGACCTGCAGGGCCGCGTGACCGAATACTTCGCCAAGGACTCAACTCTCACCAAGGAGCAGATTGAAAAAGCCCCCAAACGCCGAATGGACTGCGTAGACTGCCATAACCGTCCGACCCACATCTATGTTGCGCCCGACCAAGCCGTGGATCAGGCTATTCTTGCCAGGCGAATTGATCCCTCGCTCCCCTTCATCAAGCAGACTTCAGTGTCTTCGCTCACCAATACTTACAAGACGACCGACGAAGCCATGGACGGCATCGCCACCGAGGTTCATAAGTTCTATTCCAGCAAGTATGCCCACCTGGAGAAGACCAAAGAAATCGAGATTCGCAATGCGATCGGGGAACTGCAACGCATTTATCGCAGCACCACCTTCCCAGAGATGAGGCTGGACTGGAAAACTCACAACAACAACATCGGTCACTTTTATTTTCTGGGTTGCTTCCGCTGTCACGACGGCCAGCACGTTAGTGCGGATGGCAAGGTCGTCGGGAAAGATTGTGACACCTGCCACACGGTCTTGAGCGAGCAGGAGGGCGATACACCTCCGGTTACGTCCGAGGGCATGGCTTTCAAGCATCCCATCGATTTAGGCGACCTGACCGCCGTAAACTGCAGCGACTGCCATACCGGAGGAGTCGGCCCGTAGGAGCCTGTTTCCTGAACAACTTGTCTGGTGATGCACGTCACAACTGCAAGTGACAACTGTCACGGCCTCTACGTACAGCCTTCTCTAAGCTTGCATCCAGGAGCCGCACGGGGCTCCAGGGTCCAGGGGAAGAAGGAGGCTGCGCGATGGCCACGGGGAACGGTAACGGACAGCATCCGCAGGCGGGCGGCAACAAGCCGAGGCTGGTCTTCTGGGAGGTTACCAAGGGGTGCAATCTCCGCTGTATTCACTGCCGGGCCAGCGCCACCGAACTCAGTTCGCCTACCGACCTGTCGACCAAAACGGCGCTGGGAATCATTGATCAGATCGCTGCGGCTACGAATCCCATTCTCGTGCTGAGCGGCGGCGAACCGCTCTATCGCTCCGACATTTTCCAATTAGCTAGCTACGCTACCGATAAAGGCCTGCGGGTGGCGTTGGCAACCAACGGAACGCTGGTGACCAAGGAAGTCGCCCGCATGATCGTCGATGCCGGCATCAAGCGGGTTTCCATCAGCTTAGACGGAGCGGACTCCCTAACCCACGATACCTTCCGTGGCATCCCTGGCGCATTCGACGCGGCCGTGTACGGCTTGCGCAACCTCAAGGCGCGCGGCATGTCGGTGCAGATCAACATGACGATTGCCCGGCATAACGCCCGCCAGTTGCCGCAGGTGCTGGCGCTGGCCAAGTCCCTGGGAGCCGATGCGCTGCACACGTTCCTGCTCGTGCCCGTAGGCTGCGGTGTGGATATTGCCGCCGAACAGATGGTCCCGCCGGAAGAATACGAAGAGATGTTGAACTGGTTTTATGACCAGTCGCTGGAAGGCGGCATCGAGCTGAAAGCTACCTGCGCGCCCCATTACTTCCGCGTGGTTCGCCAGCGCAGAGTTGCGGAGCGCCGCCCAGTTGAGGCTGCGGCAAGAGTAAAGGCAGCAGTCTCTCAGACTGAGATCGGCCCAAGCGACATGATGATGCCGGGTTCTACCGGAATCCTGCTGAAGCCGCAACGCGGAAAGCCTCCTGCCGGTCATCCCGCCGGCCATCCTCACGACATGAACGCCATGACCAAGGGTTGTCTGGCTGGCACCGGTGTTTGCTTCATTTCGCATGAGGGCGAAGTTTATCCCTGCGGATACCTGCCCGTGATTGCGGGGGACCTCCGCAAGCAGAGCTTCACCGAAATCTGGGAGCACGCCGAAGTCTTTCGCCAGCTGCGCCAGACTGACAACCTGAAAGGGAAGTGTGGCTGCTGCGAGTTTCGCAATGTCTGCATGGGCTGCCGTGCCCGCGCTTATGCCGCCACCGGCGACTTTCTGGACGAAGAACCGTTCTGCGTGTACCAGCCCAAGATGACTGAACTGAAGCCGAAGAGAAAAATCGTAGGCTGAGGCGAAGCGGGCTGGCACGGGAAGAGTAGTAAGCATGGGAACCGCAACCCAACCGACTGCGATACAAGCTCAGCGTGTGCGTGCTCTCATCGTGCCACGCGAGCACGGTGCCTGGGGAATACTACTAGTGCCGCTCGCAACAGGAGCGATTGTGGGCCTGCTCAGCAATGGCCGCGTCTTCCCGCTTGTCCTGCTCACGCTCTTAGCCCTGGCTCTTTTCTGGTTGAGGACGCCAGTCGAAGGTCTGCTCGGGACCAGCCCGATGCGCGTTCAGACGGAAGCCGAGCGCCGGATCGTCCTGCAGGCAATCCTGTGGCTGGCCAGCGTGGCTACCCTGTCCCTGACTGCGCTACTTTGGGATGCGAACAGGGCGCAGTTTCTTCTTTTCGGTGCGATCATCGCGGTTGCCTTTATCGGCCAAGCGCTTCTGAAACAGCTCGGACGGAATTTGCGAATGTTGGCGCAGATAGTGGGCGCGCTCGGGTTAACTGCCAGCGCGCCCGCTGCGTATTTCGTCATGACCGGGCACCTCGACGTGCGGGCTGCTGCCCTGTGGCTTGCCAACTGGCTGTTCGCCGGCGACCAGATCCATTTCGTGCAACTCCGCATTCATGCGGCTCGCGCCACGGGATGGAAGGAGAGGTTCGAACGCGGGCGGCTTTTCCTGCTTGGGCAGTTCGGGATGGCCGCGCTACTTGGTCTTGTTGTGTATTATCGTTTCCTGCCCAGCTTGTCGCTGATCGCCTTTGTGCCGGTTCTCTTCCGGGGCGCCGCTTGGTTCGTACAAAAGCCGCAACCGCTGGCTGTGCGCTGTCTGGGCTGGACGGAACTGGCGCACGCCCTCGCTTTCGGAATTCTCCTGGTGAGCGGGTTCCACCTCGCTCGCTGAACGCTTCTATCTCTGTTGGATTCTCAGCAGGCTAACTGTTCGCGCGTCAGTTTGAGGCCGTTCAAATTGCCGAGAACAGTGACCGCGATATTTTCTGTGCGGAAGAAGTCGTTGGCCAGCCCTTGCAGATCCTCGGCGGTGACCTCTTCGACGCGTTCAATCAGTTCATCGAGACTGTAGAAGCGATCGAAATACATTTCCTGCCGAGCCAGATTCGACATGCGCGCCGTGCTTGACTCCAGCGATAGCATCAGACTGCCCTTCAGCTGGTCTTTGCAACGCCGGAGCTCTTCTTCCGGCACCGGCGCTGACTTCAAATTGCGGAATTCGTTGATTACCGATTCCACTACGCGCGAAGCCGACTCTCGCGACGTCCCGGCGTAAACACCGAGGCAACCGGTGTCACGATACGGGTTCAGATCGCTGTAGATCGCGTAAACCAGTCCCTGCCGCTCGCGGATATTCTGGAAAAGCCGCGAACTCATTCCCCCGCCCAAGACGGTATTGAGAATGTAAGACGCATAGCGCTTTTCGTGTGCAATGGGATGGCAAGGCACGCCGATGCAAATCTGTACTTGCTCCAGCGCCTTCTTGTTCCGCATGATGATACGCGGGAAAACCTTCGGCGCCTGGCTGTGATAACCGTTCTTGGACGGCTTCATGTGCTGGAAGTGCTGGATCACCAGATCCACAAAGCGCTCGTGGTTGATATTGCCAGCTGCCGCAATAATCAGGTTCCCCGGATTGAACCTCTGGCTATAGGAGTCAAAGACCACGGGCTGATCAAATTTCCGCACAGTTTCCTTGGTCCCAAGAATCGGCTTGCCCAGCGGATGATCTTTCCAGAAATTCTGCGTGAAGATTTCATGAACCAGGTAATCGGGATTGTCCTCGTCCATCTTGATTTCTTCGAGGATCACGCCCCGTTCCCGGCCGATATCTTTGATCTCGAACACCGGGTTGAGCACTAGGTCGCTAAGGACGTCCATCGCGATAGGCAGGTGCTCGTCCAAAACTTTGACGTTGAAACAGATGCACTCTTTGGCGGTGAAGGCATCCATGTTGCCGCCGATGGAGTCGACCTGGCGGGCAATATCCTCGGCCGTGCGGTGCTTGGTACCTTTGAAGACCATGTGCTCGATGAAATGGGAGATCCCATTCCACTGCGGATCTTCATCGCGGGAACCAGTCTTCACCCAAATGCCGACAGAGATAGAGCGAATATGCTGCATCTCCTCCGTGATCACGGTGAGACCGTTGGGCAGTACCTGGCGCTTGATGTGCCTGACGTCTTCAACCATAGAATTGTTCCCGCGGGCCCAGGTAGGAAGCTGGCCCAATCTCCTCCTATTGTGACACAGGGGAGAGAAGTGTGCCTGATGACATTACGCTTTTGTTATCAATAACTTAAATGAGATCGAGTTGGCTGGCCTCGAACCCGATGCCCACCCGCCGCGCATCTCGTCCCCGGCCTGGGTATTACACTACCCAATTAGATGCATGAGCAGGAACAAACAATGCGAGCTGCTCGGTCTTGATCTGCAGGAGCTGAGCGCCTTGATCCAGGACGTCGGGCAGCCAGAGTATCGCGCTCAGCAGCTGTTTGAAGGACTCTATCGCCAGCGGGTTGCGTCGGTTGAGGAAATTTCCACTCTGCCCCAGGACTTTCGCCGCAACCTCGTCGGCCAGGGCTTGGGGACGGTCCTCCCCGCTGTGCAGAAAAAGTTCGTTTCGCAAGATGGCACCGTTCGCTACCTCGTGGCCTTTGCCGACGGCCAGAGCGTTGAGACTGTCTGGATGCCCGAGGGCGATGGGGGCGAGACCGGGGATGGCAGCGAAGCCGGCGATCAACTCGAGAAGGGGGTGACTCGGGCATGGGATCGGGCGACTATTTGCGTTTCCAGCCAGGTAGGCTGCGCCGTCGATTGCCGGTTCTGCATGACTGCCTTGCTGGGCGTGAAACGCAACCTGAGTCCCGGCGAAATCGTAGGCCAGATCTGCGCTGTGCTGAACGACCAGCATGTCTCACCGCCGCAGGATAGGGTAAACCTGGTGTTCATGGGCATGGGCGAGCCGTTCTTGAATTACGAGAACTTCATGAAAGCCGTGCGGCTGCTGGTCGAGGGCGTCGGCATTGCCGAGTCGCGCATGACGGTTTCCACGGCCGGCATCGTACCGCGCATTGTGGATTTTGGGCGCGAGCCAGTCCGCCCCAAGCTGGCGATTTCCTTGAACGCCTCCAATGACGAGCTGCGCACGCGCCTCATGCCCATCAATCGCAAGTGGAACCTCGAGAAGCTGATTTCCGCCGCCCGCGATTTTCCGCTGCGTGCGCGCGAGCGCCTAACGTTCGAATACGTCCTGCTAAATACAGTCAACGACTCTGCCCAAAATGCACGCGAAGTAGTCGAACTGATTCGTCGAATGCGCGCAAAAGTAAACTTGATCGCGCTGAATCCCGGCCCCGGCATCGATTTCCGAACCCCGGCAGAAGAACCCGTCCTGGAATTTCAGAAGATTTTGATCGCCGCCGGAATCCCGGCGTTCATCCGCCGTCCCCGAGGCCGCGATATTTACGCCGCCTGTGGACAGTTGAAGCGGACAGTAGAGTTGCTGCAACCGGCATAGTCCTCGGTACACGGGGGCGGCCCACCTTTGCGCTTTTTGCAAAGGTGGGGAGCCAAAGAGTTCAACCGTCACGACTGCTAGATTTACTCCGTGCCCAGTCAGCTGAAGCGTTCTTAGGGGACCGACCATCTGCATTTCATAATCTGCACTTGTTATCACCGACAACCCTGGTGAGCACGCCTGAACTGCGCGAATTATTCCCACCTTTATCAAGAACGAGGCTGTTACGAAACTCGGTTTCGATCCCGAACGGTGGGAGGAAACACGCCTTAGCCGCACAATGGCGGCATTCCATTAGCCCAGCGCGTGAGCGCTGGGAACGCGAGAGTTGAACAACCTGAGTCCGCTTTAGCGGGGCGGCACGAGGGTCGTAACAATCTCAAGAACGCAAAAGGTGGGCTACCCGCCGATCACCTTCTGGCTCACGCAAGTCGGCGTCCTTCCCTAAATCATGGCGTCATCCGGAGCGGCTTCGAGCCGCAAAGGATCTGGCGTGCAGTGGCAGAACTTGTTGTCGGCCACGCGAGATCCTTGGCAGACTACATCTGCTCAGGGTGACGACATGCAACGCGTGTTTAGTAGGACCTGTGTGCATCGAACGCTTGACAAATGCAGCGGCTAACTTTTCCCGGATTTAGCGGTGTCTGAAACGGATGAGCACGTACGTCAGTAAGGTGACGAATGCAATCCCGAGGCTGGCAACCAGGACCGCTGGAATCCAGAACAAGACTATTCGCAGCAGCTTATTCCCGAGTCGGCTGGCCGAGAAGAGCAACGCGAAGAAGAAGACTGCAAGAACCCAGAATAGCGGCGAGAGCAAGCTCTCTACGAAGCCGGCGCCGACGGCAGCCAGTTCCGCTGCTTTTTGCTCACTGATACCCTGACCAAAACTGAGCATGAGCTCAGACAGGAATATCGCAGCCAACCCACTAAGGATGCCCTTGAGGTAGTCGATAACTTATGACCTATGTCCGATTGGGGATAGATCGGCCGTGTGGCGCGGACACTCCGTCCGCGCCTTCGGCTACTATTGCTTTTCCAACTCCGCCGCTGCGGACTCAATCAATGCGGCTTCATCCTGCAGGACAGCGCCCACGCGCACCATCTGCTCATCCGCTTCTTTCCATTTTTTCTGCTCGATGGCTTCGCGAACTCCGGGAATGGTCTTGACGCCATAGCCGGTGTAAAAGCCGGGCGCGTAGATCAGGTGCTGGAACCACGGTCTGCCGGGCAAGCCGTCCGGGCTGGTCAGCCTGCGCTCGCTGAGAATCAGCTTGGCATTCAGATCGTGCAGAGAAGAGTTGCCAATCCTCAGGCCGCCGTTTTCCGTGACCTTGTCCAGAGCCTTCTGATAATGCTCGGCAGTGCGCGTCAAGGCTTCCGAAGCGTTGAGCAGCGGAGCGAAGTTCAAATGCGGCGGGACCTCTTCCACCATGGGCGGCACGTAAGGTTTTTTCGGATCGGCATTCGCGACTAAGACTCCGTCCTGGATTTCCTTGTTGCGCTCGGTGACTTCATCCTGTTTTTTCTTCAGAAGCTTTTGCAGTTCGTCCGCGTACTTGTGGATGGTGTCGGCGAGATCGGTGAAGTCAAATGGTAGAAGATCAGCGTCGGCGAGCCGGAGGACCGCCGTTCCCACGGTTTGCGACAGCGCGCGTCCGTAACTGAAGTCTGTGTCGGAGAAATGCGTGTACCAGTAAAAATCATCGTAGATCGAGTGATAAATGCCGCCCTTATCTTCGCCGCCGTAACCGAGGTTGGCCGAAGCGATGCCGAGGTGATCGAGAAACACCGTGTAGTCGGAACCCGATCCCAAGGCAGGAATTCTCAGGTCGGCGCGCTGGCGCACTTCCTTGCGGTCCTCGTCAGTCTTGGCTTCGACAATCTTATGCGCCTGCGCACGCTTCCAGACGCTGATCTTCTTCTCCGGATCTTCGATGTCGCGTGCCACTCCGTTGAGAAACTTCTCCAGTGTGTGCGAGCCGCCGACAAAAAGGTAGCCGCGACCGTTGCCGTCGGTGTTGATGTAAACGGCGTTATGCCGACGCAGTTCATCGGCGTGAGTTTCCGCCCACTCGGTCGAGCCCAGCAGGCCGGGTTCTTCGCCGTCCCACAAGCAATAAATAATGGTGCGCTTCGGCTTCCAGCCCTGCTTCTGGAGTTCGCCCAGCGCGCGCGCTTCTTCCAGAAGCGTGACCGCACCCGCGATGGGATCTTCTGCGCCGTTCACCCAGGCATCGTGATGATTCCCGCGAACGATCCATTCGTCAGGATACGTCGAGCCCGGAATTTTTGCTATGACATCGTACAGACGCTTGGTGGCCCAGTCGGCCTTCACCTTGAGATGAACCTTCGCCGGTCCCGGACCGGCGTGATAGGTGATGGGCAGCGCGCCGCGCCATTCCTCCGGCGCGAGCGGACCCTTCAGCGCCGCCAGCAACGGTTGCGCGTCGCCGTAGGAAATAGGCAGCACAGGAATTTTGGTGAGCGTCTTGACGTCCTTCAGGTCAAGCCGTTTGGCGCCAGGAACTGCGCCAACCCCCGGAGTCAGCGGATCGCCGGGATAAATCGGCATGTCCATGACGCTGCCGCGTTGCACCCCGTTCCTGTTGCGCAGCCCGCCGTCCGGGAAAACGTCGCCCTCGAAGTAACCATCATCGCGCGGGTCGGAGTAGATCAGGCATCCGATCGCCCCGTGTTCGGCAGCCACCTTGGGCTTGATGCCGCGCCAGGACTCGCCATAGCGGGCGATCACGATTGCGCCTTTCACCGAGACGCCCAGCCGTTCCAGCTTCTCGTAATCATCCGGAATGCCGTAGTTGACATAAACCAATGGCGCAGTGACATCTCCATCTGCGGAATACGCGTTATAAGTGGGAAGCTGCTCGGCCTGCTGGTTGGAAGTTGGATCGACTGCGAGCGGCGGCTCCTGCAGAGAAGCCGTGAACCTGGTGGGCTCTATCAGCTCGACCGCTCGCTCTTTGGGAGTAGGGAAGAGGACGTCGAAGTTCTCGATGTGCGCGTCCAGTCCCCATGCTTTCATTTTGGCCAGCAGCCACTCGGCATTGTCCTTGTCATAGGGCGTGCCAACGTTATGCGGCCGAGCGGAGAGCCGCTTCATGTACTCGCGCTGGCTGTCCGCATTGGGAATGGCGCGGAACTTCGTCTCCCATTCACGTTCGGCGCGTGCGGAGTCGGCCGAGTAGCCAGACAATGCCTTATCTCCGCCGATGCTGGCGGAAAGCGTGAGGCAGAACAAAAGCACAGCCAGAAGCGGCAGCTGACGACGAGCCATTAGGATCCTCCGGTAGATGCGAACCTGCGGTCAACTCGTGCAGAGCTGCGCATTATAGTTCGTGGCTGGCCGGTCCCGCCAGTGAACCTATCGTGGGACGACACACTTAACATAGGCTTGGCAAATCCGGAAAGCGTGCGGTAGGCTGTTGGCCCTATGACAGACAAGCGCACGCGTTTTCGCACGCCGTCGTGGGTCCGAATGCCTTATTTCGCCATTCTGGCCGTCCTGCTCGCGCTTTCCGTTCACGCGCAAAACTTCACGCTGGAACAAGTCCTGAGTTCGCCGTTTCCCTCGAACCTGGTCGGCGCTTCGCACTCCCCGCGGATAGCGTGGGTCTTCGATGCTAAAGGCGCGCGCAACGCATGGATCGCCGATGGGCCCAGCTTTGCGGCGCGGCAGGTTACACACTATGCGGCCGACGACGGCGAGCCAATCGCAAGCCTGCGACTAACTCCCGATGGCCGCAGCGTGGTCTACGCCCGCGGCACGGAAACGAATGAGGCGGGCCGCGTTGCCGATCCCACCAGCGGCGTTTCGACGCGCAAGCAGCAGGTTTGGGCGATGGACGTCGATGGAGAAGGTCCCCGCCTGCTCGGAGAAATGGGATGTGGGGAAGAGGGCTGCGAAGATATCGAACTCTCGCCCGACGGGCAGTTTGCAGTGTGGGCGGCTCGGAAGCAGTTGTGGATTGCGCCGGTTTCCGGAGCGACGCCGGCTCACCAGTTAACCGACGTGCGCGGCGAGAATTCCGATCCCCAGTGGTCTCCCGACGGACGCGAACTCGCTTTTGTCAGCCATCGCGAGGATCACAGTTTTACCGCAGTCTATGACTTCGGGCGCGACTCGGTACGTTACCTGTCACCCAGCGTTGATCGCGATATGTATCCGCGCTGGTCTCCCGACGGGAAGCAGATCGCGTTTATCCGCGTGCCCGGCGTCGAGGAAAAATTACCCCTGATTCCGCGACGCGTCGTGCCCTGGGCGATTTGGGTAGCGGATGCCGCAACCGGCAACGGGCGGGAGATCTGGCACAGCGGCAACCAGCCTGACGATTCCTTTCCTCGGCTGACGGCGGAGACTTCTTTCCTGTTTCCAGCCAATGATCGAATTGTCTTCGCCTCGGAGCAGGACGGGTGGAATCATCTTTACTCGATTTCGCCTTCTGGCGGCAAGCCTTTCCTGCTCACGCCCGGACAATTCGAAGTCGAGGATGTAACCCTGCCCGAAGACAAACGGTCACTGCTGTTTTCGTCGAATCAGGGCGATGTGGATCGCCGTCACCTTTGGCGCGTCGATCTGCCGGATGGCAAGCCTCGCCCCATCACTCAGGGCGAGACTATGGAGTGGAATCCCGTCGTGACCGGGCAAGGGAATTACATCGGGTGCCTGGGTTCAACCGCCACGAGTCCTGCGATGCCGTACCGAGTCACGGATAAGGGGCGTGAAACGATTGCCGCCTCCGCTCTGCCGGCGGATTTCCCCTCACGGCAACTGGTGGTTCCGAAGCAGGTCATTTTCAAAAGCGAAGATGGACTGGAGATTCACGGTCAGCTCTTCGTTCCGAATGGCCGGACTCAAGCCGGGCCGGCGCTGATCTTCATGCATGGCGGTCCAATCCGGCAGATGATGCTCGGGTTTCATTACATGGATTACTACCACAACGCCTACGCCATGAATGAATACCTGGCGAGCCGCGGGTATGTCGTGCTCTCCGTCAATTATCGTCTGGGCATCATGTATGGGCGCGCCTTCCGCGAGCCCGACAACGCGGGTTGGCGCGGTTCGTCCGAGTACAAGGACATCGTGGCTGGAGCGAAATACCTGCAGGGCCTCGACATTGTGGACAAAAAGAAGATCGGCCTGTGGGGCGGTTCCTATGGCGGCCTTCTGACCGCGCTGGGACTGGCGCGCAACTCCGATATTTTTGCAGCAGGAGTCGATCTGCATGGCGTGCACGATTGGTCCATGTTCCTTCCCCGTTGGGAGAAAACGCCGGGCGCTCCCGACAAAGCGGAAGCCGAAAAGCTGGCCTTCGAATCATCGCCCAATGCATCAGTGGCCCATTGGAAGTCACCTGTGCTGTTAATTCAAGGCGACGATGACCGGAACGTCCCCTTCAGCCAAACCGTGGACCTGGTCCAGAGACTGCGAGAAACCCACGTTCCTATGGAGCAACTGGTGTTTCCCGATGAGATTCATGGATTCCTGATGTGGAAGACGTGGATAAGAACTTACTCGGCGACTGCAGACTTCTTTGATCGCATGTTGAAGCAAAGCGCGGCGAAGTAGCCTTCAGTTCTCGGACGGGGACAGTCCAGCGGCCGCTCCCGCCGCCCTCGCTTCTGCAAGGTAATCGGTGGGGTTGATGGCAGGAAGTTCGATGCGAAACACCGCGCCGCCCTCGGGACGGTTGTGACAGGAAATTTTGCCCTTGTGTTCCTGCACGATGCCGTAACAGGCACTCAGGCCGAGCCCCGTTCCCCGGCCGACCGGCTTGGTGGTATAGAAAGGATCGAATACCAGCTCCGGTTGTCGTGCTCCCGGGCCGTTGTCGCAGAACTCCATCACCACCTTGTCGTCGTCGCGCCGCGTAGTGATCGTGAAAATTCCGCCACCCGTTTCTTCCATCGCATGCAATGCATTGTTGCTGATATGCATGAACACCTGCAGCAACTGGTTTGAGTCGCCCAGCACAACCGGGAGGTCGGTTGTGAGTTGGGTGTGCACCTCGATTTTGCGGGCGCGCAACTGCGGTTGAAACAGCTTCACTGCGGTCTGTACCAGAGCGCTCAAGTCGACGGGCGCTTTCTCCCCGGGCGCCTGCCTCGCGAAGCTGAGCAAGCTGGCGACCAGCGCCTTGGTGCGGCGCGCCTGGTGTCCGATTTTGTCCGCCAGGGAGCGTTGTTCCTCGTTCAATGGCGAGCATGCCAGCAGGTCAGCATATCCAAGCATAGCGGTGAGCGGATTATTCAGTTCATGGGCTGCTCCACCTACCAGCTGACCCAGAGAAGCCAGCTTCTCCGACTGCACCAGCTGCGCCTGCAGCCGTTTTAGGTCTTCGAAGGAATTCTGCGACGCTCGCAAAAGGCTGAGTAGCTCCCGATCGAGCACGTGCTGCTTGATAATCACCATCGCCCCCATCACCATGATCGTGCCCAACGTGAGCAGCAGGCGGAGTTTCTGCACGCTGCCGGGTACCCCGTGGTCTAAAAGCGCCCACACGGCAAAGAGAGGCAAAGAGAAGATGGCCGCCATACCTAATCGCGCTACCCAAACGCCGTGCCCGCTTTTCAACGTTCGCTCCTGCCGCGATGGGATGTCGCGGGCCGACAGGGCGAAGACCGTGAACCATCCCATGGATACCACCAGCGGAATGTCGTACAGACTGCCGGTGTGGTAGACGTGCTTCTGAATCGCCCAGGTGGCCAGGTAAGAACTAAGTGAATAGATAAGACTGGCGCCAACCAGCTGCCCGTAGATCATCTTCCAAGAAGGCGAACTGCGCGTCCACACCACGGCCAGTGCGGCCAGAAATACGATTTTTTCTGCCAGATAAATTGTGTTCAGATTCTGCTGATACGCCAATTCGTTCGGGTAAGCAGCCCATGGGATGACCGTAAACAGATACAAGTAAACCCACCAGACCAGCAAAAGGACAAAATCCAGGGAACCCAGGCGGGTAGTGCGATCATCCTGCTGCCGCTGCGGCTGCAACGCCAAGGCGGCCATCATGGGGACGACATGCAGGAACAGAATGATGTCACCCTCGAACAGGGCAGGCAGTTCCTGGCGGCGATAAACCTCGAAATAGATCCAACACAGCTGATAGGTGAACCAGAAGGCAACGCCAACGGCCATCAGGATCCAGAAGCCGCGAATGCGTCCGCGAGTGGCGAGGGCGTTTGGAATCAGAGCCAGTGTGCCGGAAAGCAGTAGCAAGGCTTGCAGGATGTCGCTGAACGCAGTCAGCAGGTAGCCGCGGGGAATCAACAGCGCGGCCAACGCCTGGGCAGCAACCAACACAACTGTCGCCAGCAGCCACAGTTTGGAACGCCTGGACAAAACAGTCACCCGGCGGCAATTCTAGCTGTGAATGGCCAGGACCAGGAATTACTTTGGTAACCAATGCCGGTGCACTCAAGGTGACTCTCTTCCCGATGCGGGACAGCTGGCAACTTTATGACAGGATGGATGTTAAGTTTCGCTTGCCCTTTATCCCGAATGCCCATAATATCCCTGAAAAGCGCGCAGCCAGCACCAGCGGTAACATTCGATTGCCCTTACTAGCCAATCGCCACCGATTTTTGTGGAGACTGCGGGCCCCCATTAGCCCCGACGAGACTCGCCGTGTCGAGCGCTGGCTGGCCAGTGCCCGGGTGTTCTTGGCGATCTCCGCATTGGTGGCGATCTGGCTCGACCCCTCAGCACTGAGCACCAATTCGGCTGTGCCTTACTGGCTGCTGCGCATTTACATCGCGCACAGCGTTGTGGTCATGTTGCTGGTGCGTTGGCGTCGCGAGTCCACGCCTGCGTTCCGGCTTCTGGTCCACGCGGCTGACGTGATCTGGCCGGCCATCATTTCCATTTATGGGGCTGGGCAGCCCAGCCCGTTCTTTCTTTTCTTTGTTTTCGTCTTGTTGGCGGCCGCTTATCGTTGGGGCTTGTGGGAAACCCTGGGAACCGCGATCGCCGCCGTGGCGCTGCTCTGGGGTGAGGCTTTCATCCTGGAGGAAGTCTTTCACCCCACAGGGACCGTCCTCGCAGAGTTTCTTCCCAAACGCCTCTTCATGAGGTCCATCTCCCTCATGATTACTGGTTTGTTCCTGGGCTATCTCGCCGAGCAGCAAAAGCAGCTACGCGCGGAAAAAGCGGTAATCGCGCACATTCTGGGCAAGGCCCGCGTGGAGTTGGGAACGAGCGGGACTCTGCACGGGATTCTTCACGAGCTGCTTTCGACCTTCGGCGCGCAATGCGCGGTGATGGCGAGCCAGGAAGCCAACAGCTTTCGAATCTTTGTAGGCGAGGTCGCCGTCTCGGGGGGTACCGTCACACCACTGAAGTGGCTGAACCCAGCCACTTCCGACCGCAATTTGTACCTGGCCGACTCGCCCGCGGACGCTTTTTATGCCAGCCACAACGGCGGAAGCTTTCAGCTGATCGGTCTGGACCCGGACGGTGTGCGGGAACGCAGCCTCTCCTCCGAGTTTGTGGATCGGTTAGGCACCCGCCATAAGTTCCAGGCGGTTGTTTCGGTGTCCTTCACTTTGGGCCGGGAATGGTGGGGGCGCATCTTTCTCTTCGATCCCCTCCTGACCGGCGACCGGCTGGAAGAATTGCGCTTCTTACAGGAACTGATTCGCCAGGTCAGTCCGGCAGTCTACAACGTTTTTCTCTTGCGCCGGCTGCGCCTCCGCGCCGGAGCGGTGGAGCGGGCGCGCGTGGCTCGCGAACTCCACGACGGCGCAGTCCAGTCTCTGATTTCCATGGAGATGCAAGTCGATGTTCTGCGCCGCCAATCCGCGGGCGAATCGCCGCGAATCTCGGGGGAACTGGGCCGTATCCAGGGTTTGCTGCGCGAAGAGATTTTGAAGCTGCGCGAACTGATGCAGGAGATGAAATCCATTGACGTGGACGCCCGCAAGCTGCCCAGCTTCGTGAACGACACCGTGGAAAGATTCCAGCGCGAGACCGGAATTTCGGCGCGCTTTGTCTTCGATCTGGAACCCACGGGCATGCCTGCCCGCACCTGCCGCGAACTGACCCGCATCGTCCAGGAGGCGCTGGTGAACGTGCGCAAGCACAGCAAGGCCCGCCAGGTAATGGTGCGGCTTTCCTCCGATCACAACCATTGGAAGCTTACGATTGAGGACGATGGCCGGGGCTTTGATTTCACCGGGCGTCTTTCCCAGGTCCAATTAGACGAGGTGCGCAAAGGCCCAGTCGTAATTAAGGAACGAGTTCGTTTGATTGATGGAGAACTCACGATAGAATCAAATCCGGGCCGTGGTTCGCGCCTGGAGATTACTGTGCCGCAAGAGCAGGAAGCCGCTCATGGATAGGAAAGCCCAGCCGATTCGCATCGTCATTGCCGATGATCACCCCATTTTTCGGGACGGCCTGCGCCGCCTCCTGGAGGCGGAGTCTGACCTCAAAGTTATTGGAGAGGCGAAGGACGGCGCCGAGGCAGTCAAGCTGGCCCGCCAGCTCAAGCCCGATATCATGCTGCTCGACCTGGCCATGCCCAAGTACCCGGGCTTGGAGGCGCTGCGTGAGCTGAGTACGGCAAGTTCTGCGAACTCCGTGCGCGTCATCTTGCTCACGGCGGCTGCGGAAAAGGGCCAGATTGTTGAAGCCCTGCAACTGGGCGCCCGCGGCGTGGTGTTGAAAGATTCAGCTACCGAACTTCTACTCAAGGCTATTCACACGGTCATGGCCGGCGAATACTGGGTGGCCCGGCAAAGCGTTTCCAACCTCGTGCAGTATCTGCAGAGCCTGATGCAGGCATCGGGGGAAGACGCACGGCAGAAGAAGTTTGGGCTTACGCCGCGAGAACTGGAGATCGTCTCCGCCGTGGTGGCCGGCTTCGCCAACAAGGAAATCGCTGAATACTTTAAGATTAGCGAAGATACCGTAAAGCATCACTTGAGCAATATCTTCGATAAGCTTGGGGTTTCGACCCGCTTGGAACTGGCCCTTTTTGCCGTAAATCAGTCTTTGCCGCTAATCAGCGTCCATTAGCCCGGTTTGTTTGGGTCGATTTTCCGGATCGGCCCATGTACCACTTTCGTGCCATGGGGGGTCACCAGTGGGCCATTGGCGGACCCCCTGCGGGAAAACTACCATTAGCTCAATAACGGGAAGCTGGGCGTGCACAGTTCTATATTCATTTTCGCCCTCCTTGTCGCTGTCCGGCGCCGTTAGAGTTGTTAGAGCTAAGGAGCCCTGCCGTGGCAGATTTGCTAGTTCAATTTTGGTCGGAGGAAGCCGGTCAGGACATCGCCGAATACGCCGTCATGCTGGCAGTTATATTAGTGATCGTGATCGGTACGGTCCGCCTCATTGGTTCCAGTGCCAACGCGGTCTTTTCAGGAGTCGCCAGCGGTATTCAGTAGGACAGCTCTTCAGGAAGGCTGCCTCCGGCTATGCCTCCCCGTGTCACTCCGTAGCGTGATCCTAAGAAACCTTCTCCATCCTCTCGCACCAGTGTGCCGAGGGACCTCTATTCGACACGCTCCGTGAGAGCTGCTTTCTGGGGTGCAGCAGGGTTGTCCTGAAGTCGGGTCAAATAGGGGAAGAATGGCGTCACCTCAAAGGGCATCTTCTCGCGCGGAGAATTCAAGGCCACGGGCTTGGTCTTGATTAATTCAATCTTATTGCTCCAGGGATCCAGCTTGACGCGTCCTCCTAAGGGCAGAGCCGCAATCTGATCTATGCGTCGCTCGTCCAGTCTTGGAGCTGATATAAGCAGGTCTGCCATGCGCACGCTGTTCTTGCTACCCACGCGGTCTCCCAAGTGTGGCCGGATCAGGCTCTTGAGTTCAGGCGCCCGCTCCTGTAGAGCCCGTAAGAACAATCCCGCATTGCTCAACTTGTCTTTATAAGGAGAGTTCTGCAGAAAACCCAGCGCCTTCTTATCCGCCGCCTCTTCCTCTTCCGGACCGTGCCCGAAGCCGAGGTGTTCAAAGGTCTGGTCATCGGGGAAGAACAGCTTGTCGTTGAACGCGAACTTGGTATCGATTTCATGGCCCAACACCAGGTGTCCCAATTCATGAGCGAGCACCATGGCCAACGATGCTTCGTCGGGCAGCACGTCCACCATCCCGCGGCTGAGCACGATGGTGTGCCCAATGGTGAACGATTCGAGCGGCGAAGTCAGTAACACCCGGCAGCGCACTTCAGGCTGAACATCAAGGTTATTCGTGACTTCAAGGTTGTTGACGACCGTTTGCAGCACTTTATCCACTTCACCGGGCGGCGCGAGCAGGCCAATTTTCTGCAGCCTTTCCAGGGTGTTCTCTTCCGCTTGCCGCTGCCAAAGCCGCTGTGCCTGAACCGGCGCGGCGTCCTGGGCCGACTCGCTCTGGTCATGCACGCTCTCAGGTTCGTCTACCACAATTTGCGTGAATTCTTCATCATGGGCCAGCCGCTGCAGGTCATATCCCCAGAGCCGGGTCTGCGCCTTGAACCGCAGCGTTTGCGAGCCCCGGTATTTGAGATCGGTTTCCTGACTGTAGATATAGGCCGGCAGCCACACGCCAGGCCGCAGATTTAAGCGCCAGCTGTCGAAGTGCAGATAGTAGCTGTATCTGGGCCGCGGCGCGTAGGTACCGTTGAAGCGCACAATGTTGTAGTCCTGATCTTCTACCCAGACGCGCCCCACAAACCGGCCATTGCCCGAGTGCGGCTTAGGTTGAACGTCGATGACGAGACAGCGTACTTGCCCCAAAAATTCGCGGCGGACATAGCGGAAGTCGTAATATTTGCGCTGGAAATCCGAATCCAGGATCACCATCTGCGCAAATCCCAGAGGCAGGAACTTGAGCGAATAAAGAGTAGTCAGCTTGCTCAAGAACCGGCTTCCAAAACCGGGCTGCCCCAAAAACGAGTCATCGCCAGTTCCATTGCTTACCTCCAGGCGTCCAAGAAAATAATGATCGCTGGATGGAACTTCGCCTAATTCCTGGTCCCTCCGCGTGTTCTGGATGTACGTCTCAATCAATGGATGCAGCTTCCGCATCTGGCTGAGAAAGAAATGCTCCCGCTCGATTACGCGATCGACCACCGCGTCGAAGGAGGCCGGAGACAACGGAGTGGGCGGCGGCTGCACACGCAGGTCCGCAGGCTCAGGCTCCGCTTTCTCGGGTTGCTTGATTTCGGAAGCCGACGGGTGGTTGGCCGAGCCATCTTGCGCAAGCGACCAGACCGCACAGCTGGCCACAATGGTGGAAACCAGGAAGAAACTTTTGAAACTGCTCATAGTCCCTTTTTGAAAATTCTAAGCCAGCTGAAAAATGATGTGCAGTATGGCGGTGGAATCTGCAGGCTGGCCTTCCCGCAGCCCCGGCTTAAAGCGAATCTGTTCCGCAGCGCGGACCGCATTTTCGTCTAGTCCGTGGCCCAAACCGCGCACTACCCGCACCACGTGCAACTTGCCCGATGCTCCGAAAACGACTTCCAGAACTACTTCGCCTTCGATGCGTAATCTTCTGGCCTCTTCGGTATATGCCGGAGTCGGCTTGGACAGAATCTCTGCCGGGGTCAGTTTCGGCTTGCCAACGTCTGGGACACGGGCGCGAGCCTGAGCGGCAACCGGTTCGGCATCTCCGAAGCCACCCTGTCGCACCGTTCCGCGCGACGCCGAAATGCGCCCGGACCCGTCGCCGGTCGCTAAGCCGTTACCAAAGCCGGCGCTGGAAACTACGCCCTTGACTCCCCGGGCGCCGCCGGTCCCATTCCCATATCCCGGCCCTGCGGGCAGATCGAAGGAACCCAGTTGCGCGATGTTTACGGTTCTCCCGCGATTTTCCGACGCCGGCACGCCGTTGGGGTCGCCAAACCCGCCCGTCTGCACTTTCTGCGGCGCAGCCGCTATGGTGGGGACGGCCGAGCTTCCTGTTGAGAATACGTTGGTGCGGACCAACTGATGTGGAATGAATGGCTTATCAGTGAGCATGGGCGTTTTTCCCGCCGCAAGTTCCGCCTTAGGTGCGACTTCCTCCCGTAGTGGGGGTTTTGGCTTCGGTGCAATCAGGCGCAGGTTGTCTGGAATCGGTGTCTTCAGCTCGGCAACTACCTTGGGCCGCTCAATGATTCGCACCGGCGCCGGCTGATGATTTACCGCTGGCGGAGTGGGCACCAGGGAGATGATCTTATAATTTCGCGCGGTGTCAGTGATGAGCTGGGGTCTTAGGATACTCAGTGTGAGTACAAATGACACAGCCACAACTTCAATCCCATAGCTGAAGGAAAACTCTCTCCAACGGGATTTAGGCTCGGGCAAGAGAGAAAACAGGCCCGCATTTACGTCTGTGCCCATGTTTACCTGAGATGATCAGCTACTCTGAATTGATGCCTCTTGGCAGATTCCTGCCCGGACACCGCCACGGCATCGGGCTTCGCATCTGGGAGACAGCACAACTCGCTCCTTAGGCAGCACGCGTAAGGCCAACTTCTGGAGCACGGCCGCATTGCTAAGGGTTTCGGAACCAGCTACTTGCCTTGGCGGCAAACATTCCTAGCAAACGCTCGAGGACGGCGCGGCCAAAAATTACCTGTTTCGGAAGCAAATCTCCCCAAATTGGGAAATGTTCTTTGGACTCAATAGGTGCTGGTTCGACTTTCTCAACAACGTACGATGTTCGGGCTGTGGATGCCGCGCGTAGCGTTACGCGTGTCCACCACTAGTTGGGACTCCTTCACGATGCGCTTGTAATCATAGTCGGAGTGGTCGGTCACGATCAGCACACAGTCGTATTGTCCCAGGGTCTGAAGTTCGGCGCGCTTCATTTGCAGGTCATATTTGCGGCCTTTGCCGATGAAAGGGAAGTAGGGATCATGATAAGAAACTTCTGCGCCTTCTTTTTGCAGCAGTTCGATGATGGTTAAGGCCGGCGACTCCCGCAGATCGTCAATGTCCTTCTTATACGCAACCCCAAGCACCAGTACGCGCGCGCCATTCAATGGCTTCTTCTGGCGGTTGAGTGCGTTAATAACTGAGGCGATGACGTGATACGGCATGGCCACGTTGACTTCACCTGCCAGCTCGATAAAGCGCGTGCGGAAATCAAATTCCTTTGCTTTCCAGGAAAGGTAGAAGGGATCTACGGGAATGCAGTGTCCGCCCAGGCCGGGACCAGGATAAAACGCCTGAAACCCAAACGGCTTGGTCGAAGCAGCGTCGATGACTTCCCAGATGTCCAAGCCCATGCGCAGGCACAACATCTTGAGCTCGTTGACCAGCGCAATGTTCACGCAGCGATAGATATTCTCCAGGAGCTTGGTCATCTCGGCCGCTGCCGGTGATGAGACCCGCACCACGCGGTTGAAGATCGAACCGTACAATGCGGCTGCCAAGTCTGCCGTCTGCGGATCGAGTCCGCCCACCACCTTGGGAATATCCCGCCGCGCCACGCTGGTATTGCCCGGATCCTCCCGCTCGGGCGAGAAGGCAACGAAGAACTCCTGCGCTGTGGGCTCTCCGCCGCGTGCTGCTTTGAGACCATGGCGGTTGTTTTTCTCGAGAATCGGGATCAACACTTCTTCCGTGGTTCCCGGGTAGGTCGTGCTTTCCAGAACCACCAGTTGCCCTGCCCGCAGATGAGGAGCAATGGCTTCGGCCGTCGCCCGGATGTAGCTGAGGTCTGGCTCGTGGTATTCATCAAGAGGCGTAGGGACGCAGATGATGACCGCATCCATCCCGGTAAGCCGCGCATACTCTGAGGTGGCGGAGAAACCACGGCTGAGCGCGCCCTTAATCTCTGACGTTTCAATACGGTAAATATAAGAGCCACCCTCATTGAGGGTGTCGACTTTGCTCCGATCGATATCAAAGCCGGTCACAGGAAATTTTTGGCCAATATACAGGAGCGCCAGCGGCAGGCCTACGTAGCCCATGCCAATGACGGCCACATTAGCGCGGCGGGTTTCGATCTTGCTCTTGAGTTCTTCGGAGAGGGCAGATGTCATCGCAGGAGTGGTCATAAGAGTAGGCAGTAAAAAGGTAATCCTAGCACACTGACTGGCCCGAAGTTCGAGCGGTAAGTCGAGTGAAAAGTGATTCAGATACCATTAATCCGCGTAGGGGCCCGGTCTTTGGCCCGTCCAGGCAGGGTCACGGATCTGCCTCACCACATTGCATGGTCAGGGAGAGGATGAAGAAACGTCGCATCTTTATTTGCGCCCTCGCAATCGTCACATTGCTTGCCTTCGCCGCCAACGCCGGGCGCTGGCTCGTGATCGACGATCCACGACAGTCCGATGCCATCCTGGTTATTGCCGGCGAGACCAATTACCGGCCAGTTCGCGGGTTGGAATTGCTCAGCCATGGATACGGCTCAAAATTGGTCTTGGATGCTCCCGCCCGCGATCGCGTTTACCAATGGCGAGTGGAGGAACTCGCCGAACGCTGGGTGCAAGGCCTGCCCCAGGCACCCCAAATCGTTATTTGTCCCACCCAAGGCCTCTCTACCCGGGAGGAGGCGCTCGAGGCCGGTCGCTGCCTTAAACCGCTAGGTGCTCATAGCGTCTTGCTGGTTACTTCGGACTTCCACACTCGGCGTGCCCTTAGCATGTTTCGCCACGAGTTTTCAGACCTGAGCTTCAGCGTGGCCGCTGCCCATGATCCGGCTGAATTCGGTTTCGAATGGTGGAAGCGTCGGGAGTGGGCCAAGAGCACCTTTTATGAGTGGATGCGGTTAGCCTGGTGGGACCTGATTGATCGCTGGCGGTAGACCATGTACCTTTGGGCTGGAAGCCGTACTGGACACGGAGATTGACTCGTAATCACAGGGCAGGCTACGATTGCACATATTCAACTCAGATTATTTTGGCGGATCCAAACGATGCCAGCGCCTGACTTTCGTATTCGGTGACCACTTCATCGCCGTTCTACTCGGATCAGACTACTAGCCTTACCGTAAGGCATTTTCGGAGGTAATCATGCGCAGGCGGGACTTCCTGCTGACCGCGACGATACTGTCGGCCTTGGTCTTGCCGAATTGCGGCGGCGGCTCGCCTCCTCCTCCGCCGGTTACGATCACCGTTTCTCCTACCAGCCAGAGAGTCCCGGTGGGAGGCACTGTTGCCTTCCTGGCGACGGTGACAAATGCAACGAACACGATGGTTACATGGAGAGTAAACGGGGTCGCTGGTGGAAATGACAAAACCGGAACAATTTCTACTACCGGACTGTATACCGCACCGGCCAATATACCTAGTCCCGCAACCGTGACCGTAAGTGCGATATCGCAGGCCGACATCACGAAATCAGCATCGGCCAGCGTTACCGTTACCGTGGCCGTTAGCGTGACTCCACCCCAGGCCGTGGTGAACCTTAGCGCACAGCAGCAATTTACCGCTAGCCTAGCCGGGCAGAGCAACACGGCCGTGACGTGGGACGTAAACGGAACACCCGGCGGGGATACCACGGTCGGGACAATTGATAACGCCGGTCTTTACACCGCCCCGGCTGCTATCCCCAACCCAGCGAGCGTGACCGTCAGTGCTGTCTCACAGGCGGACCCCACTCAGTCGGGAAAAGCCGCCGTCAGGATTGGCGACGTGACCATCAATCAGAAGACCGAGGCGGCGCCCGTCGCGCTGGGTACTTCCGGCGGGAATGAGAACGATAAAACCACCAAAGTATGTTGCTCCGGTACGCTGGGCGCGCTGGTCGCTCGCGGCAGCCCTCCTACGTATTACATTCTGAGCAACAATCACGTTCTGGCGCGCAGCGGACAAGCGACGGCTGGCGAACCTGTGGATCAGCCCGGATTAGTCGACAGCAGCTGCCATCCCGCGACGTTTGTCGCCACCTTTACGCAGGCGGCCCCACTCCAGAACGGAGGCGTGGATGCTGCCATCGCCCAAATCGTTACCGGACAAGTCGATACCACAGGTGCGATTCTTCAGCTGGGTGCCGTTAGTGGCGGAGTTCCTCAACCTGCGGCCCCGGCCAATACGGTGGCTGCCCCCGTCCTGAATATGTCCATCGCCAAAAGCGGGCGCACTACCGGTCTGAGCTGTGGCACGGTCCAAGGGACAAACGTGTCGGTGCAGGTTGACTACTCAACGAGCTGTGGCGGAGCTACCACAAAAACAGTCACGTATAACAATCAGGTCATTACCAGTCCAAGTTTCTCCGATGCCGGCGATTCGGGTTCCCTCATCGTGGACTCGACCACTGCCCAGCCGTTGGCATTGTTGTACGCAGGAGATAACAGCGGAGCCGCCGTGGGAAACCCGATCCAACAAGTGCTCGACGCTTTCAAAAGCGGCACAAACGCCGCGACCATCGTCGGCGTTGCTCCGCATCAAGTGTCCGGTTGCACGGGTTTGGCGGCGCAACCGGGACCGGTCTTGGCTAGCGCGCAGCAGCAACTTTTTCAGGCCGCCGTGCCCGCCGCCATTGCTGTCAAAGAGCGCCACGAGACCAAATTGATGAGCGATCCCGCGGTACTGGCCGTCGGCATCGGGACCGGCAGCACGCCCGGTCAGCCCGTCATCGTTATTTATGTGGAGCGTGGCAAGCCGCACCGTGCTATCCCATCCGACTTGGAAGGGATACCAACGCGCATCATCACGACAGGCCGCTTCAAAGCCTCTGACTGGAACCCAAACGCGGTGAAACAGTGTTCGACAGCCGGCAAGAAGCCGCAGACCGCTATCCTGCCAACAGAGTAAACGAAAAATGGAGGGACAGGCCTCCTCGCCCCTCCTTCCCTACTTATCAAACGTGCAGGCGAGAGCGCTTGTGCCTACCCTATCTTCTTACTTGAAGAACTCCGACACGTTGGACGTTGCACTCGCCTTGCCCGGATAGCTGGCCAGTCCCAATGCCTGCAGCATCAGTCGCAAAGTGTTCTGATGTTGGTAGAGCGTCACGGGCTTGTACGCAGCCTTGGAATGCATGGGACTGATCGCCACCCAGGCCACTCGGCCGCCCCCATGCGTGTTGTCATTGGCTGATTCATCAAACACGATGATCAGCAAGCCGTTCTGAAACGATGGATTTTGGATCAGCGGATTGATATGCGTCTTCAGCCAATTGTCCGCCGTTGCCAACGTGCAGTTGTGGGCATCGTTGCAAATATTGGGCGTGATGAAGGAATAGGCCGGCAGGGTATTGTTCGCCAGCTCCTTGGCGAATTGGCTGAACGGCACAAGGTTCATTTTCTGGATTGAACTGTTGACTACGTCAGAAAAATAGGAAAGCGGACAGTGCCTCCGGACCTAGCTGCCCGTGTCGGGACTGATGTAGCCGGCATAAGGCAGGCCCTCTTCGTACGATTTCCACGTCTCGCGGCAGTGAGTAGGTGCCGCACCACGTGGTCGGCTGTCACCGTCACCCTAAAACTGTCGTTGGTAATAATCATTTGCCCGGTCGCCAGCATGAAGTAGTTACCGATAGAGGGATGGGTGTTGGCGTAATACTGCGTGGCCAACCCGTACTTCTTAGCCAGGCTGTTGAGGTAGGGCATGGAACTGTTGCCGATGACGCTTGGGTAGTTATGATTCTCTTCCACGACTATGACAACATGATTGAAAGCAGGCAGAGCAAAGCCCGGGACACACAAAACTGCCAACACAAGGACTGCACATGGAGTACAACGCATGAGGACAATACTCCTGAGGTGAAAGTGTATAGAGCTGGTATTGCTGCTTGATTAGCGAAGCGCTGATTTTTTTCCGAGCACAGCCAGAGGGGAGTAGCGGGTCAAGAAAATTTGAGAGTAGAACCTTTTCACTTTTGTCTAACCAGCTCCAGGTGGAGCGAAGCAAAGCAGTTACGGGGCCCAGTCGGCGATAAAGATGTTTGTTTCGTGCGGTACTTTGCCATTGCGGCCGGAAGCCCAGACCAGTTTTTTGCCGTCGGGACTGAACATCGGGAACCCATCAAAACCGTCCGTGTAGGTGATTCGCTCTAGGTTTGTCCCATCTGTAGTCACGGCATAAAGCTCGAAGTTGCCCATGCCGCCAGTCGAGCCCACATTCGACGCGAAGATGATCCGCTTGCCCTCGGGAAAGAAAGAGGGCGCGAAACTGGCGGCGCCCAGGTTCGTGATCTGGCGTTTATCGCTTCCGTCGGACTTCATGATCCACAGTTCCAGATAAGTGGGTCGGATCTGGTTCTGCGCCAGCAGTTCCTTATAATCGCGAATCTCCTGCTCAGTCTTGGGATGATGGGCGCGATAAACAATCCATTTGCCATCGGGTGAGAAGAACGGTCCGCCGTCGTAACCCAGCTCGTGGGTCAATTGCTTCACATGCGAGCCGTCGGCATCCATGGTGTAGATGTCGAGATCGCCGTTGCGTAGGGAAGTGAAAACGATTTTTTTGCCATCATTTGAGATGGTTGCTTCCGCGTCATAGCCAGGCGTGGTGGTGAGGCGTTTCAGGTTCAAGCCGTCTGGATTGGCGGTGAAAATGTCAAAACTCGAATACACCGCCCAGACGTATCCCTTGGAATAGTCCGGCTTGGGAGGACAATCGGCTCCGCCCAGGTAGGTTGAGGAATACAGAATTTTCTTGCCATTCGGATAAAAGTAAGCGCACGTCGTCCGGCCCTTGCCATTCGATAACATGCGGACATCCGAGCCGTCCAGGTTCATGGTGAAGATCTGATCGCATTTCAGATTGTCGCGCGTCGACTGGAAGATCAGCTTCTTGCCATCCGCCGAAAAGTAAGCTTCGGCATTCTGGCCGCCAAACGTAAGTTGGCGGATGTTGTGGAGATGTTTTTCTTCCTGAGAGCCTGGGGTAGGTGCACTTTGAGACGTGTTCTGCTCAGCGACAGCGAGGCTCGCGAGAACGAGGAGAAGAACTAATAAAAGTTTGTTCATCTGATCCATAGATCCATGCCCTTCCGAATGCTGGCGGGACACCGGCGCTACACCTTGCGTCTGACCGCGGCCCTACCGCTCACTTCCTAAAATGATCCAGGATCGCCTCAGCTTGCGAGCGTGTGACCACAGCCGACAGCGCCGCTGCGTCGGCCTGCCGCACCGCTTGCACGCTGCCAAAGTGCTCCAGCAGGCGACGTGTGGTGCTCTGGCCTACGCCGGGGATCTCCATCAATTCTGTCGAGCGGTCCCGCATCTGGCGACGTTTGCGATGGAACGTCACCGCGAACCGGTGCGCTTCATCGCGAATCAATTGCACGAGGTGCAGTACCGGAGAGTGGTGATCCAGCGCCACAGGTTCATCTTCCTGCCCGTAGACATAAATGATTTCCTCGCGCTTGGCGATGGCCGCCAGCGGTTGGTTGATGGTCTCCAGCCAATCCAGCGCCTGGGCTGCTGCATGCAACTGACCGAGTCCGCCGTCGATCAGCACCAGGCTTGGCATCTTCCTTTTCTCTTCCTGAATACGTTTATACCGGCGAGTCACCACTTCCCGCATTGAGGCGAAGTCGTCGACCCCATCCACGCCCTTGATGATGAACTTCCGGTAGTCGGATTTCTTCATCTGCCCATCTTCCCAAACCACCATGGAAGCGACCGTCTCCGCACCCTGGATGTGTGAAATGTCAAAGCACTCAATGCGCCGTGGCAACTCGGGCAGGCCGAGCGCATCCTGCAGGGCCTCCTGGATCGCCTTCATGTTGGGCTTCATGACCCGGAAGCGCTGATCATAAGACTGCCTGGCATTGTTTCCCGCCAGGTCGATCAGAGAGCGTTTCTCACCACGCTGAGGAATAATGATCTGAACTCGCGTGGCTCGCGCACCTGCCGCCGCCAGTTGTTCGGAAAGCAGTTCCTCCAACATCGTGCCATCCTCGAATTCAACCGGAACGTAAATATTGCGGGGTACGTAGGGCTGGCCGATATAGAGCTGCTTCAGTAAGGCAGAGAAGAACTCCCCGGGATGGAAGCCCGGCTGTGTGGAGGCAGGTCTCGGACCTGCCTCACCCGGGTCGGAGACCTGGGCCCACACCTGTGGTGGTGCGAACTCCGGCAGATCTTCCCAGAAAAATTCCCGCCGATCCAGCACCTTCCCGCCCCGCATGTGGAACAGATTCACGGCCAGCATGCCATTTTCGTAGTGATATCCGAAGACATCGGCATCATCGCCCTCGACCGAAGTGATGCGCTGCTTTTCCTGCAGCTGTTCGACAGTCGAAATCAGGTCGCGATATTTCGCTGCCCGCTCGTACTCCTGGTTCTCGGCAGCCTTCGCCATGCGTTCATGCAAAGAGCGCGAGAGATCAGTCTGCCGGCCTTCCAGGAACAGTTTCACGTCGCGCACCGCTTCCAGGTAGACATCCGCAGTCGTCAGGCCTGCGACGCACGGTCCCAGGCAGCGTCGAATGTAATACTGCAAGCAGGGCCGCGGGTGGGTGCGCGTCAGGTCTACCTGGCAGGATGGAATCAGAAAGTGCCGGTGGATCAAGTCCACAATACGGTACGCGAGATTGGCGGGGAAGTACGGCCCATAGTAAGCGCTGCCATCTTTCTTGAGCCGACGCGTCACATACACGCGCGGATAGCCTTCACCCAGCGTGAGTTTCACATAAGGATAGGTCTTGTCGTCGCGCAGCAGGATGTTAAAGCGGGGCTTCTTCTGCTTGATGAGATTGTTCTCGAGCGCCAGCGCCTCCTTGTCATTGGCGACGACAATGTAGTCAACATCGACAGCCTCGCGCACCAGCGTGCCGGTCTTGGCGTCCTCCACCCTGGCTTCATGAAAATAGGAGCTGACCCGGTTGCGCAGGTTCTTGGCCTTGCCCACGTAAATGACCTGGCCTTCGGCGTTCTTGTAGAGGTACACGCCGGCAGCGGTGGGCAGGGTACGGATTTTCTCGAGTAAAGCCATGCGAAGCGAAATTCGTGTAGATTTATTCTAGTGGAAAGCCCAACATCGTGGGCCAATGCGCCCGGGCGATACTTGTTTGCCTGTTTTCCTGGCGCTCCCAAGTAATGATTGGGTTGCATTATCGCGATCGGATTTCTCCGGGGATGCCCTACGCCATTGATCCTCATCACGTGATTGCGCTTCCCTCTGGTCGCGACAGACGGAGGCGCATGATCTTTGTCATTGCGGGAACAGTCGTGGCGCGCGATGCTTATCAGGTTGCTCTGAAGCGGAGGACTATCCCCGCATGGGTAGGCCAGTCATCATACGCGGAATTCCAATCGTTGTTGTGCTCCTCGTCTCGATAGCCTGCAGCGGCCCGCAAAAGTCAGCGCAGCCAAGTCCTTCCACTGCTAGCCACCCCATCAGCGGTGCTGAAACGTATGCCGCCTATTGCGCCAGTTGCCATGGGGCAGAGGGCAAGGGCGACGGACCGGCAGCGCCTGCACTCAGAGTCCGCCCGCCGAACCTCACTGTGCTGGCGAAGCGGAAGGGAGGCAGGTTCCCCGAAGGCGATATCTACCAGGTCATCAAGTGGGGCGGGGGAATCACCGGACACGGGTCCAAGGAGATGCCCGTCTGGGGTACAGCCTTCAAGACGGCGAGCAACACCGATGAGGCGGAAGTCAATGCCCGAATCCAAGCGTTGACTCAGTACCTCGAATCCATCCAGACTCGGTAGGAATTTACATTTAACCGCCGAGGTCGCGGAGTTCGCTGAGATCTTCTTGCGTCTGCGTTCTCAGCGATCTCTGCGGTGAATGTTTCTTTCCGAAACTACCTGATCGTAACCGCCTGCGGGAACGCACGCTCGGCTACCATCTTCAGAGCCTGAGTACCGCGCACCTCATCGTCGAACAGCGGCAGCACAGCGCGGACGTTGTCGAAGTCGCGCCAGATCTCCTGCATGTAGGAATCCTGCATAGCCACCCGGTTCTTCACGAACTCGGGTGAATCGGGCCGCACCTGGTCCTTCTGGATCACCATATTTACCACCACCCCACCCACCGGAATCCCGAAATCGTGGAACCAGTTGATGAAGCGCTTGATCACGGCGATGGGGAGTGCTTCCGGGAGCGTGACAAAAAAGAAGGCGGTCTGCTCGGCGTCAGTGAGCAATTCGCGGGCGTGGCCGATGCGTTCACGGAAGGACAGCAGGTACTCCATCAGCGGGTCCGCTTCTTTTTTCTTGGTGAAGGAGAACAGCTCGCGCAGTGACTGCGCTTCTTCGCGCGACTTCACCATCTTGTTGACCCACATCGAATACACCTTGCTCATGCCCAGCAGGAGGCGGGCGTTGGCCGTGGGCGCGGTGTCGAACACGTAGACGTCGTATTGGTTCTTGAACATAAGGTCCACCATGTTTTCGAACATCGCCGATTCTTCGAATGCGGGATTCATGGTGGCGCTTTCCACGAAGGCGTCCGCCTGCGTGGAAATTTCCGCAAATTTTAGAAACCAGCGGATCTTGGTTTTGATGTCCTGCTTAGACCGCTCGATGGTCTCTTTGGTGTCGATCTCGTAAGCCCAGAGGTTGGGGACGCCTTTGACCGCCGTCGGCTGGCCGTAGACGTTCTGATCGAGCAACCCGCTCAGGCTGTGCACCGGGTTGGTGGAAGCCAGGATAGTACGCCGGCCCTGCTGCGCCATTTGCATAGCCGTGACGCCCGCCATCACTGTTTTCCCCACACCGCCCTTGCCACCGAAAAACAGGAACTTCAGCTTGGGATGCACTCCCACAAATTCCGTCAAATTCTGCTTGATCTCCGACATGTCAATGTCTCCCGTTCCCGTACATCAACCCGGCCAGCTTTTCGATCATGGGTAATCCCGTGACGTCCCGTTCCAACTCGGGCACCCGGGCAATCACCTGGCTGCCGAACGTCTTGTCAATTTCTTCCAGGTAGCGGCCCTGCATCTTCATGCGATTTTGCAGGTACGCCGGAATACCCTTGCCGACCAGATCCGCTGGCAGCACCCGGTTGACCACGTAGCCGGCGATCGGCACGTCGAACTTGGAGAACAGCTGCGCTGCCTTCGACGTGTCGAGGATGATCATCTCTTCGGGCACGACCACAAAAAAGAATGCCGTCTTCTGCCGGTCGGTGAGAATGCTGGAGGACTGGTTGATGCGGTTCTTGATCTACTGCAACTCGCTCAAAATGTGATCTTCTTCCGTGCTCTTCTGCCGCTTGATGCGCGCCACCATCTCCTCATGCTCGCGCATTTCCTCACGCAGCTTGGTGATGCGATTAATCCACTCGTCGTAGACCTTGGCCATGGAGAGGTAATAAAGCGCGTGTCCCAGCGGGACCAGGTCATAGATGTAGTAGTCGTAGTCGCCGCCGACAACGATGTCTACGACCGCGTCGAAAATGGCCGACTCTTCCATGGCCGGTTCCGCCGATGCAGCCTGGATATAGTGCTCGATTTCTTCCGGCACCTGCTCCAGCCCGTACATGTCTGTGATCTTCTTGCGAATCTCGTTCTGATAAGCGTGAATGTGACTGTCGGCGTCGATCTCCTGGGCAAAGAGGTTATCCATGACCTTGACAGGACCTTTGCCATAAATATCTTTCTGAAAGATGTCGCTAAGGGAAGCTTGGGGATCGACCGAGAACACCAGCACTTTGTGTCCCTGCTGTGCCAGCCAGAAGGCGGTGGCGGCCGAAAAAGTGGTCTTACCCAGCCCGCCTTTCCCGCCGAACATGATGTAACGCCTGTCCTTATTTTGTTCGAACGTCTCTTTAAGTGACATGATCCAGTCCTTTTATGATTACTGCTTAAACTGCTCGATCAGAACATCGCGTCCGAAACGTCCTTTTCACGCAGCATGCGCCGCTTCCAGGTGGCAATGTTGGGCACCACGTATGGCAGCAGCCGCAGCGAATAGTAAGGCGGCAGGATGGGCACACCAATCAAATCGCCCATAGTAATGAGGATGAACAGGTGCTCCATGCTGGCGCGCGTGCGCATGGCATAGCGCGACATGTCGTGCGCGCTCATCCCGTACGCGATTTCCTTGATCTTGCTGAACAGGCCCTGCTTTTCTTCTTTCGGTTCGTCTGCCATAAAGTCTCCAGTAGTCAGGAGTTAGTAGTTAGTAGTTAGGAGTCGGCGATTTTTACCGTTGCTGGCTCCTAACTACCAGGTCCTTTCTTCTTCACACTCCATGCAAATGAAACTCTTCCTTATCCGCCAAATCTCGTTCCGGCGAGACGCGCCGCTTCCAAGCTTTGATGTTAGGCACTACGTACGGCAGAATCCTTAGCGAGTAAATCGGCGGGACCACCGGCACGCCCAGCATGTCGCCTAAAGTGATCAGCATGAATGCCGACTCCAGTTCGCCGCGGATTTCCAGCGCCTGCCGCTCGAACTCAAAGGCGGACATGCCGTAGAGAAACTCGCGGATCTTGCGAAATGTGTCGCTAGCCGCCGCCTTCCTCCATGCCCTCACAGATGTCCGACGCTCCTCACCCTGTGCCATAATGCAGGCTGATTCGCGTCACGCTCCATGTCCCTCAACCTGGCCGTCTTCATCATCGTCGTCATCTTTGTCGTCGGTTGGTTCGCCGTTGGCACCCACTACAACGTCCGCAAGGGCCACGACGCCATGCGCTGGCTGCAGGACGGCCTTCCCCTCATCGGCGAGAAGACCAAGCTGCGCTGGCTGGGATCGTCTGTGGTCGAACTTAAAATCCAGCAAGCCAAGCCGCCCTTCCGCCAGGCCGACGTCCTGGTAGTGCTCGAGCCTCGCGACGTAGCACCTATCTGGGCTGCTGCCCGCTTGCGTGGACGACGCGACCTCTTTATCTTCCGCGGCATCCTGCGCAGCCAGCCTCGGCAAGAACTCGAATTGCTGGACACCACCGCTTGGTCAACCCACGGACGCGAGCGTCAACTCAAGAAAGATAACTGGACGCCCGTACCTGTCTCGCCACCGCTGGTTGCCTATGCGCCCCAGCAATCGGCGGCTGCATCCGAACTTGCCGCAGCAGCGGCCGTGGACGGTTGCCCTCCGGTGCGGCTTGCCGTCCATCGCACCGAACCGAACTTCGAGGTGCAGTGGCGCCTCGATCACCTCCGACGGCGCTCGGCTCGCAACGTCTTTCAAACCCTGCAACGCATTGCCGAACGTCTTTAGTCGGCCGCGGCGGTTGCGGGGACGACCTTGCCGGCCGGCGTCAGCCGCCTCCACGCGTGCCAGGCATCATAAGCAATGATGATCGCGGCCACGAACAACAGCGCCGAGACCAGAATCATCGCAATCGCTCCAATGCTGTTGATGGGCTGCGCCGCAATCTTCGGATTCGACAGAATGCTGGCGTAAAGGTTGTAAGCGGTCACACAGATGGCTGCCATGGTGGTCACATACATGAACAGCATGGGCCAGAAGGCGTAGCGCGGGCTGCGTCCCACCGACTTCAGCCAGAGACTGACGATCAGCAGGCTCAATGCCGCCATCAACTGGTTCGAAGCACCGAACAACTGCCACAGGTAAATCCAGGTTCCGCTCGCCACCAGCAGCATAGTCAGAGCCATGGAAATGATGGCTGCGATGTGCGGGTTCTTGAATCCCACCCAGGTTTCACCCAGCCACTCGCCCAGTGTCACACGCATCACGCGGAAGACGTGTTGCACCATTGTCAGCACGATGACCACGAAGACACCAAAGCCGAGCGCCGTTCCGTACGCGGGTGGGATCGCGCCGAAGGTGACCATGCCAAGCAGTTTGCCCACGCCGGCCGCGAACGCACCTGCACCTGCGCCACCAGCAATCGAAACCGCAATCAGCGAAAGCAGGGCCAGCGCGTTCTCCGAGAACATGCCGCCGCCGCCGACCGGCAGAGCGTCAGTCTCGTATTCCAGTTGCCGCGCCGTCCCGATTGAGCCGACCAACGAGTGCCAGCCCGAAATCGCGCCGCAGGCGATGGTCACGAACAGCATCGGCCATATCGGTTGAATCGCGGGTAGAGCTTGCAGGAGATTACCGGCCGCATCCTTGGCCTGTGTCATCGGCATCCAGGTGGAGAAGACCTTGGTCTGGAAGGTCACTGCCGTGATCATGTCGGGATTGCCGAGCAGGGCACGCAACCCGCCGACCACCACCCAAGGCTGACAATCCGATGGTCAGGAACGTCACCCAGAACCCGATGTAGTTCGTGGGCTGGGCGAAGCGCCAGATAGGCAGCACGGTTCCCAGTTACGAGAAGCCGAAGACGAACAGGCACCAGAAAATGAAGGAGGGCAGCATCTTGATAGAGCCGCTCTGGTCCACATACTTCGGCACCACCTTGCCTTCAGGGTTGATTATCGTCGTGGCCAGTCTTGGATCTGCCTTGGTCGGGTCGACAACGGTATATAAAGGTTGACGTCCGCTCAGGCGATTGATGCCGTCGCTGAACTTTTCAACGATGGAGTTGATCGGCCCGCCGAACACCAGCGCCGAAGCCGGCTTGCCATCAGGAGTTGTGCCCTTGACTGCGCTGATTCCCTTGGCCCCAATTGCCATTGAGCCCAGCGTGACCACCACCGCCAGCAAGGTCACCAGGATCAGGTCCATCTTCCAGCGGTAAAGCATCTGGCCCATCAGCAGGCCCATCACGGCCAGCATCAGGATGCCGAAGGGAACGTCAGCACGAGGATCAAAGATTCCGGCCATGATGCCGACGAATGCCCCCGCCAGCAGCAGCAGATAAAAGAATATGAACACGAACAGGATCACGCGCGCCCGAGGGGCGATGAGCCGGTGGGCGATAGCCGACAGGGAATTGCCGTCATTCCGCACCGCCACCATGATGGCCGAGTAGTCGCTCGCCCATCCCAGGAACGTAACGCCCAGCGTAAGCCAGAGCAGGGCAGGCATCCACCCCCATAGTGTCGCGGCGGCAATGGGACCGACGATTGGTCCCGCCGCGGCAATTGATTTGAAGTGATATCCATACAGCACGTTGCGGCTGGTGGGCATGAAGTCCACGCCGTCCATGTAGAGCCGCGCCGGGGTTGCTTTTTTGGTATCGGGCTGGATGATGTCGCGGTCGATCGTGCGCGCGTAGCGAGTGTAACCCAAGTAAATCATCACGGCGCCCAGCATCACGATGATCGGGGCGGTCATGGGCTTCTTCGTCAGCGCATAGCCGCCTACTACCAGGGCAGGAATCAGAACCAGGACAAGAATCGAAAGCCGGATGTTCATTAGGGAGCTCCTTGACGGGCCTGTCCGGACGCGGCAAAAAGATCATGGGACTGGCTGACGCAGGATACGCAGCTGTCTGCACGTGGCAAGCGGACGCGGCCTCGGGATACGAACACAGCGCCTTCCCACAAAGGATTTCCTATTGATTGGACTGTTGGCTGTGACCGACCTCACGTATGCGGGTGATGCCGGGACGGCTCTCCCTACGGCTGCCGACGCTCGCCGCGGGAAAAGCATCCCCGCACCTTTCGGCGCCAATTATCCTCTTGGTTACTTCAGATAGCAACCAATTAGACCAATAGGTACAATCGGCTACAGTCTAGGGCTCTTACCTGTGAACCCTATGCGTCTGGCCGGTCTCGCCGCCCTCGTGCTCCGCTTCTACGGGGCGCCTTTTCTTGATTACACGGTCCGATGCCGTCAGGCGGACTTGGGTGAAATGCCGTGAAATCCAGATCAGGTGCGCCGGAAAAAGCATGGTCGGACGAACGCTTGGTTCGCGAATGCTGCCAAGGAAACCAGGCTGCCTGGTCTGCCCTCCTCGATAAATACAAGAACCTCATCTTCTCTATTCCGGTCAAGTCCGGTCTTTCGCGGGACGACGCAGCCGATATTTTTCAGGCCGTTTCCCTCGACCTGCTCGCGGACCTGCCCAAGTTGCGCGATCCCAAGGCTCTGCCCAAGTGGTTGATACAGACCAGTTACCACAAGTGCCTGCGCTGGGAGAAGGACCGTTTTACGTCTCTTGGTGACGATATTGATTTGAAATCGGAAGAGGGCAGCAGCGCCCATATCCCGGAGAAGATGCTCTATCAATTGCAGCAGGAACAGTTCGTCCGTGAAGCCATGAGCGGGCTTTCCCCACGATGCCGTCGCATGATTGCCATGCTCTTCTTCGAGAGTCCGCCACGTCCGTACCAGGTGGTGGCCAAAGAACTGGGCCTGGCCACAGGGTCGATCGGCTTCATCCGCGGAAGATGCCTGGGCAAGTTGCGTCAGGCTCTGGAGAAGAAGGGCTTCAAGTGACCGAAGCGCACCGCACGAAAAGCCGGGAGCACCTGCTGAAGCAGCTGACCGGCCTGGCTGATGAGGGCGAGCGCCAAAAATTTCTGGCCCACCACCGGACGCTGGTTCGTCCCGAAATTATCTCGGAGATCGCCGATAAGGTAAGAGCAGGTGTGGGTCGATGTCGCAGAGCCCGCCGACGGGCAGGAGCCGCGCTCGCCATCGCCAAACAACTGGAGGGCAAGGAATCGCTCGCGAAAGCGACTCGCCAAAGCCAATACACGCGCAGGGCGAAAATGCGCAGGCCGTAGATCTCCATCAGCAAGCCGTTGCCCTTTTCGATGCTCTCGGCAACATCAGCGAAGTAGCCCGCACGCTGAGCGGATCGATTCAGCCTCTGCTGCTCACGGGCGAATACAACCGGGCCTTTGCAATCTCTAGTGTTCAGCCTGTGGGGCGTGCACGACAAGAGCACGGCCGAGTACATGCGCCCCTTCTACCGCCCCTTGAGCGAAGGGAACGCGAAGCCGGCTGCTCTCCGCGCCGCCATGCTGGATTTGAGGCATAGCCATCCCTATCAATGGGCTCCGTTCATCCTTGTAGGGAAAACTTGAGCATCAATTATTTCTTAGGATCCATATATTTTTGGCCCTCGCCTGGTGCCCTTTTAGCAGATTGAAATATATTTTCCGGACGAACCACGGTCTAACAGGTTCTGCGCCCTAAGCGGAGGTAGAGTGAAACACTTCAGTGACGAGGCCTGGTCGGACTTTGCCAGGAATTTGGTGGCGGCGAGCAATAGAGCGACGATGCAGCGCCACATAGATGATGGCTGCAGGAAATGTCAGGCGAGTTTGCTGATCTGGCAGGCGGTTGCATCAGTGGCAAAACAAGAAAGCGCTTACGCTCCGCCGGAGGATACGGTTCGTGCGGCCAAGAGCCAGTTTGCCACGATTGCCGTCGATCTCAAGGCCAGCAAGCGGGCACGTCTTGTGCTCGATACCAGTCTTCAGCCTGTTGCGGCAGGTCTGCGAGGCGCCGTCCCGGCCCGGCAGTTCCTGTACGAAGCCGACGACTACGTCATCGATCTTCGCCTGGAACCACAACGCGGGGTGAACCGTATCTCGCTGGTTGGGCAAGTCCTGAATCGCGCCAAGGCGGGCCGTAACGCGCAAGGCGGTCTGGTTGGCAACTTCGCTGCACAAGGCGTCCTGGTGCGCTTACTCAAGGGAGTATTGCCCGTCGCCAATACTGCGACCAACGATTTTGGTGAATTTCAGCTGGAATTCGAAGCCGGCAATGACTTGAGCGTTGCTATCGGCATGGATGAAGAAAAAGTGATTGTTCTCCCCCTCTACGGCGTGCATAGCAAGCCGTTCGACCGAGAAAAGTTGGACTAATCGCCGGAAAGTAACCTAGGGCGATTACCGGTCGAACGCAGCAAATGGGCGTCATCGATGTCGCTTCTACCAGTCTCCAGGACACGCTGTCGACCTTCTCCAACTACGGAGCTCCTCCGGTGTGGCTGCCGGCACCGGGTGAAGCCATCATGACCCGTCTGCAGCAGTCTAGGGCCGGGTCTCTGACCCGTCCGTGGCGGGTTCGAAGACCCGCCTCCGCAGCTCATCGCGTTCGCGCTGCCTGCCCGCTCGTCTGCGGGCCAAACACGACTCTCACAGTTTTAATCTCGTAGGGCTTCGTAGGTACGCTAACTGCGCCGTTTTGAACGGGCAACTTCCCAGTCGGCTTCTCCATTAGATCGGTCTCGGATGCCGACTGCGCGCCCGGAGGAAGCTGCAGCCTAACATTGCTTTCTTTCCCGGCCCACTCGTAGAAGCGCAAAATCAGGGCATCGTCATCTTCTGCTTTTTTCATGGCGGTGAGCACAACGTTGTCACCCTCAACCTGTACAAACGAGTGCTCGGCGGGCAGCGTGCCCTGGTGCTTGTCGCTTTGCATGGCGAAAGGAGGGTAATTCAACTCGTATCCTCGACGGACACTCTGTGCCTCACGCCAACTCCCGCCATGCGGATACAGAGAATAAGTAAAGTCATGATGACCTTCGTCGGCATGCGGATCGGGCCACGCCGGCGAGCGCAGCAGCGACAACCGAAGCACGTTTCCTTTTGCGTCATACCCATACTTGCAATCGTTCAGCAGGCTGAATCCGTGCTTGCCATCGGAGATGTCTGCCCAGCGCAGGGCCGGAACCTCAAACTCGGCCTGCTCGGCGGGAGTGCGGCGCGTGGTGGGACGCTCGATGGACCCGTAGGGAATCTCGAAAGTGGCTTTCTCATTATGAGCGCTCAGCGGAAATGCAACTTTTAAAAGAATATGTTTTTCGTGCCAGTCGGCTTGCATCTTGACGTCCACGCGCGGAACCCCGCTGTAGACCGTGATGTCCTGCACGAATGCCGAGTTCTGAAAATGCTTCTTGACCCGAATCACGGCGCGCAGAGGCCCGCTCTCGACGAGCCTTACTTCGTCAGCCTGGTCCAGGTCCCAATGCTGGTTCTCGAAATCAGCATCGATGTTCCAGGCATCCCAGCGCTTGGGCTTGTCTACAAACGTCTGCAGCAAGTTCCCACAGGCAGAGTTCTTCGGTCCAGGGGTATCGGTCTCGGCGGGCGCCAGCGCTTCCGTCTGGCTGCGCTTGTCAAACAGGCTCGTTATGCATCCGGTTCTCGGGTTCACCTTGAGCTGAACGAAGTCGTTCTCCAGGGAATCCACAGCGGCTCTAACAGCGGTGCGCTTGGGAAAGAGCGTCTTGGCGGGGCGTACGAAGTAAGTCTTGTAGCCCAACGCCGGCATGGTGGCTACCAGCAAGAAACGCACACGATGCGTTTTGGGATCAACATTCAGCATTTGCGATTCGGCTAGCTTGCCGGCTGAATCCACCACTTCGACTTCGCGAACGGGATTGGGAAGTTGCGCCTCCACTTCAATCAGTTCCGTGCGCGGCCAGGAAAGGGAATTGAAGACCACCACCGGCACTCCGTCCCCCAGGGTGTTGATGCGTGCCAGAATTTCATGGAAAGCGGCCTCCGTGATCTCGCGTCCCGCGCGCTGCACCTCTTCCAGGTTGCGTTTGGCATCAAGGTAGTTCACCGCGATGCCGGAACCGGGCATGATGTCGTGGAAGTGATCAAACAGCAGCCGTTTCCAGGCTCGTTTAATTTCTTCCTGCTGATACGGCACACCATATAGCAGCGCGATAGATGCAAATTTTTCGGCATTCAGCATGGTTTCTTCGCTGCGCCGAATACGCCGCTTGGTTTCCGCCTGCGTCGTCATCACGCCCCGGTGGTACTGGAAATACAGTTCATCTTTCCAAGTGGGTACTTTCATCCTGGGAAGCTTTTTCTCGAGGTCGTCAAAAAACCCTTTGGCCGTGCCGAGTTCAAATTTCGGATAAACCACGTCTGGCGACATCAGTCGCACTGCGTTATCCAGCATGGTGCGCGTCGGGCCGCCGCCATGGTCGCCCACTCCGTAGAGGTGCATCATCTCCGGCGTATCGGTCAGTTGCCCGCCGTACATGGCTGGCGCCCACACCGACAAGTCCTTTGCCATGCTTTCCGCTTCGATTCCTCCGGCATAGTCGTGCGGGAAATAAGTAAGCAGGCGGCTGCCGTCGGGGGCTTCCCACCAGAACAGCTTGTAAGGAAACGTGGTGAACTCGTGTGCCCAAAGCAGCTTCTGGGTAACGAAATAATCCATCCCCGACTTTTTGTAGATCTGGGGAAGCTGCCAGTTGTATCCGAACGAATCCGGATTCCAGCCGATCTTGATGTCCGCGCCAAACTCTTTGCGGAAATAGCTCTTGCCGACCAGAATCTGGCGAGTCAGCGACTCGCCGTCCGGCATGTTAAGGTCCGGCTCGACCCACATGCCTCCAATCACTTCCCAGCGTCCCTCTTTGACACGATCTTGAACTTCCTTGAACAGATCGGGATACTTCTCTTCCATCCACTCGTACGCGCGTGCCGAAGACATGGTGAATTTGAAATCCGGATATTCCCGCATCAGGTCCAGCGCGCTGCGGAACGTCTTACGCACAATTTCCACTGTCTCCGTCCACGGCCATAGCCATGCCATATCAATATGCGAGTTCCCCACGGCATGGATGGTGAACTGCTTCAGCCACGGACTCAGCACTCGCAGTTTCGTTTGCGCCTGCCGCAGGGAAGTGTCGAAAGCAAGCTGATCTCCCCGATCCAGCGCCCCAAGGTCAAGGGCTTTCACCGCCTCATCAAGTTGCTCATCACCTTGGCTTTTGTTCTCCGCGTAAGCGTCAATGACCGGTCGTGCGGAAAGGATTTCCTCCCGCAACAGCCTGGGATCAGGACGGGTGGCGGGCGGCTCGATCAGCAACTGCGCTCGCCTGAGCGTGCTCTGCACGCGGTTCACATCGACGCGGATTGCCACCAGAAATTTCTGGCCTGGTTGGGTGTTCTCCGTCAGAACCATCGGCTGCTGCACGTCCTCGTCGGTTCGCTCGACCACTGAACCGTTGGAAAAGACCGTCAACGTTTCGGCATCACTGCTGGAGATATTCAGGTCGAATTTCACGCGTGCGCCTTGAATCGAGTATCCATTGATCTTTTCTGGAATTTCGATCAAGCGGCGCAGCACCCGCGGACCCGATGTCCATTTGTCCCCAACCTTCATCACTTCCCAGGTAGAGTCGTCCAGAGACGAGCTTTCCGGATGAGGGACATCGGTGTGGAAGCGCCACTCCGGCAACGGCAGCGTCATCAACGCGTCGAGACGATCCAGCGTGGCTTTGTAGGGATCGGGCGGTTGGGTACTTTCAGAAGATTGCTGGGCGAAGACCGAAATTGCGCGCAACAGAACAACACAGACAAAAATTACGATCAGCGGTTTCATGAGGCCACTTGTTCCTCCTGCCGGAAGTACGTGCCGCCCTATGCTATTCGAACTTGGGAATTTCTTCGAGTTGCTCAGTTGAATCCCGCCGAGGTTGCGGCCACGGCCGCACGCCGCTCGGCCAGTTTCTGCCTCCGCCGGGCAAGACGTTTTTCCAGCCGCTCCATCCGATCCCGTCCCTCTTGGGTTTTCATTACAACGTTTTCGACCGTCACCAGAAAGTAGGGAAGCTTCTGGCGAATCTCCGGAAGGAACGGTCTGAATTTCGCAAAAACACAATACATTTCGCCGCTGCCATCAAAAAACAGGCCTTCATGCCGTGCGCCCCGCAGCACAAATGACACTGCCATTTCCCAATAGCTCGTGACCTGGCGGAGCCACGTGTTTTGCGTGCTTGGGTACTGTCTTGCGAGGCGCAGCGTGTCCTCAGCGCTTTCCGGCCAGAACTCGGCGGAAATGAAGTGCCGGGCCTTTCGCATTTCAGCTTCCCGGCGAAAATCGTAGAGTTGAAGAATCAGTTGAGCATCTGCCGTAGTCGCAGACTGCGAGGCTGGATCCTCGGATGACATAGATTTTTTCGGCATGGAATGCGCTCCCATTATTTCGTCTTCACCGACAGCGCAGAGTATTACGAGTCAAATTAAGGCGCAACCTGCAATCAGTGGCAGGATCACGCTTTGTCCCAATTAGGAACTGGCGAATCAAGCCAATTCTTTTCGTCGATTTCGTGGTCTCCGCGAGACTAGAATGGCGAGAACAAAACCACGCCGGACGACTGCAGAATCGTCCTGAGAAGGTACCTATGCCGCAGGCGAGTTACGCAAGCGTTTCGACCGGCTACGAGAACATTACTCTTGAAACTGATCAACATCTCGCGATAGTTACGCTCAATCGGCCCAACCGCCGCAACGCCTTGTCTGTCGAGCTCATGCTGGAGTTACTGGATTGCCTGGAACGCATCGGCAGGGATAAAGACAAGGAGATTCGCGCTGTCATTCTGGCCGCAGCCGGTAAGGTCTTCTCTTCCGGTCACGACCTGGCCGAGATGGTCGGCAAGGACATCAACGAATACCGGCGGACTTTTGCCCTTTGCTCCGATTTGATGACCAAGATCCAATCCATTCCCCAGCCGGTGATCGCCGAGGTGCAAGGAGTAGCCACCGCTGCCGGGTGTCAACTGGTCGCGACCTGCGACCTGGCCATCGCTGCCGAAGAAGCATCGTTTGCTACGCCCGGGGTGCGCATCGGTTTGTTTTGCACTACACCCATGGTTGCGCTGAGTCGCGCCATCGGCCGCAAGCGTGCTCTCGAGATGCTGCTGACCGGAGACATGGTCCCCGCGAAGACTGCACTCGACTGGGGCCTGATTAACAAGGTCGTGCCCGCAGCCGCTCTGCGGGAAGAGACGCGCGCTCTGGCCGCACGCATAGCGCAAGCCAGCCCGGTTACCCTGGCCATTGGCAAGCAGGCCTACTACACGCAAATCGATCTCGACCAGCCCAAAGCGTACGCATATGCCAAGGAAATCATGACCATGAACTCCATGGCAGCCGATGCGCAGGAAGGCATCTCAGCTTTCCTCGAGAAACGTCCGGCATGCTGGACCGGAAAATGAGGTGACTTTTTTCTCCCCTCCGAGCCTGCCGGAAGTAACCTTAAGTCACTAGCAAATAACGACCTTCGCGGCACGAATTTTGACGGTTGATAATTTAACACTGCGGCACTTCCGTACCCAGCCTGAGTCCTTTCGACACGGATGCGGTCGGGGGAACCCCCTATTTTCTAGCAGATCCTTGAGTTTAGAACGTGCATCTAAGCCAGCCACTTTGGAAACGCAGTTGCCTTTCTATTTTTAGCGAGGTGTCTAGACGTGGGGCTGAGCCGCCGCCGATTGTTGCCTAGGGTGCTTTTCGCGAACGCAATTCTGTGTCTCTTGATCCTGGCGGCAACTCTTGGACTGGGGCAAGCGCAGGATAATTCCACCACGCGCAGCCCGCATGGTCGATTGGAGATCCCCTGTCAGAACTGCCACACCGCGGTGAGTTGGAAGCCGATCCGCGCCATTCCGGAATTCGACCATAACAAGACAAGCTTTCCCCTGGCAGGGTCGCACGAAGGCGTGGCCTGTACCCGGTGCCATACCAAGATGGTCTTCTCCAACACAGGCACCAGGTGCGCCGACTGTCACGCCGACATCCACCGCCGCCAGATGGGGGCCAACTGCGAAAGTTGTCACAACGTGAGCGGCTGGACGGTTACCCTGAAGTCGGTTCAGAATCACGAGAACCGGTTCCCGCTGGTGGGAGCGCATGCCGCGCTGGAATGCGATTCCTGTCATAAAGGAGCCGCCACCGGACAATTTCAGGGTCTGTCGTTCCAGTGCTACTCCTGTCACGCGAAGGATTACCAGCAGACCACTTCGCCCAATCACGTGGCTGCGGCGTTCCCCGCCACCTGCGAGCAGTGCCACACGATTACCACCTGGGCCGGTGCCCGCTTTGACCACCTGAAGATCACCGGGTACGCCTTGACTGGCATGCATGCCAAGCTGGACTGCGCGGCATGTCACGTCGGAGGAAGATATCAGGGCACGCAGGCGGCTTGCGTCGCTTGTCACATGAAGGATTACCAGGGCACCACCAATCCCAACCACGTCGCCACTGGAATTCCCCAGCAATGCGATGTCTGCCACAGTACGGCCGGCTGGATTCCGGCTTCTTTCGATCACAACAACACGCCATTCCCGCTAACCGGAGCCCACGCGAAGGTGCCCTGCTCCAGTTGCCACATCAACAACAGCTTCAGTAACACTCCGACTGACTGTTATTCCTGTCACAAAGCGGATTACCAGGGCACAACCAATCCGGCCCACGCTGCCGCCGGGTTCCCGACGACTTGCCAAACCTGTCACAGCACGACCAGCTGGCTGGGTGCGACTTTCAACCACACCTTCTTCCCCTTGAACCATGGAGGTGCTAACGGGGTGTGCGCAACGTGCCATACGAATCCCAGCAACTATGCCATCTTCCAGTGCACCAACTGCCATCTCAAGCCACAGACCGATTCCAGGCACCAGGGAGTTGGGGGATACGTCTACAACAGCGTCAATTGCTACAACTGCCACAGGAACGGGCGCGGGGGCTAGGCACGCGAGCGGGTTCCGGAATCATGCCAAGGGAAGTAATGAAGACATTTGTAAATCTGGCTGCACTCGTAGGCTGCGTATGCGTTCTCAGCGCGTACGGCGCCGGGCTGAGCACTGCCGCAGTGCAGGATCTGAGCGTGTCCAAGGGCAAGGACCAAGTGCGTGTGGAGGTCATCGTCAGTTCGCCGGTGACTCCTCGCGTGGTTGTGGCAAGCCAGCCTAGCCGGCTTCTGCTCCAACTGCCCGACACGGTGCCAGGAATCAAAGATCAGCTGATCAATGTCAACGCCCATGGCGTGGAGTCCGTACGTCTGGCGATGGATAATTCTGACACCTCCTGGACTACGATCGTGGTCGCTCTGGATCAGGAACATCCATATGACTTAGCGACCGAGGGCAACAAAATCATTTTGACTGTGCTGCCTCCGGCCAGTGCAAGTCGAGAGAGCAAGCGGAGAAGCGGCCCGGTGCCCGGTGCTATCCAATCGGTCTTTGGACGGATACATGGGCGCCGCCACGAAACCATTCAAGACTCCTCCCGAACGCCGCCTCCGGAACCTCTGACTCCGCCGCGTGCTCTTCCGCCGCTCGAATTTCCGACCGCTCAGGCGGCGACTGCCGCAACGGCTGGAAGCGCGACGCCTCCGACCAACAACAGTGTTGCCCCGGCTCCGGCATCACAACCGGCCGCCACTGCCGAATCGAACGCGACGATTGCAGTGCCCGCTACAAACCAACCTAATGTCGGTGTTCGTATCGCATTCCAAGTGAAATATGTCGCGGATGGAGTCGTTTACCTTGATGGCGGACGCAACGATGGCCTCGCCGAGGGCATGAAGCTTATCGTCCGGGATGGCCAGGCTCCAACTGTCCTGAACGCTGCCAATTACCAGCAGGGCCAGGAAATTGCTGAAATTCAGGTGGCCTCCGTCGCAGAGGCCTCCGCCGTAGCCGAGATTCACAACACCAAGCAAGACTTGAAGGCTGGTGAGTGGGCGTATCTTTCACACGAAGATACGGACGCTCTGGTCGCTCAGCGTTCCCTGAGTGCCACCCGCAAGTATCCGGCAGTGATCAGTTTCACCGAAGGCGATCCGCTGGAGGAAGAGATTCGCGCTGAAGTTCCCCGGCCGCCGCTGCCAGAGATCAACCGCGCGCGTGGCCGATTTGGCTTTGACACCTCCACCATCCTGAACCACGGTGCTGCCGGCGGGCACAGTATGAGCGCTGGCCTGATGATGCGCACCGATATCACGCGCATCAACGGCACTTACTGGAACTTAGGCGGATACTGGCGCGGCCGGGTCACTTCTAACTCCGCCATCGGTCAAGCCACGCTGCAGGACCTGATCAATCGCACTTATCACCTGGCGCTGACCTATGACAATCCCAATTCGCACTGGGTTGCCGGATTCGGGCGTCTCTACCTGCCGTGGGCCAGCAGCCTCGATACCATCGATGGCGGCTACTTTGGGCGCCGCCTCGGCAAAGTGGGAACCACCGGCCTGTTTGCCGGCTCTACGCCCGATCCAACCTCCTGGAGCTTTAATCCGGACCGCCGCATCGGAGGCGCCTTCGTCAATTTCGAAGGCGGTGATTATGACGCGGTGCACTATATGAGTACCTCGGGCGCTGGCATCAGCACTTTGAAGTGGAAAATTGATCGCCCCTTCATCTTTTTCGAAAACACAGCGTCCTATAAGCGCTACCTCTCGATCTATCATTCCCTGCAGGCCGACAGCCCGGCTGGCAATCAGGCCGTCGCTGCTCCGGGCCCGGGCGTCAGCAGGAGTTTCGTCACTGTCCGGTTGCAGCCCCACGAACGCGTCGAACTCGACTTGAATCACACTTATTTCCGCGACATCCCCACTTTCGATCCGCAGCTGATCGGCACCGGCCTGCTGGACAAGTACCTGTTCCAGGGCTACAGCGCGGGCGTGCGCCTGCACGTGGTCAATAATGTTTGGGTCTACACCACTTTGGGCCGCAGCAACCGCTCGGGCGATGCCAAGGCTTCACTGAATCAACTCTACGGCGTAACCCTCGGGCACCTGCCCGGGACCAGCATCCGCGCCGATGTCCACTATTCCCGTTTCAACAGTTCCTTCGGCGGCGGCTCCTATGAGTCCGTTTCTTTATCACGTACTCTGCGTGAGAATCTCCGCTGGGAAGTGCTTGCCGGACGTCAGTCCTTCGCCTCACCGACGTTGAGCAACGCGGCGCATTTCATCAATGCGCTCTTCGAGGCCAACCTCGGACGTAACTATTTTGTTCAGAGCGGATACACTTGGACCCGAGGTGGATTGCAGTCTTACGACCAGTTGTTGTTCACCTTTGGGTACCGCTTCGACACAAAGTCGAAGGGCAAGTGAAGTGAGCGACACCCAATCCTAGTGGCCGCTGTAATACGCGAAATTCGAGCTATCATCCTCCCCTCCCGCGATCTTCGCGCGGGCTTCGCTGAGCAGGCGGAACTCGCCATCGAACTCGGCCGCGACCACCAGCCCGTCTTGTCCGTCAAGATAGCGCAGGATATACCGCCCGGGTGACAGCTCCTTTGCGTCAATCGGCTTGCTATCGTCGAATGCCACCCCGACCTGGGACAGCAATTCAGCCAGCGAGTAACTTCAGACCTCCTGAGCTCCGTGAAATCAGGATGCGCCCGTTACCACACCTAGCGGTTGCTGGCTCGCCAAGGAGGACACCGTGAAAGATCAGGGTGTCCTCTTTATTTTTCTTAGAATGTTGTCATCCTGAGCCAAACGTAAGCCCTGCGAAGAGCCTGCCCCGGGCGGACTGAGCAAAGCGAGGGCCAGTCGAGGGGATCTCGCGGGCAGCGCTAAGGGATCATCGACTGCCTGGCAAGTGTGCAGGGCCGATTCGCTTTCATCCCGCAACGGTCAGCACCGGGCACCTCGCCCGCGCAATCACTCCCGGCAGGGTGGTCCAGGGCGCATGATTCCGCGCGAAGGAATGGGCATGGTTGACCGGCATCACAATCAGGTCGGCGCCCGCTTCATAAGCCATGCGCACGATTTGTTCTGCCGGTACGCCCGGCTCGATCGCCAAGTCCGGTTCACGGCGGAACAGCGAGCTCTCGGGAACAACTTTCTTCAACCGGCACAGCGCGTCCAGGTAAGCGTCGTCATCGAGTTCGACCTCATCAGGATAATCCACTGGAGCCCCGGGCGCTGAATGTGCGACATGAACGAACAGCACCTGCGCATTATTCTCATTCGCCAGGCTAGGCTGGTGACGCAGGCCAGCGCCGGTTGCGGAATCCGGCTGGTGTCCGTAGCAAACTACGATGCGCAGCACCGAATCCGCCGCGCCTTCTTGGCTCGCGTGTGGTCCTACCGTCAGCACCGGGGAGGGCGCGTTCCGCAAAATAACCTCAGCGGTCGATCCTCGCATAAGTCTCCCCAGCCCGCTGCGTCCGTGCGTTCCGATCACCAGCAAGTCGATCCCATGTTCGTCGATCGCATTCGCCAGAACGTTCCAAAGTTCTCCGGTATTGACGACAGACAGTGTGCAAGAAAAGATCCCGCAGCGGCTCGGACTCGACGAACTGCGTCATATCCTGTTCGGCATGGTCCGTGACAGGAACAGGAACGCCGTCCGGCGAGACGCTGGGCGTGACCGCGTGTGCGATCCACAGGAGGCCTCCGCCGAGCTTGGCAAACAGGCGGGCATAGCGGGCTGCTATCAGCGAGCGGCACGAGAAGTCGGACGCCAGCAGAATCCTGCTGAACGTTGGCCGCAACGCGCTGCAGGGGGCACTCATGGGGACTCTCCCTGCCCTCAGGATGGAACATGTTGACCGGTCCTCCTGTGATCTGGGTCACAGGCCGCTGTGACTCCTCGACGCAAGTGCCACATTGACCGGAATTAGATAAGCGTTGTATTTTGAAGGGGTTCTCGCTACCCGCGTCTGCCGTGGATCCCAAAGACAGATTCAAAACCGTGGCTACAGTCCTGGTGATCGACTGGCCAAGCAAGGAAGTTCCCGAGTCGCTGGCGCGCGCAGGCTTCCACGTGGTTGTCCACGGCGGCCCTGGACCCGAAGATTACTCAGTCTATGAACTCGAGACCGGCGAAGTGGTGACTCGTCACCTCGGTCAGCCGCCGCGACGCGCGGATCTGGTTTACTCCTATCGTCCTTTCAGCGAATTACCAGAGATTATCGCGACCGCCAAAACCCTCCACGCCAAGGCCATCTGGACACAATCCGGCTTGTCTTCCGCCGGAGAGAAAGACCCGAAGGGTTGCTGGGTCCCACTTGACGAGCTACGGCTAGCTCGAAACCTGGTTCAAGCGGCCGGACTGAACTATTTCAGTGAACCCTACATCGGATATGTACTTCGCGAAGTTCGGCCTTCGCGCTAACAAGCCGAACGTCCTTCCATGAGATGTGTCACGTTGTCCATGAATCACCTTACAGGCAGCCCGCTAAAGTCGTTCTGACTCTAGGAACAAAGGTTCACTTCTTCAGGAATTCACCTGATTGTAGTCTGCGAAAAATTTCGTATTCTGCTGCAGGCTAGTGTTCCTGGACCTCCCCACCGCGTTTCGCTAGCCCGGTTAGTAGAGAGGAGCAGCCAGTTTCGGTGGCGGCTCGCGAACAAAAACATCCAACCACTCACTCCCGAGGGGAAGATAAAAATGAGGAGATTGAATATCCCGCTAATCGTGTGTCTGGCTGCGCTTCTTGGGTGCGGAGGGAGCGCCGCTGTTCACCCGCCGGCGGCGGCCCGAGCCCAGAGCCTTGGGGTGAACAACGCCGAGCTGAAGGGTGACTACGCCTTTAATCTCACCGGGTTCACCGCGAGTGCCACCGCCCCAACCATTTTTTCGGCCGTGGGGAGATTCACGGCGGACGGCGCGGGGAATCTGACGAGCGGTGAACTGGACACTAACGGCGCAGGTTCGGCCGCTGCGTTGGTTGCTCAAACCTTCACCGGGACTTATTCGATCAGTGCGGATCACAGAGGCGTGATGACTCTCACCACCGCCCAGGGAGCATCATCGAAACTCGCATTCGCTATGACCGCGGCTGGTAACGCCCAAGTCATTGAGTTCGACGCCGCGGGAGGGACTGGGACGGTCGCGTCGGGGACCATCGACAAAGCGGACACCACGGCGTATAGCACAGCCAAAATCACGGGTAATTATGCTTTTGGAATACGGGGCTTTGACCCCACGAACCGTTCGGTGACGTTTGTAGGTCGTCTTACCGCTGACGGAACTGGCAATTTCGCCAACGGAGCCGCCGACATCAACGCATCCGACGCCGCTGGTCCGGCCACCTTTACAACCGCCAACTACACCGTATCCGACACTGCTAACGGGCGGGGCACAATAAATTTTTCCATCATATTCAGCGGGAAGCCGTTCAGCCTTACTTACGTTTTTTACATCGTGAATTCGGGAAAAATCTTTCTGATGGGCAGGGACGCAGTGGCGACTACCGCCCCACTGCTCAGTGGCACCATGCTGCAACAGCAGAGTCCAGCGGGAGGTTTCTCCGACGCCTCGCTGAATGGCAGCATGGTACTTTACCTTACAACACTTACTGTATGCGTAACCAATGCTGTGCCTGACGTCGTCGCTGGTTTGCTCACTGCCGATGGCATGGGCGGAATCACCCTAAGCTACGATCGGAATTGTGGCGGGGTCATCTCCAGTGCAGCTCTGTCGGGCACTTATAGCGCGACTAACGATGGCCGGGCGGCGATCACGGTCGGAACGGTCACGATGGTTGCCTATCTGGCCAACTTGGACCAGGCATTCTTTGTCGTCACAAATGCTTCCGCTTTCTTCGGATTCAGCGAACCCCAGGCAACCGGGCCGTTCACCAATAACGCGGTACTCGGTAACTATGCTGGCGCAACAACCCTTCCTGCGCCCTCCAGTGCGGTTACCTTCTCTGGCGAGTTCACCGCGGATGCTGCCAGTCCCGCGGGAAATATAACCGGTACCGAGGATACCAGCGGGGCGAGTGGGCCCGTGTCAGCCGCGGCCTTCAATGGCACCTACTCCATAGCCTCTTCGCCAATCGATGGCCGGGGAACCATGACCATCACTTCCGGGACAGGAGGGAGCGCGGTCCTGTATGTCGTCTCTCCATCGAAGTTCATAGCCATCCCTTTGAGTGACCCGAATCCCGCGGTCTGGACATTCGAGCAGGCTTCAGCACCTTCAACTCCCACGACGATCTCTTCACTCACGCTGAACCCGACCAGCGTGGTTGGCGGCGCACAGTCCTCGACGGGTACCGTGACCCTCAGCGGCCCCGCGCCTACTGGCGGCGCGGTCGTCTCTCTTTCCAGCAGCAATCCTAGTGTAGCGGCTGTTCCGGCGAGCGTGACCGTTCCCGCAGGAGCAAGCAGCGCAAGCTTCGCAGTGACAACTGCTGCGGTAGTCGCACCCACCACGGTCACGATCTCTGCTTCCTACGGCGGCACGAGCACGGCTGCCTCGCTCACCGTAACACCTCCGGGCGTAACCCTCTCGTCGCTGACGCTAAGCCCGACGAGCGTGATAGGCGGCACGCAATCCTCCACCGGCACGGTGACCCTGAGCGGTCCTGCGCCCACTGGTGGTGCGGTCGTCTCACTCTCCAGCAGCAGTCCGAGTGTGGCGGCTGTTCCAGCGAGCGTTACGGTTCCGGCCGGAGCCAGCGGCGCGAGCTTCACAGTGACAACGGGCGCGGTCGCCGCGTCTACGACGGTCACGATCTCAGCCTCTTATGGTGGGGCGAGCACAACTGCATCGTTCACCGTAACACCTCCAGGAGTAACCCTCTCGTCGCTGACGCTAAGCCCGACGAGCGTGATAGGCGGCACGCAATCCTCAACCGGCACGGTGACTCTCAGCGGACCTGCGCCCAGCGGTGGTGCGGTTGTCTCTCTCTCCAGCAGTAACCCGGGTGTGGCGGCTGTTCCAGCGAGCGTTACGGTTCCGGCCGGAGCCGGCAGCGTAAGCTTCACGGCTGCTACCAGTGCGGTGGTCTCATCGACTGCAGTCACCATCTCCGGATCCTACGGCGGGGTGAGCCGATCGGCGTCGCTCACCGTAACACCGGTAGCCGTCAGCCTCTCGTCGCTGACGCTAAGCCCGACGAGTGTGATAGGCGGCACGCAATCCTCAACCGGCACGGTGACTCTCAGCGGACCTGCGCCCAGCGGTGGTGCGGTCGTTTCTCTCTCCAGCAGCAACCCAGGTGCGGCGGCTGTTCCGGCGAGCGTGACGGTTGCGGCCGGAGCCAGCAGCGCAAGCTTCACAGTGACAACGGGCGCGGTCGCCGCGTCTACGACGGTCACGATCTCAGCCTCCTTTGGTGGCGCGAACAGAACGGGTTCGCTGACCGTCACACCTCCACAGGTAACCCT
>Ga0209804_1000145_pt1 | contig 61822 bp, 56 predicted proteins | sample GraSoiAngelo_139_FD_185896 | JGI IMG/M metagenome (GOLD analysis project Ga0209804, IMG submission 185896) | Grasslands soil microbial communities from the Angelo Coastal Reserve, California, USA - 14_0929_12_20cm (SPAdes) (version 2) | ecosystem: Environmental > Terrestrial > Soil > Grasslands ... | reverse complement strand
AGCGGACCGCCCTGAGGCGTTCCCTCATCCACCGCACTTACCAACCCGTCCTCCATCACTCCGGCCTCCAGAAACGCTCGAATCAACTTGAGCATTCGCTTGTCGGCCACACGCTTGGCGACCGCCGCTAACAGGCGGTCGTGGTTTACTCGATCAAAAAATTTTTCTAGGTCGAGGTCCACCACCCAGCGGTACCCTTCGGCGATGTACTGCTGCGCCTCGTGCACCGCCTGCTGTGCGCTACGCCCCGGTCGAAAACCGTGGCTGTGTTCGGAGAACGTCGGATCCCAGCGCTTCTGCAGAACCTGCAGCACTGCTTGCTGAACAAAGCGGTCCAGCACACAAGGGACAGTCAGCGCGAACTGCACATGAACGCAGTGAACCTTTGGGCTGGGCTGAGATCCAGCATCCCTTCCACCCGCTTCGCGGCCAAAGCTTCCCGGTACTGAAGAAGCGGCGCGTATCGGGTGTCGACACCCTCATTCTGCAAGGATTGCAGCACGGCACGTTTTGTGTCGTTCGAGAATGGACCAACTGGGCTGACCCATCCCCACACGATGTATTACCACCACGATTGAATATCGGTTCGCTGCTGGATCTGGTGGACCTGTTAGAGCACCTGAGTCGCACTCACCAAGAGTATCAACAACGAGGGATTGACAAATGAAATACTCTGACCTACAAACGCAGTTAGCAGACCAGTTATATACGTGGACTGACAATCATGCGCCCCAAGCTGCGCAAACAGACTTCTGTTGCCTTACGCCGGCGCCGCCGCCAGCTACTGCGCCAGATGCCGCCGCTCGATCGTTTGCTCCGTGGTTCTCTCATCGAGCGCTACAAACCTTGTGGCAAACCGGGTTGCAAATGCGCCCGCGGCCCCGGCCATGGCCCCAAGTATTACCTGTCGGTCAGTCATTACAGGCAACGGCCGCAAATGGATTACGTTCCACAGGACTATCACCACGAAGCCACAGAGTTTCTAGCCAACTATCAACGACTCCGTCAGATTTTGGACGAGATCTGTGCCATCAATCGCGAGTTGTTGTCCCGTCGCGAGGCATTCTGAGGAATTGCTATGAGTCATTCCCTTCTCGCAGCGTCGCTTCCTTTCGATGTCGAACTTGGCAGTCTGCTCGTCGCCAACATGCTCTCCGCCTGGCTCGACAACGAAGTAGTCGGAAAAGCCACGGAGGCCGCGCATGAGTCATCCCAAAATCACAGAGCATCACCACAACCGGTTCGCCTATGTTTACCTCCGGCAATCAACTCCCGGGCAAGTGCTTCACCATCAGGAGAGCACGGAACGCCAGTATGCGTTGCGCGGGAAAGCGCAGGAACTGGGTTGGAGCGAAGCTTCGATCCGGACTCTAGATGGCGACCTGGGCAAGTCGGGAGCGGGGATGACACGACGAGAAGACTTCAAGACCTTGGTGACGGATGTCTCGATGGGACAAGTGGGCGCAGTGTTTGCCTTGGAAGCTTCCCGGCTATCACGCTCAGACCTGGACTGGCATCGCCTCCTGGAGTTGTGTGCTCTCACCCGTACTCTAGTCATTGATGAAGATGGTTGTTACGATCCCTCCGATTTTAATGACGGACTTCTGCTGGGCCTGAAGGGGACAATGGCCCAGGCCGAGCTGCATTTTTTGCGCACTCGCCTGCAGGGCGGAAAGCTCAACAAAGCCAAAAAGGGGGAGTTGCGGATGCCCCTTGCGGTCGGACTTCGTTATGACGAGGAAGGCCGCATTATTCTGGATCCCGATGATGAAGTACGCGGAGCCGTGACCCTCGTTTTTCGCTTATTCCGCGAAACCGGTACTGCCTTTGCCGTTGTGCAACGCTTTGCCGAGCGCGGGTTGCGCTTTCCCAAGCGAGCTTACGGTGGCGCTTGGGATGGAAAGCTGATCTGGGGTCGGCTGACCCACAGCCGTGCGCTGGGTATACTCAAGAACCCCTCTTACGCAGGAATGTATGTTTTCGGTCGTTATCAGTATCGCGTGCAGATCAGCGCACAGGGCGAGGTTCGGAAGCAGATGCAAGCAGTGGCCATGCCCGACTGGCGAGTCCGGTTGTCCGATCACCACGAGGGCTACATTACGGAGGAAGAGTTTCTTGCCAATCTGGAGCGTTTGCAGAAGAACTGCACTCATGGCGAGGAGACCGTGCTGAGCGGCCCGGCACGCGAAGGATTAGCCTTACTGCAGGGGCTGTTGCTCTGCGGTCGTTGTGGCCGTGCCCTGACGGTGCGTTACACGGGCAACGGGGGCATTTGTCCCACTTATCTGTGCAACCGGTTACGTCGCGAAGGGCTGGCTACGAAGGATTGCATAAGCTTCCGTTGTGATGTGCTGGATCCGATCATTACGGAAGAAGTGTTTAAGGCATTGCAACCAGCAGAGCTCGAGCTCGCGTTGGGTGCATTGCGGGAACTGGAAACGCGTGACCAGGCAACGATGCGCCAATGGCAAATGCGCTTGCAACGTGCCGAGTATGAAGTCGCGCTTGCCGAGCGAAGGTATGAAGAAGTCGATCCCTCGAATCGTTTGGTGGCCAGCAGCTTGGAGCGCCGCTGGAATGATGCATTGCTTCAGCTGCAGGATCTGAAGAAGCAAGCCGCACAGTCCCAACAGCAAAAAGCTCGCGTCATGACCCCGGAGCAGAAGGAGAAAGTACTGGCTCTGGCTCGAGACTTGCCGCGCCTCTGGCATGCACCCAGCACGCAAGCTAAGGATCGAAAGCGGATGTTGCGGCTGTTAATCAAAGACATCACCGTCGAAAAATCATCCGTACCCAAACAGCTTTTGGTTCACATCCGCTGGCAGGGTGGAGCTTGTAGCGAACGCGTCGTGGCCCTTCCGCTTAACATGCCCGATCGCATGCGCTACCCTGATGCGGTCGTGCAGCGAGTCCGCGAATTGGCTGAGAGCTTGCCGGATGCCGAGATCGCGGCTCAGCTCAACCGAGAAGGTCATACCAGTGCCATGGGCAAGCAATACACTACGAAGATTATTCACTGGATCCGTTGGCGTCATCAAATCCCGCCGGCAACACTCAAGCATCCGGAGGAGTTGACAGTCCAACAAATCGCTCAGAAGTTCGGCGTTGGCATAGGCGTGGTCTATTACTGGATCGAGCACGGGGTCATCACGACGGCACGTCAGCTAAATGATGGAATGCCGTACTGGATTACACTGAAACCAGCAGACGAGGAAAAACTGCGCGATTGGGTGCGCAGCTCAAGCAAGATTCCCAAGGTATCCCAAACATGATTGCAGGGAGTGCATTATGCAGCCACCGTCGGTATTCCTAGCTTCCTTTTCCCTCCCCCATCCTTGTCGATTTCCACCGCAAGTACCGGTGGGGGGAAATAGCTGCCCGACGACATCCGATTCCAGATCTTGTAGAGGTTATCCTTCAACTTCTTATCAAAATCCTCGATCGACTGCTCGTCGACACCCGCTGCTCCCTGATTCGCTTTTACCTTTTCATACGCTTTCCAAACCTCCTGCTTGGAAATACGATATGGCTTCGCCTCACTCATCGGTTCCTCCCATTGCTGGTTGACGCGTCAAGTCAGGCTCTACAACACCACCCCTTGGCTCCATCCTTTTCTCGGGGACTTCATCGCTACTACGGGTGGTTCCGCCCCTGGACACCGCTTCCGTACTCTCATCCTCGTGGGGCTTCCACTTGGATTTCTCCGTTACCATCGGTGCTCCAGGTTCCCACGTTCCACACAACCGCCTCTTAGCAGACTCAGGCCACCTCAATGCCGGATGCCGCTCCGTCCATAAACAGGTCTTTGCCGGAGCTAATCCCACGGTAATGACGCCCCCGTGGTTTTGACATCGTCCCTACGCTTTCGACAGTTCATCAGTGGTTCCCTTGCGGTCCTCTTTCTGCCAGTCATCTGACCTGGTTCTTTCCAGGCCTTTTCCTCCTGTGCTCACGACCCTGGCTTTTGACCAGCGCCGCCGGAGGTGATTTGAAACCTGCTCCTGTAAGCCGGTTCCGAGGGGCCTACCCTCATCAGTTATGTAGTTACGCACTCCGACAGCATGTTCCGCTGTCTTCGTGCTCGTGGCACACCATCATCGGCGTGCCTCCTTTGACTTCCCGATACGGTCTGCAGTTCTCTCCGCTGCAAACAGACGTGGGATCTCCCGGTTCCCGCACAAGGTGCTTGCCTACATGCACGGGTCTCTGACCGCGCGGGATCCTGGTACACCTTGCGATGGCGGTGCACCCGGTGTTGCCTTCCGACAGTCTCCAGAGCGTCGGCATCCCGGAGTAGCTGCCGCGTGCGCAGCAGGGCATGGATTTGTAGGGTCGAGGTCTGGCGCCGTGTCCTTAGGTCTCGCCTACCTGGGGCTCCCCGTTCCCTCTAGGAGTGGACTCACTAGCGAAACCGTAAATCTGGTTCGCTACGCCCTTCAACGTATGAAGCTTTCATTCACAACACCTTGCCGGTTTAAGCGGCGCACGGAGAACAATATGAAAATTGCACGATTCCTGATGGCACTGCTACTGCTGGCCTTCTCCGCCTCGGTCCAAACCAGACAGACCCAGCAGCCCTCACAGAGCCCCCCATGCATCACCCCATGCAGCACACGCAGCAGATGAAGGCGCCGGTCGATCAAATGCGCGCCAAGGGGGAAGCCATGAAGGCAAATCTTCCCCATGTGAAAGATCCCGCCCTGAAGCAGCAACTTCAAAATGACGTGGACCTATGGGAGACGATGGTCAGCCCCCTGGATCAGATGTCGAAGATGATGGCTGAACTTCCGGGCATGATGATCTAACCAGGGATGGTTCGACCCTGCCCGGGCTGCGACATGCACCCGGCTCCCCCCGGCGGACACGGAGTAGGAAATTGCAGTTGCTCAGAACTAGAGACGCGGCCAGCCGCCTCTCTACTCGCAAGAACCTAAGGTAAGGTAGAGACGGGGTTGCCCCGTCTCAGCCTCCTAAATCGATGTGGCACGTCTTTTACACGCTCACTGTTTCCGGCTTTCCGGCCAGCAACTGGCGTAGAACAAACTGCAGGATGCCGCCGTTGGCGTAGTACTGCGCTTCCTGCGGCGTGTCGATCCGCACCAGCGCCCGGAATTCCGTGGTCTTTCCGTTGGCAGTGGCGCGGATTTTCGCCTGCCGTCCCGGAGTAAATCTCTCGACCGCCTCACCCACGCCGACGATCTCGAACACTTCCTCGCCGGTCAGCTTCAGCGATTCGGCGTTTTCTCCAGCCAGGAACTGCAAGGGCAAAATGCCCATGCCGATCAGATTCGAGCGGTGGATTCGTTCGTAGCTTTCTGCCATCACGGCGCGCACGCCCAGCAGTCGCGGCCCCTTCGCAGCCCAATCGCGAGACGATCCCGAGCCGTATTCCTTCCCTGCGATAATCAGCAACGGCACCCGCTCCGCCAGATATTTCTGGGAGGCATCGAAGATGGTCATCTCGGCGCCATCTGGCAGATGGCGCGTGAAGCCGCCTTCCAGGTTCGGCACCATCTTATTGCGCAGGCGCACATTGGCAAACGTGCCTCGCACCATGACTTCATGATTGCCGCGCCGCGAACCGTAGGAGTTAAAGTCGGCGGGCTTTACGCCGTGCGCCATCAGGTATTTGCCCCCCGGGCTGTCTTTCTTGATCGAGCCGGCAGGCGAGATATGGTCGGTAGTGACGCTGTCGCCCAATACCGCTAGCACTCGTGCGCCCTTAATATCCTCGACCGCCGGCGGCCGGAGAGACATGCCATCAAAGTAAGGAGCGCATTGGATGTAGGTGGAATCCTTCTCCCAGGCGTAAGTCTCGCCCTTTGGCACCGGCAGCGAGCGCCAGCGCTCGTCGCCCACAAACACCTCGCCGTAGCTCTTGCGGAACATGTTCGAGTCGATTGACTTCTGTATCGTCTGCTCCACTTCCTGCTGCGAGGGCCAGATGTCAGCCAGGTAAACCGGCTCCCCGTCTTTGCCTTTCCCGATCGGATCCTTGCGCATATCAATGTCGATACGGCCAGCCAAGGCGAAGGCGACCACCAGCGGCGGCGACATCAGGTAATTGGCGCGAACCTCGGAATTAATTCGGCCCTCAAAGTTGCGGTTGCCCGAGAGCACCGAAGCCACCACCAGGTTTTTCTCGTCGATGGCCTGGGAAACTTCCGTGGGCAGTGGCCCGGAGTTGCCGATGCAGGTCGTGCAGCCGTAGCCCACCAGGTGGAATTTGAGCTTCTCGAGGTATGGGCGCAGCTCGGCGCGCTCCAAATAATCGCGCACCACTTTCGATCCCGGCGCCAACGAGGTCTTCACCCAGGGTGGAACTGACAAACCACGCTCCACCGCTTTCTTGGCCAGCAGCCCGGCAGCTACCATCACCGAAGGATTGGAGGTGTTCGTACAACTCGTGATCGCCGAGATCACCACGCTCCCGTGGCGCAAAGCATTCTTCACGTCGGCAGACACATGTTCCTCGACCTGACGGTCACCAACTCCCACAGCCGTGGAGTAACCACCTTCCGCTTCCCATCGAACCTCTTGATTCGTCGCGCTGGCGGTGGGGTCGGTCGCCTTGGCCGCAGCTTTCGGCTTGATTAACGAAGGCAGCGCCGACTGGAACGACTGCCTCGCCATCGACAGCGGCACGCGATCCTGCGGCCGCTTGGGTCCCGCCAGGCTGGGCTCGACGGTGGCCAAATCAAGCGTAAGCAGTTCGGAGTATTCCGCTTGTGGCGTCTTCTCATCGTGGAATAGGCCCTGCTCGCGGCAATAGGCCTCGACCAAGGCAATCTGCTCGTCACTTCGCCCGCTCAGTCGCAGGTAGCGCAGAGTCTCGTTGTCGATCGGGAAAATGCCGCAAGTCGCGCCATACTCCGGCGACATGTTGGCGATGGTGGCACGGTCGGCCAACGGCAGGTCGTGCAGGCCCGGACCAAAATATTCGACGAACTTCCCCACTACCCCATGCTTGCGCAGCATTTCGGTAATGGTGAGCACCAGGTCGGTAGCGGTCGCGCCTTCCCGAAGTTTGCCGGTGAGTTTTACACCAACAACCAAGGGGATCAGCATTGAGACGGGCTGTCCCAGCATGGCAGCTTCTGCTTCAATTCCGCCAACCCCCCATCCAAGGACGCCCAAGCCGTTAATCATCGTGGTATGCGAGTCGGTGCCGACCAGCGTATCGGGATACGCCTGCCGACTCCCATTGCTCTCCTCGCCGAAGACGACGCGGGCAAGGTACTCGAGATTGACCTGGTGCACGATGCCCGTATCGGGCGGAACGATAGCCAGGTTGCGAAAGGCAGTCTGGCCCCAGCGCAGAAAAGCGTAGCGTTCTTTATTGCGCTGGAATTCGAGCAGCGCGTTCATCTCGAACGCATTGGCCGAGCCGAACTCATCCACCTGGACGGAGTGGTCGATGACCAGTTCGGCCGGTTGCAGGGGATTGATGAGCGCCGCGTTACCGCCCAGGCGCTGCATGGCATCGCGCATAGCGGCGAGATCAACCACCGCGGGCACACCGGTGAAGTCCTGCAAGAGCACCCGGCTTGGGGTAAAAGCAATCTCCTTATCGGGTTTGTTTTTGCTGTTCCACGCGGCTAAGGCCCGAATATCTTCCTTCTTTACAGTGCGCCCGTCTTCGCTCCGCAGCAGGTTCTCCAGAAGTATTCGCAGCGCGTAGGGCAGGTGTTTGGTCGAGACGCCCTGCTGGTCGAGCGCGTCCAGGCGGTGGATCTCGTATTGCTTGTTGCCGACTCGGAGGGTCGAACGGCTGTTATAAGTGTTGCCAGACATGAGTGCGGTCCTTTCTTTTTCAGGTGGGCACAGGGCGTGTGGGCACGAGTCTCTGACCGTGCCCGGGGTCACAGGCCTGGCCTCCACAACAACAACGGGGCTATCTCAAGGCTTAAAGTCCATAGTTTAGAACTTCCCACCGAAGGTTTGGTAGAGCAGAAGTGCGTTTAGGCTGATAATCACTCCCACCGTGACGTAGGCCAGCCCGTTGGTGCGACGACTGTTGACCAGGTCGCTCATGAGGTCCTTGCGGCGGGTCAATATAATCAACGGTAGTAGCGCGAACGGCAAGGTAAAGCTCAGCACTACCTGCGAGAGCACCAGAACCTTCAGCGGATCCAAACCCGCCGCAATCACCACGATCGCCGGGATCATCGTGATGAGTCTTCGCCAGAAAATGCTGAACCTAATATTCAGGAAGCCTTCGATGATGACCTGCCCGGCCATCGTTCCCACCGTGGAAGAGGACAGCCCGGAACAGAGAAGGGCGACCGCAAACGCCGTCGCCGACAGGCCTCCCAGCAAGGGCCGCAACGTCTCGTGAGCCTGTTCGATGGTCATCACCTGGCGGCCGGCATGGAAGAACACGGCCGCCGCCATGACAATCATGGCGGAGTTGACCAGCCACGCACCATTCATGGCAGCCAGCACATCGATCAGTTCATAGCGCGCATGGTGCAGCTTTTGCAGCCAGGGTTCCGACACGTTGTGCGCGGCGTCTTCCTTCAAGCGGGACTGGACCAGCGCGGAGTGCAGGTAAACGACGTGCGGCATCACAGTCGCGCCCAGCATTCCCACAGCGATGTACACGCTGGCTGAGCTAATGTGAGGAATCATGATGTGGTGGGCCACCTGGCCCCAATCCGGCTTGGCCAGGAAAATTTCGATGGCGTAGCAGGTGGCGATTCCAAACACAAACACCATGATCACCTGCTCCAAGCGACGGAAGCCGTAAAGTTCGGTGGTCAGAATCAGAAACACGAGCACGCCCGTCAGCAGAGCCGACGGCAACATAGCAAGATGAAAAAGCAGGTAAAAGCCCAGCGCCGCACCGAGAAATTCCGCAAGATCGGTGGCTAGGGCTGAGAGCTCGGCTGCGATCCATAGTCCCAGGTTCACCTTCCGCGAAAACTGATCGCGGCAATTCTGAGGCAACGTCCGCCCGGTTGCGATTCCCAGCTTGGCGGAAAGATACTGCACCAGGATGGCCATCGCATTCGACCACAACAGGACCCAGAGCAGGCTATACCCGTACTCGGTTCCGCCCTGGATGTTAGTCGCGAAGTTGCCGGGATCAATGTAGGCGACGCTGGCGACAAAAGCCGGCCCGAAGTAATACCAGACCTGCCTATCACGAAAAGACGGGAACCACTTGAGACGAATACGCCCATTCGTGGTGGGCGCGGCGGTTTGAGGCACATCTCCCATGGAAACAGTGCATTCTCTCAGGGAATGCTAGCTTAGCCTAAGTATATAGCAACGGATAAACTATGGTTAATAGATTAATGTGGACCGGCGGCGTGCCGGGTTGTTACCCAAACTCTGCCGGCAGCCGTGTTACCGAGTGAGATGGTTCCCGCATCGGTGCCCAGCGTCACAGTATCGTCGTAATTCCGCGCTACTACCTGAACCCGGGCGCCGGGACGCACCCCGCGATGCTCAAGGAATTCCAGCAGACGCCGGTCCCGCTCGTAAATGCCGCTCACAACGTAGGCTTTCCCGGGCATCGCCTCAGCCAGCAGAACAAGGCCACGCCGGCGGCGGCTGTCCGGACCTTCCAGTTCACTCAAATTGCCATGCGGGCACGCGCCGCCACGTCCTAACCGGGCTAACAGCTTGGCCTCGAAATCCGGCGAGACCGCGTGCTCCAGGCGCTCGGCTTCGTCATGCACCTTGTACCATTCCATCCCGAACATTTCCGACAGCATGCGCTCGATGAGATGGTGACGAAGCGTCAGCTTGCGAGCGATCTTTCGTCCGGCGGCGGTCAACCGCACATTGCCATCGGCGTGCACCCGCACCAGCCCGTCCTTCTTCAGCCGCCGCAACGCCATTGTGACCGCCGGAGCGGACACGGACAGCCAGTGCGCCAGGGTCGCAGAAATCACGCTTTCCCCCTCGCTCTCGGCTTCGAGAATGGCTTTAAGATAGTCCTCTTTCGAGACAGTGATCATCTGGAAAGTATTATACGGCGGGAGTTAAGCATAGTTAATAGCGCCGTACAGGCATTTCCTGAATCGATGCTCCCGCCTCATTTGACATCGTTTCCATTGCCCCCTACCCTTGTCTGTTCAATTTCCATGAAGGTTCTCGTCTTCGGCAGCGGGGGTCGCGAGCACGCGTTGGTGTGGAAACTGCGCCAATCTCCGCGCGTTTCCAAGGTTTATTGTGCTCCGGGCAACGGAGGCATCTGCCGGCAAGCCGAATGTGCCCTCGCGGACGTTAAGAGTCTTGACTCCCTGCTCTCGGTCGCGCGCCAGCTCAAGCCCGACCTCACCATCGTCGGCCCGGAACTGCCGTTAACGCTGGGCGTGGTGGACGAGTTCACCACCCGCGGCTGGCCGATCTTCGGGCCCACCAAGGCGGCAGCACGGCTGGAGTCGAGCAAAAGCTTCGCCAAGTCATTCCTGCAACGGCATCACATCCCCACGGCGCATTACGCCATCTGCAATTCGATGGACGATGTCATTGATGCGCTTCCCCACTTTTCCCCTCCGGTCGTGGTCAAGGCCGACGGTCTGGCCGCCGGCAAAGGCGTGGTCATTGCCAAGAGCAAAGAAGAAGCCGCTTCTGTCGCCACCGAGATGCTGAGTGGTCGAATGCTGGGCGAGGCCGGATCCCGCGTGGTGCTGGAAGAATGCCTCGAAGGAGACGAGCTTTCCTTTCTCGTTTTCAGCGATGGAGAACGGGTTGCCCCGCTGGTCGCGGCGCAAGATCACAAGCGGGTCGGCGACGGCGATACCGGTCCTAACACCGGCGGCATGGGCGCGTACTCCACGGCCAACCTCATCGATGACCAGATGCGCGACTGGCTGGTGAATCACATCGCTCGCCCCGTGGTCACCGGCATGAAGGATGAAGGCAGCGAGTTCAAAGGCGTCCTGTACTGCGGATTGATGATGACAGCGCGCGGGCCAATGGTGCTGGAATTCAACTGCCGTTTCGGTGATCCGGAGACGCAGCCGATCCTTATGCGTCTGGACAGTGATCTGCTGGAGGCCATCGAAGCCTCCATCGAGGGCCGCGTCAGCGACGGAGATTTTCGTTGGTCCTCAGAGGCGTCGGTGTGCGTGGTGATGTCTTCCGGCGGCTATCCGGGCACCTATGATACGGGCAAAAAAATCGTCGGGTTGGAAGAGGCCAGCAGAATGGAAGGCATCAATATCTTCCATGCCGGCACCACTGAGCGGGATGGGGCGTTCTACACCTCTGGCGGGCGCGTGCTCGGCGTGACCGCGCGGGCAGCGGATTTGCCCGCCGCCGTAAAACGTTGCTATCAGGCGGTCTTCTCGATCGGGTTTGAAGGCGCGCACTACCGCACCGATATCGCCGCGCGAGCGTTGCAGAAGTGAGTTGGGGGGTCTCTGCGCCGCCGCCACTTAGGATTCTGAGGAAGGAAAGGCATGAGCAAACCACTGGTCTCGATTGTTATGGGCAGCGACTCTGATCTGGACATCATGCGCGAAGCGGCCAGCAGCCTGGAAGAGTTTGGAATCGGTTATGAAATTGATGTGGCCTCGGCGCACCGCTCACCGGACCGCACGGCGGAATACGCCAAAAGCGCTGCCGGGCGCGGCATTCGCGTGATCATTGCCGGGGCAGGCGGCGCCGCTCACCTGGCGGGAGTGATTGCGGCACACACCAGCCTCCCCGTCATTGGGGTCCCCATTCCCTCGACAGCCCTGAACGGACTCGACTCCTTACTGGCCACCGTGCAGATGCCGGCAGGAATTCCCGTGGCTACCGTCGCGATCGGGAAAGCGGGAGCATGCAATGCTGGAGTTCTGGCCGCGCAAATCCTCGCACTATCGAACGCCCGCATAGGCAAGAAAATGCAAGCGCACAAGGAGAAATTGGCCAACAGCGTGGAAGAGAAATCGAGAAAACTGAAGATGACCTTGGGAACATAATCATTAATCAATCCGCTGTCATCCTGAGTTTGTGACTTTTTCATTTTGTCGCACCGAATGATGGTGCGCACAAGCAGCTTAGGTGCCGGAAAAATCGCTTAAATCAAAAAAGTCACAAACACTGACGGGAGCTTGTCCCCGGTCACGGGGGACAAGCGGAGTCGAAGGATCCCTAACCGGCCGTGCTAAAGTTTGAGTTGCTTTAGATATTTTTGGAACTTTTCCCCCAGATCGCTCCTTTTTAGCGCAAACTCCACCGTCGCTTTCAAAAACCCCAGCTTGTCTCCGGTGTCGTGGCGCTTTCCTTCGAAGACGTAGGCATAGATTTTTTCTTTCTTAAGCAGCAGACGCATGCCGTCGGTAAGCTGGAGTTCTCCGCCGCTGCCCGCCTGGGTTTGGGACAGAGCCTCGAATATGGCCGGAGTCAAAATGTAACGTCCAATAATCGCCTGTTTGGAAGGGGCGTCTTCCATCTTGGGTTTCTCGACCATGTTATTGATCTCGAACACGCGGCCGCCAAACCGCCCATCGGACGGCTTGACATCGAGCACGCCATAAGCAGAAATCGAGGGACCGTCGACCACCTGGGTGGCAATCACCGAGCACTGCGTCTCATCGAAGACGTCCATCATTTGCTTCAAGCAGGGAACCCTGGAATCAACTACGTCGTCTGCGAGCAATACGGCAAACGGTTCGTTGCCCACCAACTCGCGAGCCATCAGCACGGCATGCCCCAGCCCCAACGCCTCTTTCTGCCGCACATAGGCTACGTGAATCATGTCTGAAATCTGGCGTACGATCTGCAACAGGTCGGTCTTGCCTTTTGCCTCCAGCAGCTTTTCCAGTTCATAGCTCTGATCGAAGTGGTCCTCGATGGCGGTCTTGCCCCGGCCGGTCACGATGATGATCTGATTACAACCTGCCGCCAGCGCTTCTTCGACGCCGTACTGGATGATAGGCTTGTCCACTAGCGGCAGCATTTCTTTGGGCTGGGCTTTGGTTGCAGGCAGGAAGCGCGTGCCCAGACCTGCGGCAGGGAACACAGCTTTGCGAACTTTCATCTTCATAGCGGTCGGTGGCTGGGGGAACGTGACTGGGAAAACCGAACCAGTGCGACCGATGATTCTACGCCGTAAGCGGCTGATTTGGTGTCCGATAAATAACCTTTCCAAGTGTCCAATAAATATCTTGACAACATGGGACAAGTGCGCTCAGCTGTCCTCATGCCGCGTGCGACTCCCGCTTTGCCCATCCAGGAAGCCGATCAACAACAACTGCGCCAGTGGATATCCGCCTTCGGCACGCCCCGCCGGGTCGCCATGCGCAGCCGGATTGTGCTGGCCGCGGCCGCAGGCCAATCCGACAACGCCATCGCCCAACAATTGCAGGTAGGTCGCCCCACGGTAACCCTGTGGCGCGCCCGCTTTGCCCAGGGCGGCCCGCCGAGTCTTTGGGAAATCGCCCCTGGGCGGGGCCGCAAACCCATCTATGGGCCGGAGAAGATCCAGGCGATTGTGGAGGCCACCCTGCACACCAAACCCAAAGGAATGACCCGGTGGAGTTGTCGAACCATGGCCGCCCAGCAGGGCGTCAGCAAATCCACCATCAGCAACATCTGGCGCAGTCACAATCTCAGGCCGCACCGGAGCAAAACATTCCAGCTGTCGCGAGATCCAAAGTTTTTGGAGAAGTTGACCGACGTTGTAGGTCTCTATCTGAATCCTCCGCAACAGGGGCTCGTGCTCTGCGTGCACGAAAAGAGCCAAATTCAAGCCCTCGACCGCACGCAACCGGGCCCGCCCTTGAAAAAGGGCCGGTGCGGAACCGTGACCCATGACGATAAATGCAACGGAACCACCACCTTGTTCGCTGCCCTGGAAGTCTTGCAAGGACAGGTGATCGGACAGTGCTACGCGCGCCACCGCCATCAGGAATTCTTGAAGTTTCTTGAGCGCCTGCAGCAAGAGTTCCCTGGAGAGGTCCCTTTGCATCTGGTGATGGACAACTATGGCACCGACCAGCCGCCCAAGGTTCGGGCCTGGCTGAAGCGCCACCCGCGGTTTGTGACGCACTTTGTGCCTACCAGTTCCGGTTGGCTGAATCTGATCGAGCGTTGGTTTTCCGAGTTAAGCAGCCAGCGGATCCGCCGCGACTCATTCCCGAGCGTGGAAGATCTCAAGAAAGCGATTGCGCAATTCCTGGCGGCTTGGAATGAAGAGCCGCAACCGTTCGTCTGGACCGCCACCGTGGACTCGATCGTGGAAAAGCTTTGCCGCTGCCGGCAACCTTTGCAAACGATTCAGCCGGGATGCACTCTACCGCGCCGGCGGATAGCGAAACATTGATTTGAAAATTATTTATTGGACACAGCACTAGTCTGCACGGACCTCATCGGCGGGAGCCCCCGCCAGTTGATCCAACAGATTCCGGATGCGGGAAAGAACTTCGTCGGCCCGCTGAAGCTTGAGATTGAACTTCAGAACCCCTGCCGGCGTGAACTGCGCACCCGACTGGGAGGAAACGAAACGAGCCAGGCGCTCGGGCTCAACATTCGCGTTCTCGCGAAAACGAATGCTGACTTGCTCCCGCTTGCGCTCAATTCCGGTCACACCTACGCGCGCGCTCAGTAACTTGAGCGTGGCATACTCCAACAGGTTGCGCACGGCCACAGGCGGCACGCCGTAACGATCTTCCAACTCTGCCCTGACGTCGGCCAATCGCGATTCGCTTTCCACGCCGGCGATGCGTTTGTACATCCGCAACCGTTGATTTTCTTCCCCAATGTAATCGGCGGGAATCCGGATGTTGAGGCCGAGGTTAAGCTGAATCTCTTCTTCCTCGGGAGGGGCTTCTCCCTTAAGCTCACGGACAGCCCGGTCGAGCATGCTGGTGTAAAGCTCAAAACCCACGGCATCAATATGACCGCTTTGCTCCCCGCCCAGCATATTTCCCGCGCCCCGCAGTTCCAAATCGAGGGCAGCGATCTTAAAACCGGCGCCCAGGTCAGAAAACTCCTTCAAAGCGGCCAGCCGTCGGCGCGCAATCGGCGTTAACTCGACTTCCGGCGGCAACAAAAGGTATGCATAGGCGCGCCGATTCGAGCGTCCCACTCGTCCCCGCAATTGATACAGCTCAGAAAGTCCGAAGCGGTCGGCACGGTTGATCAGGATCGTATTGCACAGCGGAATGTCGAGTCCATTCTCGATAATTGTTGTGGACACCAGCACATCCACTTCGTGGTGCATGAACTTCAGCATCACTTTTTCCAGTTCGCCTTCCGTCATTTGACCATGCCCGACGATAATGCGTGCCCGCGGCACCAGTTCCTGGACCTTGGCCGCGATCTCCCAGATCGTTTCCACGCGATTGTGTACGAAGTAGACCTGGCCGCCACGGTCGAGTTCCTGCTCGATAGCCGACTGCATCAACTTCTCGTCCCAGGCGGCGACCACGGTCTGAATGGCCATGCGATCTTTGGGTGGCGTCTCGATGACGCTCATGTCGCGCAAGCCCACCAGCGACATGTGCAGGGTGCGCGGAATAGGTGTTGCCGACATCGTGAGCACGTCCACCTGCTTGCGCATCTGTTTGATTCGTTCTTTATGGCGTACGCCGAACCGCTGTTCTTCGTCCACGACCAACAGGCCGAGATCGGAAAACTTCACGTCTTTCGAGAGGAGCCGGTGGGTGCCAATCAAAACGTCGATTTTTCCGGCTTCCACCTTTTGCAGGATTTCTTTTTGCTCCTTCGTGGTACGGAAGCGGCTGATCATCTCAATGTTGACGGGAAATGCGGCAAAGCGCTGTTTGAAGGTCTCGTAATGCTGGAAAGCCAGCACGGTGGTGGGAGCCAGCACCGCAACCTGTTTGTTGTCGCCAACGGCCTTGAAAGCGGCGCGCATTGCCACTTCGGTCTTGCCGTAACCTACGTCGCCGCACAGCAGGCGGTCCATGGGCTGGGGCGACTCCATGTCCTGTTTCACGTCCACAATCGCCTGTTCCTGATCTTCCGTCTCGCTGTATTCAAAGGAGTCTTCAAATTCTTTTTGCCACTCTGAGTCAGCTGGAAAGGCATGCCCTTCGACCGTCTTCCGCTCGGCATAGAGCCTGAGCAGTTCGTCGGCCATGTCCTTCATGGCCTTTTTCACACGCGCCTTCGTCTTGGCCCAGGTGGCAGTGCCAAGGTGACTCAGTGCTGGCTTGGCGCCCTCTGCCGAACGATACTTTTGAACTAGGTCCAGGCGGGTAAGCGGAACGTAAAGCTTGGCGCCCTCCGCAAATTCCAGCAGCATGAACTCGGTCGGACCGTCCCCCTGGTTGATTTCCTTCAATCCTTGATACTGGCTGATACCGTGCTCGACGTGCACGACGTAATCGCCAACCTGCAGGTCGCGAAAATCGGAGAGGAATGCGGAGACTTTCGATTTCTGGCGCAGCGGACGTCCGACCACCGCTTCTGATTCGTCAAATAGGTCACGCGACCCGAAAATCGCCAGACTGCCTTGGGGCAAAACCGCTCCATCGGGCACGTACGCTTTCACCAGAGTAGTAGTGAAGACTTCGCCCGAAAAATACGCGGTTTCATCAGCGTAGCTTTCGCCGCCTCGGGTGCGGCTTCCCAACCGGAACGGAACGTTGTACTCGGCGAAAATGTCGGCGAGGCGCTCGAGTTCTCCGGTATTGGCGGCTGCAAACAGCACCCGCTGGCCCTCGACCACCAGCTTCTGTACTGCTTCCAGCATCGCCGGAACGGAGCCGTGAAAACGCGGCGTTGGTTGCGAGAGAAAAGCTACGGGCTCACTGCCATCGCGGGTAATCCCGAGGTGCTCCATCTCGGCACCCAGGCGAGCGGTCAACTTCTCTCGCAAATCGTCCGGCGAGAAATACAGATCTTCAGGACGAACGAGATTACCCACTCCGCTGCGCTCGTGAGCCTCAGTGATCCGCGACCAGATGCGCTCCAACTCAGATTTCACGCTATCGGGCTCATTCACCATCACCGCCGCCTGTGGCATCAGATCGAGTACACTGCGATCCGCGCCGGCAACCGGTGCGTAGAATTCCCAGCCGGGAAAAGCCGCTACTCCTCCCGCCTTCACAGCTTGCTCAACGACGTCCTCCGCTCCGGTGATGCGTTTTCCCGAGAGACGGGCGTGAATAGCACCCAACAACTCCTCGCTCACCGGCGTTTCGGTCAACGGCAGCAGCAACGCCTCGTCCACCGGAGTGGCCGAGCGCTGGCTGGCAGGGTCGAACTTGCGAATGGACTCTACTTCGTCACCAAAGAACTCAACGCGCACGGGGCGGTCCGCTTCCGGGGAATAGACATCGAGAATGCCGCCGCGCAGCGCATATTGTCCCGGCATCTCGACCAGGTCGGCAGCGGCGTAGCCAACCTTATTCAGCTGTTGGATCAAGGCCTCGACATCAATCGTCTCGGCTCGGCGCACAGTACGGGCCAGGTCGCCGTAGTACTCGGGAGAGCGCAGCCGTATCGCAGCGGCACTGACGGGCGCCACGACGATCGAGGCCGCGCCGGTCGCAATCTTCCACAACGCCGCCGCACGCTCTTCCTGGATTTCCGGGTGAGGCGACAGATTCTGAAAGGGAAGGACGTCGCGGGCCGGGAACGCGACCACCGCGCCGGCTTCACATGCGCCCGTCAGCTCGCAAAAGCCCTGCAAAACCGGGAGCATCTCTTCCGCCGCCCGGTTGTCCGGCACAACCACGATCAACGGCTTGCCTGCTGCCCGTTGCAGCAAGACAAGGATCAGAGCCTGGGCTGTGGGGGTGAGTCCGGAGATAATGATCCGCCCCGTGCCCTCTTTCAGGTGGGAGGCTACACGCGAGAAGGCGGCAATCTTTTCCGCGTCCGCAAAAACCTCGCGGACGAAAGGCAGGGCCATCGCCTGACTATTCTAGCAGTACATACCTGGGGCAAAGAGCCGCGACGGCCTTGTGGGGATGGGCGCCCTCGCCCGCTGGCGAAGCCGCTTTCCCGTTCAGAAATAAAGGGCCGGCGCACCGGCCCTTCTTTCAAGCTACGTCGGCAACCTTACCGCGGGTTTTCCGACATCGGCTTCTGCTCCGACATCGGCTTCTTGTTTTCGTTCTGGTCATACTTCATTTCGCGGTTCATGAACGCCGAAGGGTTCTTCTGCAGTTCCGCGCGGACTTTCTCATGCTTGTCGAGCCACTTGCTCAGCTCCGGATGGCGGCTAACGTAAGTGGAGTCGTTGACCTTCTGCGGATCCTCCTGCAGCTCCTGAGCGATGTTCGGATGCTTGTTCAGGAACTGGTCAAAGCTCTTGAGGTCTTTCTGGCTGACATTGCCCGAGACTTGCGCCCCCTGCGACGAGGCGTCGTGGTCCCGATCATGATCGCGGTCCTTATCGCCCTGTTCCTGCTGGGGCTCCTGAGTTGTAGCGGGCTGCGGCGGCGCGGTGTCCTTGTCCGGCGTTGGACGCACGCCGTTGTCCTGATCCGGCAGCGTCTGCCCGGGCGCAGTTTGCGCCGGTGAGCTCTGACTCGGTGAACTCTGGCTTGGCAGGGTCTGACTTGGCGAGTTCTGGCTTGGGGAAGTCTGGGCCGGTTCGGCCGGGGACGGCGAACTCTGCGTCGCGGATGGTTGCGCCGGCTCAGATTGCGGTTTCGTGCTCTGTGCCGCGGCACCCAGCCCCAGCGCCAGGCATAGCGAGCCGGCCATCAAAGCCGTGCGCCACTGTTTCGTTACGAAATTGTCCATGGTTCTGCTCCTCCGTTTGTAGCTTTTTGGCTTGTGCGTACGCGCAGGAGTAAAGCAAGCGGACTGCCACAGGTGAGTAGCTGCTTGCTGGCCCAGGGTCAGCTATTTATGGGGAATCACTGAATGCGGGCACGACGGGCATGAATGTGTTTTTTACGCTCACCTCTTGAAGGTGCCGCTCTGGAACACGATCACTACAGGTTTTCGCCGCCCATTCTCGGGTGTCTTCCGTAGATGTTCCGCCGCGTCTAGCTTGCGATGAAAATGAGTTCGTGACCATCGGGATCGTGGATTGCGAACCACCCGTCGGTACTCGCGGCACGCGAACCTTCGCTCACGACAAGGCCTTGGTTGCGCAGCGTTGCCGTTATCGTGTCAACGTCCGTGACTTCTATCCCAATCTGGTTCGGCTGGGCCGGCTCGTTGTTCTTGGACAGATCAACACAGCCCGGCACTCCCGCGATGGCGACCTGGAAGTACTCGCCTGCTTGCTCGCTCATGATTGGAAATCCGAGCCGGTCCACATAGAACTGGCGTGCGGTTTCCAGATTCTTAGTGTGAATGGTAAAGAACTGCAAGCGGCGGATAGGAAGGCTGGACATTCCGTTGATTTTAGATCTCTCGTTGTCGGATAACCAGCCAGGCAGGGCGCTTTTGCGGGTGGACCGTTGGACGCGTCCAGCCGTTCTTGTGGTGGGGATGATCATCGAACCCCGGCGCACTCGCCCTGCCGTGCAGCAGGGGGCCGTATCAGGGTTGACCTACTAGCTAAGTTTCCCATGATCCTGCTGGCTCACAACGGATCACGAAAATAAAATGCGCTGACGTGGAATGATCACTTACGGCTATTTTCGAGGGAACTAGCTCTAGCCTAGTCGTCACAGAATCCATTGGTCAAGCGGGGCGCAGGCGGGACGGCAAAGTCCGGCACGCAAAGGGCCGAGAAACGACCGTTCTGCGCGCTTTGGCTTGTTGGCGACGGGATCAGCGGGGTACGGACAGAGAAGGAAAGAAAGGCCAATCCTATTCGTTTTTCTTTTCCAGCTTCTTGGCGAGCTCGGCCATCAACTTGGGTTTGAGGTCGGCAAGCATGCTGTCGACGATGCTGGAGAGGCTCGCGCTGTCGGCCGCAGCAGTCGGCGCCGGTTCCGCATCGGACTTGGATTCCATCTCCCGGATGTCTTTCCAGCTTGCCCAGGCCTCAGGGCTGGCTACGGCCATTTCGATGTGCTGGTCCACGGTTTCCGCGGAGGGCCCGCTTGCTTGATGGCTTGGCTCAGAGCTGGACGAGGCCGGTATCGGCGCGGTATCCGGTTCTGGTCCGCCAAAAGGCTGCGGGCCGCCGAAGGCCGCAACCGCATGCCTGGATTCATCCAAGGCAGGCGCCGGCGGTGCGAAGGGCGAAGCCGGCGGCTTAGCAACCTCGGCGGGGCGTTGGACATCGTGAAAGCCGACCGCTGCGGCCGCAGCCCAGGCTGATTGCTTTTCGCATGGCTCCTGCTTCGGCTGGTCGATGACAGCGGACATTTCGGCTACCGGCACAGGACTGCCGATCGCAGGAGGAGCCATGCTGGCAAACGTAGGCTCGTCGTCGTGATCGACTGGGGCGCACTCGTACTCAGATCTCGCCGCATGCTCGAAGGCAGCGAATGCGGCGTGTGCCTTGTGCATCTCGCGTTCCAGCACCAGCGCGGCCTCGTGGGCTTCGACCGGCACTTTCTCTGCTATCCAGCGGGAGCCAACGGCCACGGTTACCGGCTCGCTTGCGGCCGGAAAGGCCTGCTCAGGGCCGATTCGGTTCCCATTATCCGATGGGGTCTCGTCCGCTCGGTTGGCCGCCAACGCAGGTTCGAAAGCCGGTTGGCTTTGGGGTCCCTGGATGCTGGGCGGTTCAGCAGCCATGACCTCCGCCGGAACAGGTTCGAAGCCGGATTTGGCGATGTGCGAAGGTTCGGCAGGAACCACCGCCTGCGTGGCGCCCTCGCTTGCGGCTGAAGCTTTCATTTCCGCTGTCTGCGAAGTGGTCTCCTCCATCTCGTCGGCGTCGGTCCGCGCGCGGGTTGACGTGCGCTCGATTTCTTTGCCGACGCTCAGCCCCATGCTGACGCGCGCGACCGCAGCACTGATGGCAGCGATCTCGTCTGGAGTAATGTCCTGGGGAATGCCTGCGGGAAGCGGTCGGTCGAAAGAGACAGCAGCTGGCGCCGGAGCAGCAGGAGCCGGAGCAGCAGGAGCTGATACCTCCGCTTCAGCCAGATCGCGGAGAGTGGCCGGAGGCGCAGGCACTTCCGGTTCCGGTTCCGAGGCACCGGGCGAAACGTTAGGGATCTTCAGGCGCGCCTTCCATCCCGATTCTTCGTCGCCATACTGGGGTGCGCTCTCCGAAACGAGACGCTCAAAGCTGGCCATGGTTGTCATCTGAAGATGGCTATCTTTGCTACGGTCGCGCGGCGTGAGCTTATCTTCTAGTTTGCCGAGAGCGGCGAGAAGTTCGGAAGCTTCGAAGGGCTTAATGATGAACGCATCAGCTCGAACGCGGCGGGCTTCGTCCTGCTTGAAGGGTTCCAGCTTGCCGACGGTCAACAGCACCGGGATGTGCCCGGTTTCGCGGTTTTCCTTCGTGCGCTGGCATACTTCCAGGCCGCTATAGCCCGGCATGTAGACATCCAGCACGATCAGGTCAGGCCTGGCTTCGGTGATTTTCTTAAGGGCGGCGGAGCCGTTATTGACAGTAATCACCTCGTAACCGGCATCGGTGAGGATCTTTCGGCCCATGTTCTGGGCGGTTACGCTGTCATCTGCGAGCAGAATTTTCCGCGCCAAGGCTGTGTCCTCAGGGATGAGCCGAAATTAACGTGTCCCAAGGGGTAAGTCAATGTGAATGCGTGACTAAGCAGGTTACGAGCGGTCAGTCACTCCCAGCCCTTTTGGGTATGAAATTGCGTCTATTAGGATTAGGGGCGAAGGCAAGGTTAAACCGGGGAGATTTCCGGGAGAAACCGCTTTCCTTGGGAATCCAACCCGGCGAAGACGGGAAGCTTCCGCACAAAACCACGATCCCGCTGGTCGAGGCCGTGAGATCAGGGCTTGCTGTCGGAATTTCAGAACGGGAGCAGCTTGTGTTTCTTTTTCTTCTTCTTGCTGGAGGAGACGTTGGAGTCCTCTTCTTCCTTCTGTTTACTGCTGCTCGAGGAAGAGGAGTCAGCCGCCTGGGGGCCGGCCGGTTTGGAATCGCCGGCGTGGGCGGCAGGCTGGTCCTGCGACCCTGATTGGATTTCGTTGAGCTGGGCTGGAGGCGGCGTCTGACTGTTGTCCTCTAGGTTAGGCTTCAGTTCCTGAATTCCGTTGTTGTTCGGCTGCGCCGAGCTGTCGGGTGCGACCTGTTCTGCATTACTGCCATTGGTGCCCGTCGAAGCCGTCGGAGCGGTAGCCGGGTTGCCCGTGGAGGCAGCGCTGTCGGAACGCGGGGTCGATTCGCTGGGAGGCGGTGAACCCCTTTTTACCGTTTCTACGGATACCTTGTTGCTGTCGGGGGCGGCAGCGCCCAGCAGAGCTCGTGTTTCAGACCTGACTACCTCAGTGGCGCTGAGGGGCTTGGGATCGACCAGCGTGGGTTCTCCGGTTTTGGTCGCGGCCGCCACATCCGGATGACGGCTGAAATTGCCCATCAAGCGGCCAAACATGCCGGTGCCCCGGCGGCTGTCCTCTTCCTTCTGGTTCTGCGCAATCGCAGCCTTGGTGGGCGCGGGAACGGGTTGACGCAGAGCCTGCAGGCGCTTCTTGGCATCCTCGGCGCGGGCCATCACCGGATAGCGATTGATGATGCGCGAATAAGCTTCAGCAGCGTTCCGGCTGAAGACCTCGATCATCTTGGCTTTGTCAGTTTCTCGCGCCCGGCTGTTGCGAATATTGGCGATCTGCCCTTCGTAGGACTGGCCCAGCATGTACAACGCTTCGTCTGCGTTGCTGAAGAGCGGATAACGGTCCACCACCGACTGCAACCGGGCAATGGCTGCCGGATAAGATTCGCGCAGATAGTAGAAGCGTCCGACCATGAACTCGCGCTGAGCCAGCACTTCCTGCACTTCCAGGAGGCGCTGCTTGGCCTCCGGCACCAGCTTGCTGTCGGGGAACTGTAGCATCAGTTGCCGGTACTCGTCCTCGGCGCGGAGCGCATGGGTGAAATCGCGGTCGGGCTTTTCCATCTGCTGGTAGTGGATGTTGGCGATCTTGAGCTGCGCTTCCGCCGCTTCGGGCAGGTTGGGGAAGAAGGTAATGAAGTCCTTGTATTCAAGTTCGGCCTGAGTCAAGGCCGTGGTGCCGCCCTCGGCGTACCAGGCATCGCCGACCGCCAGCTTGGCGCGAGCAATGTACTCCGAATCGGGGTAGGTGTTGATCAGGGTCTGCAGGGTCATGCGGGCCACGTCGAAGCGGTTGTGCTTCATGGCGTCCATGGCACGGTCGAACAGCACCTTGTCAGGCTGCTTGGAGCCGACGTTCGCCAGTGGGTTATTGACCTTCTTGTTAGTACAGGCTCCAGCCAGGAGCAGCAGTACTCCCAGCAGAGCAATCAACGAAACACGACGAGACATAACACCCACCTTGGTAAGAACTGTCGACCTGCGCTTCGCCCAGACAGCCGAAGGCGGCCGTCCCTACGACATTTTTTCTTAGACCTTCTGCAGGGTGGCTTCGTTGGCTGCCTTCAGCAGCTTTTGCGCGTTGGTTTTCGGATCGCCTTGCCCGAAGACCGCGTTACCCGCCACCAACAATTCAGCGCCCGCGCGAACCACGTCGGCTACCGTGTCCAGAGCTATACCTCCATCTACCTCGATGCGGTAATTCAGCCCACGGTTGGTACGGAACTCGGCTAATCTCCGGATCTTGTGCAAAGCACCCGGAATGAACTTTTGGGCGCCAAAACCGGGATTTACCGACATTACCAGCACGTAGTCCACGATGTTGAGCACTTCGCTGAGGGTCTCAACCGGCGTGGCAGGGTTGATGACAACTCCGGCCAGCAAACCATGGCTGCGAATTACGTCCAACGTGCGGTTCAAGTGGCGGCAAACTTCCTGGTGCACTGAGATCCAATCCGCACCAGCCTCGGCAAACTCGGGAATGTACTGGTCGGGATTCTCGATCATCAGGTGACAATCAAGCGGCAAGTCCGTAACCTTGCGGAGCGATTTCACCAGGGGCGGGCCAACCGTGAGGTTAGGCACGAAGTGACCGTCCATCACATCCACGTGAATCACCGAGCCGCCGCCCTCGGCCGCACTGCTGACCTGCTCGCCGAGACGCGCGAAGTCTGCCGCCAGAATCGAAGGTGCCAGTTCGATCAACGCTAAAGCTCTCGAGAAACGCGCTGTGGAAATTTTAGCATGTACCCAGTACCGATGACCCCGTAACCCAGTACCCATCCCAAAAAAGCGGCGGCCTGACAGAGCCGTTCAGCAAGACGACATGGGTCGGGTGCGGGGCACTAGAGTCAGCCATGCTAAGCTCGTCGGCTCAGCTAGATGACCGGATCCCCACAACTTCTTTCCACGGGTTTTGCGCTGGCGTCGGCGGCATGCTGGGGTGCCAGTGATTTCAGCGGCGGATATGCCTCAAAACGCTCGGATGCTTTTCTGGTCACGATGCTGGCACATGCCAGCGGGTTCCTGCTCATGACCGCTCTGGCGGTCGTTGCTGGCGCTCCCTTCCCGAACCGTTCCGGCGAGCTGTGGGCTTTAGCCGCGGGGGCTTTGGGCGGTACGGCGTTGGCCGTTTTTTACCGGACGCTGGCGACCGGGAGCATGGGGATCACAGCGCCTTTGGCTGCCGTGCTGGCTGCCGGGATTCCGACCGCGTTTGCCATCATCACCGAAGGTATACCTGGAACACTTCCAATAACCGGTTTTGTTCTCGCCGTTGCTGGGATCTGGCTAATGTCACGCCCGGACGCGGTTGTCGGTCGTCCCGAAGGTCTCTTCTGGGCAGTGCTTGCCGGCTTCGGCTTTGCCGGTTTCTTCATTTGCATCAATCAGACGGCAGACAATTCGGCGGTTTGGTCGGCAGCTCATTCCCGATTGGCGTCGCTGACCTTGGTAGGGGCCATTGTTCTGGCGCAGCGCGGTCCGAAAACACTGCATTTTACAGACGCCACGGTCGCCATTTTTGCGGGCTGCCTGGACTCGACCGGCACCCTGCTGTTCATCCGCGCCGACCAGACCGGAAGATTAGATGCGGCCGTCGTGCTGAGTTCGCTTTACCCGGCAATAACGGTTCTGCTGGCTCGGCTAATCCTGAAAGAACACTTCACGCGATGGAAGGCACTGGGTATTCTGGCGGCGCTCGCTGCCGTTCCGATGATTGCGCTGCAATGACGCGGCCACGGATTGACGCGGGAACCAAATCGGCCGGGCTGCACCCGCTCGCACGGGCGGGGGCACCTGTGCCTAAGTGGTTTTGCTAGTATCAAGGCGTGGCCCTGGTCGAAATACGCAGCCTAACCAAGGTGTTCCCGCTTGGCGAATCCATTTTTGGCGGAGGAGCCAACCGAGAAGTTCGCGCCGTGGATGAGGTCTCGCTCGATATTCAGCAAGGCGAGACGCTCGGACTGGTGGGGGAATCCGGCTCGGGGAAGAGCACGCTGGGACGCCTGATCCTGCGGCTGATTGAGCCAACCTCCGGAAGCGTGCGCTTCGAGGGCCGCGACCTGACGGCTGCCGGACGCAGCGAGATGCGCCGTCTGCGTCGCGATATGCAGATCATCTTTCAGGACCCGTTCGGCTCGCTTGACCCGCGTTTTCCGGTAGAGGATGTCGTCGCCGAGCCGCTGATCATTCATGACCAGCTCAGCCGCGCCGCCCGCCGGGCCCGAGTGGCGGAGTTATTGCGCGCCGTAGGGTTGGATGAATCAGCCCTACGCCGGTTTCCGCATGAGTTCAGCGGCGGCCAGCGGCAGCGAATCGGAATCGCGCGGGCGCTGGCGGTGAGGCCAAAATTTATTGTTGCCGATGAGCCAGTCTCGGCGCTGGACGTTAGCGTGGGCGCCCAGATCGTCAACTTGCTGGCTCAACTCCAGCGTGATTTCGGGCTAACTTATCTTTTCATTTCGCACTCGATGCCCGTGGTGCGCTATCTCGCAACCCGCATTGCGGTGATGTTTCGAGGAAAGATCGTGGAAGTTGGCCCGACAGAGCAGATCACCACGGATCCCGGCGAATCTTACACCCGCAGCCTGCTTGCGGCGACGCCCGAGATCGCGGTTCGGTGAGAGCTGCCCTTGTTTCGCGTGCACCGCTCGGCATAAAATCCGCCGCTACGGCCTTTCCCCCAGGAGGTCCCATGAGTGCCGCGCCGGTTCCTACGCCTGCCGCCGAAGTTGCCGCGTTATCAGAAGGGGCCCGCATAATTAACACTTTCATTGCTCCCACTAAGACTTTTACCGACCTGCGTCGCAATGCCAGTTGGTGGGTGCCATGGCTCCTGATCGCGATTGTGTCGGTCGCATTTGTATATGTGGTGGACCGGCAGGTTGGTTTCGACCAGGTCAGCAAGAATGAAATCGCGAAATCATCCCGGGCGGAGCAGTTCGAGAAGCTTCCTCCGGACCAGAAGGCGAAGCAGTTGCAATTCTCGACCAACCTGACTCGCTACATCTCCTATGCGAGCCCGGTGATTGCTTTGATCGCCTTCGTGGTTATGGCAGCGGTGCTGATGGGCACGTTCAATTTGGCCGCCGGCGCCTCCTTGGCCTTCAAAACGGCGATGGCAATTGTCATTTATGGGAGCCTCCCTTCGGTTTTTCACGCCCTGCTGGGCATCATTGCAATGATGGCAGGAGGCATGTCGGGTTCGCTCGACAAGGAAGCTTTCAACATCCGCAACCCAGTTGCGACCAATCCTGCATACTTCATGGATCCTACGGCGCACAAGTTCGTCTACGCCATGACGACGGCGCTTGATGTGTTCGTGCTTTGGTGTTGCGTTTTGATGGGCATCGGCTTCGCCAGCAATAGCAAGGTCAAGCGCGGAACGGCTATCGGCATCGTGCTGGCTTGGTACCTGGCTTACAAGTTGCTGGGCGCCGGTTTGGGAGCGCTGTTCTCGTGAGCAAAAAGCTGGAGGCTTGACATGAAACGTATCCTCGGCGTTTTTTCAGTGGTGGTTTTTACGGCCAGTGTTTTTGCCCAGCAGTCGCCTGCGAAGAATCCGGTCAGTTCGGCGGTGCGAGAAATTCTTCCCCGGCAACAGAAAAAGCTGACCGAGGCAGTGGGAGAAATGCCGGCCGACAAGTTCAGTTACAAACCCACCCAGCAGCAGATGAGCTTCGCGCATTTGGCAATGCACATCACGCAATCGAACAATTACTTGTGCGCCAAGATCTCTGACACGCCCGCTCCCAAACAGCCGGAACTCAAGGATACGGACGCCAAGGACAAGCTTATAGGGGCGCTGAAGGCCTCGTTCGATTTCTGCAATGCAGCTCTATCCAAAGTGGAGGACTCGAAACTGGGCGATCCCGTGGAGCTGTTTGGTGGACGTCAAGGCACGCGCGCCTTTGCCATGATCGCCCTGACCAATGACTGGGCAGACCACTACGCCGCCGCAGCCATGTATCTGCGATTGAATGGATTGCTGCCGCCGACAGCACAACCGAAGAAATGAGCCGTTAGCCCGGGCGTAAGCCCGAAGTGAATTGGGAAAATGTCTCGAATCCCAGCAGGCAGGGCACGGCTCCCGACTTCAGATCAGAGCAACCCACAGCTAATTATGCTTTAGGAACGTTCCCGGCTTGCCCGTCAAATCGTTGTATAGGGTCTCGGTGAAGGTATCGGCAGAAATGAATTTCCCCGACCACTTGCTCCACTTCTCCAGCACTTTTTCCTGCTGCAACTGATCCAGGGTCTTCCCCTGCTTGACCCCCGCCTCGACTGCTGCTCGTGTCTGTTTCAACATCGAAACGTACTGGCGAACGTCGTCGAGATTCGACACCGCGCCGTGCCCGGGAATCACTTTCACATCGGCCGGCAGCTTGGGAATGATCTCCTCCAGCGCCGCAATCATGCCCTCCACGCTGCCCCCGCCATTCAGATCGATAAAAGGAAAGCCGTACCGGACAAAATCGTCGCCCATGTGCACGACGTTGGACTTAGGAAAAAAGATGATGCTGTCGCCGTCGGTATGCCCGTGCGGATAGTGCAGCGCTCGAATGTCCTCGCCGTTCAAGTGCAGGGTGACATCGTGATCGAAGCTGATGATGGGCAGCGCCTCCTTGGGCTGCGGCTTGTTGGGAAACTTGATCGAGCCCATATTCCCAGGAGAAGAGCCCTCCTCTAATCGTTTTCGCACGTTGTCATGCGCGATGATGGGCGCATCCTTCTGGAAGAGCGCATTCCCGCCCGTGTGATCCTCGTGATAGTGCGTGTTGATGACGAACCGCACGGGTTTGTCCGTGATCCCCTTCAAGGCTGCTCGAATCTTCTCTGCCAAGGGAGCGTACTGATCGTCTACTACGACGATCCCGTCCTGGCCGACGGAAGCGCCAATGTTGCCGCCGGCGCCTTGCAGCATATAAATGTTGCCGGCGACCCTTGTGAGCTGGATCTCAACTTTGCTGAAGTCCTGATCCTGGGCGGCCGCCAGACCGCAGGTCAACAGAATGGCAGCGGCGAGAGCAATCTTGCACATCGGATTCTCCTCACCCTTTCGACTTGCTGATTTACGATCTCAGATTGTAGATTTGACACCCTTGCCGGATAAATCTGCAATCTAAAATCGGGAATCTTCACTCTGAATTTCTAGAAGCGGTCCCCGGAGTCGTCCCTTCATACAACTGCCACAACTGGTCGCCGCCCACCCGGTAGACCGCATACCCGCTGCCCCCATCGGACACCTCGCGGAACAACAGTTCTGCCCGCCCATCACCGTCGGCATCGACAGCGTCGACCAGCTCCATCCGGGGAGTCACATCGAGATGCCGGGTATCCGTCACTGCGGAAAACAGCTTGCGCAGCTCTCCGTATAGGTCGGAATGAGCTACGACGGTAACGTAGTACTCCGGCCCGGGCACGCTGCCAGCTCCCGGTTTTGCGGCAGGCGGGTGAGCCGTCGCCGTCAACACCAGGACCGGCTCGTTGCTCGCCGACACGTCAAACACCCGGAGCTGCACGTCATCAAACGTCGTGCGCGGAGGCCTGGTAACCGTGGTCCCTTTAGGGGAACGCGGAGGAGCTTGCCGCTTCGGAGCAGCCGGGAGTCCCGGTTCGAGCTGCTCGGCTCGCTTCGCAACCTCCTCGGCCGCCAGCGCCAGCACTTTCTTGCGAAACGCCTGCTCCTCCTCCGGCTTTACTTGGTAACTGTAAGACCGGGCCTCCGGGCCCCCCGCATCGGAAACTGCAGGAATGATCTGGACCGCATTCTTTGCCGTAGAGGCTGAGACGGCAGAGGTTGGCGCGGCGGGGGCTTTGGGCGGGGCCTTGGCTGTATTCTCCTTTTCGGTTTCCGCCTCATCCAGCTTTGTCGGCTGTCCACGACGCAAATGTGGCCGGTCGGAATCCTCCTCGGGAGGCGGTGCGCTGGGCGCAGCGACAGGAGGGTTGGGGGCCGGCGCAGTCGGGGCTGGAGAAGGGGGCTTCGTTTCAGGCAGTTTGCTTTCCGCTCCCGGCGGAGGCTCCGATCCCGGACGTCTCAATACCGGCGGACCTTCCTCTTCCTCCCGCGGCTTGGATTCTGCTTTGTGTGCGGCCGACTTCTCAGGCTCCGCTCCGGCAGCCTGCCACTTGCCCTCGGCTAGCCAGCGATTATTGCTCCGAAGGACTCCGGTTACAGTGAACAGCCCCAGCGACTCGCCCGTACGTTCCGCCTCGTACACCGTGCCCGAGTCCAGCGCCATGGGCACCGGATCGGCCTTGTAGATGCTGGCATCGTAAAACCTGCCATCCAGCATGATGCAGACGGGTACAAGATGAGCCTTGCCATTCGCAGCCAGCAGCAGCAGACCCAGCGCGCGTGGTCCCTTGCTGACCGTGCCCCGCTTAGCGAACTGCGCGAAGATCACGGCCGCGGTCAGCGCGACTAAGATGACGATTCGGCCCGCGATACGGTATGTTGAAGATGGAGACACTCCCATGGAAGTTAATGATAAAGCGCCTGACTTTACTTTGCCCGACGAGAACGGGAAAGACGTCTCGCTGAAAGATTTTCGCGGCAAGAATGTGGTGCTGTTCTTCTTTCCCAAGGCCGACACGCCGGGTTGAACTATCGAAGCTCGCGGGTTCCGCGAATCGTACAAGAACTTGCAAAATACCGGAGCCGTGGTGCTGGGCGTTTCGGCCGACACCCCGCAAACCCAGAAGAAATTTCAAACCAAGTACGACCTGCCTTATACTCTGCTGTCCGATTCGGACAAGAAAGTCTGCAACGCCTTCGGCGTGATCAAAGACAAGAACATGTATGGCAAGATGGTGAAGGGAATCGCCCGCACCACCTTTATTGTTGGACCCGATGGAAAGATCGCGCATATCTTCAACAACGTGAAACCCGAAGGCCACGCCGAAGCAGTATTAGCTGTGCTGAGAAACGGAAAGAAGTGAGATTGGTCTGTGGACAGTGGGGGGCGGGTCCCCTGCCCGGGTCAAAGACCCGGGCCCACGCTGGTTTCCCGTTATTTGCGCGTGCGCGTTCCTGCCGTGGCCGTTCCAGTCCCGGTCGCAGTGAACGTGATGGCAGCCTCGGCGGGAACCACGGCTTCCTGCTTGCCCGTGTAGGCAGCGACCCCAGTACCAGCAGCGCCGCCGGCGAGCAGGCCGATGCCGGCGCCTTTACCACCGCCGGCCAATCCGCCAATGAGCGCGCCTGCGGCCGCGCCGCCACCAATCTTTTCAGCATTGCTCCGGGTGTGGCTCTTCCCCTTGGCATGATAAGCCGTGGTGGACACCGGCAGGTTCTCGACCGAGCTCAGACGAAGACTCAATTGTCCGGGCGCGTGCAGCCGTCCGCTCGATTTTGCCAGGGTCACTTTTCCCTTCACCGATGCGCCTGCCTTGGCGATCGTCTCTCCACCGGCAACGAGATCGCGCGCCAGCGTGCCCTCGAAAGCCTGTCCCGTCCTGGCGGTTGCCGAACTGAGCGCCGAGCCGGTGCGTATGGTGATCTTGGCCCCCGCCGGGATCGTCTGCGCTGCAGCTACCATCGCCAATGGCAGGAGAAAGGCGGCGAGATTAAGAGCTTTTTTCATGATTTCTCTCCTTCTCATTTGGGCCTGGTATCGACACGATTGTGGATCTTGAGCTTGCCCTATCAGCGCCAGCCGCGGGGTGGCGGAATCGGTTAACCCCCGGGCGTAAGCCCGGGGGCAAGCCAGAAAAAGTTTTGCAGTCCTGCTAGGGACGAAACTATGGCGCCCGAGAGAAGAGGGTTCCCCACCACGCCTCCGCGCAGGCTTGTTATGATGCGGGCGGGATCACACCGGCTGCATGTGAACCGGCACTCTCCTATGTTACAGAGATTGAAGCGCGATTTCTACGATCGCGATCCCCAGAGTGTCTCGCGCGAGCTGCTGGGCAAAGTCCTGGTACGTCGTGAAGGCACCCAGCTGCTCGAAGCCCGCGTCGTTGAAGTGGAAGCCTATCTCGGCGAAGGCGATCCCGCTGCCCATGCGGCGGCGGGACGCACGGCACGCAACGACGTCCTGTTCGGACCGCCAGGTCATGCCTACGTCTATTTCATCTACGGCAATCACTGGTGCTTCAACGTTTCCTGTTTGCCGGATGGAATCGCGGGCGGCGTGCTTTTCCGTGCACTGGAGCCCGTCGAAGGAATTCCGGTCATGGCCCGCGCCCGGGGCGTGAGTGTGAAAACGGATCGCGAGCTGCGCCTGTTGACCACAGGGCCGGGACGGCTGGCCGAAGCCTTCGGCATCACCCGCGAGCGCGACAATGGCAAAGACCTGACCTCGCCCAAATCCGACCTGTGGCTCGCCGACGACGGCTTCCGTCCGGAACGTGTGGCCACCACCGTGCGGATCGGAATCACCAAAGCAGCTGAGATGCCACTCCGCTACGTGATCCCGGGAAACCGGTTTTTGTCCGGCCAAAAGATCGGGTAGATCTTTACTCGGCGCCCTCGGCGCTGAATGCATCTATCAGGCTTTCAGCACAACGTTGTCGATCAATCGTGTGGTCCCTACAAACGCCGCCATTGCCACTAGCGCATCGGCTGAGATTACTGGCATGAAATCCAAGTTGTCGGGATCAACGACCTCCAGATAATCCAGCCGCGCCGATGCTTCTTGCGCAATTACTTCCTTGCCTGCACTAATCAGCTTAGCTGAGTTGCGCTCACCGCTTCTGAAGACCTCCTCGACCCGCATCAGAGAGCGGTAGAGCACCAAGGCCGACTTTCGCTGTTGCGGATCAAGGTACGTGTTTCGCGAGCTCATGGCTAGGCCATCGGGTTGGCGCACAATCGGGCAGACAACGATCTCAACCGGCATATCCAAATCGCGCACCATGCGGCGAATAATCGCAACCTGCGCTGCATCCTTCTGACCGAAGAAGGCCCAGTCCGGCTCAACAATATGAAACAACTTGGAGACCACGGTAGTCACGCCGCGAAAATGCCCAGGACGCGAGCGGCCGCAGAGTTTTTCGCTAAGCCGCTCCACGATCACATAGGTGACCGCGCCGTTGGGGTACATCTCGTCAACCGAGGGCGCGAAGACGAACTCAACGCCTTCCTTTTCCAGCAGCGCGCAATCCCGCTCGAAAGTTCGCGGATATTTCGCAAAATCTTCCTGGGGTCCGAACTGCGTAGGATTCACAAAGATCGAAACCGCCACCACGTCGGACTGAGCTTTCGCCGCCTGGACCAGGGACAAATGGCCTTGGTGCAGAGCGCCCATGGTGGGAACAAAGCCCAGGCGCTTGCCTCCCGTGCGGGTTCTGCGCGAGGCGGCCCGCATCTCCGCCGCAGCTTTCAGGATCTTCATCTGGATTGAAGAATTGTCGAATTGCCGATTGTCGAATTAGTTCATCAACTCAAAAACCCGGCGATCCGTAAAGGGAATCACCGCTCCCTGGAATCCACCCCGGAGTCCCGGAGCCAGGGACGATCTTGGGCGCGATCTGCCCGGTTAAGTCTTCTTCGTGCTTCGGTGTTTCCGTGGTAGGTGTTTTCGCTAGCGCCGCATCGCCCGCTTCCGCTCCAGCACCGTCTCCAGCGCCGCCTGCGTTTCCTTGGGCAGGTGGTAAGACTCGGCATCGGAGGGATACTGGTGCGAGACAACGTCGGCCCGGAACGCCTGCACCGCATCAGTGATAACGGCAGCAGCGTCCGCGTACCGGCGCACGAACTTGGCCGGAGGCCCGAAGGTCAGGTTCATGATGTCGTGGAAAACGAGCACCTGCCCATCGCACTCGGGTCCGGCACCTATGCCGATAGTCGGTGTCTCGACCTCCGCCGTGATCATGGCGCCCACCTCGCGCGGAATGCCTTCGAGGTAAATGCAGGCCGCCCCGGCGCGGTCGAGAGCCACAGCATCGCGCACCAGTTGTTCGATTGCAGCCAGGCTTTTGCCCTGAACTTTGTATCCACCCATCACGTTCACCGATTGCGGGGTCAAGCCAATGTGCCCAGTCACCGGGATCTCGGCCTCAATGATGCGGCGGATAATGTCGGCGCGTTTCTCGCCACCCTCGATCTTCACCGCTTCGGCCCCTGCTTCTTTTACGAAACGGGCTGCGTTGCGCAGGGCCTCCTCGGAGTTCACGTGATACGAGCCGTAGGGCATGTCAGCCACCAGGAAGGCATGCTTTACAGCTCGACGAACCGCACGGGTGTGGTGCAGCATGTCATCAATCGTGACTGACAGAGTATTCTCGTGCCCGAGCATGGTCTGGGCGAGCGAATCGCCGACCAGGATGATGTCGATCCCGGCCTCATCCACCAGTCGCCCGGTAGCGTAGTCGTACGCCGTCAGGCAGGTGATGGGCTCGTGACGAAGCTTCTTTTCTCTAAGGGTTGCACTAGTGATCTTCTGGCGGGGTTCGCCAATGGGGGTAAGACTCACGATGTCCTCCAGTGCCCCTCCGCCCTGGCGGATAGAGCCTGTACACCAAACTATTGTAGTGGCAAAGAAGCGCAAGCGCTAGATCGCAGCTAACCTACTGAAGGGGCATCATTTAGATCCCGGCTGCCAGGTCTCGCGTTTCCCGCTGCGGGTCTTTCGCCAGGAGCTGTGATAAACCTGACGCCTGAGACCTGCTACCTGCCCCCCAGGACCTTAGTTCTTGCTGAGAGCTGACAAGCTTCTACACCGGCGCCACCCTCATGCTCAGATCCGCCGCGACCGCAGAATGGGTGAGCGCGCCGACTGAAATGAAATCCACCCCGGCCTCGGCGTAGGACCGGATATTTTGCAGGTTAATTCCACCCGAACATTCCAACGGAATGCGGCGCTCCAGCCGGGAGCAGCGCTCGACTGCTTTGTTGGCATCCTCCGGCGACATATTGTCCAGCAAGACGGCTTCGGCCCCGTGCTCAAGGGCCTCTTCCAACTCGGCCAACGACCGAACTTCCACTTCTATAATCTGCTCGCCACGGCGATTGCGAAGGGCCCGGTCCAGTGTCGCAGCGATGCCGCCTGCCAGCGCGATGTGATTGTTCTTGATGAGCACGCCGTCGGAGAGATCCAGCCGATGATTCTGGCCGCCCCCGCACCGCACCCCGTATTTATCAATCATGCGCAGGCCCGGCACCGTCTTGCGCGTGTCCAGGATGCGCGCTTTCGTGCCCGACACCGCATCCACAAACTGTCGAGTCAGGGTAGCGATGCCGCTCATCCGTTGCAGGAAGTTCAGGATCACCCGCTCGCAGGAGAGGATCACCCGCGCATTGTGGCGAATAACTGCGACCGATTGCCCCTTGTGCAGGCGAATGCCATCAAAAATCTCCGGATGAGTCGTGACTTCGTAGTGCGAAGTCACCGCCCCATCGAGCGCGGCGTAGACATCGAGAATACGCGCCACCGACCCGATGCCCGCCAGAATGCAATCCTGCTTGGCAAGGATGGTTGCCGCAGCGCGCTGATTGGGATCGATGCAGGCGTAGCTGGTAGCATCGCGCGTAGCACGATCTTCCAGCAAAGCATTTTCAATGACGGCGGTAAGCCGACGGCTATTCCAGTCCATGCTCGCTATGCCCGTGGTGACGCGGGCGCCCCTTCGACTTCGCTCTGGTCAGGCTCTCGCCCGCGAACAGCCGGTTTACAGTCGAGCCGGCGCTCGACCGAACCGCCGAGGGCGGCCATCCCTACGTGCTTATCCTGATTCGTCCAGCTGTGTCCTCAGTTTATCCCGCAAAATTTTTAATTCTTCCAGTCGTTTGCGCAACCCCTCCACCACATGCGCCGGCGCCTTGGAGACAAATTGTTCCTTGCCGAGCTGACTCTCCTTGTTTTGAATTTCCTGCTCGACAGCCTCCAGTTCTTTGTTCAGCCGCTTGCGCTCGGCTTCGACATCAATCTTTCTCTCATAGACCACCTGAACGTCAAACCGCGCCGTGCTGCGAGCTCCAGTTTGCTTTGCCAGAGAACTTTCCACAAACGCCAGCCTCTCCACGGTGGCCAGCCGCTCGACGGCTCCTCGATTCTGCTCGATCAAGGCCCGCGCCCCGTTCCCATGAGCGTAAATCTCGATCGGCACGCGGATTCTAGGCTCAATCTTCAGCTCCGCGCGCAGATTGCGCACGCTGACGATCAGGTCCTGCAGCACGGCCATATCCGTCTCGGCCGCGAGATTGAACTGCTTCTCGTCCGCTTGCGGATAAGCTGCCAGTGCAATGGACCTCACGGGCGGCCGCCCCTCGTAAATCGCCTGCCAGATTTCTTCGGTAATAAACGGCATGATGGGATGGAGCAACCGCAGTGCCGCCTCAAACAAGCTCACCAGGTTGCCGCAAGCGACTCGCACTTCACCGGCAACGGTAGAATTCAGCCGCGGCTTGATGAGTTCCAGATACCAGTCGCAGAACTCTCCCCAGAAAAAGTCGTAAATCCCGTTGGCAGCCTCATGAAAACGATAATCCTCCAGCTCGCTGGCCACATCACGAGCCACCCGGTTAAACCGGGAAAGAATCCACCGATCTTCCAGGGTCTTCGGCTCAAACCCGGCAACTCCCGCTTCCGCACTCGCGGGTGAGGGCGCCCGTGCCACGCCCACACGGTCGATGTTCATGAACATGAAGCGGGCAGCATTCCAGATCTTGTTGGCAAACGCGCGATAGCCCTCGGTCCGGCTCTCATTGAATGCGATATCCGTTCCCGGCGCAGCCATAGCGGCCAATGTGAACCGGGTTGCATCCGTGCCGAAGCGCTCGATGATTTCCAGTGGATCAATCACGTTGCCCTTAACCTTCGACATCTTCTGCCGCTCGGCATCGCGCACCAGGCCATGGATATACACATGGCGGAACGGAACGCGGTCATCTTTTTTCTTATCCGCCCAGCCGCCCGCCTTCTTGATAATCGGATCCTGCTGATGTCCCGCCATAAAGTGGCAGCCGAGCATGATCATGCGCGCCACCCAGAAGAACAGGATCTCGTAGGCTGTAATCAGAAGGGTCGTCGGATAGAACACTTCCTGGTCCCGCGTCTTCTCCGGCCAGCCCAGGGTCGTGAACGGCAGCAGCCCCGACGAGAACCATGTATCGAGCACGTCCGTATCCTGCTGCAGCTCGCTGTTCCCGCAATTCGCACATTGAGTGGGGATCTCGCGTGCCACCACCATGCTCTTACACTTCCCGCAGTGCCACACCGGAATGCGGTGTCCCCACCACAACTGGCGCGAGATACACCAGTCATAGATGTTGTTCATCCAGTTCAGATAAATCTGCCGGTAATTCTCGGGGACAATCGTGATCTCGCCCTTCTCCACCGCCGCGATCGCATGCGCGGCCAGGGGCTTGATCTTCACGAACCACTGCGTTGACAGCCGAGGCTCCACTACGGTCCCGCAACGGTCGCACTTGCCCAAAGGAACGACGTAATCCTTTACACCGAGGAGAAAACCCTGAGCCCGCAAGTCCTCGACAATCTTTTCCCGCGCCGCAAAGCGATCCAGACCCGCATACGCCCCGGCGTTCTCATTCATCCGCGCGTGCTCGTCGATAACTTCGATCTGCGGCAGGTTGTGGCGCAGCCCCGCCTGAAAGTCATTGGCATCATGCGCCGGAGTAACCTTTACCGCCCCAGTGCCGAATTCCGGCTTTGCCAGTTCGTCAAGAATGATCGGGATCTGGCGCTTCATTAGCGGCAGTAGAACGCTTTTCCCACGCAGATGCCGATAGCGCTCGTCCGCCTCATTCACCGCCACCGCCGTGTCGCCGAGCATGGTCTCGGGCCGAGTCGTGGCCACGGTGATGAATTCGTTGCTTCCAATCACCGGATAGCTAATCTCGTACAGCTTGCCCGGAACCTCCTCATGCTTGACCTCAAGATCGGAAATCGCCGTCTCGCATCGCGGACACCAGTTCACGATGTACTTCCCGCGATAGATCAGCCCTTCCTCGTACAGCCGGACAAACACCTCGCGCACCGCCCGCGACAGGTTCTCGTCCATGGTGAAGTATTCCCTGTCCCAGTCCACCGACACCCCCAGCCGCTTCATCTGGTCGAGAATCGCGCCGCCGTACTCGCGCTTCCACTCCCACACCCGCTCGACGAACCGCTCGCGCCCCAGGTCACGCCGCCTCTTGCCTTCCTTGGCGAGCTGGCGCTCGACCATCATTTGAGTGGCGATTCCGGCGTGATCGGTTCCGGGCAGCCAAAGCGTGAGAAAACCCCGCATCCGATGCCAGCGCACGATGATGTCCATCTGCGTCTGGTTGAGCATGTGTCCCATGTGCAGGCGGCCTGTAACGTTGGGCGGCGGCAGCAGCAGCGTGAACACGGGCCGAGTTTCTCCTGGCCGAGGCGTGGGCACCGAGAAGAGCTTTTCCTTGATCCAGTATTTGGCCCAGCGCACTTCAATCGCGCCCGGCTCGTACGCTTTGGGAAGATCGTGCGGCATCAGTTGAAGTCACAACTGCCAGCGCCAGGGTGTGCTGCTGAGCTCCTGTGTGGCGGGGCAATCTTTTCAGTTTACCTGCCGCTGGAAACGAGGGTCAAACGAGGTCGGCACCGTCTTGGCACCGTCTCCGCAGGGCAACCCAGCTGCCGGCGCCTGGCCTCTCGTTGGGACCGTGGCCGGACTTTCGTCATGCTTGAATCTTCACTTTTCGAGGCTACTATTTTGCCGTGCCAGCGTACGTCAGCAACGACGACGTGACCGGGAGCACCCGCTATTTCGTCTGCGATTTGAGTCATGCCGGTAAGGAGTTCTTCCATGCGGTTTACTCGCAGATTCGACGTGGCAACGCTCAACCCTACCTGCTTCGCTTCGTGCCAGTCCTGTGGCTCGGGCTCGTGCTTGCAGTAATGGCGCCCCGGTTGCTTTCGCGCAAGCAGAGGTTAACCAAGACTGCGCTCTCATCGTGCCGCATAATCCGCTGACCGCCAGTGGGCTCGCCACCCCGTATCAACTGTTGGCCACCAATCCCGCCAACGGTCCATATCATGAAGCCGGCAAGAATCAGTCAGCTTTTGTTCAGGCCGCTATCATCGATAAAGATACAGGCCAGATTTCGATCTATGGCCCATTGGTCATCGACCGGGGCCCAGCGCCCGCCGTGGCGCCTGTCGTACCGAAGCTGCCAGCACGTCGCATAGTTGCTCTGTGGTTTGGATTCAACGCCCGGAATCTCTCGCTGGCAGGTTACGGCGACGATTTACGTGAGAACCACTGCCCGGCAATGCTTGAGGCAGTTTGCCTACTGTAATGCGGTGACTTTGTTTCACGCGGCCGAGGAGCAGAACGAAGACGGTAAGCTGGTTGTGCCACTACTGGGCATTTCACCGAGAGACCGCCGCGTCTGTCCCAGTGTACGAAGCTTCGCTCATGTCGAGCAGGATCAGAGCGACAACGTCACCCCGATTTACTTGTTCACGAGCAATGGACAAGTCGCCCAAAATAGCGCCGCCAACCGGACGCAACTAGCAACCTCGGTGGCCAGAGGAAACCCAGTGATAACCGGCTCCTCGACGTGTTCGTCGACCGAGCCCTGGGATGCACGCCCTGGACCGCGCCTGCCATGGCCGATCCCGGGGCCCAGATTCCCGCGTTACCCCTCAATGAACTGCAAGCAGCCAAGTTTCAAAGACCTCCCATAGCACGGACTCCCTTGGGGGACCGGTTTGTTCTCAAGCCGCCGATTACTGGAGTATCAAGCCTCGCTCGGGGTGAACCGGTATCGGCGGGGCGTCTATCAACCGCGTGCCGATGATGACGACGATGCCAGTACGACGACTTATTGTTGGAATATCCGTCACATACCGACAGCCAAGCTCATCTTGGACCGGCCGTTTTTAACCGCCTTTCGATCGGTCGAGATCGGTCGACTCAGCCGTGGCCAACAGCCTATTCACGTTTATGGCGCAACGCCCCAAGGCTACGTGGCGACGTATCAGATTCTCGGCTGCGGGGCGTTGCTGAATCTGCCGGTCAAACGTATCTCTCACCACGGATGCGCAAGGCGTAGCCCTAGCCGTAGATGCCAACATCCAGTGAAAACAGACGGAAGCGGCGACCAGCCAATCTCGCGAGTAAAACGAGGGATTGTCAGCCCCACGTCAGCCCGCATTCTTGTTATTGATATTGAGTCGAGAATCGAGCATGCGGCACTCGAAAATTTTCCCCCAAAAAACTTTCCCTTGACATCATTCGTGACAAAGGAGTAATATTGTAGCCGCTCAGCCGAACCTCCGCTCCTCTCTCGCGCTCCAAAGAAGTCCGACTGAACCGGCCTGGGTTCCGATCCCAATGAATCGACGCAGTGGCCCTCCCCCAGAACGGGCAGGACCTTCCTCCGATCTCCAATCTGAGGTCTTGCCCGTTCATGCAACTTCGCTATGTGAGTTGTTCGCGATTGACTTTGATGAACTCTGACGGCTCATCCGAGCTGACGACAGTAGCTTCGGGTTGGTTCTTTGGAGCTGCCCACGGCGAAGGAATAATCTCGGTCGGGTTCACTTGCGGAAGCCATCCTCCCTTGCCCACTTGACCGCTGCCCAAGCGTATACCAGGGCTCCCGCAAACTCACGCAATCCACCGATCGGCCTCTGTTTCGCGGACGGTGGCGAGGCGAATGTCGTGGACTACAGGAACAGCCTGACGGCTCATCCTTGTTCTGATGTGGGTGGAAGCGCTCCTCGCACCGGTGACCCCACCCCCCCAATCTTGCAGGCAAACCTGCGAAGCGTCATAGACATATCGAAGCCAAAATCTTGCCCGCTCGACTTCGATAACCAATGCCGCCGTCCCGCCGATCACTACGCCCAGGACCGCGGCCACAAGGTTCCTATAGGTGAACAGGAACGTCATTCCCCCGATTTTGATCGCATGGAGGGAACCGGCGGCCAAAACCGCTCTGCTGGCCGCACTCGAACGGACCAGGCTCGGAACTACGATTCCGGCGATGAACACAGTCAAGGCCAGCCCGAGGAACAGTTGGACCCGGCAGAGACCTTTTTGCCACTTCAGGTTGTCCGCTGTCGGACTCAGGATTTCCAGCAGCGGTCGCCTCCGCGCTTCACCCATCTCGTTTGAAGAATCCATCGCTCCGTTCGTCGCAAAGAGGTTCATGCCCATGCTCCTTCTCGGGTCGTCCGTTCCACTCGACCTGTCTGCTGAATAAGGGAATCGGGGAGCGGGAAAAATGCTGTGGATACCAAAAAACTCAATGGGCGAGAGAGGTGGGCACCCCTCGGTTGTTTCCTGCTACAGTTTTAGCAGAGGAGGGCCGCGTTCGTCCTTTGATTTTCAATTACTTCCGGCAAGTCCGCTCCTTAAGGATTCGCCACTGCCCCGAGGCCAAATCCGGCGCGGGGTCAGGCAGCGACTCCCCACTCGGTGGCATCTCCGGCGCACGGCATTCTTGATGGGAAGAGGTTCTCATTGCCCACGATGCGAGTATTTACTAGTTTGGCGGCGGCGTCGCTGCTGCTCCTCACGCCCTGTTCGAAGGCCCAGAGCCAGGCTTCGTGCACGTCAAGTTCAATTTGGCGTATCCGGATGGAGTGAGCATCAAGCCCAATTGAGGCTTGGCAGTAGTCGCCGCAGGATACTGATAAAATCCAACCGAGACGCCGCTGGCGTTTCTCTTACTCAGGACCGTAGTTGCTGGCTTTGGGAACCGCGAACCACGAGATGCCGCCTCCAGGGTAGCGACTGAAAGCCTTTGTTCCGCCAGCACCCTCCAAGGCTTCCTTCGACGCGACCGGGATCAACCAATCGAATACGGTGGTCGGAACCACGCGAGCACAACTAACACCACGCTGCCACCCCGTCCTGAGCGGCATCAACAAGTGGAACGCTATCGTGGACTATATTTACGCAATATTACGCAAATTCCTACAGCGACTTTCCGCCAGCTTTTAAGTACAAGAATGGCAAGTCTGCGTCGATCAAGTTTTCCTGGCGCGGCAGCGATCATGCCCTCCGCCATCAATTAGCACGGGCCTGGTCGTCGGCACCTATGTAGTGGGAGACTTCGAAAGCCCACCTGACGGTTTCATTCTGCAGAATGGCACTTATAAAACCCTGCCCAACAGCGCTCTCCCGACCGACATTAACAAGTTTGGGACCATGGTCAGCGGGAACGCTATCGTTTACAAGAATGGAGCTACAAGGTCAGTAAAGGCTGCTAGTTCCTATTTGAATGAGAGCAACGTGAACGGCATCAACGATGCCGGAATCGTTAACGGCATGGCCAATTTTCAAAGGTGCCATGCCAACAACACCCTTTCACCGGAAAGCGTTCACTGCGAGCCGCCAGTAGGCTCACGGAGGAGCCGGCGCCCCCGCCTGTCCGGCCGAACCAAGCTCGGCTCCTGCCCCCTGCTCCGCCACTTTTGTGCAAACAATTACTCATTCCGCCCTTTGCTCCTTCATAAGCCAAGGCTTTAGGGCCCCGGATTTTGGCAACGGGCGTGCCCCTCGCCACAGTGGATCAGCGCCATGAAGACCACACTATTCCTGTTCTGCCTTTTTTGTGCCGGAGCGGCGTTTGGACAGTCGACGACCGGCTACGGCGCCTTGAGCAACGAGCCCCAGGTTCTTCAGATGCCCAGCCACCCGCAACACGCGGCGCAACGGCCGATGGCTGCGGAACAGAGCCTGCTGGAAACCTCAGTCCCGCTTTATGCCCGCGGCCAGAGGCCCTTATGGGACTTCGCCAAGCCATCTGAACCGATTCCCCTGGGCGATACAGCACGTGCCCTGCGGCAACAACGCGGTATAAGGAAGAAGGCCCGCGTCTTTGTGGAAAATTGAGCTCGAAATCTTGTATCCCCAGCTTGCAAGGAACGAAAGCTGGGCGACCCGCCGAAGTTTCGGTCAAGTCGATCCAGTCTCGGCCAGCCGCTGTTAAGCGACGCTGCGGCCGGTTGATCCGGCCATTGATTCCGAAACACACCCCGCCAACATATTATTGAGATCTTTAAAGATGGATTCGAATCTGTCCAAGGCCGGAGGCACGTCCGGGAGGGCGTTGAAAACAGCATCCCGGTGCTTAATAAAGTACTCGGACGCTGTGTAACGGCTAAATCCCACGCCGAAGGAGGGCATGGCACGAAATTTGTCCTCCACGACCTTGGCCACGCGTGCTTCGGCCTGCTCGTCGTCTTTCAATTCCGATGAGCCCACTAAACCGTATGCCTTGTTCACCAAGGTAAGATAGTTTCGCCAGCCGATTACATCTTCCATATCAGCCTCGGGCTTATTGACGTAGAGAGGTAAGGTCAGGACGTGACCATCGAGCAATAGCTTGAGTCTTCCCACCGCCGTCGGGCCCTTCTTCTCTTCTCCCAAGCTGTAGTCGACCAACACCGCGACTCGAAGGTTCTTATTGCCGAAGAGGCTAACGAATGCGGCGACGTTATCCACACCCCCAACCGGGCAGACCGTCCATTGCGGGCTCAGGTGAGTCCGGCCTCTATGCTTCAAGGCCTCAGAAAACCCGGTCAGATACAGCAAATCGGAAGGCGACTCGACTATCAGACTATATTCGGCCACAGCGAGTCTCTTACTGATCTCGTAACCGAGAGCGCCCTGCAGGGGAAAGATCGTATCGCGATCGGTCGTACACACAAAATCGGTGACTTTTGAGCCCACGGGCTGCACCCGACCGTTGCCCTCCTCAACGACCACATCTTCCACGGTGAGCACACCCGCCAGATGGTTCGAGTCAACCATGAACGGAGAGTGCGTGGTGTATATGACTTGATAGTCTTTCTTCAGCCTCTCATCGATGTATCGGAGCAAGTCCGCCTGTGCCTTAGCGTGCAAACTGAGGCCCGGCTCATCCAAAAGGATGATGACATTCTTGCCGCAGCTCTTTCTCACCTGCGAAAAAAGCACCAGAAAGGAGAAAAACCAGACGAAACCGCGGCTCCGGTCGTCGAATTTCACGGAAACCTCATGCAGCGGATTGTAAATCCGAGTATGAAGGATTCGGCCCTGGTTGAACGGAGGCGGATCTCCGGGCTGCGCCGCATCCAAACTGAAAAGCACGCGAAGACTACGGTTCTGCGACCAATACTCGAACATCTCGCGAGTAATTTTGTTGGAGGCGGCCTCCAGCCGGGCCTTAAGAGGCTCAAACTTCTCGATGGAACTAATCTCTTCCAGGCTGATACCCACGAAGTTCAGGAAAGCAAGAAATACGGTTTCGCTCGGCGAGAGATGGCCTGAGTTGTTGCCCTTACGCTGTAGCAGATCCTCAAGTGCAACCGTCCCGCTCATCAGATCATAGTCACTGAAGTAGAGAAACGTGGGCAGCCTGAGGGCGGCCACAGCCGTCTTTCGCGGGTCTTGGTCGCGAAGACCGTGAATTCTGTCGAGAACTAGGTTTTCCCGTTCCGAAGTTGAACCGGCGGCAAATTTCGTTTGCAGATACCTCTTGAGTTCGGCAACCGTACGATACCTGCGCGCCCGTGCCGTTTCTTCTGGATCGAGGCCGGCCGCATCAACGAGATGGTCGATGACCCTGGTTTCATCGATGGAGATAACCCAGATAGTTCCCTTGTCATGGTAGCGCTTGTACACGTCGACTTCGCGCGAAGTAACGGTGCGAGGGCCTAAAGCCTTCTCAATTGCGCTTACGTCCGCGTCGTCGAGTTCCCAGCTCGTCGTAACAACACACGCTTCGCGGCCGCGGTGGCGCTCATCATATTCCAACAAGTAGCGACGGGGATATTCTTCAATTTTGTCGTATTCCGACAATTCGGCGTCGTAAGGGTTTAGACGATGGAGCGCGTCCAGAATCGCAGTTTTTCCCGACTCATTTTTGCCAATCAGACAGGTAACCCGGTCAAGCATGAACTCGTTCGAGTCTTCGACAATCTTGAAGTTAGTGACACGTGCTTTGCGCAGTAACATCTAGGATTCTCCTTTGGGTAGTTAGCGCAATCAGAAACAGAACATTGCGCACACAGGCCGCCGTGCTTGTTCTCTAACCTGGCACGGTGCTCATACCTAAGAACGAGGGATGTTGACGGGTCGTGGCTCTCGGCCAGAGACACTTATTTTTTGGGAAGCCTATTCTCCTCCTCAAATGGACTCCGTGTCAACGTAGCAGAGCACTCGCGACCAAGAGGTGCCCTTCCGGACAGTGGCCATTAGTACATGTACCTGCTGGCAGTGGTGACGTGGGAACGGGTGAACGCCCCTGCCTGTCCGCTCCCGTAGGGCACGATTGTCCTAATATTCCCACCGGATTCGGAAGCCTGGGTCAACGACCCCGGAGTTGTTCATCTAGGTAGCCGCTATCGTGGGACATAGATAGATGGCTTAGGGTGAAGGATAGATGGCTTAGGCTTAGGGTGAAGGATAGATGGCTAGGGTGAAGCCGTGGGTGACCGCTGTGTCCGGTGCGGACCTCTGTCCGCGCGTGTTAGCCATGATTCAGCACAATCCAGCGCAGACATCAAGACAGCGGCGACCGTACAGCCCTGTCACGACAGAAGCATGCCAGGGAATCTCTATTTTTGCTTGATGACCAGTTCGCCGTTCTCGACGCGCACGTCGTTGACGAAGTCGGGCAGCTTCAGACGATCGCGCTGCTCCATCATTTTCTTCTGCAGTGCGCTGTTGACTAGTGAGACGGGGACATTCAGATCGCCCACCTTGAACTCGGTAGGGTCGAAGGTGGCGTATCCATCTTTGGAGCCGAGGTGACCACCCACGGTAATGTAAACCTTCTTGCCGCCGACTTCGCTCACGAACTGCCCGCGCACGATGTTACCCTCAAAACTGATGATCGGCTCCTGCAGGCTGGCCGGATCTAGCGATCCCGGGCCGACCTTGGCGGCCGGGTTGGGAGAATTGCCGGAATTGGGAGCGGCAGCCGGCGTCGAAGGTGCGGGTACGGCACCGGCCGCTTGGGCAATGGCAGCTCCAATCTCGTTGGCGGTCAGATGCACCTCTGATCCGGTTTGTCCCTGAGCTTGCGCCTGCTGCAATTGGTCTACTTTCGCCTGAAAGGATTGTGCATTAGCAGCTATGGCGGCGGGAGCCTGGGGTGGCGCTACCGGATTGGGTTTCTTAAGGGCAAGGATAAGAGCGAAAACGGAGATCACGAGGGTCGCAATGCTGATCGCGCGGCTAAGCGTTATCCTCTCACGGTTCTCGGACGTGCCCCAGGTGTGCATGCGCTCCGCACCAGTATCTGAGCATTCGGGGCGGGGGTGTATATGACGAAAGGAGGTGAACGTCTGGAGCGTTCGGTTTGTGGTTCGGGGCAGCCCGTCTGTGTCGTCCCTGGCGGGACTTAGTGCAGTTTTTCCCGCCTTACCGGGCTGACGGGGGGGCGCCGCTGGGCGGCCGGAGCGGGGAGGGGAGGGGATGTTTTGCGTTGACCTCTACCAGGTTCACATGCATCAAGAGGGCTGAGCACAGCCCGGTCTATGCCCGAGACCCGACCGCGTTGCTCGATCAGGGGAGCCGGTTGGAGTGGCCCGCACGGCCGGGGGGGGTCCGAGACCCCGCGCCGCCCCACCACCAATGGTTTCTATTCCAGCTTCTTAGAGAGCAGGTCATTGACTAGCTTTGGGTTAGCCTGGCCATTGGTGGCTTTCATGATCTGGCCGACGAAGAAACCCATGACCGTCTTCTTGCCCGCTCGGTACTGCTCGACCTGCCTAGGGTTGATCGCGATCACCTCGTCTATCATCTTCTCAATAGCAGAGGAATCGGTAATCTGCTGAGGTTTCTCTTTCCCGTAGACCGCCGGGAAGTCCTGGTTCCGCTCGAAACAAAGGTCATATAGATCCTTGAGGATCTTGCCCGAGATTGCGCCGGACTCCACCAGGTCGGCCGAGAGGGCCACCCCTTTCATGGAGATTGGCGACTGCTCAATTTCCAGGCCTTTGGCTTTGAGGCGTCCCAGGAGTTCACTCTGGACGAGGTTGGCAACACGCTTGGGATTCTTGGCTGCGGCGGCAGCTTCTTCAAACTGATCGGCCAGGTTCTTAGTGGCGGTGAGCACACCGGCATCGTATTCCGTGATGCCGTACTCCCGAACCATGCGGGCTCGCCGCGCCTCCGGAAGCTCGGGAAGACGCTCGGCGATCTGCGCCTTCCACTTCTCGTCCACGACGAGGGGCAAAAGGTCGGGCTCCGGGAAGTAGCGGTAGTCGTGCGCCTGCTCTTTCGAGCGCATGGCGTAGGTCTTGCCTTGGTTGGCGTTGTAGAGGCGAGTTTCCTGGGAGATCATTCCGCCCGCTTCAAGCACGTCGATCTGGCGCTCAATCTCGTACTCCAGCGCCTGGCGGATGAAGCGGAAGGAATTCACGTTCTTGACTTCGGTTTTTGTCCCGAACTGCTTTTGTCCGCGGGGACGAACGCTCACGTTGGCATCGCAGCGCAGCGAACCTTCTTCCATATTGCAGTCGCTCACACCGGTGTAGAGGATGATTTCCTTCAGGCGAGTGAGATAGTCGTAGGCTTCATCGGGCGACGAAATATCGGGCTCACTGACAATCTCAATCAGGGGCACGCCGCTGCGGTTCAAGTCGATTGCGGTTTTCTCGGCGGCATCCGGAAATCCTTCGTGCAGGCTCTTGCCCGCGTCCTCTTCGAGGTGGAGGCGCGTGATACCGATCTTCTTGGACCCCCCGCCGTTGGTTTTGATCTCGATGAAGCCGAATTCGGCCAACGGCTTGTCGTACTGGGAAATCTGGTAGCCCTTGGGCAGGTCGGGATAGAAGTAGTTCTTGCGGGCAAAGATTGAGGTCTCGTTCACCCGGCAGTTCAGCGCCATCGCGGCCAACACCGCGAACTCAACCGACTTGCGGTTCAGCACCGGGAGTGCGCCCGGCATACCCAGGCAAACAGGGCAAACGTTCGTATTGGGCGGCTCGCCGAAGCGGGTTGAGCAGGAGCAAAAAATCTTCGTGACGGTCAGAAGCTGGACGTGGACTTCCAGGCCGATTACGGGCTCGTACCTGGCGCGAGCAGCAACAGAAGTGTCCGGCGAGGTGACCATCAGTGGTGATTATATCGTTTGGGTCGGAACGGCAACCGCTAAAGCTGGGGTTTGTAATCCCGAGCTGCGTCCCCTCGAGTGCGCTCGGGGCAGGCTCTCGCCCGCGGCCGCGGACGGCTCGGAATGACAGACCTCTGGGTGTGGATGAATAGGCCTAATTCGACCTGGTCGGCGGGGCGCTCAGGTACTTCTCCATGGGAATCTCAAAATACATGAGTTCGTCGCCTTTGTCGTTGCGCACGCCAGTCAAGTAGAAGTGCGCTCCGGCCAGCGGTGTGGACATCCCGGCAACATCGAAGAAGAGAAATCCTGACTGGGTTGAGTGTGGCTCAACCGCCTTGGCGTTGAACCCGGCGTTCTGGATCTCATCGAGCGCTTTTGGACTCACCGCCCCTTTAATTTTCTTGCGGGGAAAAGGCAGTGGCGATGAAGGGACGTCGGCGCGCGACGGATGGGAGAGCCGGCGATATATGTCATCGCTATCGGCAGGCGAGATTTTGGCCCGATCCACCGTGACGAGCTGAGCTTTCATGCCGGAGAGGGAAATGGGCTGCTCCGAATCGTTGGTGACGATAACCAATATCGGAAGCAGGCCTTCCTGGCGGTAGTTGATGGTAAAAATTTGGGCCTTGTCGGGCATGTCGTAGGGATCGACCGCTACGGTCACGGCCTCGTCCTTATGTTGATCGTGCGCAGGATAGCTGACGGCCGACTTGGCGGCCGGTCTTACAAACTCTTTGGCGGCAAAACCAAGGACCGCAGGCGTGAGGGCGCAGGCAATGATCGCGAGGCGGTGGCTGACGGCCCTTCGGTGAGCATGATCTTGCATAGCTTCATTATAGGATGCAAAGCGGCGCGCCCTTGGTGCCTCGGCGGGACGCGACGGTTAGAATGTCCCTTCCCATGTACTGGCTTTATAGTGCGCTGCTGGCACTCGGGCTCCTGGTGACCTTGCCGTATTGGCTGCTGCACATGCTCCGCCATGGAAAATACCGTTCGGGTCTGGCGGAGCGCCTGGGGAAAGTTCCGCAACGCCTGAGGATTCCAGAAGCGGCGATCATCTGGGTCCATGCGGTGTCGGTTGGCGAGGTGCTGGCGGTCAGCCGGCTGATCACGGAAATGGGGGCACGATTGCCGCGATATCATGTGGTGGTTTCAACTACGACCGATACGGGTCAGAAGCTCGCTCGCGAACGCTTCGGGGAGGGCAACGTATTTTATTTCCCGCTGGATCTCGCCCTCGCCATTGCGCCTTATCTCGAGAAGGTTCGGCCGCGGCTGGTCGTGGTTGCGGAAACGGAATTGTGGCCCAATTTCTTTCGGCTGGCCAAACGAAGTGGCGCCAAGCTGGCAGTGGTTAATGCGCGCATTTCCGATCGCTCGTTCTCGGGATACTGCCGGTTCCGATTCTTGTTGACCGAAGTGCTGACGCAAATTGATCTTTTCCTTGCGCAGACGGACACGGACCGCAGGCGGCTAGTGGAGATGGGAGCCCCGACGGAGCGAGTGCAAGTCAGCGGGAACTTGAAATTCGACGTCGCGGCTCCCAGTCTGCCCGCGATTGCGGCCAGCTTGCGGGCAGCGTTCGAACGCACCAGCGCTGGTCCCGTCATCGTAGCCGGAAGCACGATGGAAGGAGAGGAACCGCTGCTGCTGCGCGCTTTCGAGATCGTGCGCGGCAGCCATCCTAAGGCCGTAATGATTCTCGCGCCCCGGCACCCGGAACGATTCGAGCCAGTTGCCGAGCTGCTGGCGGCCTTGAATATTCCTTTTTGGCGGCGCACGCTGTGGAGCGGCGAAGACCTGGGCGGCAGTGTTTTGTTGCTGGACACGATCGGGGAACTGGCCGCTATTTACCTTCTGGCGCATCTTGCCTTCGTGGGCGGAAGTCTGGTGGAGCACGGCGGCCACAACATTCTCGAGCCCGCGCAGTATGGGGTGGCCGTGGTGGTTGGCCCCCACTACGGGAACTTTCGCGACATGGTGGACCTGTTCCGCGCCGCGGATGCGATTCGGGTGGTCGGGCCGGCGGAGCTTCCTTTGTGTTTCGTTGACCTGCTTTCGAATGAGGCGGAACGGACAGCCCTTGGTCGGCGGGCGCAAGCCACGGCCCGCCGCCAGACGGGGAGCACCGAGCGCACACTGAGAGCCCTGGAAGCGCTGCTCCTATCCGACGAAACGGTGGCGATTAATTCGTCAAAACCATGAACCCACTCGCCTCGATTTTTGCAGCCGGGGTGCACCTACGCAACGCGCTCTACGATCGCGGCAGGTTGCCGCAGCGGCGGCTGCAAGGACCGACCATCAGCGTAGGAAACCTGTCGGTGGGCGGTTCCGGGAAGACGCCCTTTGTCCTGCTACTTGGGGAGCTGCTGAAGACGCGGGGGGTGAAGTTTGACGTGCTGTCCCGCGGCTACGGCCGCGAGACTCGAGGGGTCCTCCTAGTGGAGGCGAGTGGTTCAAGCCGCGATTTTGGAGACGAGCCTTTGCTGATCGCACGCCGTCTGGGGTTGCCGGTTGTTCTCGGTGAAGACCGGTACGAAGCCGGAGTGTTTGCGGAGAAGAAGTTTGGTCCACAGTTTCACATTCTCGATGACGGGTTCCAGCATCGCGCCCTGGCCCGCGACTTCGATATCGTGCTGGTCACGCCGGACGATGCTCGCGATCGTCTTTTGCCGGCGGGCCGCCTGCGCGAGCCGGTGACTTCCCTGCGCCGGGCAGATGCCGTGGTTCTGAGCAGCGGCGCATCGCCGCACGTGTTTCCTGTGGCCGGCAAGCTGGTGTGGCGAGTTCGACGCGGCATTGTTGCCAAAGATGTACCTGCTCGCCCGGTAGCGTTCTGCGGAATTGCCCGCCCTCGGAGTTTTCTGCTGCAGCTGCGTACGGCGGGTGTCGAACCCGCCGCCGAGGCCGTTTATCGCGATCATCATGTCTACACGGAAAAAGATATCCGCGAGCTGTTGCGGGTGAAGGCGGAAAGCGAAGCGCAAGGGTTTGTCACCACAGAAAAAGACGCGATCAATCTGGGCGGCTATCTTTCGACCCTCGAGCCCCTCGCGGTCATTCCCGTGAAAATGGAACTGCTCGACGCCACTAATGCCGTGGATACCATGCTGCGGCTGGTTGAGGAACGCAGGCGCGCGGCATGAGAAAATTGCCCTTCAGCATGAAACAGCACCACAAGCAAAGCGATCGGCTCAAAGACATCGTAGAATCGTTTCCCAAGCTCACGGTCATAGTGGTGGGTGACCTGGTGGCCGATGAATTCCTGTTTGGCGAGATCTCACGCGTGTCGCGGGAAGCGCCGGTCCTAATTCTCAAGCACCGGGAACGCAGGTTGGCGCCCGGCGGCGGAGCGAATGCTGTCTACAATCTGGCTGATCTCGGGGTGAACGTTCTGCCGGTCGGCGTGGTGGGCGATGATGAACCCGGCAAGCTGCTCATCAAGGCGTTTCGCCATAAGCACATTCCGATCACGGGCGTATTGAAGGAGAAGGGTTACACCACCGTTACCAAGACCAGAATTCTGGCCGGGATGACGCATTCGTCGCGGCAACAGGTGGTGCGGCTCGATCGCGAACCCTCGGCGGAACCCAGCCAGCATCTGAAACGCGAGCTGGTTCTGGCCGCCCGCAGGTACGCGCGGGCTTCCGATGGATTGCTGATTTCCGATTACGGCTATGGCGCCGCGAGTCCGCAGATCCTGAGCGCGATCCGGGCGAAGGGCGGGCTGGATCGGCTGCCGGTCACACTCGATTCTCGGTATCGCATGTTGGAATATTCAGGCGTGACCGCGGCAACGCCCAACGAGCCGGAGGTCGAGGAAGCGATGGGCATCAAAATCGGGCAGGACTGGTCCCGGCTGATCTCAGCGGGAGAGCAGATCATCGGACGCATGGGGCTCGAGTCGCTCGTCATAACCCGCGGGCGGGATGGCATGGTGGCCTTCAACAGGCGGCACAAGCCGCTCGATATACCGATTTATGGCTCCGACGAGGTCGCGGATGTGACCGGAGCGGGCGATACCGTGATTGCAACCTTCACCGCCGCACTGGCGGCCGGTGCCAGCACGGAAGAGGCCGCCCATCTCGCTAACTACGCGGGAGGGATCGTGGTGATGAAGCGTGGAACCGCGACGGTCTCACAGCAAGAACTCTTACACGCGATCGAAACCTCTCCCCCGGCGACCAGATCCCATTGAAAACGCCTGCGAGTCCCAAGATCGTGAGCCGCGAAGAACTGCGCCAGCGGGTGAGCGAGTGGCGCCGCGCAGGTGAGCGTATTGTGTTGGGGAATGGAGCTTTTGACCTGTTGCATGTCGGACATGTGCGCTATTTGCACGCTGCCAAGGAACTCGGCGGACGACTGGTGGTGGCCATCAATTCTGACGAATCGGTGTGGGCGCTGAAAGGGGAAGGCCGTCCTCTCATGCCCGCTGAGGAGCGTGCGGAAATTGTGGCTGCGCTTGCCGACGTGGATCTTGTAGTGATCTTTCCCGAACCAGATGTGGGGGCGCTGATCAGGGAAATTCGTCCGGACATTCATGCAAAAGGCACGGATTACACGGCGGACAGCGTTCCTGAAGGAGATGTGGTTCGGGAGTACGGAGGCCGGGTGGCGATTGTTGGCGACCCCAAAGATCACTCCACCAGCGATATCATCCGTTCTCGCCTCAGCCCGCGGCGGTCTTGACGATGGAGGGACAAACAGGGTCGACGTCGGCAAGCCGCATCAGGCGCCTGCTGGTGGTGCGGTTGAGCGCCATGGGGGATGTAATCCACACTCTGCCCGCCGTCGCTGCCCTACGAGAGGCTTTTCCCGAGACGATGATAGGCTGGGCCATCGAGGAGCGCTGGGCGGAGTTGCTGTGTACGCGATCCGCTCGACCCGGTGGAGCACGTTCGCCGCGCAGGCCGTTGGCTGACCGCGTCCACACCTTCAACCTGCGCGGATGGCGACGGTCTCTGCTCTCGGCTCGCACCTGGGAGCAGATCAGGACGAGCTTCGGCGATCTGCAAGCTGAGAATTATGAGGTTGCCGTCGATTTTCAGGGCGCGATTCGTTCCGCTCTGCTGGCGAGCTGGTCGGGAGCGCCAACGATATTTGGCTTTGCTGAGCCACGGGAGAACCTAGCGAGCCTCTTCTACACTCGCCAGGTGCAGGCCCGGGGCACTCACGTCATTGAGCAGAACCTTTCGCTGGCGTCCGCCGTAGCATGGCGGGCCCTTTCGTTGCCGCCTGTGGCGTTTCCGCAGGACGAACTTGTCCAATACAACTGTCAAAGAGCGCTGCAAGCTTTGGGGGGCGCAGACTACCTGATTTTGAATCCGGGCGCGGGTTGGGGCGCGAAGCAGTGGCCGGCAGAACGGTATGGTCAAGTGGCGAAGCGTCTGTCCGAAGGGGCGGGACTGAAGTCGTTGATCAATTTTGGGCCGGGAGAGGAAGATCTGGCCCGCGCCGCCGAGGCCGCGAGCGGCGGTGCAGCGGTGGCCAGCTCCGGTTCCTTAAGCGAATTGATTGTGCTCACGCGGCGTGCCCGGCTGGTGATTGGCGGGGACACCGGCCCCCTGCATTTGGGGGCCGCGCTTCGGATCCCTGTGGTTGGGATTTTTGGCCCCACCAATCCTGCGCGCAACGGACCTTTTGGGACACGCAGCATCGTGTTGCGCAATCCTTTGAGTCCTATTACGCACGTCCGTCGTAAAGAAGCGGACGAGGCGATGCTGGAAATCACCCCGGAGGATGTCATCCAGGCCGCGCTTAAGCTGCTAAAGGTTTCCGGTGGCTAGCTGGTCTCAAATCGCGCGCCGCGTCCGCGTTCCCTTGGGATTCGGGTTAGCGGTGCTGTACTTCTGGCTGGCACAACCGACGCCCGGATCGATTATCGCCGGAGGATGCGTTGCTCTGGTGGGGCTCATGCTCAGAGGAATCGCTTCCGGCCATGTAACGAAAAACCAGCAGCTCACGATGAGCGGGCCTTACGCCTATGTGCGGAATCCACTCTATCTGGGTTCACTGGTGTTGGCGGCTGGCTTTGCCGTGGCCGCGCGCAGTTGGGTGATCGTGATTGCTATGGCCGCGATCTTTCAGGCAGTGTATCTTCCCGTGATCCGCTCCGAGGAGAGCTTTCTTCGGCAGCAATTCCCGGGATTTGAGGAATATTGTCGCCACGTGCCGCGCCTCCTGCCTCGGTTCACTGCCTTTGGTAAGGCGTGCGGCACGTTTTCGCGGGAGTTGTATTGGAAGCACCGCGAGTACAATGCGGTTCTGGGGGCAGCGCTCATGATTGCAGCCCTCGTCGCAAAAATGCGCTGGTTGTCAAGGTAGCCCTGGGATGCATCCAACGGAGAAGTGCCGCAAGGTCCAGGAACTTGCCTAAGCTTTGCTTAAACAGCCTACATTGGTAACCAATCTGCGGTTCGCTGCGCTCGTGGCGGCAGTCTGTGGCGTTTCATCGATATTTTGGGGGAGCGATGCGCAATCTCCCGATCAGCCGCCCATTGCGACCATCGGACCTGCGGCCCGAATCTTTGCGCCCCCCGTTAACCACCGTTTCCCCAACGGGCAGACTTACGTCTACGCCGTGGAATGGCACTTTCTCAATGCCGGCATCGCGCGGGTCAAGATGGAATCCGCCGGGCGGCAGCAGAAGGTCAGTGCCAACGTGGACTCTCTGGGTGTGGTCAACGCACTTTACGGCATTCATGATCGGTTGGAAGCGTATTTCAATCCAAAGACGTTTTGTTCGCAGCGGGTGACCAAGCATACCGAAGAGGGGTCGCGGAAGCGCGACACGCATGTCCAGTTCGACTACGCCAATCACAAGAGCCTGCTGGATGAGAAAAATCTCAAAAATAACCAAACCAGGCACATCGAAAATGACATTCCAGAATGCGTTACCGACATGATTACCGGGTTTTATTATCTGGCTTCGCAGCCGCTGCAATCGGGCGCGATCTACATCTTCCCGGTTAACGAAGGCGGAAAGACGACTGAGGTGAGCGCGAAGGTCGAAGCCAGGGAACGAATCAAGGTGCCTGCCGGTAGGTATCAGGCGGTGCGCCTGGTTGCCGAACCAACCACCGGTCCGTTGAAAGGCAAGACTAAGATTGCGGTATGGTTCTCCGACGATGGGGAGCGCCTTCCCGTGCAGATGAAGTCCAAGCTGGGATGGGGGACCTTGCTGTTCCGGCTGCAGAGAGTGGAAAAGCAATGATCAAATCGCTGATTTTCGATTGTTGGTGGTCGATTTGGCGCGTGGCTAAAATTACCGCCGATGGCGTCGAGGCCGCCCAGGAATTTTGCTTGCTCGGCGATGTCGGCGGTTAAGTTCTTAGGCGGTGCCGAGACCAACACGAAACTTGTGTGGACTGCCGTTTCCAACACCGGTGGGACGGGTCGAGGGGCCCCGCCTCCACCCAGCCTTTACTTTTTCGCCATCAATTCCTTTGCTCTCGCCAGTTCCGGCCGCTCAGACGCGGAACCCCCGCATACCTGCAATAATTGGGCATAGTATTCATAGGCTTTCTGGCTTTGTCCGGCGGCCTCGGCGGCGCGCGCAGCTCCATACACGCCATTAAAGCGATTGGGATTGAATTTCAGATCGGTTTCGTATTCCGCCAGCGCTTGCTCAGCATGTTTGGATTCGAGCAGCAGGTCGGCGAGCATTTCGCGAATAGGGATGCCTTCGTCAGTCCGATCGCCGGTAGCCTCTTCCTTCTCCGCCATCGCGCGCAAGGTCTTGATCGCTTTCTTGTCCTTACCCTCGGCGTGTGCAATCCAAGCCAGCGCTATCTGCCGATCCTGTTCGACGGCATCAGCCGGGGATTTCTTCTTGTCTGCCAGCAGCTTGCCGTGGATCTTATTGATCTGATCGACATCCTGGTGCGCTTGCTTGAGATTGGCGATGTGCGCGGCGCCAATAGCTCGCGCCGAGTAGGTTATCGCCGGGTCGCCCTCCGAAGCATTCTTAACCGGAGTCAGAGAGGCTGCCTCGGACCAGTGATGCAGTTCCAAGGCATACCGGGCCGGGAAAAGCGTCAGGGCGAGGGTTCGCGGATCAAAGCCCGCGCCATACATGTCCTTCATTTCGGGCATACCCCTGACGTCGTCGATCAGGCGCAGCGCATCCGCCTCGCGACCACTCTGCAAATACGCGTATACCAGAAAATCCATGGCGTGGAACTGGTGGCCTTCGCCACCCATGTGCATGGCGGCGCTCTTGCGGGTTGCGGCAATCGAGGCCAGGTTCGAATCGATGTCGTCCCGCCAGAGGCCCAGGCGGGCAAAGATGTGCGAAGGCATGTGCAGGGCATGGGGAGCCGCGGGAGCGATCTTGGCGTAGCGCCGGGCCGCCGGAAGGCCGAGTTGCGCCAGTTGCGGCTTGTCGTAGCTGTGGATCAAGTAATGCGCCACGCCCGGATGGTCAGGTTCGATGGCAAATAATTTTTCGAGCGCCTCCGCCGCCTTCTTCCGATTTGCGAATGTGGTGTCACCGTCCGGCTCGCAGGCCAAGAGCGAGAGCGCATAGAACGCGGCTGCCTCCGGGTCGTCTGGGTATTTCTGGTATATGTTTTCCATGGCCCGGGAATAGGCGGTCGCGCGGGCGTGGTGGTCGAGTTTTCCGGAATCACGATAGAAGGTGGCGATTGCGGCGATGTAGTCGCGTTCACGCTCCGTCCTGGGTTTCGCTTTGTCCGCTTTCGCAAGTAACTCATTGGCTGACTTGATTGTGGTGGCATCCGGCTTATTCCAGAGCTGGTGCCACAAGCTCATGGTCTCGCCCCAATACGCCATTGCGCACTCTGGATCGTGGCGGGAGATGTCCGCGAATTCCTCTTGCGCCTCCTCATACCAGAAGGAATGCAGCAGCGCGACGCCGTGCTCGAACGGCTTCTGCACCTCCGGCGCGCAGGACACGGGGAAGCGAACGGTTCCCAGTTGCCCGGGCATCCAATCCTCATGATGGCGGCCTGCCTCATCGGCCAGGATGGGAAACGCGAAGGACAGCACGAGCGCGAAAAAGATCCCAAATATTCTCATGGAAAAAACACCGCTGCCAGGGGAGTCTAGACCGGCGGTGTGCGGGTGGTCAAACCAGCGCGTAATTGGCAATTTACTGGATTCTGAATCTCTCGTTGATCAACCTCTGGAGGCGGGGCTTGTAGAGGATGTCGTAGGCGAACTCTTTGTCGGGGAACATGGCGAGAGCGGCACGCTTGGTGTTGGCGGCCATTTCGGAGGCTTCTTCGATGGTGAGATCCGGGTCCTGGCTTATGACCGACATGACCATGCTCATCATGATTTGCAGGCGGCGGATTTTTCGGGCTTCCTCCTGGGCTTCGCTTAGATTCCCACCCTGTCCGCCTTGCTCCGAGTTCTCCATGAGCCCCCAATCAGCACTCGGCCCGATCCGCACGAAGGGCCGAATCCAGATTATTGGATGTGCCATCGCCGGGGCAGGTCGCCTCATCCTGTCGAGCCCATTGTCGCGCATTGTCTGCTGAAAGCAACCCCCTTCAGGGCTTTGGACTTAGGTACCCAGGGCGGGGCAAAGCAACCAAGCAGACGGGACACTGTGGGAGAGTTACAATCTGGCTAGTACGCGGAGGATTCCATGGTAGACAAACCCAACTGGCCAGAAACCAGGGAACGTCCCAATCCGCTAGAAAAGCTGGTCAAAGTCTTTGACGCCGAACAAGAATCGGAAGCGCTGGTGGTCAGCGGCCTGCTCGAATCGGCGGGCATCGACAGCGACGTGACCTCGACCGATGCCGCTCAGAACATTTATCCGGGCGTGGGAGGCAATATTGTGTTGGTTCGCGAGGAAGATGCCGACCAGGCTCGTCTAATTATCGAGGAATACCGGCAAGCGGATGAAACTGCCGAGATCGACCTCAGCGAGGAACCGACGGGCTGACCGTGTGTCGGTCGAGGTAGAAAGTCACTGAGCCGTCGAGGTACACCGACCGCGGCATTCGCCAGTCTTTCCAGGATTTCTCTTCGCGGATGACCAAAAGAATTGTGCGCGCTTACCGAAACAACCGCCAATCTGGGTTGCACCGCAGCCCGCATTTCAGCGGAAAAGCAAACCCGGCAGCGGGCAAGGTAAGCTGCGCGGGAAAGAAATACCAGGCCGGCAATGACCCACCAGAGTGGCGGCCGCCAGGCACAGTGGCTGAAAGCCTCCCTGCGGAGAACGCAAGCGCCGCATCGAAGAGTAGAGGCTGCCGCCTCGGAATAGAAGCAGGATGACGCCCGTGACATAGTCCAACGCCTGTCGAACGAAGCAGGGACGAGATCGGTTTTGTCGGGCTTGGGGAGAGTCCTGACTAGCGGACCAACTGCAACACGCTTTCCAGGTGGAAGGTCTGCGGGAATAGGTCCACCAGATGGGCCTGCTCAACGCGATATCCGGCGGCTAGGAGCGGAACCAGGTCGCGGGCCAGGGTGGCCGGATCGCAGGACACGTACATCAAAACCGGTGCGGCAAGTTCGGCAACACCACGAGCCACGCGTTCTCCAAGGCCAGTGCGCGGTGGATCGAGTACCACCAGGTCGGGCCGAACTCTTCCCGCCACGTTCTCCAGGTACTGCTCCACCGTCGCGCGTACGACTTTCATGGGAGCGTTGTATGCGAGGTCGGCGGCGGATTGCTGTGAGGACTCGACCGCGATCACGCGCTCGAATTCCCGAGATAGAACTGCCGAGAACAGACCGACGCCGGCGTACAGGTCCAGCGCAGTGCGTCCCGAGCGGTTTGCTGTGACAATCTTTACAAGTTCGTCAGTCAGGAAGCGATTGGTCTGGAAGAAAGATCCGGCACTGACGCGATAGGCAGCTTGCGCGGTCTGGTACGTCAACTCACCTTTGCCGATGCCAGCAAGCGGCCTTGGCTCGGACTTAGAAGCCATCTCCCGGGGAGCTGCCGGGAAAAGCGCGACGCCCGTGACCTGGGGGAGAGCACGGTTGAGAGTCTCGGCCCAGGGTGGCATTGGGTCCGTCTTCGTCCTTTTTGGATCAAGATAGATCTCGATGAGCAATTGCGAGTCGTCGGCGTTCGCAAAGCATTCGATTTCAAGAACACGGTGGTCAATCTTGCCGGCGCGCCCGAGTTCCCAGATTGCGCGGATGGCTCGGTTAATCAGCGGCGAACTGATCGGGCACTCCTCGACGGGCAAGAGCGCGTGGGATCCGAATTTGTAATAGCCGAGGGCAAAGTCGGGCAGCGTATGGACTCGCATCCGAGTTCGATTGCGGTAATGCCATGCGGGTGAGGGATGGATCTGGAGTTCTGGGCTCAACTCCAGCTTGGCAATGCGGCGCAGGTTCTCTTTCAGAATGGATGCCTTGATCTCTAGTTGGTGTTCGTAGGTGGAGTGCTGGTAATGACATCCGCCACACCGGGTGAAGTAGGGGCAGCCGGGATCAATACGGTAGGGGGAGGGCTCGGCTACTGTCTCGAGCCGGGTGCGGACGAAGCCTGGTTTCTCCTCGACCGTCTCGGCTTCGACGCGCTCGCCCTCCAGCACGAAAGGAACGAACACTCGCTTGCCGCGCCCACGCTGGTCGGCGGGCAGGCGGGCCAGGCCATCGCCGCCATAGATCAGCTTTTCGATCTGGAGTTCCAAGAGACGATTTTAAGCCGGAGTATCGCAAAAGGCCGGTATGGCTGAAGTCATACCCTGATACAAACATGCCCTGTTAGGTGCGGCCGAGGCCGGCAAGATGCCGACGCCACAAATCTGATCACATGTAAAACAAACTCAGCCGCGGAAGAGCATATTTTTCCAGCAGGCGCTTGTGTGTGTACTGCTGCCGCAATTGGTCGATCTGGGCACCGGGCATCTTGCTGCGGTAAGGAGCCAGGTCCCGGTCAGCTTGCGTGCGGACAGCCACGATTTCGTCGTCAGGGGTGGACGCCAGCAGCAGCGCAAACAGCTTCTCTTCAAGCGCGGTCATGCGGCGCTCGAGTTCTTCCAAGCGGCGCGGAGTTTTGCTGGTTTCAACATCTTCGGCCAACTCCAACAGCGTGCGCGCATTCTCCTGAGCGATGGGTTGGGCGGAAATTCCTCCGATCACGGGAAATTTTGCGGCCTGCAATTGAGCGGCATTGCGGCGGAAATATCGGGCGATGGCGGCGGGCTCGAAGCCGAGGGTCTGGCCAGGCTCTTCTTGCTTCTGTGCTCCGACTGCCGCCTCTTTCATCGCTTCCGCCGCGGCCAGCACCTCTTGTGAACAATAGGCCAGGCTGTTCACCTTGCGGGTTTTTGACGGACGCCGCTCGTAGCGGTCAAAGGCAGCGTCAATTCCGCGCAGCACGGCTTCCAGCGGGATACCTGCATCCTTCCAAGTTTCGATGAGCGCCCAGTCGAGGGTGGACAGCAGCAGGCCGGTGCCGCGGCGCCTCTGGAAGTGCTCTTCAATTTCGGTAAAGTAGTTGAAGTAGTTTTCCACGACACTCAGCGGCGGGACTGGCCGCCTGACTTGCTGCCGGGCCAGGGCTTGGAGGAATCAGATTTTCCGGAGCTCTGTGGGTTGGCGGCAGCTTCTCGAGGTTTGCCCGGTTGATTGCGTTCCCAGATGATGCGCAGGCCGTCGAGGGTAAGGAAGTCGTCGACTGCCTTGATGTACTTTGAGCCGCTTCCGAACAGTTGAGACAGGCCGCCGGTGGCCACGATCTTAGAATCCTTTCCCATTTCCCCGAGCAGCAGTTCAAGAATGCCATCAATCAGGCCGAGATAGCCGTAGTACAGGCCAGACTGCATGCTGGTAACAGTATTGGTTCCAATGATACGAGAAGGCTTGCGGATGTCGACGCGCTGCAACCGAGCGGTGCGGCCGAACAATGCTTCTGCCGAGATGCCAATGCCAGGACAGATGACTCCACCGATGTACTCGCCCTTCGCCGAGACACAATCGAAAGTCGTGGCGGTGCCAAAGTCCACCGCAATCGACGGGCCCCCATACTTCTCAAAAGCCGCGACCGAGTTCACGATGCGGTCCGCGCCCACTTCAGCAGGATTCTCGTAGAGCACAGGCATGCCGGTCTTTACGCCCGGCTCGATGAATAGCGGTTTGGTATTGAAATAACGCTCGCATACCTGACGCAGGATGGAATCCAGCGGTGGAACGACGGAGGAAATGACGATGCCCCGAATACCGGGAATTTCGATCGCGTCCATCGCGAACAGGTTGCGGAAGAGGACACCGTACTCGTCGACGGTCTGCGTCTGGATAGTGGCTACACGCCAGTGAGCTACCAGCCGCTGATCGCCAGAGACGTCATAGACTCCCAGGACCGTGTTGGTGTTTCCAACATCGAGAACGAGAAGCATGGTAAAGATGCTCGGGTCGCGCTTTATTGCGGTTTCGGTCTTACGGATCCGCTGAGCACTGTGCGCATTCCGTGCGCCGTACGCACCTGCAGAAAGCCGCGCGGATCGAGGCTTTCGGTTACGCCATCGAAGCCGCCGTTCTCGTCCACGTGAACCTGCATTCCGCGCACATAGGACGATTGCTGGGAGAAACGCCTCAGAATCGAGCCTGGGGCGTCCGGTTTTCTCAGCAGGTTGCGATACTCGCGATCGAGCGATTTTAGCAGAGCGGCGGTCAGCTCCACTCGCGACCATTCCGTTCCTGTGGCCAGTCGCAGCGAGGTCGCTTCCTTTTCGATGGACGCTGGAAAGTCGGAATGATTCACGTTGACGCCGATCCCAACCACCAGGTGGCGAACTCGGGTAGCTTCCGCGCTCATCTCGGTCAGAATGCCGCAGAATTTTTTCCCTTCTAACAGCAGGTCGTTGGGCCAGCGCAAGTCAACTTTGAGGTTGGCGCCAATTTCTTCCACGGCAGCCTTTACCGCGAGTGCCACGGCCAGCGCCAAGATGAGCACGTCCGCGGGCGGAAGCAGGGGCCGCAATACGACGGAGCAGTAAATCCCGGCCGAGCGCGAAGAATGCCAGCTGCGCGAGCTGCGTCCTCGGCCGGCAGTCTGCTCTTCGGTGAGAAAGACACTGCCTTCGGGCGCCCCGGCAGTGGCTGCTTCCAGGGCAGCAATATTGGTCGAGCCAATCTTGTAATAGTGGTGAATGTGCTCGCTGAAGATGGTCCCGCGAACCAGAGGGGCGAGGATGTCGGGCAGCAGAAGATCGGGAAGGGCTCGCAATTGGTAGCCGGTGGCTGGGTGGCCGGCAATGTCGACGCCCAGGCGGCGGAGCTGCTGAATCAGGCGCCAGACTTGGGAGCGGGTGGTGCCGATCTGCTGAGAAATCTTTGTGCCGCTCACGACCACGGTGGCATGATCCATGAGCAGGCGGACAATCTGTCCCAGGCGTACGTCGCTCTGATAAGACCGGCGCGGCGCGGGCGCCCCCGCCCGCGAAACCTTCCCCGCTTGAGTTGTAGGCGACTTGGTGATGGCGGAATTATGCGGGAGGACGTGGGAAAGGACAAATAGCAGTCCGGCAACCCGGACCATAACCGAGCTGGGCTTGGCTTAGACGGCCGAGGGCAGGCCGTCCCC
>Ga0209804_1000142_pt1 | contig 62222 bp, 76 predicted proteins | sample GraSoiAngelo_139_FD_185896 | JGI IMG/M metagenome (GOLD analysis project Ga0209804, IMG submission 185896) | Grasslands soil microbial communities from the Angelo Coastal Reserve, California, USA - 14_0929_12_20cm (SPAdes) (version 2) | ecosystem: Environmental > Terrestrial > Soil > Grasslands ... | reverse complement strand
CGGTCGAGCACAGCTCGAAGCCGGCGCTCTTGTTCCGGCGTGAGATGAATCGTCATGCGTTGCTGCTCCGTGGCTTCGTCATCTTCAGGGTAGGGGAAAAAATGACTTCAGGCAAGTCGAATGGGGCCTCTGGTTGGAGAACTGCACGCCCTGGTGGAGCGATATACATTAATGATAACGCCGAGCAGCAGGACTGCCGTGACGGTGTGGGATTCTAACCAACGACAGGGCGGCTTGTTCTATTCAATCCAAAGATGTTGTCAATCGTACCCAATATAGGTACAATTGTACCTGGAATGGGTACACAGGTCCTTTCGCTATCGAAAGTCCTCTTCGGCCAAAGCCGAAGGTCGATCCTTGCCCTGCTCTATGGCCACGCTGACGAACAATTCTATCTGCGCGAAATTGCACGTCGCGCCGGAACAGGGATTGGAGCCACGCAGCGAGAACTCGGACAATTGACGGACGCCGGGCTTCTCCACAGGCTTCGCCGCGGGAACCAGGTTTATTACCGCGCGAATCGTGAGAATCCGATTTTCGAAGAATTGAAAAGCATTCTCGCGAAGACGTCCGGAATACGAGACACTCTGCAGGAAGGACTCGCTCGATTGGCGGACCGAGTTAAACTTGCCTTTGTGTACGGTTCGATTGCGCGAGGCGAGGAAAAGGCATCGAGCGACGTGGATCTGATGGTCGTGGGCAACGTGAGTTTCCAGGACGTGGTGGCCGCCCTCAGCGAGATCGAACGGAAACTGGGCCGGGAGGTGAATCCAACCGTCTTCGGTTCCCGCGAATTTCGCGAAAAGCTCGCAGCTAAGAATCACTTTCTTTCAAGCGTGGCGAAGGAAAAGAAACTCTTTGTGATTGGAGACGAGCGTGAGTTTCGCCGACTGGGTCAATAACGGCTGGCTCGTCGCGCACAAGAGCAGCAAGCAGGAGATCGGCAACCTGCTCGGAATTGTGGCGCGGGACCTGAAAGACAGCCAAGCGAAAGACGTGTCGGACGATTGGCGGTTCGCGATCGCTTACAACGCGGCATTGCAGGCCGCGACGGCGGCCCTTGCGGCCGCTGGGTATCGCGCGTCCCGCGAGAATCATCACTACCGGGTCATTCAGTCACTGGAACTGACCTTAGGGAAAGATGCGAAGTTCATCCGCGCCTTCGATGCGTTCCGGAAAAAGAGAAACGTGAGCAGCTACGACATTGGCGGCGGAATCTCCCATCGCGAAGTCGAAGAGATGATCGGGATTGCGCAGAGTTTGCAGCAAGACGTTGAGCAGTGGATACGCACAAACCACGCGTCACTTCTTTAGCGAAATGACAAGCGGGGGGAGGGAATTGGCCGTGACAGTGTGGGATTCTAACCAATGACGGGCCAGCGTTCTAACAAACTGAAGCGGGGCCGAAGCATTAAGGTCTTTACTGGATTGGAGAATCCATTAGGGACCTGATTTTATAATTCCACAGTTTTTAGTATTATCGCACTAGTAACCGTTTTCGCCTACCCGGCCCTCTCGAAAAAAACGTCTACGAGGGGAGTCCTGCACCACGATGAACGCAAACCGGCGGTTGCAAGAGCGCAAGCCGCCCGAGCGGATAGTGTTGTGTAAGCTCGGCGGTGAAAAAAGCGGTTCCGTCCTGAATCTTTCCGAAGATGGGTTGTGCTTTGAGAGCCTCACGCCCATAGAAGAAATAACGGACTTGCTGCAGCTGCGTTTGTCGGTCGACCTGAACTGCGCGATCGAGGCCACCGGCCAGTTAGCGTGGATGGACTCGGCAAAACGCACGGGAGGCCTGCGCTTCTTGGAGTTGAGCGCGCCGGCACGCGAGCAGATCCGCGCTTGGCTGAGCGAGACCTCTACCGCATCCAGTGGAGAAAACTGGCACGCGTTTCTGCGGCAGCGTGACAAGCAAGCGGATGACGGCGCGGCGACCGAGAAGCCGGTGATTTGGCAGGAGATGCGCGTTCCAAGCATGCAACTTGTTCCTATAGAACGGCACCGGGCGCAGACGCGCTGGCAATTCCTCCGCGGCGTATTGGTGGGCTTCGGGATATGCGCGGTGGTGATGATTCCCATCTTCCGGTATGCCGGCGGCACGAAGCCAGGCAGCCCGGCTCGGACGACCGCAAGCGCGAACCGCGCGGCGCAATCCAGCGTGGAGCAGACTCAGGCGTCAGTAGCACACCCCGTGTCACCAAGTGCGTCGATCTCGGAGCCGACCGTCCGCCTTCGCTGGCTGCGGCGTTGCCGACGGCGATGATGGGCGTGTCATCAGATCCGTGGAAAATGCTCCTGCTGTCTGTGGACTCTGCCTCTGCAGCAACCCTGTCGGCGCGGCCACAGAGACCGTCTGCACCGCCGCCGGCAGCCGCTTGGGGCCAGCCAGTCGGAAGTAGCGCCCGCTCCAGCCGCCTCGAAGGCGCATTCTTCCTCGGGGCAAGTGCAGCACCCGAAAAAGGTCTCGGCGACGCCGCAGCAGTTGTGGTCTGCGCTGCAAGCAGGAAACATGAATGCGGCGGTAGCGCTGGCGGACCTCTACACACGGGGCGAAGGCGTCCCGGTGAACTGTGAGCAAGCGCGGATCTTGCTGCTGGTTGCGTCAGAAAAGAACAATGCAGAAGCTTCCAAGAAGCTGCAGGGGCTGGATAAAGGCGGCTGCCCCGCAAACAGCGAGTGAGCCGTAGGCCTGTGGGATCAGATCAACCGACGGCTAAGCGGCGGTTTTCAGAGTGTTCCATTTAAGACCTTTTGATGCTTCGCATTGTGATCGCCGCACCTGCGTCGGTGTCCATCGATGTCGCCTAAATCCAGTTTTACCGGAACCCCCAATGCCCGGAATGCTCGTACGACGTTTAGGAGCGATTCATGGCGAGCCGACAGGCCACGGTGGAATATCTGACCACCACGAAGATAGGTGAGAAAGGGCAACTCACGGTCCCGAAGCAGTTCCGCAAGGACCCTGGTCTGGGAACGAGAGCCCCTTTTGCCGTCGTGTCTCGCCAAAACTAGAAGCATTTGAAATCAACAAGATGCAAAGAGGCTATGTAACATGTTACATGGGCCCTGCGGGAGCCGTAACCAGACGAGGTTTTCGGTAGGCACGGGCAGGTCAAGCACTTGGTAAATTCCACCTTCGTAGGCAATTAGGTCCCGAGCCACCAGTTCGTTGCGAGCCGCTTCGAGTTCGGGAAAACGAATGTCCAACAGCTCTGCCAAACGCGCGTCGGAGTAAAATCTGACGCCGTCTTGGTTAGAGACGGCCACCAGGATGAAGTAGAGCAGTTTCTCGAGGCGCGTGAGGCCTTGATCGAATCCCTCGCGCAGGACATTGGCCGGTTAATCACCCAATAGCCGTTCTTGTGAGCGAGCTCTCGGACAAATTCTCGCTGGGGTCTTCCGTTACCTTCTCGAAATGAGTGTACGGCGTTGAACGTGCCGAGAGTCTCCGCTCCTCGGTGCGCGAATGCTTCTTGATTTAACCCTTGACGACGGAACGCTCGTGCGGTATGATGGAGCCATAATGATGGCAAAGACGCAGATCACCCTTGAAACTGAGATGCAGCGCCGTGCGCGCCAGCGCGCCAATGATCTCGGGGTGTCTCTCGCAGAATATTTCCGCCGTCTAGTCGCACGTGATCTTGCTCGTCCTGAAACAGCAGCTCGCGTAGACCGTATTTTCGACCTCGGAAGCTCGGGCGGGTCAGATATTGCGAGCCAGAAGGATTCCATGATTGCCGAGGCCTTTCATTCCACACGCAGGAAACTTCGTCGTCGCTAGCGCTCACGCGATATGAGCCTTTTTGTCGACACTTCCATTTGGTATGCCGCCGCGGACTCTTCCGACCGCAGCAACGCTCGCTCAAAAGCGATTCTCAGGTCTGGTGAAACCCTGGTGACCTCGGATCACGTTTTGGTCGAAACATGGACGTTGCTTCACCACAAACTTGACCGCAAAGCTGCGGAGGGATTTTGGGAAGGCCTGAGGAGTGGGATCGCCCTAATCGAAGCGGTCACTTTGGCGGACCTGGAGGTTGCCTGGGATGTTGGCGTTTCTTGGCGTGATCAGGATTTTTCCATCGTCGACCGCACCAGCTTCGCTGTAATGCGGCGTCTCGGTATTGACCGGGTCGCGTCCCTCGATGCTCATTCTGCAGTGTTTCGCTTTGGTCCAAAACGTCGGCAATCCTTTCACGTCGTTAGGTAACAGCTGGTACAGGGAGCATTGGGCTCGGCACCGAAGGCTTCCTTTTATGCCGAAAGTAGCGTGTATGGATTTGTTGCCATCATAATTGAGGTGACTTATGGGTATCGCTACAGGCACACTGCTTGGTCCCTATCGGGTTGCTGACAACAATCAATGGTCAATGGAGTAGCGGAACTGACGTACGATGTCGTCGCTGGCGGTCTGCTGATACAGAACCTTTACGAACGCGGGCCGGTCTTATGCTCAGCGAGGAGCGCATCCGTTTGCTTGCTTACGGAACTCCAAAACTCATCTTCCGTGAGTTGCTTTGATGCAAGCCCTTCAGCGGGCAAGGTGTCGAGTTCCTCCGGTGTTCCGGCGAAGCCCGGCACGGTCCGCTGTTCAACGGCCGTCAAAGCAGCCTCCACAACTTCCTCAACGGACGACGGCTCGGCTCCGGCGCTCTTGTTCCGGCGTGAGATGAATCGTCATGGGGTTGTCGCTCTTTGGGTTCGTCAAATACTTTGCTCAATTCACCGGCGGCAGCGTTACCGTCAAGGTAGTTGGAGGCAAGCGAGATCATTTTCGTTCTCCCGTGGAGCCAAAACGCTCCGTCCTAATCTTGTCGCGTTCGATGCCAGAGGCGATGAGGAGGTCCGTTGCGCTTTCTACGAAAGATGTGGGGCCGCAGACGTAGCAAGTTGGGGCAAGCGCGGACGGCCAAGTCGCGTTAGCAATCAAAGCGGTGTCGATACGCCCTGGCGGTCGGGGCCAATCCTTGGGAATTTCCCGCGTGCAAGCGTATGTGAGGGCTACAGAATGCTTATCCAGGGATAGCGTCTGCAATTCCTCCCGGTAAAAGATTGCCCCCGGTTCGCGCACGGAATACAACAATCGAAATTGCGAGCTGTTTCCTGCGGAAGCGTGCGTGCGAATCATGGCCATGAGCGGAACGATGCCGGAACCACCCGCCGATCGGACCGCGCACTTCTAATCGGTCGTTAATGGCCAATTCCTGTGTGAGGTACGGTGAGACTTCCCCGTTCGTCAACCGTCTGACGGTCAGTTCAATCCGGCTCCCAGAATTCGGCGCAGGGGCGAGTGACGGCCACGACCAGATAGCGGACGATGTCGGGATCGAAGCTCATCCCCTTGCGTTCCCCGGGCCACCGGCGCCGGCCGGTGCCTCGGCCGCGCTTGCCGTTTAACGCTCTCTTCTTCACTCTCCCCACGCACCTCGCTCTGGTAGTACTCGCGGCTACGCTCGGTGGAGCCTTGCCGGCGGTGCGCTGCCCGGCACCCAAACGGACACCGCAGATCCCTACGCCCCGCGTTCCGGGGATGGGTCTGGAAGAAGTTGCGACACTCGCGGCAACGGCACAGACAGGACCGCAGATGAGGGTGGGTACGGAGGACCGAGCGCAACTCGACGTAATACTGCCTGACCAGAGCGCGGACGCCGCTGCGGCGAGCCCAACCGAACAAATGGGTGGCCCGCCGTGCGGGACTAGAATCAAATTCATTTCTATCGCCGCACAATAGTACTGTGAACTCATAGCCACACAGATCGGCGCTTCCTCGGGAAAGCGAAATTCGCCGCACGCTGCCTGCACCACACGTGTCGGGAATCTATCCTCACTCCGGAAACGACTCAGCGCAAAGAGAGGACCTTGGTCGATCGTTTGAGCCAACTCGGAAAGGCGCTTGTAGGTGTGATAAAAGTTTTTAGCGGACTCGGGCCTCGAGACATCTGGATCGCTCAAAACCGCGTCCACGCGCTTCTTGGCCTTTGTTGCAATTTTGATGAATCTGCCTCCGGGAGGCTTCCGCCTTCGGTGGAACCACCATCTTGCCGAGTTCCTCTTCTAGGAAACAAAACCTCTCGGCAAGATCATGAAGGAGCGGTTCGAGAACGTGTCCCATTTACCGCCTTCGCAGCCGAGAAACATGGATGATGCGGTTTGGTCGGCGACGTCGCAGATCTCGTCCAACAGGCTAACTATTGAAATCCGAAATTGCGGTCTTGAGAAAGGAAGGTTACCATGTCTGTGCTCAACATATCGGTTATAAAAGCCAGTACTGTATTGACGGATAACGACGTTCACCCAGTGGTGGACGCGCTTCAAAAGCAAGTGGACAACGACTTTGGTCCGGCCTGGGGCGTTGATGCAAAGTTGAATTTTGTGCCCCAAGGGGGTGCGCCTCCAGCTGGAAGCTGGTGGCTTTTGATGCTGGACGATTCGGACCAAGCCGGCGCGCTGGGCTACCACGACCTGACCAGCAAAGGCCTACCTTTAGGCAAGGTGTTTGCTGCTACCGACCTTAAATTCGGCGCCAACTGGAGAGTAACCACAAGCCACGAATTGCTGGAAATGCTTGCCGATCCCAATATCAATCTGACTGTGTTTATCCAGAGCGATTCAGCCCCGGCCGGCTGTACGCCTACGAGGTACGCGATGCCTGTGAAAATGACCAATTCGGTTACAAGATCGGAAACGCGCTGGTTTCCGACTTTGTGTATCCAGCCTGGTTCGAGGATTTCCGACCCGCGAATTCGACGCAATTCGGTCAGCAACAGCTCATCACACAGCCCTTGCAGCTGCCTGCCGGCGGTTACATAGGAGTGTTCGACGTAAGCTCAGGCAGCGGCTGGCACCAGGTTACTGCTAGAAAGGAAGACTTGCGGATTGAGATAAGCGGGAATGTAGGCAGTGGCAGAGAACGCAGGCGCACGCCACGTGAGCAGTGGCTGAGAAGCCACCCGCACTTAGAGATCGCAAAAAACGCTTTCCGAATATCGGGCACGTCTCAGGAAGGCAGCTTCAGGGGCCGCATAGGGCTGGATTCGCGCCCTTACCTCATTCGCTCGAAAGGAGAATCACTATGTGCCAGTCACCAGTTCGGTTCACAACGATACTCGGCTTGGCAATTGCAATGGGTGTTTTCGCATCGCAGCTCGAAGCCCAACAGCATTGCGGCAAGGAACGGTGGTCAGTAAAGACCGGAACCGACTCTGACGCCGGCACTGTTAATCTGAGTAGTCCCCAGAGCACAACCATAGGCCAACTGATCTCCCTGACCCCGCCAAATCCGATACCGATGGCCAATCGCTTTGCCCCCACAGAGACAACAGTTTTTGTGGTGAATGCGACTCTGACGGATTACAAGTTGGAAGGAGGGGCGAAGGGCGATTCTGATTACCACTTGGTTCTAAAGGATGACCAAGGGCACACCATGGTCGCCGAAATACCATTCCCCGGCTGCGTCGGAGCCGGTAGCCCATTTGCGGCGCAGATCGCTAATGCCAGAGCCGAATTTGATGGGCAATTCACCGCAACGACATCCTTTCAAACAGCCAACGTACCCGTCCAGGTCACCGGTGTTGGTTTCTTTGACTTTCCGCATGGTCAACACGGTGCAGCGCCAAACATCATTGAGCTCCACCCAGTATTGGATATCGCCTTCACCTCATCCGGGACCTCCCCTGATTTCACACTTTCCTTGGCTCCGTCCACGGTCACGCTGATTCAGGGTGGTTCGTCGTCTGTCACGATAAGCACGACAATGACCGGCGGCGCAACTGGTTCACCAACGCTTACAGTTTCCGGTACGCCGCCCGGGATAAGTGCGCAAATCACAACGACAGGCCCGGGCAAGGCAACCCTCGCTTTGACCGCAAGCCAGGTTGCTGCGACCGGTTCGTTTCCACTCACTGTCACCGGTACAGCGGGAGGAAAATCTCACAGTCAGACGGCGCAGTTGAGTGTCTCACCATTCTGGTCTGTTCCATCGCAATGGGAGTATCAGGTTATCACTGCAAACAGCGAGAATGACGTGATCACTCAAGCAAATACACTAGGTGCCGAGGAATGGGAACTGGTCAGCGTTGTGAAGGTGCCGGGGACCACGAATTCCTGGCGGGCCTTCTTCAAGAGGCCAAAGAACAACTTCTGATTTCAGTTCGCAAAAGTGGCGCGTCTTGAGAAACGCGCAACTTGAAGGACGATTCGCGGCATTGGGTGCGGGGCATGACTCACCCCCAGAACAAAATCATTTGCGTTGATCGCTTGCGCCGCTTTGTGCCCAGGTGAGCTCTCGACGCTACAGCCGGACGGGTAAAATCGCCGTCAGAATGCGAACAAAATCACAACCCAGGCTTGCGCCAAATAGTACGGAAGTCCTGAGAGGCCAGGTCATGCCTGGCATAGCGATGTCGAGGATCAGACACCTGGTCCGGCCGACGTAATCGGACGCGAGAAACTCTTCCGCTGACGAGAACCCCTGGGCCGCAAAGCCCAACTCCCGCAGCAAGTCGGGTAGCGACTCACGCACGGACTCGTCGTCATCAGCCACGGATATATTGTACTCCTGGCTAGATTGACTCCTGTGCTTCGCCAAAATTCTATGCGCACGGAAAATAGCGCGATTACCTGGCCGCGACGGCTGTCCCATCCAGTATCGGAATTGTTCCTACGCCGCGATCATTCTGTCTCAAGAATAATCCTAATTGGGCACCCTGAACCGATCGGCTCTGGAATCTTTCGCTGTCGTGGGTGTTCCGAAAGTCAGCTTAGGTGCCTGCTGCGGCTTGCCCAATTGTCTGGCCAGCAGACTGGGCGGACAGAGCGGTCAACAACTTCGTCCCGTCGGGGGTACCTAGGCCCGTACACGGATCCCAACCGGGCGCAGCGTTGTAACCCCCATTGCTGCCTTGCGAAATGTCATTCAATGTGTTCTCGACATTCGGTGAATACAGCAGGGGATTGAGGAACCCGATCGCTTGCTTCAAAGATTGATTGACCAGCGCAGTCAGACCTGCCCAGAGCGGAGCGACGGCGCTCGTACCTCCGATTACTGTGGCAGACCCATCGACGATAACATTATATCCTGTGGTGGGGTCCGCGTCCCCCGCAACATCGGGGACACCACGACCAGGCTGTCCATTCGGCGAGTTGGGTACATTTGCGTTCTGCTGCCAAGTCGGCAATGCAAAGACCTGGCTGACGCCACCGCCGGTTGCGCCTTCATTTTGAGTCAGCTCGTTCCAGGCTTCCTCATCTGTGATGGTATTTCCAGAAGCTGTAAGTTTTGTGCCGCCACAGCCGGTAATGTGCGGACTTGAAGCAGGAAAGTCGACAGTCAAAATGCCATTTGGATCGCCATCAGTAGCGCCGTTGTCGCCGGATGCCGCGAAGATGGTAATGCCCATGACTGCGGCATCCTGACAGGCTGAATCGAAAGCATTCATTGCCTGCTGTGTCCACGAGCTCTCCGGTCCGCCCCAGCTGATGGAAATGACACTCGGTCTGAGGTTCGTGTCATGAATGGCCGTGGTCAGGGCATCTAGGAAACCTTGATCGGTGTTCGGCGCAAAGTACACGCCGATCTGAGCTTTTGGAGCGATTGCACCGGCGATCTCGACGTCAAGCTCCACCTCGCCATCAGGTCCGGATGGATCACCGGTCGGAGCGTTGCTGCCTCCGTCTACAGAAATGGTAGAGATTTGAGGAGTGGCAACCCGCAAATTGGCGAAGAAAGCATCTAGATCCGCCTGATTGTATCCTCCTCCCAGTTCCAGAACGGCAATAGACTGTCCCGATCCATCTAGAACAGCCGGAAAATCGTAGGCCTGAGCGACTTGCGTGGGATCGTATCCACCCTGCTGCAATCGCGGCTGTGCTTGTCCTGTTGGTTTCTTTCGGATACGGAAATGCGGCTGTGCTTGCGGACGATCATCCAGACCAAAAACTCCCTCAAGAACTCCGGACAGCTCTACTGGAATAGTCAAGGGACCAGTCCTGCCGCGATATGTGCCGCGAGGATGCTGATAGCGGCTAAGCTCCACCTCAAAGGCGCGGCTAAATGCTTCGACAGTGCCTGCGAGAGTGACCGAACGACGTGCGGGATTCGTACTGACCACCTCGAGTCCGAAAGCCGAAGCAAATTTCTGAACACGCGCAATATCGTCTGGATGCGCGCCGTGAGCAGAAGCGAAATCCTCGCGACTCAGGTGCTTTCGTTCTTTGGGCAAACGTGCTCCCAGCACATTGATCTTGGGAAATTCGTTTGGTTTGGAGCGTCTCCGAAGCACGACTGTCACTTCGATACGTTGCTTCAGATCGGCCGGACCAATCCTTCTTGCTCCAGCCATGGGTGCTCGATCACTGTGGGGTAGGCTTATTCGATTTTTCTGCGGGGTCATGGTGTCCTCCTTCGTCAATTGAAACGACCACGTGGGTGTTCCCGGCTACAGAGATTACGGAAAAGGGTGGGCGCTCAATCGGGAGACTAGCAATCCCGGGCGGTCGAGACCGTTTCCTCCCAAGGGACCGAACACTTTCTGTGTGGGGAACAAGCAACCGGTATATTAGGTGCCTCTAGAACACGTAAGTCAAGAGCTAGTTAATTAATAAAGGCGGACGGTTCTACTATAATAGTAATAGTAATAGGAGTAGCTGTCTGTCTCAACAAGGAGGAAAACGCACACCGCGTGACGGCGTGTTAATGTACATACAGATGTATTTACAATTGTCGATGAACGTTATATTCTATCTTCGTTGCGACCAGCCATGCGATTTGAATGGGATGCGCACAAGAACCGACACAACCTTCGCAAGCACGATGTTCGTTTTGAAACGGCCATGCTCGTTTTCGATGATCCCTATGCTCTTACACAACGTGACTTCACTTTCGAAGATGAGGAGCGATGGATAACGGTTGGAGCCATAGGGCCGGGTCCGATTCTACTCGTCGTGCATACGTTCTATGAGAAACAAGGGGAAGAAATCATCCGTATCATTTCGGCTCGCGCTGCTGAGTCGCACGAAAGGAGAGCCCATGAAGAAGCTCACGAGGGCGCAGAAGCGGGACATCCGCGCAATCGCCGCAAGAAGAGATGAGGACATTGATTTTTCCGACGCACCTGCGGTCCTCGATTGGAGCGGAGCCGAAATGGGCAAGTTCTATCGGCCAAAGAAGAAACCCGTAACTATGCGTCTGGATTCCGACGTCATCGCTTGGCTTAAAGCCGATGGCCGTGGTTATCAAACCAAAGCGAATTGGCTGCTGCGGAATGCCATGCTGCATTTCACGAAAGAAGCGAGCGTCAGTCGGCGGAAAGCAGCTGCGCGACGCGCTAAACTCCGGGGGGGAAGGGAACACGAATAGTCAGCTCGAGGCTTCAGTTCTTGCGTAAGATCTCGACGAGTTGTTGCACAGGCAGGGCGTCGTTGCGGGCTCCGCACCGGAGGACGCGTGGCGCGATGGGCTGTGACAGTGCTGGATTCTAACAAGCGACGGGGCAGCGTTCTAACCAACCGAACTACGTCCCCAACCGCGGAATCAACGGCTTACAGTAAATCCTTACAAATAAAAGCTTTGCACGGTTTTGCATACAGCGCACCTTTCGCCTGGCCTGCATGTGATGGCATCTGTCTCTGCGTAAACCGCCCCATAAAAATTAGCGCGCTCATGCGATTTTCATACCAACACAGACATGGGGGGAGAGGCGAACGACTATTCCGAAGCAATGCCCGACGAATCAAAGCAGGCGATCGAAAATCCGGAGTACGAACGGACCAAGAAATATCGAGGGATGAAAACCAGTGAGATCGCAGGCTTCCCAAGCTTCGGTCTGCCGCAAAATCTGGAATCAAGCTTATTAGCGGCACATTATCATCTTTAGTCTCTTAGAGTCTCTTACGCTTAACGTAACGCGTACTTTTTTGATATTTTGCGGTAGTGATCGTCAGCTATCGGGACAGGAGGACCAGAGAATTCGCGGCTGGGAAACTGGTCAAGGCATTCTCCGGATTTGAACGATCCGCGCGCCTGAAGCTTGACCGTATGGAAGCGGCTACGTCGCTGGCTGCCTAAAGGAACCGTTTTGAAGCGCTGGTAGGCGACCGCAAGGGCCAGTACAGCATCCGCATTAACGATCAATGGCGGATTTGCTTCGGGTGGGCCGACCGATCGCCGGGGCCATCAAACGTGGAGATTGTTGACTATCATTAGGAGCATCGCTATGGCACTGACCGCTATCCATCCGGGTGAACACCTGGCTGAAGAACTGGAAGCGCTCGATATGAGCGCGGCTGAACTGGCGCGAAAGATCAACGTGCCGACCAATCGCATCACGCAAATCTTGAACGGAACGCGCGCCATCACGGGCGACACGGCCCTGCGCCTCGCTCATTTCTTTGGTACGAGCGCTCAGTTTTGGCTGAATCTACAGAGCCTCTACGACCTGCGGCTCGCCCAGGAGAAGGTAGGAAAATCCATCAAGACACTTCCCACGCTAAAACGGCGCGAGCTCGTCCGCGCATCAAGGTTTAAGGCGAGGAATTCCGGGAACGACGGCCCTCGGCCTGAAAACTGGCAAGCTCCTCGATCCTATTTCCCCTCAGCATCCGCTTGCGCCACCTTCTTGCACGTACTGCCGCGGGGCTGAGTGTTAGACCTGTGGCTGAGTCGGAAATAGCGGCTGCGAAACTGTCGATTCCAATCTGCATTTACGTCAATTCTCCAGGACAACTTTCATTTCTCCGCAACAGTTCACTCCAAGCCGCATATTTCATCCTGACCGCACGCGCTTTGGGATTAGATTGCGGACCGATGTCCGGTTTCGACGCAGATAAATTGAATGCGTCATTCTTTCCCGACGGCAAGTGGAAAGTGAATCTTCTCTGCAACCTGGTTATGGAGACCCAAGCAAGCTCCACCCACGCAATCCTCGGCTCAATTTTGAGGAAGCATCTGTAATTCTGTAGCGGCGAAACTCGCCAACAAGCAATCCATCAGCCGCGCTTCGATGCCCCCGTCAGACGCAGAGGAGTTGTTTATGACAGAAGCCCAGTACGAAGTGTTTGAAGCTCTTAATCCCTTTTTCGGAGTCGTCCTCAAAGGCTTGCGGGGATTTGTTGACGGCAAACACTATTTCGACACCTTTGCTGAAGACGCACTCTTCGAATCTCGCTATCACTTTCCTGGCTGGCCTCCGACGATACGAAGGCGCGCCAATCTGATGGCAAGCTTCACCGGGTACGGCAAGACGATCAAGCTTCACTCCGGCGACGCACTTGTTGTGCACCGCTCCCGGGATACTCGCGTCGTGATTCTCGAGTACGAGGTGCACGGCACGATTCTTTCGAGTGGAGCACCCTATGACAACCGGCTCATCTCGGTCATCACGATTGAGAACAGAAAGATCGAAAGATCGTCCATTGGAGAGACTACATGGACTCTCTGGCTGCCTGGACGGCGCTAACACAGATGCGTGCCGGAGGCGAAACAGCATTCCGACGCAGCGCGCGATGCGAAGGAACCATTGGCGCTGCTGAGTGTGACCTTATGACGATCATGGAGGGCCGTTGTTCCTAACCCGCCGGCACCGCCGATCACGGAACCGATGCTGGCGCGTTTGCCGCCGTCGAAGATTCTGCCGAGTAGGGCATGGGCTCCCCGCGCCGTTTACCGTGTGATCGATGCTCTTGCGGCCTCGCCCTCCGGATTCGATAGCGCCTTTTACGTCCAACTTTTCTCCCGAGAGCGAATGATAGAGCTCTACAATTTCCGCATGAATTAAGGGGCGACGCCCGTCAGGCATACCATGCGGTCGAATTTCGCAACATCATGGTCGTGTGTCCTTTTAGTCCGCTGGACATGTCGATTTGCGAGATGTGACCGTATACTCGGCCGTTCCTGTAATGGCCCTTTTCAGCGGCTCGCACTGAATGGGTCACCGATTTGAGAGTCGGCGCTGGTCAATAATATGATCGGAACATAGCACGCTAGCCAAAGCGCATAGCGAATCGCCTGAAACACCGTCCACTGATGGCGTAGTCGTAAAACGTGATACCACTCGAGTACGGATAGTCGTTTCATAGTTGCACTGCCTTTACTACTGTTCTCTCGGTGAAAGTATGGTGGCGATCAATGCATCGCGCATGCCCTATAAGGAGGGTGGGTTAGCTGCCCCATCGGGTTATGCGGGGACTATCCCATTGTGTCTGGTCGGATCGCTGCTATTCCAGTTTACTGGTTTCGCTTGATTTCGGCATCTCGGCGGCGTCAGGCGTCGCGCCGGACGGGAGACGGGTCTGTTTGTACTGCAACTCGTGTCTGCAACCCCTTTCGAAAAGCGACGAACAACGCAAGCGTGCAAATGAACGAAACCATCACACACAGGGAGAGCGCGAGCGAAAGAGAGTGTTTCAGCACCAAGGCGCCCAAACCAGCTCCCGCGAACATGCTCCCCACAGATCCGATCCGTCTCCCCCACCGTGGATTGCTCCCACCTGCCAAGAATGAATCTGCAGCCAATCCCGTGATTGTCAACGTCAACACCGTTGTCGTCAGGTCTTGCACGGCCAGTTTGCGCACCGTCGCATTTCGGATGCCCATCGCTAACGCCGTCACACAGATTAAAGTGTAAAGCTTGCCCGGTTGTTGGGTTGGAACGCCGCCGTAGCCGATCGCAGTTATCACTGCCGTGATCAAGAATGCCAACTCAATTCCGAATGCAGATATCGCCCGGCCGACCTGAAAAGCGGACGGCGCGCCGGCCATAATGCGCCCGCCTATCAACGCGCCCGCAAGAAATGCAACAAGCGCGGCCGAGGAGCGGGCGGCAGACAGTCCGGGCGTTCCCGCAGCGGCGAATCCTAGAAACGCTACGTTTCCTGTCATGTTTGCGGTAAACACGTGGCCGAGACCAAGAAAACTCACTGCGTCGATCATCCCGGTTACCGCAGTCATGCCGAGAAGTGCATAAGGCAGAATCCGGTCAAGCAGTGAGGTCTTCTCCATGGATCGCTCTCCGCATCAACCTAGAATGCGCATACCTCTCATTTTCAAGCGTACGGAATACGCGCGGGCGGCTTACCATCTGCCGCTCGGTTGTATTGCAGCGGCCATGGTACCTCGTGCCTCAGTTCACGGGCTGCACTAAGAGGCCAGAACGGATCACGCAAGAGCTCTCGAGCAAGGAGGACAATATCGGCCTGCTGAGAACGAACGATGTGGTCCGCTTGGACAGGAGCCTCAATAAGCCCAACCGCACCTGAGTCTGGTAGCCAGGCCCAACCGGGATCACCGCTTTCGCGAGGTTGCCTCCGGACGAAACATCGATCAGGTCCACCTCATGGTTGCGCAATTCGTTGACGAGTTGAATGGATTGAGCAACCGTCCACTTCACGGAAACGAATGAGGATCTCGGGAGCATCCGCAGAGAGGAGGTAATACCGGAACTGACGTAGGATGTCGTCGCTGGCGGTCTGTCGATACAGAACCTTCACGAACGCGGGCCGGTCTTATGTTCAGCAAGGAGGGCATCCGTTTGCTTGCCTACGGAACTCCAAAACTCATCTTCCGTGAGTTGCTTAGACGTGCGGCCTTCAGCGAGCAAGGTGTCCAGTTCTTCCGGTATTCCTGTGAAACCCGGCACCGTGCGTTGTTCAACGGCTGTCAAAGCAGCCTCGACAACCTCCTCAACGGAATTGTAAGCACTGCGGTTGAGGACAGCTCGAATCCGGCGCTCTTGTTCCGGGGTGAGATGAATCGTCATGGTGTTGCTGCTCCGTGGGTTCGTCATCTTCAGGGTAGGGGAAAAAATGACTTCAGCAAGTCGAATACGGCTTCGTGTTCGGGCGGAGTGCACACGGAGTCTTGCGAATCTGAGGTCGGCCTCGGAGATCTGGTTAATCGCGGGACCTGTTGGGGGATGGAACACGCTGCTTGCAGCCCACGCGAACTTGGCAGGGACTGCATTTCTGCGACGGATCCTGCAGCACCGAGCCAATATTTATGCCGTCGCAGCCACAGCATATTCGATGGGTAAGATGAATTGAAACGTTGCTCCCCGATCAGAGTTTCTCGTGGCCATTAAGCGTCCCCCCTTGCGATTCAATTATCGACCGGCTAATTCGACAGGCCCATGCCGGTGCCTTGGGGCTTCGTCGTGAAAAACGCGTCAAAAACCTTGTCCGCCAGCTCGGGAGGCAATCCTATGCTTCCTGGAAGGTGACACCCTTGGGCTTCTCATGCTTGCTGAGGAGGGCGAAACAGTTCTGCAGCTCGCACAAAAACTTCAGGACGCGGCTAACATTCGAGTCGCCCGCAGCGATAATGTCGACTTCCTTTACGACGGCAAGACCATTGATCCTGTGCTCACCGTCGCACGGGCGGGGTTGCAGGCGTTGGATCGTTTTGACGTGATTCGCAGGCATGTGCTATGAGCCTTCGAAAAGTCGCGTCGTTAGACGATCTTTGGAGCGGCGAAATGATAGGTGTGGACGTGGATGGAAACACTGTTCTGCTGGTCAATGTGGACGACCACATCTATGCATATGCTGAAGCTTGTCCCCACCAGAAAAGCCGGTTGAGCGAAGGCAGCTTGACGGGAAAAACGCTCCGTTGTGCCAGGCACCATTGGGAGTTCGATGTGTGCGCGGGGCGCGGTGTAAATCCTCAGAATGCCTGCTTGAAGGCATTGCTCGTAGCCCTTGAGAGTCGCGACATTCTCCTCGATCTCGATCATGCGAGGTCCCCAGAAGCGGCGGCGGAAAGAGAGAATCAACAATGACGGGCCAGGCCCCGGAAATCTACGATCGCGTTGGACCCGTTCTCCAGTCCGGAACTGTCGCTAACGGCATCGTTGCTGCGATCAAGGACCTGAACCAGGACGTCATCGTCGTGGACCGGGGCGCCTACGTGCGAGTGCCGGTTCCGCAATACTGCGTTGTCACTCGTTCCGCCATTGAAAAACATTTGGGGCGGTCCTTTCGGTTTCCAGGGGAATTGGAGACGGTGATGTCGGCCTTCAAGGGTTCGCTTCAGCTGAATCAGGACGATGCGGCTTGGCGGTTTGCGCAGGGCCGAACTACGCGTTGAACCGGGCTCCTTTTCCGTTCAGAGAACTTCATGGCACAGCAAAAGACATACTGGCATCTTCTGCAGCAAAGGCGGATGCCAACTGAATACGAAATTGTGACGTCGAAACTCCTCAGCTACACCGGCGAGGGCTTCACCGGGAAGAGGTTCGAACTCGACGTGCCGCTGCTGGATTGGTACAAACGGTTCCAGCAGGATTCGCCTCTGACCTGTTCTTCGTGGGAAAACTTTCGGGATCCGCGCGAGACTACTTACACAAAGTACACCGAGATTCAAAGAGATAAGGAAATTTTCGTCGGTTGCGCGTTGAAAGAACGCCACACCCCACGTCATATCGCCGATGGTTGTGGGAACAAACAGAAGCCCTGCGACTGCCCCGCATAGGTACGATTGCGGGTTGCGAAAAACGATGAGATAGGGATTAAGCACAGATGCCCACGGCGAGGTCGGCGATTGCGAATGGGGTTCGCGGGGAGTGATTACCAACAGCAAGACACCGACTGCGACGCTCGCGGTGCCGAGCCAGTGCCAGATCGTTTGCCATCCGACACCGTGTTCAAGTAAAGGTCCGACCACGGATTGCCCGGCCGAACCTCCGAGCATTCCGAGACATTGCGTTACGCCGATGGCCGTCGCTAGCCAGCGCCCCGAAAAGCCGTGCGCTGCAAGATAGACTCCGCCGGTGAAGGCAAATGCGGAACCCGCGCCCTGAAGCAGTCTGCCGGCATATCCCGCTGCCATAGTTGGGACACTAAAGAGCAGACACCCGACCGCCAGAATGAAAATGCCGACGGGCACAGCTTTTTTCGCACCCGCTCGGTCTAGCGCTGCACCGGCTATAAGGCTGGTAATAGAATAGGTGTAATAATAGGTTCCAAGAATTGCGCTAACCCCAATGGCAGTTGTGCCAAACGCCGCCGTCAGGTGCTGGATCATGACCGCGGGGGCCGATCTCGATGCGTATTCGAGAAAGTAGAAGCACAGAGCCAGCCCCCAAGCGATCTGGAACCCCCGAGTTCGCCATCCGCTGGCTGCTTCCGGAGTGAGAGCAGCTGTAATCGGTTTCGTAGTCACCTTAACACCCTAACTTTCAACTGCTTACCGAAACAGGTTGACCTTAGCGAGATCGATGACCTCGTCGCCACGCCCGTTGAGCACTGCTTTGAGCATGAAAAGGCTGAACCCCTTGGCCTCCTCATACGTAATCGTTGGTGGCATAGAGAGCTCCTGCCGCGAGACCAGGACCTCGACCAATGCCGGACCGTTATGGTTGATAGCTTGTGCAAGCATGGGTTCTACCTGATCCGGAGTTTCCGCTCGTAGGCCGAGCAGTCCCGCTCCCTCCGCGATTTTCCTGAAGTCCGGGTTGCGGAGATCCGTGCTGAAGTCCAGGATGCCCGCCGACTTCATTTCCAGTTCGACAAACGCCAGGGAGTCATTCTTGAAGACGATTATCTTCACCGGCAATTGATGCTGGCCAAGTGTAAGCAGATCCCCCATCAGCATCGCAAAGCCGCCGTCACCCGACATAGAGACGACCTGTCGGCCCGGATAACTAGCCTGCGCGCCAATGGCTTGAGGCAGAGCGTTCGCCATGGATCCGTGTATAAAGGAACCGATAATCCTTCGTTTGCCGTTCATGGTGAGATACCGGGCGGCCCAGATGGTTGGGGTTCCGACGTCACAGGTGAAAATCGCATCCTCGGCTGCGAGTTGGTCGAGTACGCGGGCAACCTGTTGAGGATGTATCGGCTTTTTGTTGGAATTACCTATGGCCAGGTCGTCTAGGCCCTTACGCGTGTCACGATAATGCTCAAGCGATTTCTTCAGGTGCGCATCATACTGGTTTTGCTGGAGCTTTGGTAAAAGGGCCCGCAGCGTTGTTTTCGTATCCCCGACGAAGCCGAAGTCCAGCTTGGCACGGCGTCCGAGCTGTTCACCGCGTACATCGATCTGCACAATAGTGGCGTCCTTTGGGAAAAACTGCTGATACGGGAAGTCCGTGCCAATCATCAGCAGCGTCTCGCAGTTCATCATTGCGTGATAGCCGGACGAAAATCCGAGCAGACCCGTCATTCCCACGTCGAAAGGGTTGTCGTACTCGATGAACTCTTTCCCCCGCATTGCATGGACGATGGGGGCCTTTAGCTTGGCCGCGAGTTCAATCAGTTCATCATGAGCTCCTGCGCAACCTGCACCGCCGAGGATGGTGATTCTTTCCGAGCGATTCAGGAGGTCGGCTAGTATGTTGAGTTCCTCTTCGGAGGGACAGACCGTAGGCTTGGCCTCGGAAAAGTGCATCCTGGGCTTTTCGTGGACAGCATCTCGCATAGCCACATCGCCTGGAATGGCAACGACTGCAACCCCACGTCGCGACATTGCTGTCTGCATCGCAATCTCGAGTACGCGAGGCATCTGCTCCGGCTGCGACACCAACTCACAATAGTGGCTGCATTGACCGAAGATATGCTCCGGATGAGTCTCCTGAAAATATCCACTGCCGATTTCAGCGCTGGGAATTTGTGCGGCGATAGCCAGGACGGGCACGCGGCTCCGATGGCAGTCATAAAGACCATTGATTAAGTGCATGTTCCCAGGGCCGCAACTGCCGGCACACACAGCCAATTTGCCTGTGAGATGCGCTTCGGCACCAGCCGCGAACGCCGCCACCTCCTCATGACGTACATGAACCCACTGCATGTCCCTGCGCGTGCGAATCGAATCCGTGATTGCGTTGAGCGAATCGCCGCTGACACCGTAAACTCTTTGAACTCCTGCCTCCACCAAAACATCCACAAGCAGATCAGCTACTCTCTTTGCCATGTCTTTGCTCTCCTCTGTCCATTTTCGGCTTTGAACTCTCTGCGCCCAGAACGCAGAGCAAATGTGTCTCCAAATGTTTTGCTTGCTCGCCTACCAAACTCATTTGTGGGGTCGAAGGGAGCAGATCGGGCCGATGGCTGAAAGCGCAACGGAATCGTGTTCTACCGGAGGCCAAATGTATGTCCGAGTACGGACACACATGCACGGTAGCAAGCTGCCGCCGGCGATGAATTAGTCCCATTATTCCCATTGTAGGGTCCCAAACGAGGATTTCGTTCTCGTACTGCTTGCCTTGCTAGGCTGCTTTCAAACCGACAGCCTCGACGAGGTCGTCCAGCGCCTGAATCACAGCAGTATATCGACGATCGAGAGCCGTGATCTTTTCTTTGGGAATGGATTGGTCCGCGGCGAAGGGCTGCAGAATGCCGGCAGTCAAGGGAGCATAGATTTTTTCGTAGAGCTTCAGGAATACCAGGCAGATTTGATAGCCGTGGGGGAGAAGCCGGTAGCGACGGGAATGAGGAATCTTTTCCACTAAGCCCTTGGCGAGCAGCTTCCAGAGATCGTAACGGAGGGATCCAAGCTTGTACTCTTCCGGTGCCACCTGGAGTGCCTGCAGGGTCTGTGGATATAAGTCGCGGGTAGTGAAGGTGCCTTCGGCGGCGAGGTAGCAGAAGCGCACCAGGGAGTGCATGAGGGCTAACTGTCGGGGTTGATCGAGCTTCAGACCAGGGATGCGTCTGCCGTTGGGAAGAACCGTGGGCTGGGTGAGTTGGCGAAGTTCCTCGCGGTCCACAAAGGTTTCCAAGATATCTTGTTGCACGTCCAGATAGCGGTCGATGATGCCATCGAGCCTCTTTTGCAATGGGGGAAGATTCTCCACCGCCTTGCCGATGCCGTAATCGGTAGAGATGTTGTTGGTTGCCGTTTCCGTGCGCAAGATGAAACGATCGCGGACGTATTGCTTGAGGAAGCCCTTGCGGTAGTGGCTGCGGATCACCGGGTTGGGTAGGTTCAGATCCTCGATCACGGTCTGGAGCTTGCCGCCATGATGGCGGGTGATGCGGCGGCCAAAGATCAGGGTGAGTTTGTTGGGCTGGCCGATAGTGCGATTGGCGTCGAGGAGTCGTTGCTCGAGGGCATCGACGGCGGCGCGACGACGGAAGATGAGATTATCGCAGTACTCTACCTGCGCAAAAAACAGCCGGTGCTGAACGCCCAGCGTGCTTTCTTTCTTCGGAAGTGAAAAAGGGCGTGAAGCGGGTTAGCCATTTCTGTGCCCCGGTGATCAGATCGTTGGCGGTGAGGGAATCAGCAAGTTTTTGCAGTGCTCCAGGGTCGGCACATTGCACGAAGGCATTCGCGCACTGCTGAAAACGGATGTCACGCTCCTGCAGGCGCAGGGCGAGCCAGTAATGCTGATTGAGACAGACGCGAGTGGAGAAGGGGAAATAGGGGCAGACTCGTACAAACATTTGTCCCCAGCGGGAGTCTTGGACGTAAAAGTTGTATTGCTCGACCCAACGCCGCTTCAGCTCGAGATGCCAACGGTCGTCTTTCCCGATGGCGGTCAGGATGGTGGCGGGCTCGCGTGTGACACGTAATGAACTCAACAGGGTTTCCACCGCAGCTGTAATTTTCCTGGTTGTGTTCACTTTATTGACCTAGGCCGCCGTGAGATTCCGCAGGAGAGTGGGCGATGTGGGACGCGAGCCGGCCCAGGTATACGGCAGTACACCGATTGAGCTGGCCTGGACCGTCATTCCGGATCGCCAGGGGTGTCAACGCGTTGACATGTGTCGAGCCGATTGACGGCAACGCATATCTCGGCCTCATCGAGGTGAGTCGACCGCGGCAGGAAACGGTAGTGCCAATGGGACATAGCAGCCGGCGCGCACGCGGATGAATTGGAGTGCGGGATGCACCTAAAGGAACGCGGGGCGCGCTCGGTTGAGTTGTTGCGGTTGCGCGTGAACTGCATGGCGCTGGGATTGTTAGCACATGCGTTCTCGAACAAGCGTTCTTTAGACTTACAGCTCGAAGCGAGAAGGAAACGTAGTCAGCTATGACGGAGAACCGCAAAACAGGAGGGGGAGTGGTCGTCGGCCGGGCCTTGGGAATCCTGGTTCTCCTGGCGGGAATACTCTTCGCAGCGGGGTTGTGCAGAGCGAGTCCGCTCGGCGACAACCCGACTACAAGCATTTTCCAACCACACTCAACACCCGCGGAGTCCATCTATCATCTGTCGATCTTCGTGCTTGTGATTACCGCAGTCATTTTTCTGGTCGTCTTCGGCTTGCTGATCTACGCCGTCGTGAAATTCCGCAGCAGAGCAACGGGCACTGACCGCGAGCCCGCCCAGGTATACGGGAGCACACAGATCGAGCTGGCCTGGACCATCATTCCGATTCTCATCGTGGTGGTTCTGTTTCTGGCTACTGCCCGTGTGATTCACGCGATCCAAGATGCTCACAAGCCGGCGACTGCACTGGAGGTCACCGCTATCGGCCATCAGTTCTGGTGGGAGTTCCGGTATCCCACGCTCGGCATCGTCACGGCCAACGAACTCCACATTCCGGTGAGCGATCCTGCACGTCCCACACCCACATTCCTGAAACTGCTCTCCGCTGATACGGATCACAGTTTTTGGGTTCCTCAGCTTGCGGGAAAAACAGACTTGATCCCGAATCGTGTGAACGAAACGTGGATGGACCCGCACGAGACCGGTATCTATCTCGGACAGTGTGCGCAATACTGTGGGACGCAGCACGCGAAAATGCTGTTGCGAGTGTCGGTGGATACCCCGGAAGAGTTCGACGCGTGGGTCCGGACACAAAAGCAGCCTGCAAATCAGGGCGAGAAGGAGATTGCTGGCAGGCGCGTCTTTGAAACAACAGCGTGCATAAATTGTCATGCAGTGGGCGGGACGGTGGCGACCGGCCGCTTCGGTCCCGATCTGACGCACCTGATGAGCCGCAGCACCATCGCGTCCGGCGCGGCCGAAAATACTCCCGAAAATCTTCGTTTATGGGTTCAGAAGCCTGACGCAATCAAACCTGGTTCGCTGATGCCGGCGATGAAGTTGAGTGACGACGATCTGGACGCATTGACGCGCTATCTCGAGACGCTCCGTTAGAGAAGGATTTGAGGAACCAGCTATGTCATCGGATGCGATAGCCGTTCAAACCGCCGGAGTAAGCGCGGACCGGACATGGCTTCAGACGCTGCACGAGTGGGTCACCACCGTAGATCACAAGCGCTTGGGCGTCCTCTACGTTTTCTATGCGCTGATCTTCCTCGTCATTGGAGGAATTGAAGCCACCATCATCCGGATTCAGTTGATGCGTGCGCACAACGACTTTGTTTCGCCCCAGGTTTTCAACCGCATGTTCACCCTGCACGGGACCACCATGATTTTCTTCGTGATCATGCCTTTCATGTTCGGGTTTGCGAACTACTTGGTTCCGTTGATGATCGGCGCGCGGGACATGGCGTTTCCGCGGCTGAATGCGTTTAGTTTTTGGTTGACGGCGCTCGGAGGAACCCTTCTCTACTTCAGCATTGTCGGTGGAAGCGGCCTTTATGGCGCTGGAAGTGCCCCTGACGTGGGATGGTGGGCGTATGCTCCCTTGACTTCGCGTGCGTTTTCACCGGGCCACAGCGCCGACTACTGGACCATCGCTGTGCTGGTGTCCGGCTTCGGCAGTATCGGAACGGCAGTCAATCTCGTAGCCACGGTCCTGTCCATGAGATGTCCAGGCATGAAGCTGAGCCGTATGCCCCTGTTTGCGTGGCTCACTTTGGTAATGTCCGGCCTGGTTCTGATTTCCATCAGCCCGCTCTCCGCGGCGCAGATTATGCTACTGGTCGATCGTTATTTGGGCGGCCATTTCTTCGATACTCAGGCGGGGGGCTCCGCGACTCTATGGATGCATTTCTTCTGGATTTTCGGGCATCCGGAAGTGTACATCCTGGTCATCCCCGCCTTTGCGTTTGCCTCCGAAATCATTCCGGTATTTTCGCGCAAGCCTATTTTTGGTTATCCGGTCATGGTAGGAGCCACCGTGTCCATCGGCTTCGTGAGCATCAGCGTGTGGGCTCACCATATGTTCACCATCGGAATGACCTCCTACTCCAACAGCTTTTTCGTGCTGACGACGATGATTATCGCTGTTCCCACGGGCATCAAGATCTTCAACTGGCTCGGCACGATGTGGGGCGGGAAGCTTCAGTTCAAGACACCCATGTTGTTCTGCATCGGATTCCTATTTCAATTTCTGATCGCCGGCTTGACCGGCATCATGCTCGGCGCCGCGCCTTTCAATTGGCAGCTCAGCGGTTCGTACTTTGTGGTCGCGCATTTCCACTACATGATCGTCGGCGCAATCCTGTTCTGTATTTTCGGTGCAATTTATTATTGGTATCCCAAAATCACCGGAAGGATGCTGAACGAATCCCTCGGGAAACTCCATTTCTGGCTGTTCGTAATCGGGTTTCACCTGACGTTCGATGTGATGCACGTTCCCGGAATACTCGGCATGCCACGGCGCATATACACCTACGAGCCCGGCCGGGGCTGGGATACCTTGAACATGATCATCACGATCGGCGCATTCATCCAGGGCATCGCAATCCTGTTGTTTCTAGCGAATCTGGTGTTTTCCTATTTTGGGGGGTCTAAAGCGGGGAACGATCCCTGGGATGGGTGGACTCTCGAATGGTCGGTGAGTTCGCCGCCACCTGTTTACAACTTCGCTTCCATTCCAGCGGTCGCCAGCCGTCGCCCGCTATGGGATTTGAAGCATCCAGAGGACCCCGATACCCACTATGACTAGAGGACCCCGATAGCCACTATGACTAAAGGAAGCGAGCAATGAGCGCAATAACGACGCCTGTCGCGCAGAGGCCAGTGAACTGGAGGCTTCCCTATAAGGGCAACGTCGGTATGGCCTGCCTGATCATAGCCGAGTCTGCCATCTTCACTATTTTTGTGGTGGCGTACCTTTTCTACCTGGGCAAGAGCCTCACCGGGCCCACTCCGAGGGAAGTGCTGGAGGCGCCCCTCTTCTACACGATTTGTTTACTGTCCAGCAGCCTTACGATCCACCTCGCGTCAAGATTTCTCGAACGCGGCAAGCCAGGCGCGTTTCTCGCGTTGTGGTTCCTCACGATTGTGCTTGGTGGTCTGTTTTTGTTTGGCACCGGCCAGGAATGGCACCGGCTGATCTACGAGCGCGGGCTGACCATTTCAACCAATCTTTTCGGAACCACCTACTATTCGCTCGTCGGTCTGCACGCCACTCACGTCACGGTAGGGCTGCTCATGCTCGGCATCGTTCTTCTCTTGGGCCTGGCAGGGCGTGTGGGCCAGGAGCACTCCGCTCGCGTGGATGTGCTTTCTCTGTACTGGCATTTTGTGGATGCCGTGTGGGTGGTTGTATTCACCGTAGTGTACGTTCTGGGGCGCTGAGGAGAAGGAATGGCAACGCTGCTATCCGCTGAGCAAATGAAGCAAAACTCTCGGGCGCCAGGCGAGGTTGAAGTGTCCGCGCCGACGGCGTGGCCTCTCGTTTTGGCTTTTGGATTTACCTTGGTGTTCGCGGGACTGCTAACAAGTGCGTCGGTAAGCGTTTTGGGTGCTGTGCTCGCCCTCGCTGGTTGCGTGGGTTGGTTCCGCGAAGTCTTCCCTCACGAGCACGAAGAAGTTGTGCCGGTCGTTCTTCGGGAAGTGTCGATTGCCACGAAGCGCCGCGTCGTGGAACGCCTTCCCGTGGCCACAGAACAGGTGCGCGCGTGGCTTCCCCTAGAAACTTATCCGATTTCGGCAGGCGTGAAAGGCGGGCTGGCGGGAAGCGTCGCGATGGCCGTGCTGGCCTGTGCCTATGGCCTGCTCAGGACTGGGAGCATCTGGTATCCCATAAATCTTCTTGGCGCTGTTGTGTACGCACCGTCGGAGGTGCCTTCGGCTGCGCAATTCAACTCCTTTCATCCAATCATCTTTTTCATTGCTCTCATCTTGCATATTGTAACCTCGATTCTTGTGGGATTGCTCTACGGTGCGATGCTTCCCATGTTCGCACGCCATCCCATTGTGCTAGGCGGCCTGATCGCTCCGGTGCTGTGGTCGGGGCTGCTGTATTCCATTATGAACATTCTCAATCCTGTGCTTGGGAGTCACATTGACTGGGTCTGGTTCATGGCCTCGCAGTTTGCCTTCGGCATCGTCGCGGGACTTGTCGTTATGCGCCAGTCGCGTGTGCCGACGCGCGAGAACCTGCCCTTCGTCCTGCGCGTAGGAATTGAAGCCCCCGGCCTTATGCCGCCACGGGAAAATGGAGAGAAACGGCCGTGAGTGGTGTCCCTCGGTATTTACTAGCCGCTGCTATCGGCGCGATGCTGCTGTCCGGTTGCACTTCTCCGCCGGGTCAGCCCCGCGAAGGTTCCGAGCCTTTGGCTCCGAACGAGGTTATGGATTTTGGCAAGCTCTACACGGAAAACTGTGCAGGTTGCCACGGTGTGGAAGGGCGGGGAGGAGCCGCCATCGCGCTTGCCAATCCGGTTTATCTGGCCATCGCGGACGACGCGACGATGCGCAAAGTGGTCGCCAATGGTGTGAGCGGGACTTCGATGCCGGCCTTCGCGGAGAGGGCCGGCGGGATGCTGACGGACAAGCAGATCGATGTAATCACGACGCAAGTCCGCTCGCGTTGGAGCCGCCTCGCTAAGGTCGACGCCGCGAATCTGCCTTCTTACGCTCCAAAATCCGCGGGCAACGTTTCGCAAGGCGAGGCTGTCTACAAGACGTACTGCGAGTCCTGTCACGGCCCGAACGGTCGCGGCGGACCACAAGGCAGCGCCATCACGAATGATTCTTTTCTCGCGCTGGTCAGCGATCAGGGACTGCGCACCTTTGTCATCACCGGCCGCCCTGAATTGGGAGCCCCAGACTGGCGTGGAAACGTTCCAGGTAAGCCCATGTCGGACCAGGAAATCACTGACGTCGTTGCGTGGCTCGTTTCGCGTCGCGTGCAGAACCCGGGACAACCCTATTCCGTTTCGCATTACGCGCAGCATCCTTAGGAGCTTTTCGATGTCGAATGAAACTACCTTTTCGCGGCGCGCCCTCTTCATGAAGCTGGGAATTTTATTCAACGGCCTGGTCGCAACGGCGATGGCGGTGCCGGTCGTGCGATTTTTGCTGTCTTCGATTACTCGCGGACGCGCGAACGCATACCTTGCCTGGGTGCCTCTCGGATCGGTCAGCGCGTTCCCCGAGGGCGAAACGCGGCTGGCCACTTTCCGCAATCCCAACGTGATGCCCACGGACGGCAAGACAGTCAATACTGCATGCTGGGTGCGACGCGTCGTGGGCGATCAATTCCAGGTTTTTGCCGTCAACTGCGCGCACCTCGGCTGCCCCGTTCGCTGGTTTCCGCAGTCGGCTTTGTTCATGTGCCCATGCCATGGCGGAGCGTATTACCGAGATGGCTCGCGCGCTTCCGGTCCGCCGGAGCGCGGGTTGTTCGAATACCCATACAAGGTAGAGAACGGCTTGGTTATCATTCAGGCCGGTGAATTGCCGACGACGGGCGCCCCGACCGCCTCTCTGTTTGGAAAGAAGCCACCGTGCGCCGGCTGATTACCCGGGTCGGCGAATGGTTCGACCGGCGCTTGCAGCTTGCAGCTCCCATTCGCGAAGCTGCGGAGCATCCTGTACCGCGCAACACGGCGAGCTGGTGGTATGTCTTCGGCAGCGCCGCATTGACCGTTTTCGTTCTGCAACTCGTCACCGGAATTCTTCTTGCGATGATTTACGTTCCATCCGCCAGCGAGGCCTGGAGCAGTCTTCAGTCTCTGAACCATGACGTGACTCTCGGTTGGTTCATCCGCGCATTGCACGGCTGGGGCTCGAACTTCATGGTGGCGATCGTTCTCATTCACATGGCGCAAGTCTTCCTCTTCGGGGCCTACAAGTTTCCCCGGGAGCTGACTTGGATCATTGGCGTATTTCTTCTGCTGATGACGTTGGGAATGGCTTTCACCGGCCAGGTCCTGCGCTTCGATCAGGACGCCTACTGGGGATTGGGAATCGGCGCCTCGATCGCCAGTCGCGTGCCTATCATCGGCCCGCTCGCAGTGAAGTTGATGCTGGGTGGGCCCATTATTGCCGGCGCCACACTCTCTCGATTTTTCGCTCTGCACGTCTTCGTTATTCCGGGGATGCTGATCGGATTGGTCTGCCTACACCTCTGGATGGTGCTGAAGCTGGGAATTAATGAATGGCCGATGCCAGGCCGTGTCGTGAAAAAGGCGACTTACGAGAACGAGTATCACGCGTTGACGAAGAAAGATGGCGCGCCGTTCGTCCCTTATGCTGTTTGGAAAGATATGTTCTTTGCCGCTTTCATTTTGCTGGCGGTCGCAGCATGTGCGGTGTACTTCGGCCCCTTCGGACCAACGGGCCGCCCGGACCCCACCATCATCCAGACGGCGCCGAAACCCGATTACTTCTTCCTGTGGTTGTATGCGATACTCTCGCTCTTGCCTCCTTCGATGGAGACGCCCGCACTTCTCATCGGCCCAGTCGTTGCCATCATGGTTCTGCTGCTTCTTCCATTCCTCTCGGGCGAAGGAGAAAAAAGTTGGCGGCGCCGCCCAATCGCCGTCCTCACGATCCTGCTGATCGCGATATCGCTAGGAACACTTACGCATCTCTCCGGCTACACACCGTGGAGTCCTCACATGAACGCCTGGAGCGGCGATCCCGTGCCCGACCAATTCCTCCGCGGCACAACGGCGCTTCAGCGGCAAGGCGCGCTCGTCTTTCAAGTCAAACAATGCCGCAACTGCCATTCTCTCGGTGAAGCAGGAGGGCAGCGAGGGCCGGCCCTAGACAGCGTTGCGGTGCGACTAACGCGGGACCAACTCATCCGCCAGGTGATCCAAGGAGGCGGCAACATGCCGGCTTACGGCAAGAATCTGAGTCCTTCGGAAACAACGGCGCTCGTGGCATTTCTCGAAACGCTGCGTCCGCCAAACCAAGCTCCGGCGCGGAATGCGGCGCTCGGCGTAACTCAGCAAACACATACGCCCGCACAGCCATAGAGCGATCCATGCCACCCCAAGTTCAATTTGCATGGGCCTCGTGGTCGCTTCCGCTTCCGCTCACTCTGACTATGATTCTCATGGCTTTCCTGTACTTACGCGGATGGCTTCGTCTTCGATCGGCTTCCGTGGACGCCATTCCGGCTTGGCGCGCAGGCAGTTTCGTTCTCGGGCTTTTTTTGATCTGGGCGGCCGTGGGCTCGCCGCTCTCAGCATTCGACGAGCAACTGCTCACGGTCCACATGGTTCAGCACCTCCTGCTTATGACGATCGCTCCTCCTTTGATCTTGCTCGGCGCTCCGGTAATTCCGTTGCTACATGGTTTGCCGAGGCAATTCGTCCAAGCCGTCGTCGGTCCACTGTTTCGATGGCCGCCGCTACAGTGGATTGGCCGCGTAATGTCGCAACCTGCGTTTTGTTGGCTCGTCTCCGCCGCAGTGTTAGCGGGATGGCATATTCCCGCAGCGTTTACATTGGGCTTGCAGTCAGAGGCGTGGCACATAGTCGAGCATGCAAGTTTCCTCGGATCCGGATTTCTCTTCTGGTGGCCTGTTGTTCAGCCCTGGCCAAGCGTTCCGGTGTGGTCGCAATGGTCGATCCTCGTCTACCTTTTTCTCGCAACGATTCCATGCGACATCCTTTCGGGGTTCCTTGTGTTTTGTGACCGCGTTGTTTATTCCGCTTACCTCTCCGCGCCACGGCCGTTCGCCATTTCCGCTCTCGAAGACCAACAGTGCGCCGCTGCGCTGATGTGGACGTGCGTTACGATCATGTATCTGATACCGGCAGTAACTCTGACCACACGGTTGCTCGGAGCACGGAATACCACGGAGGATAAGTTAGGGCAAGAGGATCTGCACGGACTGGCCCCACGAAACTCGCAAACGATGGAGGCGGCCTGAACATGGCAACTGAGCCCACAATTGCAGCTTTCAACGTGGTTGCTGTCCAGCGCGATCACTCCGTGTGGTCTGGCGTCCTCTCCGACTACTGGACGCTAACGAAGCCGGAAGTAAGCTTTTTGATTGCCATGGCAACTGTGGCCGCTTTTTGGCTCGGCTCTCCAAAATCACTCGGGCATTTCCCCTGGTTGCTACTTCTACATACGCTGCTCGGTACGGTTATCGTTGCGAGCGGAGCCGGAACTCTGAATCAACTGATTGAGCGCAACTTCGACGCACAAATGCGGCGCACCGCTCGCCGGCCGATCGCGGCCGGCCGAATGGAACCTATGGAAGCACTGGTTTTCGGAACACTGCTGTCGCTGGGAGGTGTGCTTTACCTCGCTCTGGCCGTGCGCCCCGCTGCGAGCCTGCTCGCCCTGTTCACGCTCGGTGGCTATTTGTTTCTCTATACGCCACTCAAACGGCGAACTCCCTTGTGCACGCTGGTCGGTGCGTTTCCAGGTGCCGTGCCCGTGTTGATCGGATACGTCGCCGCGGCCGGGAAACTCGACCCGCAGGCATGGCTCCTTTACTCAATTCTCTTCCTCTGGCAATTCCCGCATTTCATGGCGATTGCGTGGATGTATCGTGAGGACTACGCACGGGCAGGATATCAAGTTCTCCCACCGGGAAGAGAGAAAGCCCGATTCATGGTGTGGCAAAGCGTGCTCCCGGCGCTCGCCTTGGTGTCGGTCACCTTTGCGCCGATGGCTTCGCGGCATGCCAATCCGGTACTCGTGGCGGGAACATTTCTGCTGAGCTTAGGTTTCCTATATTTTGCCGCACGACTCGCCCTAACTCGCTCCAGCCAGTCTGCTCGCCGTTTGCTTCTGGTCTCGATTATTTATCTTCCGTTGGTGTTCGTGTTTCAAGCGCTTGCACGAGCGTGAGTCAAGCTCGCCATTGGAGAAAGCAGGGACACTTCAGCGGCATTCGCTTGTGCCGCAACTGGAAAAAATGACTAGGCTGAAGCTAGGAGAGCACTATAATAATGAAGAAACCGGCGTTACCCAAGAAAGTCGAATCTTTCTCTGCATCCTTTCCAAGCGTATGGCAGGCATTTCATAAACTCGCGCTAGCTTTTTGACAAGCCGCCGAACCCGGTCATCGAGCGAATTGCCGTCGCCGCCCAATCAGAAAGAGCCGTTCATTCCGCAGTTCGCCGTGCGAAGGCAGCTGGGGTTTCCGCGGCGGAGATTCGTCATGTGATTATATTGAGTATCACGACTATAGGGTTTCCCCGGGCCATGGCTGCGATGACCTGGGCGGACGATACACTCCAAAAATAGTTGCCCGCGAGCGCCTGGCGCCGCTGCCAGCGCCAGGCACGAGGGACCAAATCTTGCTTGCTTAATTCTGCGCCGAATAAACAAACTCAACGCCGAAGTTATCACCCGGGTAGTACCAAGCCTTCAAGGCTTCTGGTTGGCCGGAGGGCCGCTCTTCTAGCTGCAGGATGGTTTTGTCCGGGGTTTCCATCCGAGAGGTCGGAATTCCTTGGACCGTGGTAATCCAATGCTTCTCGTCAGCGTTGTAAATTGCAACGAGAGTGCGGTCGTTGGAAAGCAGCAGTTTGAATACGTAGGTGCCCGCGGGAAGCACTTTCCCCGGAACCTGAATGGGTTCGATGACAGTTACAATCGTTTTCTTATCTGATACGTCGGCCCGACCCTTGGGGACAAAGAAGGTTCCCCCTAACAGCATCAGGCAGATCATTCCACTGAACATTTTGCGGTACATAGTTAAATCTCCTTTCTTAGAGATCCGCGCTTTCAAAGTTCATATTGCCGCGGAATTTAGTTCGAGATATAAAAAGGCATTCTTGATGCCAAACCGCATGGAAGACGACCTCCCCGAAGGGTTGTATCTTCAATGACTTAAGGTTGTGGCGTCATTTTCGCAAAATGCAGACTTCGGTGGCGCGTCTGTCGTTTGGCACGCTGTCAGAATGATGGACGCAATACTATCCTTTTGAGATAGGTCTTGGCTGAATCAGCCATCGTTAGAATGGCTGCTCCAAGCATGATGGAGTCCTTGACCACGAGGAGTCCCGGAAGTGCGAGAAACGGAAATCCGTGCACCGAATTTCCTGGGCCTGAAACCCAAGCCTCCGGGGTTGTAACGAGGAAAGAGAGGGTTGAACAGGCCATTAAAATCACGAGGAAACTGCCTACCGCAGCAACCTGGGGGAAAAGTGGATGGAAAGCGATGAGTATCCCCAAGCCGACAATGACGCAACCCAATCCATAGGAAAAAACATAAGTCCCGTTCGTCTCGTTCCACTCATGACTGGCGATGTTCAATCCGCCCGCTGGATTGTGCTCGCGATACTCGGGCGCCGGATGATGGTAGAAAAAGTTCATGAGCGGACTGTTCACAACAAAAGGCACGATTCCTTCCGCTTCATAATTCGTGGCTTTTAGACCGCCAATCCAGCAAAGAACGATTACCAGTCCCAAACGGAGCATGCCGAAACCAACGCGATCCAACCGAGCGGCCATGCCGTAGAAAGATCTGATTACACCTGCGCGCTCGTCATGAGCAGCGCGGGCTAAGGATTCGTGAGCTGACGATCCTTGTGTCGATGTACCAATCATGGTTGGTTCCTTTCTGTTTCTGGCGTTCCTTTCGGTGGCGATTCCTTGGTTTGTTACTTTCTTGAGGCTCCAGGAGAAAAACAGGCACCACTACCTTGAAGTGCTAATCAGCTTGCCGCAACATTCGGGGCGCTGGGGCAGGCTGGAGCTATTCCAGCCACCACCAAGGGCCTGAACGAGCGTGACGGCGTCTACCATGCGGCGGCCGAGAATATTTACCGAAGTGAGTTCGTCTGAGAGAGCCGCACTTTGAGCGGTTGTTACTTCGAGGTAGCTGGTGACGCCGCCCTTGTAGCGCGTGATGGCGAGTTCCAGGTATTTCTGAGCTGCCGCGACGGCTTTGTCCTGAACCTGAGCTTCGTGTTCGAGGATCCGCAATGCAGCTACGTTGTCCTCGACCTGCTGGAAGCCCGTAAGCACGGTTTGGCGATAATTGGCGACGGCTTGATCGTACGCGGCGACGGCCTGATCTGAGGCAGCCCGGCGCCTCCCTACGTCGAAGATAGTAAAGAGAGCAGATGGCCCGGCCGACCACAAAATGCTGGGGCCGGAGAGCAACGTTGTCGGAGAACCACTCTCAAAGCCTCCCGCGGCTGCCAAATTGACTAGCGGATAATAAGCGGACTTGGCGACCCCAATCTGCGCGTTGGCGGAGGCCATGAGGCGCTCGGCGGCTGCGATATCAGGTCGCCGCTCGAGCAATTCCGAGGGCAGGCCCACAGGAATCGGCGGGGGAGGCATGGTAAGAGGAAGAGGAGCGAGACTGAACGATGCTGGAGGTTTGCCGATCAAGACTGCTACAGCGTGCTCGTACTGTGCACGGGCAACTCCAACATCGATGGCCTGCGCGCGGGTTGTCTCAAGCTGGGTCTCGGCTTGCTGCACTTCCACGTCTGAAGCAATGCCCCCGGCAAATCGAGTCTTGATTAACTCTAAGGCTTGCTCATACTGCGTTACGGTGGAATTTAGAAGCTGCTCCTCGGCATCAAGCACCCGGGCCTGGAAGTAAAACAGGGCTAACTGGGAATGCATAGAAAGGTTGACGGCTGCCAGGTCGGCTGCGCTGGCTTGTGCCTGTGCGCGATAGGATTCAACGGTGCGCCGTACGCGCCCCCAAAGGTCGATTTGGTAAGACAATTCGAAAGGAATCTGGAAATCGTTGTAGGTAATGCCATTGAAGGCTGCGCTGCGAGGTTGACGATTGCCGGACGACTTTGTGCGGGTGGCGACGGGATCCACAGCGACGGTTGGAAAATAATCGGCCCGCTGATAGCGGAGAAGGGCACGAGCTTGGGTATATTGGGCTTCAGCCGCCTTCAAGTTTTGGTTGGAGACATTGACCTGCGATTCGAGGGCATTGAGTTGAGGATCCTGAAAAATTTCCCACCAGTTGCCGCCGAGATTCTGATCGTTAGGCTGGGCAGGTTTCCAGTCGCCCACCTCTTTATAAACTGGAGGAACTTCTGCAGTGGGTCGCTGATATTTTGGTCCAACCGTGCATCCGGTCAACTGGAACGCAGCCATAGCAAGCAGAACCATTAGCCAAGGTGCTTGGCGCAGGCGCGCGAAACAGAGCAGTTTTAGAGCGCGTTTCACTTGATATCCCCGGGCAATGTCGCCTGAACGATTTGTACTTGCTGTCCTGTAATCAGGGAGTCGGGCGGATTGACAACGACTTGATCGTCCGGCTTTAGGCCGGCGACGATCTCGATCTGATTGCCAAAATCGTGTCCGGGAGTCACGGCAGTGAGCGTAACTTTCCCATCCTTCACAACTCCCACGCGTAAGCCCTCTGAGCGGAATAGCAGAGTATTGACGGGAAGCAGCAAGGTGGAGCTTTGCGTCGGGACAGCCAAGTGGACCTCCGCATAAGAGCCGGTGAGCAGTGTGCCTGTGGGATTGTCCACATCGATTTCAACCAGCAGCGTGCGGGTTGTCACCGTGATGGCATCGGCAGTGCGGACCAGTGTGCCGCGAAATGTGCGGCCTGGAAATTCAGCCAGACTGAGATCCGCGGTCATCCCGGCTTTGACCCCTCGCGAGTATTCCTCCGGGACGTTTACATAAACACGCAGCTTTCCGGGTTGAGCGATGTGAAAGAGATCGGTTTTCACTCCGCCCCCGCTGCCGGAATTGATCAGATCGCCGATATCCGTATTTCGCGCGGTGATGACGCCGTCGAACGGAGCGTAAATTTTTTCAAAGGACACCAGTGCCGTGTACTGGTCCACGGCTGCCTGGTCGGCCTCGACAATGGCTTTGTTCGCATTGTAAGTACCGACGGCATTATCGACGTCCTGCTGGGATACAGCGTTGCTTTTCAAAAGACCCAGATACCGGGTTTTGGTGATCGACGCGAGTTCGAGATTTGCCTTCGCGGTTGCCAGGTTGCTGCGGGCCTGCTGGAGTTGTTGGTCGACTTCCGGAGTCTCGATAACAGCCAGCAGTTGGCCTTGCTTGACACGCGCTCCAATATCGACGTACCACTTTTTCAAATATCCGTTGGTGCGGGCATAAATGGGCGCGGTGATGAATGGTTGTACATTTCCAGGAAGGATGATCTCCTGGGCGGGCGCAGCTTGTTTTGGCGAAACAACCGATACCGGGGTGAGGGCGACTCGCGCCGTTTCCGTTTTCAGAATCGTCCGGGCTCTGACACGCGACCAGATGCCCGAAACCAGGAGGGCGGCGACGGCGATCAACGCAATCGCCAGGCTCAACCACCGTCTGCGCGGACGCTGTTGTCGCTCCACATCGTTGGATGGAAGCGTTTGCCCCCCAATTTGTTTTCTCTCTTCAGGTTCTTGCGACATAGAGACTCCACATAGTTTTGTGCCTAATTCTGATTTGCTGTTTGTGCCGGATGCGTGCGTGAACCCTGCAGAACGCTGAAAAATGCCGGGACAAAAAACAGGGTCGAAACCGTAGCGAAAATCAAGCCGCCTATGACCGCTCGGCCAAGAGGTGCGTTTTGCTCGCCGCCATCCCCCAGTCCGAGGGCCATTGGCACCATGCCAATGATCATGGCCAGAGCAGTCATCAGGACGGGCCGAAATCGCGTGAAGCCTGCCTCGAGTGCGGCGCTAAGGGAATCACTCCCTGCCTGCATTTTTTCCGTGGCAAAGCTCACGACCAGAATGCTGTTGGAGGTGGCGACGCCCATGCACATGATGGCGCCCATGAGAGCGGGCACGCTGAGGGTGGTATGCGTTATAAACAAAAACCACGCAATGCCGGCGAGTGCCGCAGGCAGCGCGGAAATCATAATGAAAGGATCCAGCCAGGACTGAAAATTCACCACGATCAGCAGGTACACCAGCACGATCGAGAACGCTAGTCCGCTCAGAAGACCGACATAGGATGCTTGCATCGTCTGGACCTGCCCGCGGACAACCACGCGAGAACCACGCGGCAATTGCTGCCGAGTGGCGTCAATGATTTTGTTGATGTCTCCGGCCACAGCACCCAGATCGCGGCCAGTGACTGCGCCAAAGATGTCAATCACCGGCGCCACATTGTAATGAGAGACCACTGCCATTCCGGCGCCTCGTTCCGTTGATACCAGGCTGGCCATGAGGGAAGGCGGAGCAGCCGGATCCGTGCCTGTGATCGGGATGTTCTCTACATCCTGCAGCGTGTCCGTGCGATATTGGGGAGTCTGCGTAGCGATTTGGTAGCTGACACGATTCTTTGGGTCCACCCAAAACGTGGGCGAAGTTTGGAAGCTGCCGCTCAGTGAAACCAGAAGATTCTGCGCAATATCGTGGGCTGTGAAACCAAGTTGCTCCGCTTTCGTACGCTCAACCCGCATGCGGAGATAAGGCTCATCAAAGGGCTGCTGGATCCGCAAATCTGCTGTTCCTGTAACGTATTTCAACTTGCTCAGCAGCCCATTTGCGTAGCGCTGGTTTCCTTCCAAGTCGTTTCCCACAACCTGCACATCGATGGGAGCCGGCAGGCCAAAATTAAGGATTTGGCTGGTCATGTCGGCGGGCAAGAATGCGAAGCTCACGCCAGGAAACTGCTTTGGGAGTTTTAGACGAAGCTGATGAATGTAGTCATCCGTGGGATGGTGCTTGGCGGAAAGAGTGACAAGGATGTCGGCATCCGACGAGCCGACGGGAGCCGAATTGCTATAGGAGAGATTGATGCCGCTGAAGGGCAATCCTATGTTGTCAATGACGTTCTGGACTTCGCTCGCCGGAATCTGGTGACGGATCGATTGCTCGACCAGATCGCAAAGGTTGGCGGTTTCCTCGATGCGCATTCCGGTGGGCGCACGCAGATGCAGCTTGAAAGAGCCGCTGTCAACGCTGGGAAAGAAGTCCCGGCCGAGCCAAGGAATCAGAATCGCGAGAGAGCCAATGCAGCTTGCGAAGAACGCAATCAGGAAGGCACGCCGGTGGCGGAGGCAGATCTCCAGCAGGCTGCGATAGCTGTGACGAAATCCCTCGAATGCCGCTTCAAAACGCTTCTGAAGTCGAACGAGCGGGTTGCGGCTTGGGGCGCCCGCCTCGTGTTTATCTCCTCGCAACAAGTACTTGGCCATGGTCGGAACGATGGTCCGGGAAAGCAGATAAGAAGCTAACATGGCGAAAACCACTGCTTCGGCGAGCGGCACAAAGAGATAACGCGCGACGCCGGACAGCAAGAACATCGGAGCAAACACGATGCAGATCGACAGAGTAGATACGAAGGCAGGCGTGGCTATTTGCGACGCGCTGTCGAGGACAACTTCGTCCATGTCCTTCTCTGGTTCCGCCTCCCGGTTGCGGTTGATGTTCTCGACCTCAACGGTTGCATCGTCCACCAGGATGCCGACCGCCAGAGCGAGTCCACCGAGCGTCATAATATTGATCGTTTCTCCGATCGCGCTAAGCACAATGATGGAGGTCAGGATAGCCAGAGGGATGGAAGTCGCAATGATAACGGTGCTTCGCCAACTGCCCAGAAAAATGAGAATCATGAAAGCGGTCAGGCATGCGGCAATCAGCGTTTCCCGGACAACACCGCTAATCGCGCCACGAACAAAAATCGATTGATCCGCCAGCGGCGCTATATCGAGCTGGGGAGGAACCGTGGTTTTGATTTGAGGCAGAAGAGCCTTAATGCCGTCGATTACGTTCAGGGTTGAAGCATTACCGGCCTTTTGGATGGTCAGCAATACGGAGCGCTGTCCGTTGACGCGCACGATGTTCGTCTGCGGCGGAAAGCCATCGCGCACCCAGGCAACATCTTTGATGTAGATCGTACTGCCGCCAATCGTCTTGATGGGGATTCGGTTTAGGTCTGCAATGGTCTGCGGTGCTGCGTTAGGAATGGAAACATCATATTCCTTAGACCCGATCTTGGACGTTCCTGTGGGCAGGATTAGATTTTGAACGCTGATCGCGTTGACTACATCCAGCGCGGACAATCCCTTCGATTGCAACGCGGTGGTATTCAAATCCACCTGCACTTGGCGTTGTTTACCGCCATAGGGATAGGGCACCGATGCGCCAGGCACAGTGATGAGCTGCGTCCGAATAAAATTCAGGCCATAGTCGTTGAGTTCTTGCTCCGACAGGTTTTGCCCTGATAGGGCTAACTGGAGGACCGGCACACTCGATGCGCTATAGGCAAGAATGAGGGGCGGCGTCGATCCCGCAGGCAACTGCTTGAGCTGCGTCTGAGAAACTGCGGTAATTTGGGCAATGCCTTGTTGAATGTTGGCGGTCGGCTGCAGAAACACTTTGACAACGGCAATTCCATAGAGCGATTGCGATTCGATGTGCTCGATATTATCAACAGTGGTAGTGAGCGCTCGCTCCGTGATGCTAACGATGCGGTCGGCCATGTCCTCAGGCACGAGGCCGTTATAGTTCCAGATGATGCTGACCACAGGAATGTTGATGTTCGGGAAAATGTCCGTTGGCGTGCGGAAAATCGCAAGCGTCCCCATAATCACGATGAGTATGGACATCACCACGAATGTGTAGGGCCGCCGCAGTGCTAGTTTAACAATCCACATAATTCACGCTTCCAGCTTGGCCGGACGGCAATAACCGTATGGGATTTCCATCCAGAAGTTTTTCTTGCTTCGGTCCTGGGCGATGCAGCCCGCATGCCACTGTGAAAAACGAGCGCGAGTTTCAGGAAGTGCTTGAAAACAGAGGTGTTTAGAAGGGGAATCGGAGATTAGGTGGCGGATGACCAAGGGCGAAGAGTCCAGCGTATTGGACGGCTGCCAACGCGCCGACAGCGTGTCTTCCGAGATGGAAATCGGCTACCCGACAGAGGAAGAAGGAATGGGGACGGGAATCATCTGGCTGCAAGGGTCACGCGGTCTCACAGCGGTGCCATTGCGAAATGTCTTACGAACTCACGGTCGAGGAGACTTCGAAATTGCATTGGACAACGAGAATAGTTACATCATCGTGGAAGTCATCCCTGCAAAAATCCGCCGCAGCGTTATAGATATTGGTCATGAGATCCCCAGCAGACAGTGAAGAACCATCTCGCACTACAGCGGAAAGGCGCTCCAGGCCGAATTCTTCGCCAAGGCCGTTCTCCGCCTCGGTGACTCCATCCGTGTAGAAAACCAGCGCGTCGCCGCTGGCAAGGTCGGCCGTGGCCAGTTCGCAAATCTCCTCTGGAGATAATCCGATGGGTGGGCAAGAAGAGTCCATTCGAATGAGCGCGCCCGTCTTTGCTCGAAAAAGAAGCGCGGGATTATGGCCACAATTCACGTAACGGATGATCCGTTTGTGCGTGTCGATTTCCGCAACCAGTAACGTCACGTACCGTTCTGGATCCGACAGCGCGCCGATCTCCGTATTCAACCTATCAACCTGTTCCAGCATGTTTCGATCACGATTCGCTTCAAGGCGCATGGCTGCCGCCGTCGCGGACATTAACAGGGCAGCTGGAACACCTTTTCCAGCTACGTCGGCAATCACGACCTGGATGGTGTGCGCGTCGACGGGAATATAGTCGTAGTAATCGCCGCCTACGTCTCTGGCGGGATGCATCATCCCGGTTATCTCGAGTCCATCAATCGCTGGTTTGCCTACGGGGAGAAACAAGCGCTGGACCTGCGCAGCCAGCTTTACGTCCTGAAGCAGGTCGTCGCGCTGCTGCTGAACAGCTTTGTCAAGCGCTTCCTTCTGGTCGATATAACGCTGGATGATGTAAACAACAAAGGCGAAACACAACATCGCGGAGAGATTGTCGAAGATCCGCAACGCGGGGTGAATAGGCCGCGGGGAATAAGAATCGTGGAGCAAGATGCAAATGACGATGAGGTTGTAGCTGACCTCCTTGCGCAGGAAAATAGCACCGACGGCAAGCGGCAGGATGTACAGGTAGACGAGCGAAATCGAAACAACGAAATGGTCCGCATACGCGACCGCGCTAACTGCACCGAAGACCAATGCGAGGGGAAGCCACGCCGGTCCGTTCAAAGCGACATCCTTCCGCAGAACAGACAGCAGCGGAACCCACTTGCGAAGACCGTGTGATTCGGCGGGCTTCGATTCTCTGACAGCAAGATGTACCATGTCATTCATTCAAAGAGAATCTTCGCCATCATCCCCTTGTCTTCGTGGTTAAGGAGATGGCAGTGAAAAACAGACATGCCTTTGATCACGGGGTCAGTGAAGTCCATGATGACATCGACGGAGCCGCCGTATGGAACATTCACTGTGTCCAGCCACAGTGGCTCGGCAATTGGCCGGTCGTTTTCGGCGTACGCCAGGAAGTGGACTTGATGGATGTGCATGGGATGCAGTTCCCCTGTTGGATTGACAATCCTCCAATGCTGAAGCGTCCCTATTTTTGCGCGCACCATGGGAGCGGCATCCGGCGTGAATTTCTCTCCGTTGATGTAAAAGCCTTTCTTGTCTTCCGTGAATGTCAAGATGAATCTCGGCGGCACCTTCTCTTCCGCAGCTGGGTCCAAAGCCTTGAGATCAGGTTTGCGCGAGCTCTCCAAAACTTTTGGCATGGACCTTGCTCGTCGCGGAACGATGTCAGCTACTACCATTGCCGGATTTGGATCGCCGTCTGGCCCGGTGTCTACGCAGCGCGAAATCAGGCGCCGTGGCATGCCTGCCGCCGGACCGGTGACAATGGCTTCCAGCCTGCCTGCTGGTGGCAATAAGATGTGGTTGGCACTCCGTGTTCGATGATTCGGATCGTGCAGGGCGATGGGCATCCCGTCCATGGCAACGACTTCAAACGTTTGACCCTCAAGTTGAAGGTCGAGATAGCGATCCGCGGAAGCATTCACGAGACGCCAAAACTGGCGCTCACCAGGAGCGATTTCAATTTGAGGCCGCACTGATCCGTTTAGCGTGAAGACCTCTTCTGGAGGTTCTGGCTCCGCACCACAAACATCCGAACTGAGGTGAACGCGATTCTTCAAATCGGTAGACTGAGGATCGTTGACAAGGGAACGGCCACGCACAACCAGGACGCGCTCCGGCAGGCCGGCTAAAGGCGGAAAAAAAGATTCCATTCCTTCGATCACGATCGCTCCGGACATGCCGTCAAGTACTTGCCGGTGGCTCTCTCCATGAGGGTGCGTGTGGTACCAATACAAACCTGGCGGGTGGTCTTTCGGAATCTGCGCGGTATAGCGGAGCATTTGTCCAGGCATGGCCATCATGTCCAGGACGTCGTCCTGGGGAGCGTCGGGAGAAACCGTTAGTCCGTGAAAATGTAAATTCGTCATGTCCATGCACGGAGTGATCGCGCAGCTCTCTTTCGCCTTGGCCGGGAGATCGTTGACGTAATTGATCTTCAGTTGGTCGCCCGGGAACAGCCGCAGCGTTGGAGCGTTTGGTTGACCATGGAAGTAAAAGGAGTTCTTTCCGTCACTTGCAATGGCAGCGCGCAAGGTTAAGGAAAGTGTATGGTGTTTCGCGCGAAGTTCCGGCGGATTCGAAAGCAGGCCTGGCGGTTTCCCCTTTAAAACAAGCGAACAAAAAACCGCCGCCACAACAGCGATAGCGGCAGCGGCGATTCGCGGAACGAATGCAAAGCGTAACACTGGCAGCTTCCAGACCATCGCTCATTCGGCCTTGTGCCAGGTAGAATCCGGGTCATACACAGTCATGGCTTGCACAAGCTTTGTTGTGTCGGGACCAAGGTCCTTTTCGTAAATGGTTCCGGACGCGTCGACTATGAAAGTCATCACACCCGAGGAGCGGTACTCGACAGGGTAAGCGACGAAGGCGAATCCTGCGGTCATCCGGCCATCGACGATATAGTCCTTGGCGCCGCCCGGTGCATGTCGCCCTTGGCGGGTGAGGATCCGGAACATATACCCGTTAAACGGAACATGCTCGCCAACTTGGTCCGTTGGGAGATTTTGGCGCGCATAAGCGATGAGAGGGTCGATCGGGCTATCGAACTCATCGCTAGCTCCGTGCCAGTACAGACCATTGTGGCGGCCTTCATCGCTGACCAGCTTCTGAGCGAATTGCTTCGATAGGTCACCCGGCGCGTGCGCAAAATATTGCTTTTGCGCATCGACCAATGCGCGGCACGCATCCATGGCGGCAAGTTCATTTCCGCCTATGCGCCGGAACAGGATCTCGTCTTTGCCCGCGGCTGTGTCGAAATACCATGAACCATCTTTGTTGACTAGGGGAATCGGAAAGGGCCAGTTCTCGGCCCCGATTACCAGGGTTACGGTCCCATTCGCTTCTGTGACGAACCGATGCATCTCCTGGTATTTGACGACGAAGCCGCTTCGAGCATCCAGGTCTTCCTGTGGGTCGCCGGACGAGACGATATCCTTTCCGGTTGGTCCGAGGATCTTCAAGGAAGCTTGTTCGTCCTGCGACTGCATGGCGTCAAAGAGCGCGCGACTGGCATCTTCGGTAGAGGCAAAGGACCGCTGTCCAGCCTCTTGCGCAAACAGCGGTGCAAACGAACATGCCAACAAAAGTGGCACCAAAACGGCCGCCGTAAATCCAGCGAACCTCTTGTTCTTGCCGTAAAAAGAATTTGCCATTCTGTGAAGCATAATGTTTTTCTCCATTCCTAGATTCTTAATAAGTTCCTTGATCCGATCACCTAGTGGCGTCCGCCACCGCCGTGCCCTCCGTGGAAGCCTCCACCACCAAAGCTCGACCGCCCGCGAGAGGAAAAGCCTCGGACGTTTCCACCGTGATTAAACCCACTGAGTGCGCCGGAGCGTGTTCCCGCGTGAAAGTGAGGGGCCGAGGACCCGTGGAATCCGCCACCATGATCGACGCCACCATGCGCGACGTTACCGTGGCCGAAATCACCGTGGCCGTGGCTGAAGTCACCATGATGGAACCCTTCGTGACCGAAGTCTCGGCTGTGCGAGACGAAGTCGTGATGGTCGAAGAATGGCCGACGCCCATGCCAGTCGTATCCCCAGTGATGCCAGCCCCACCCATACCCTCCGAAAAATCCGACCCCGAAGCCGATTCCAAACCCAATCCCCGCTCCGGCCAGGAAGATCCCCGGCACGGGATACCAGCCTGGATACGCGATGATCGGCTCGCCATAGATAAGCCAGGGATCGTAGGCAGGCACGTACACGACCTCAGGGTTGGCAGGTTCAATGATGACCGTGTTGCCTTGCGTGGTTATCTTCTCCTGTTCGTTGCTATTCAGATGGCCAGCCTTCTGGGCCTCGCGGCGCAACGTCTGGACCGCATTGGTCACATCGTCCGGTTGGTTGACATACGCCTCGCCAAGGGACGAGGTCCAAGACAGGTTCTTATCCATGTTCTCAAGAACCGACGGGAATTGGGCCATGGCCTTTACGCTGGGATCCCAGTCTTGTTTGTCGAGTTCTTTTGCCAATTCTTCACCTTTGAGGTTCGAATGACTTTGCATCCAGCGGTCCGCCTGGACAATCTCGGTTGGATAGGTGGAAGCGGCGAGAATCTGCGCAACGAGGGCGTCCGGATACAAGGCGATCGGCGCGACAAGTTGCTGCAGCTCTTGAGGGGTCTGCTGTACGGACGAAGCTGGCGGCTGCCCGCTGGATTGGCCGGTAGGACCAAAAGCCTCGGCTTGCGCCGTAAATTGCACAAGCAAACAGCAGACCAGCATGACCAAAATCCGTTTTGATAAGTTCACTTTCATTTTCATTCTCCAGTACAACTTAAGACCATTTCGTTGGCGGCCAGGTTCGAAATTTTTGGGCCCTGGTCAAGCACGCTGAGGAACGTCACTGGCCGCGCAGCGTGCCCGGCTCGATGTCATTGCGGCGCGCCAAATCTTCCAGTGCCTCGAGCTCCGTTTGTGTTGCGTTTACGCGCTGCTGAAGGATCTCAATGCCGGCTTCAGGAGTGATGCCTAGGTTGCCTTCCTCGAGATTTATGCCCCCCGTCATGGTCTTCAGGTTCCTTGCATCGGCGATCGCTTGGCGGTATCCGCCGAGCTGAGCATTTCTGCGTTCGAGTTGATCACGCAGTCTCGCCGCCTGCCGGGCATACCACTCCGGGTCCCGGGTTTTCACGTAAGTTCGAGATGGAGATTGCGACTTTGGCCTATCTTCGTCTGTTCGGCCCACGACGCAGATCACGCCGGGCCCATGCAGTCTTTCAAGGTCTTCGTTGGTCCAAGCGTCCCTGTTCTGGATATGCGTTCCTGCGTGCGGCCTATTGGCCGCACGCAAAGGAATGGCCAAGCTACCCAGGGTGAGGGAGACAGCGAGTGAAAAGGTCAGATAGCGATTCATCTCGCCCTCGTTAGTTGGACTTCGGCGGCGCGGGAGGAAAATGCTGGAACATTTTGTTCACGGCTTTGTCGAGATTCTTGGTGTTCTTGTCCGCCTTGTCGGAGAGCGTATCGCTCGACGAGCTTCGCCAGATCAACTTCTCTGTCTTTGCATCGAAGAGATCGACGACTAAGGTACCGACTTTGTAGGTTTCAACGGTTGTGGTGGCATCCCCAAATCCGCCGAATCCCCAACGGCGACCCCCTCCGAACCCGTTATAAAACGTGTCCAGAGTTTGCTGATTCCGAGTGGTCTCAATGGCAAAGACCTCGACGTCGCCTCCCGAAGGAACTTCCGTCCAGCCTTTTGCCGTCAGAGCGCTGTTCACGGCGCTCTTGATGCGATCGACCACGAGCGGGTCCTTGGTCTGGACTTTTTGCCAAGAGTAGGTCTTGTATTGGCCGAAGTTGGCATTGTGGTCGTAGTCGGTTTTAACGTGTTGAGCGAATGAGAGAGTCGCCAAAGCCAGCGTTAATCCGATGGATGCTGCGATTCTTGATAGAAGCTTCATAGCTCCTCCTTTTTTGAAATCCCGAAACAGAGCGCTTACCGGAGGGAACCGCGCACGTTCGATTAGACAGCGGCTATTCCTGCGAGCCGCCAACTTCGCGATTTCTCCTCGTTTCCGTCGTCACGAAAAACTTCAATGCGTGTACCGACACAACTAGAGAGGCAACAGGATTGCCAACGCGTTGATGGCGTAAACGACTGAAAGGAAAGACCGAGATAGGCAGCACCACAGTTTGCGATGCCAGCGGGCTGAACACTCGTCCGCATGCCGACAGGCTGAGCGAGGCCGTTTGTTTGATTACCATTGAATAGCCTAACGAGGATCATGCTCTCGCTGGGAGCCGCAAGAAACAGCTTTGAGAGGGACAGCTTTTGGGGAGGATCTTTTCTGGCGCGGCGCGTAAACCGATGGTCAAAGGGGGGCTTATCGCTTTTCGAAACCTGTTCCTGGACTCTCAGGCTCGTTTTGGTCCCGGAACGGAAGCCGGAATTTCCGCGCAATCTCGGGCCAGAATTCTCGGAGCACGTTGAAACCGATGTCTCCCCCAACATTATAGGCCACCCGCGTCGCCGCCGGTCCCACCCCGCGTCTGTTGTCCGGGTGGTAGGTATTGCTCAGCACCACTGCGCTCGTCGTGCCCAGCCATTCCGTAAAATTGAACATCTGGGTGCCATCTTCCCGGTGAGCGACGACCGAATGTTCCAGGGCGTGAAGGAAACGCTTTCTCTTGCTCCCGTGTGCCAAACGGTAGTACCGCGGGTCCTGAGAAAAAATTGTTGGATAGAGAAAATCTTTGAAAAATTGAGAGGAGGCCTCGCCTGCCAGGCCGGCGCCAAGTCGCTTCCCATATCCCTCCATGCCCTGCCCGTAACTGGGATCGTTGTTTTCTGCCTGGCTAATCCCGGCATCGTAGGCGATCCCCAGCACGGTCACTGGGTCGAACGTCTCACGCACAGAAAGCAGGAACTTGTCGTGAAGGCTCAGCACGCACAACACCGCTCCCGGCTTATAGTGGGGCGCGTGTGCTGACTTGCGTTCGAGCCGCCGCCCGAATGCACCTACAAGCTTCTGGAAGGGTCCATGGTAGTCCTCCCAGCTGACCATCGGCGCAGGCTGCACGCACGCCAGCGGCGTGCTCGGCTCGGTCTCTCGCACAGGAGGTGTGAGAGCAGGGCGGGAGTCCTGTGCCCAGACCGCCCCTCCCCAGGCGGCCGCGACAAGAGCTGCCACTGTCGTGGCTCGTATGCTTCGAATCCACATCCGCTTTCAACCTCTGCCGTCGTGCGGCTAAAACTGCACGTATGTTGCCGCGCTCAGTCAACCGTGTCGTAATTCGTTTTCAATAAGACCCATGGACGAAATATTCAGTTCGACCCGGAGATGCGCGATGATCCGGCTGGTAATGGATACCTGGACAGTGTCAACCGATTGGAGGGTTGGGCGGGCGAATTTCGAATCTGCTACGAGGGGAGGAGATCTCGCCTGGTACGTGAGATGCCAAGCTTTTGCATCCGAAAGTAAAGCGTGGACCTCTTCATTCCCAAACGCGCGGCCGCCCCGTTGGGGCCGGCGACAACCCAGCCGGTCTGCTCTAGAGTCTTGCGAATGTGGTCTCTCTCCGCGTCCTCCAGAGTAACTGCTCCAAGGAATTCCGCTTCGGCGGCACTCTTCAAGGTCGCGAGAGGTGCGTTCAGGATGCTACCCGAAGTGAGGATAACGCTCCGCTCGATGAAATTCTGAAGCTCGCGAATATTGCCTGGCCACTGATACGAGACGAGGGTAGACATCGTTTCCGGAGGAATCTGTTCGATTTCCTTACCCATCCGGCGGGTATAGATCTCGACAAAATGTCCTACCAGCGCCGGAATGTCTTCACGGCGCTGCCGCAATGCTGGCAGTGGGATCGGGAACACATTCAGACGGTAGTAGAGGTCACTGCGAAATTCGTTGCGCTTCACCATTTCTGCCAGATTCCGGTTGGTCGCAGCGACGAGCCGAACGTCTACCTGGTGAGTCCGAGTGCTGCCCAAGCGTTCGAACTCCTGTTCCTGTAGGACACGCAACAGTTTGGGTTGCAGGCCTGGCGGAATATCGCCCACTTCGTCCAGGAAAAGCGTGCCTTTGTCGGCCTGCTCGAAACGGCCAATCTTCTGCGCTATGGCTCCGGTGAACGCACCTCGCTCGTGGCCAAAAAGCTCGCTTTCTAGCAGATCGAAGGGAATAGCAGCGCAATTCAATTTAATGAATGGGCGCCCGCACCGCACGCTCAGATTGTGAATTGCGCGCGCGATCAACTCCTTGCCGGTGCCTGTTTCTCCCTGCACAAGAACGGTGGAATCCGTGGGCGCGACGCGTTCGACCTGTTCAAGCACCGATTCCAGAGCAGAACTGTTGCCTATGATCTGCTCGAATCTGCGCGTCCTACGGTCCTGATCGATGGACCCGAATGTTGCGACCGCCCCCACGAAGAACCTCCTTGGGCACCATACGCTTCTATAAGCAGGCTTAGCTTTCCAGAGCGGCCCGAACGCTCTCGAGCAGCACTTCGTCGTTGAACGGTTTAGCCATAAACTCTACTGCGCCCGCTCGCAACGCCTGCATCCGCATTTTTTCGTCGCCATGCGCTGTGATAAAGATGATCGGAATCCTACAGGCTTCTGCGTTCAGCTGTGCCTGTAGTTCGAGACCGGACATTCCCGGCATACGGATATCGGCGATTAAGCATCCAGCCTGGCGGTGTTGGCCCGATTTCAGGAATTCCTCCGCCGACGCAAACGCTTGAGCAGGTAAGCCAACCGCTTTCAACAGGCCCTGTAGGGCGCTGCGCATCAAATCATCATCATCGACAATCGCAACCATTTTGGTCTTCTCCAGAGCGGCCATAGCTGGAATCTAGCAACTTTGCCAAAGCGGCACAATTATACTTTCGTATGACAGCCCGGATATCCCCCTGGTCAGAGCGACGGGGACAATCGTTCAAGGCTTGAGAATACGGCGGTTAATACGGGATGGCTGTAGACTCGCAAGGTGTGCTGCGTGACGGTTGCGCGTTGGCATTAGGCTTGCTTTTTGCCCGGTGGAAGCCCCAGCTTCGACGCCATTCTAACCAATTCTGCCAGCGAATCAGCCTGCATCTTCCGCATCACGTGGCCGCGATGGATTTTCACTGTGATTTCGCTGGTCCCGAGGTCAAAGGCGATTTGCTTGTTGAGCATCCCCGAGACTACCAGGCCCATAACTTCACGTTCGCGCGCCGTTAACGCCTCGTAGCGTTTTCGCAACTCGGCAAGATTACCCTGCTGTTGCCGCGTCACACGGTCGCGATCCAAAGCCTGGCGGATGGCATCCAGCAGGTCCTGATCCTGGAAGGGCTTGGTCAGGAACTCCACGGCACCGGATTTCATAGCCTTCACCGTCATCGGAATATCTCCATGACCGGTGATGAAGATGATGGGAATTTGGATACCTGCGTCACCCAGCTGACGCTGAAAATCCAGACCGTTGACGCCAGGAAGGCTCACGTCCAGAACAAGACAGCTTGGCCCGTCCGGGGGCTTGGTGCGCAGGAATTCTTCCGCGGTCCCAAAGGATGCGCACCGCAACCTCGCCGATTTCAGCAGTCCTTGGATGGACGCACGAACACCGGCGTCGTCATCAACGACGAACACCGTGGGAGAATCTGCGGCTGTCATTCAGGCGCCTCGGGCTTGGTGGGCAGAGTGAAACAAAAACTTGCCCCGCGCGGGGAGTTGTCGCCAGCCCACAAGCGGCCACCATGTGATTCGATGATAGAGCGGCTGATGCGAAGTCCCATGCCGGTCCCGTGCGGCTTGGTAGTAAAGAAGGCATTGAAGATCTGTTCCCTCTGTAATAGGGGCAGCCCCACCCCGCTGTCCGTGACGGACACCAAAACTTCCTCGCTCTGCAATCGCTGCGACCTGATGGCGAGTTCGTGCGTCCCATCCGTGTCCTTCATCGCTTCGATGCCATTGATCATGAGGTTCATCAGCACCTGCTGTAATTGCACGCGGTCGGCCATGACCTGGGGAAGATCTGCCAGAAGGCTGGTCTCGACCGCTATGGTGTATCGCCAAGTCTCGCCGCGCAGAAGAACTATCATCTCTCGAATAATCTCGTTTACGTCCACGAGCTCCCGTTGCGGGGTACCTTTCTTGAAGAGCTGGCGGATCCGACTGATAATTTCCGCCGCGCGCGTCCCGTCTTTCATGATTCTCATGGCAGCTTCGCGCGCCTCTTCCACATTGGGATGATCGCGCGTAAGCCAGCGCAGACAGGTGTTGGCGTTGGTAACGGCCGCGGCAATCGGCTGGTTCACTTCGTGCGCCAGCGAGGCAGTCAGCTCTCCCATGGTGGTCACCCTGCTGACGTGCGCGAGATCCGCCTGCGCCTGACGCAGTCTCTCCCGCTCTTCATCCGCGCGCTTGCGTTCGGTGACATCCATCGACGTACCGACATATTCAACTAGATCGCCGGATATGTTGCGAACGGGATGGCCCGTTGAGCGAATGTGCTTCATCGCTCCCTCGGGAAGAACGATTCGGAAAACCAAGTCAAAGTCGGAGCCTTCACTCGGCCTTTCAAGAAAAGCTTCTCTGCGCACCCTATCTCGATCCTCTAGATGAACGCGCTGGTAAAACGCCTCGTCTGAGGGTATACCCCCTTGCGGATCGAAGCCAAACAAGCGGTAATTTTCCTGCGACCAATAGACACTTCGTCTGCTGGCCACGCTCCACGCCCAACTGCCCGTGCGCGTCAACCTCTCCGCTTCAGCCAAGTAACTCTCGCTCCGCCGCAAGGCCTCTTCGGCCTGGTTGCGCTCAATGGCGATACTCGCAAGATGGACGATTTGCCTTATGACACTATGGTCCAGCGGGGTAGGGCTGCGCGGTTGGCGATAGTAGATCGCAAAGGTCCCCAACATCTTGCCTGCTGAGGAGAGTATCGGCGTGGACCAGCACGCTCGAAGCCCGTGCGCCAGGGCCACACTGCGGTAGTCGGCCCACAGCGGATCCGCGGCGATGTCGGAGACGATCACTGGCTCTGCTCGGTAAGCGGCCGTTCCACACGAACCCGCGCACGGGCCGATGACCACGCCATCAACCGCCTCATTGTAGGAGCTTGGCAAGCTGGGCGCCGCTCCATGCCGAAGGCATTTGGCGTTCGGGTCCAACAAAAGGATCGAAGACTGAGAACCACTCGCCAGTTCTTCGACGAGCCGGCATATAGCATCGAGGATGAGCGCGCGAGAATCACCCCTGGCTATCATCTCGAGAACCCGGTTCTCGGCGGCTAGCAATACCTCGGCCCGCTTTCGCTCGGTGATGTCGGTCGAACTACCCACGAATTCCACCAAATCCCCGGATGCGTTCAAAACCGGATGACCGACGGAGCGGATGTATTTGACGGTGCTGTCGGGAAGTAGGATTCGGAATTCCACTTCGTAATCCGACTTTTCGGCGATTGCTCGATCGATTGTTCCTTGCCACTCAGCTCGGTCCTCCGGATGAATGCGCTCCAGCCGTTCTATCCAAGCCGGCGGTCCCTTTTCTGGATCGAAATCATACAGGCGATACCATTCCTCGGACAGATGCGAGGCGCCTCTTCCCGCTACCTGCCAGGCCCAACTCCCCGTATGCGTGAACCTCTGTGCTTCCGCCAGATAACTCTCGCTCCGCCGCAACGCCTCTTCCGCCCGCTTGCTCTCGGTGATGTCCATCACCGCTCCAACAAACTCGAGTTCACCTGATTCATCTCTTTCAGCGTGAGCCACAACGTGGACATGTTTGACGGAACCATCCGGCATCAGCAAGCGATGCTCAAAATCAAAATCCCTCCCATCCTGCGCCGCCTGCTCGATGGTCTGTTGCACGAGACCTGCGTCATCCGGATGAACCCGTTGGAGTACCAGTTCCACGGTTGGTTTCGTCGATTGGTCGTATTGAAAGATTCGAAAGGTTTCCCCTGACCAGATGATCTCGCCGGTGGACGGCTTCCAGCCGAAGCTACCTGTATGACTGAGCCTTTGCGCTTCCGCCAAGTAGGCCTCGCTCTGCTGGAGCTTCTCTTCCTGCACCTCCAAGGTCTGGGCAGCGAATCGCCTATCAGCCAAGGACGTCAGCAGAGCGAGCCCGAGGACGAGAAAGGTGACGGCGACAATTCCGCCGGTGCCGACCGTGGAGATGCTCACGGCATGAAACAGGTCCACCGGGATGCGGGAGGAGGTGAAGCTGGCGGCGGCCATGCCGGTGTAATGCATAACGGGGATCGCTGCACCCATCACGGCGGCTCCGGCTAGCTTTTCCCAGCCCATCCCCGTTTTCTCATCTCGGAAGTGAAAGGTAATCCACAGCGCGGCGAGAGAAATCAGAACCGCGAACACGACGGACAGGACGACAAGAAAGGGATCAAACTGGCATATGGCAGCTAAACGCATAGCAGCCATGCCGATGTAATGCATGCTTGCAATACCGGCGCCCATTAGGACGCTACCGGCGAGCGCCCGGGACCAACCCATTTTCTGCCGGCTCACCACGCCCAAGGCAACGAGCGAAGCGAGAATAGCCGCAAACAGCGACAGCAGAACGGTCGGCCAATGGTAGGCCACGGGAATCGGTAGGATGAACGCCAACATCCCGATGTAGTGCATGGACCAAATGCCAGTCCCCATCGCACCGGCACCGCCCAGCAGCCAAACCGCGCGAGTCCAACCGCCTGCGGCAGTTACGCGACCTGCAAGATCCAGAGCAGCGTACGACGCAAACATGGCGATCAACACCGAAAGCGCCACGAGCGCGTAGTTGTACGAGCCAATCAAGTTCACAGCAGGCATGTGACTCCATCCGGTTGCCAACGAGGAACAGTCGCGCCGCGCTTCAACTAAGAATTAACCGTTCGGGCTCATTCCATTGCCTCGATTTTCGTGGGTAAAACAAAATGAAAACTTGCGCCGCGCGGAGAGTTATCTGCAGCCCACAAGCGGCCGCCATGCGATTCAACGATGGAGCGGCTGATGCGAAGCCCCATGCCTGTGCCGTGAGGTTTGGTTGTAAAAAACGCGTTGAAGACCTGCTCCGCCTGCTGCGGGGGAAGCCCTACGCCGGTATCGCTGACGGAAACCAAAACTTGCTCTTTTTCCGTTCTCTGGGACTTGACGGCCAACTCGCGCGCCCCGTCCACTTCCTTCATCGCATCGATGCTGTTCACGATGAGGTTCATCAGCACCTGTTGCAATTGCACACGATCTCCCATGATCCGGGGAAGATCTACGGTTAGCTCCATCCGGACTGTTATGTTGTATCGTGTTGCCTCGCTGCGCAAGAGGACGATCATCTCTCGAATGGCTTCGTTTACGTCCACCAACTCCCGTTGCGGAGTACCCTTCTTGAAGAGCAGGCGGACCCGACTGATGATGCCCGCCGCACGGGTTGCATCTTCGACAATTCTCGATGCAGCCTCGCGCGCCTCTTCCAGATCAGGCGGATCGCGCGTAAGCCAGCGCAGGCAGGTATTGGCGTTGGTGACGGCAGCGGCGATTGGCTGATTGACCTCGTGTGCCAGGGAAGCGGTCAGCTCTCCCATGGTCGTCACCCGGCTGACCCGTGCCAGTTCCGCTTGCGCCTCCCGCTGCGCTTCTTCCGCATGCTTGCGCTCAAGACTTTCTGCTTGCAACGCCTCGTTGGTGCTCTGCAGTTCTTGAACTGTTCTTCTTAGGTCATCGCGCGCGCGCCTGAGCGATTCTATGGCGCTCCTTTCCGCAGCGCTCAGCGACCCTACAAACAGGGCTGACACCGTGAAGATGACAAGGCGGGGTATTTCGTCGGGCTTTGGACCCAAAGAATGAATCGGAGGTAGGAAATAATAGTTGAAAGCGAGAGCGGAAAGTGTCGTCGCGAGCAATCCCGGTCCGATTCCGCTGAACCACGAACTCAATAGGACTGCGCAAAGAAAGAGTGACACGGGAGCATCTTGCAAGTGAATCGCCGGCAACCGTGAAATGACCAGGGCCGCAGCGACCGAAAGAACAGCAATTCCATAGCCCCAAATTGCCGGCGGCTTGGGCCACAGAAGAGGATTGAACCTGGGCATGCTTCTGCTCCAGCAAAACAGGGTGTTACTCTGCGCCATCAAAATCTTAACATCAGAAACTGTCCTGCCCGGGCAAGCTCAGTCATGTAGCGCATGTCCGCCTTCTTCAAGGCAGAGGCGGCGCACTTGACTCATCCAGTCCCATAGACGGAGTGCCAACAGTCTGACAGGTTTGCGTGGGGCTGACGTGACAAAGATCCTCATGAATCGGCGTATCTCGCGCATGGTCAGCAACTTTCATCTGTTTTCGTCACACACACTGTCTGGCACGAGGATTGCCTTTTTAGTGGCGGTTGGTATGTTCCCGGTGATTAGAATTCGCAGCGAGCGAGCGTCAACATTACAGTGACGCCAGACCTGAAAACGGGACGCAGAGAGGAGTGCAACCATGAAAACACGATCCATTCTCGACTGGTATCGCATTCTGCGCGCACACCATCAGTGGACGATATTCCAGTCCATTCGATATGCGCTGTGGCTCGCGCGCTAGATCGTTTCTCTTACTTTTTTCCGCAGTGGCGGTGGAGGATCGGATTCATGAAGACTTCCTATACATCCAGTATCAAAGACTCCGACAGCGCGTGGGTAGCAGCCGCAAAGCGCGGAGACACGCAAGCCTTCGAGGAATTGGTAATTCGCCACAGGCAGAGAGTTCTCTCCGTCGCGCTACGCATTACGAATAACCGGGAGGATGCCGAAGACGTGGCACAGGAAAGTTTTCACAAGGCCTTCCTTCATCTCGGCGCCTTTCAAGAAAAGGCGCGGTTTTCTACTTGGTTGACACGCATCGCCATGAATGAAGCGTTTATGTTGCTGCGCCGGCGGCGGGGAGTTTTCGAAATCTTGCCCGAGAGGCCTGACAAGGCGGAGTCCTGGTCGGAGGCGTTCGTTGACCAGAGTTCCAATCCCGAAGAGTCTTATTGGCGGCGGGAGCGAACTCAACTCTTAACCGAGGCGATCAATCGCTTAGGTCCAAACGTTCGAACGACGATCCTGCTCCGCGACATCGAAGAAAGATCTTCCCGAGAAACCGCTAGGATTCTACGCACCTCAATTGCCGCCGTGAAAGCGCGTGTTTTTCAAGGACGGCGCAAATTACATAGGACCCTGAATCATGCATTCCTGCGCGGGCTCTGCGCAGCCGGTCAATCGCAGGCACAGAACCGTTGATGTGTGAATCGATCATTCGCGAAGCGATGGGTCAGTTACGGTCTTCATCAACGCTACTGTTCTCACCAATAGAAAGCTTTTCTTGACTAGCTTCACGGCGCGCGGACTTGCCGCAGCAATCGCATGAAAATATCACGCTTATCAAGCTCCAGCCCAATCCCGGCATACGCCACTTGGATCAGCGGAACATTCTTCCTCTGCGGGTCCCGAAAGAACGGAAACGGACTCAGCGCGCCCACCGCCCAGAAGAAATCGGCCTGCGCACCTTGCATTTCGTCGGGCAAGTTGAAGTGGTTCACTGTCGCCAGGTCAAGCCGCGTACGGTCCTGCGCCTCAAACACGTAAAACGTCAGCCCGTTTGCCTCCACTTTTTCCATCGGCGCCAGATAGAAATCCGGATAAATCCCGCCTGCCCGCTCCACACCATTGCTCGCTTGAAACAAGACCCCCGGGCTCAACTGCCCCGAGTAAAGCCCCTCCAGCGTAGGAGCGTGTCTGCAGTCTCTGCGAATGCTCAAATCCGGCGAAACCGCAGCCCGATCCGGCGATTCTGCCTGCCTCTTTGCTTTCTTGTAGGCCTCCGAGCCCCCATCCAAACAATCCCGGGGTGGCGAAAAGAAAAAGTAGAACAGATAATCCGCTAGACCGTTGCCCGCGCCTTCAGCACCATGCATCTGCGCATCCAGTGCCACCTCATCGCCTCCCAGGAACGGATTGGTGGTCGTTGCAATCCGCAAGGCCGAATGTATTTTCGGATTTTCCAGGGCCATGAATTCCAAGAACGTCACTTGCGGAGCAAACGGGGCAAGCCTCGGCGAAGGTGGCAGCGGCATCTGCTCGAGCTCGATCCAGTCCGGGGAAACATCGATTGACGTTCCACGCAAGAGGGAAAACCGCTTCGACGTCGCTTGCGCTGACCGTGGATTATGTTCCGCCCCGCGTTCGGGCGATGTCGAACTCTGACGTGACATCTGCGCCGCCACTCCTGGCACCAGGAATCCAAATAGGATCATTCTGACGATTCCGCGCAGAGTCATAAGCACCATCCTGGTCTCATTCGCCCTTGCCCCATTTGATGCGCACGCCATTGGCTGTGCTGCAGCTCTTTTTGTAAGAGTAGGTTAGGTTTTGGACGCTTTTGTCCAGATCGTGGTTGTGCGTGTAAAACAGCATCACCGTGATGCTTCCAGTGCAGGAACTCTAGAAAGCATCTGGTAGTCCTTGTCAGTCAGGCGCAGGGAAGCCGCCGCAACATTCTCCTCAAGATGCTCGGTCGAGGAGGTCCCTGGAATGGGCAGCATGATGGGAGATCGCCGCAGGAGCCAGGCCAGCGCTACCTGTGTCGGACTCGCGCCGTGTGCCTGCGCGATTCGGTTCAGCACCTCGCCGGCTACTTTGCCCGCCCCCAATAGGAACCAGGGAATGAAGGCAATCTCATTGCGCTCACAATAATCCACCACGTAGTCCCATTCGCGGTCCGCAAAACTATAGCGGTTGTGCACAGAAACGATAGGGACAATTCTGCGCGCTCGCTCGATGTGCTCCTGCGTGAGGTTGGACAAGGCAACCAGACGAATCTGGCCTTCGTTTCATATACGTCGATCCGGCTCAGCCGCAGTCTTTGAGGCTTCCCTCAACCGCCTTGCGAGGTTCCAGCCTCCCTTGGTGGCAATGTTTAAGTCGGCAGGGTAGGGAAACAGCGCTTCGGCAATCAGTTCCTCGCTTACGTATGGACCGTAGGAGTCCGCCATATCGATGAAGTTGACATCCAGCTCCACGGCCCGGCGAAGAACCGCTAAGCACAAGCGACGGTGGGCGCTCCTGATCCACTAAGGTGTCGTGAAGGCATTTATCGGGCTGATCACTCCGTCGCTCGCGCCATGCGCATCGGCCGAGTCAACCTTGTAGTAGTAGGTAGTCTTCGGCGCAAGGCCGTCCACGCGCACGCGGAACTCCGTATAGGAATGGGTCGGGTTCAGCCGGATGTGCGATTTCGCGGTCTGGCTCAGATCCTTGGGATCCTTGCCATAGTGTACAACCCCAAAGTGTTCGGGCGAGCCACCAGGGTTGTCGGAGATCCACCGGATAATGGTCAGATTTTCTGTAGCCGATTCGAGCTCTGGTCCCTTGAAGATGCGGACGTGCGCGGCTTTCTTGGAGGAAGGGACGAACTGAGCCGAGACTGGATTTGCGGGGCCGGCCGTAGCCGCGACCGCCAGCATCAGAAGCAGTCTATTCATATTCACACCTCAAACGAAAATTACTCAAAGCAAGATGATCAAAAGGGACGAAACCACAGCCGACTAGCATCGGCCATCTCCCGCTCCGGCTCGTCCGCTCGCTTCCGGGTGTTTGCGAGGCGGACGAGCCAGAGGACGGAGAGAGGTTCAGGTGGGCGTGCCCACCGACATTTATCACGGAATAGGTTTGGGTCCTGGCAAAGGCGCCACGCCGCAGATAGCCGAGGCGCAGGGCGGCAGAGGCGGAGTGGGGATAAGAAAGCCGTTTCCTTGCCTCGAGGGTGAACAATTTGGATCTGTGGCGGGGTTGCACGCCATGCACATCCCTGTAAACGTATTGATGTCGGGATACGGTCTTGTGAAACCATCCGTGAGGGTTTGGAGGAAGGCAACGATCTGGTTCTCCTCCGTATCTGTCAGGCCGAGCTTACCAATCGTCATGTCAAGGTTGTTGGGAACCTCAGGCATCGGCCAGCAGTCTACTTTTTCGGTCTTTCCTGCCGGGCAGTTCCCCGAAGTTACCGGGAAGGGGTATACGTCGCGCGTATTATAGAAGTGTACGAGTTGCTTTAGGCTTTTGATGTAGCCGTTGTGGAAGAACTCCTTCTGGAAGTAAGGCCCGGGAGCCTCAGTGGTAGGACACTGTGGTGGCACCAAGGCGGCATTGCGCGCCGTGGATGTCTGCATTTGGCCGTCCGAAGTTGGCGCAAATGGTGTCCAATCGTCATTCGGGCTTGGCCAAGAGCCGGGACCGCTTCGCAGGAAAGTTCCTAGTCCCAGATCTCTGAAGCCGAAACCATAGGGATTCGCGGTAAAGCCGAAGAAATCTGGCTTGTCCTGATAATAGATGGCATCCCTCGGATTCAGTGGCAGGCCGAGATTTGCCGAGCCGAAGCAGGTGAACAGCGGCCGTGCGTTTGCCGCGGCGCCGGTGTCTTCGCTATTCGGGGCCGTGCCCTCGGGAGGCGGAGGCGTTGGCGCAGTGGATCTGCCATCCAGATGGCACGAGTTGCAGTTCGCTTTGCCACGGAACAGGTTGTAACCGGCCATCTCATCTGGAGTCAACGTATAATCGTTATGCAGGAAGGCGTCGAACTTCGACGAGAAAGCGCTGACATCTGGTGAAGCTTCGTACTGGTCAAGGGACTCTCCCCAGTGATCAAAGACATTGTTTGCCTTGGCGCGATCGTCGGGACTCAGCTGAATGGGCATGGTGTTCGTGCCGAACACGCTCGCTCCGCCTGGAGTCTCACAGATGCCCTCCGTGTTGTGTGGGAATTTGATATCCAAAGAGCCCGCACCCCAAACCGTCTCGAACAGAGGTCTGTAAGCAGCGGTGGTAAGCCGGAACGCGATGCACGCCGTATCCGGTAACGCGTGTTCTTGTGTGTCGACCGGAGGGCCCTGCGCCTGATTGGCGTCCGGACTCCCTAGCAAATAGCCTGTCGCGCGCGAATCCCAGAAGTTTCCGCCAAAGAAGGCGGCTTGGGCTGCGTTGAAATTAAGTACAGGGAAATTTGGTGAATAGGTGTATCTTTGCGCGGTCCGTTTGCCGGCCCGGAACTGAAATGATCCGGGGTACGCGATCATCGTCAGATTGACGGACGGGATCGATCCGCTAAAGCCGGCATACGGCATGTGGCAGAAACCGCAGGCCCTATTTTTAAAGGGGGAAATATTCTCGTCGAAATTCATGAGCTTGCCCAATAGAACGTTTGCTCTCTGTCCGGTGTGCGCCAATATTGGCGGTTGACCAGTGAGAGTCGGAGGTGTCAATGCCTGCCACTGTGCGAGGGCCTCGTTTTCGATGAAGCGGACTTCACGGCGGACCCTTTCTATCTCTTGAGGCAAATCGGGAGGCAAGATACCGGGCGGATACGGGTTGTAAAACGGCGGTGGCGGCACCTCGCGAACACCGTTTCCGTGCCCGTGGTTTTGCGCGGATACGGGCACGGTTTGAGAGGACACGAGCAAAGCGGCGACGACTGTAACCAAGACCGCCCATAATGCTGCTAATTTTCTTCGCTTCATGAGGCTATCCTTTCGTGATTTATCGTTCGGAAGGGACACAATGAATGACGCGCCAAATGGACATACTCCGAACCTCATTGGAGGCGCCATCCGTTGGCTTAAGCATCGTTTCACTGACCAAGAAACGGAGTTAGCGTTCTTGTTTGGGTTGCGGAAGACATACTCCAGAATCGTGAGGGACCGACGGATTCAAATGGCCTGCGGAGAATCTGGCAGTCCAAACAGAAGCTCAAACCGACCTGGCAGGCAACCAGCGTAATTGTCTGTACAGATCCTGATTTCTGTCGCACTGGATTGGGGTAGCGGGAGGGACTCGCCCGCAACCAATCCGAACAGAGATCAAACCGGCCTCGCAGCGTCCTACGGGCATTATGCATACAACTGGAGTACTGCAATGATCGAGACACATAACTAAAGTTCTTGAAAATTTCCACATCACCTCGCCTTGCGAATTCCTTGCCGCAAGCCCATCATCGTCGCGTTATGTGGTAAATACGACGTCCTAGATTTAATTGATTGGTGCAGTTTTTCCTGCCCCTTGCTGCTCGCTCCGAGGACAGCGAACAGAAGACGAACAAAAAAGGCAATTTGCGCAATGCGCGGATGTTCGCAGAAAGAAGAGGCGGACTCTCTATACAAGGCTAATTTTCCTGGCAAATGCCCGCAAGAGAAGTATTTTGGCTAAGTTGGCTGATGCCCACGCGCGCAGAGCTCTCCTCGGACATTGCGTGAAGCGGCGTCTGGGGTGAGTTAGGCATTATTGGGAAGCGCGTTTCGAAACGGCGTGGCGGAGGTCTCAAGAACGAGGAGGTTTCTGCGTTTCTCGAGCCCGAGTTTGCTGAGAAGATTCGAGACGTGGTACTTTGCCGTGCGTTCTGTAATGTTCAGCTGGCACGCAATCTCCTTGTTTGTGTAGTGCCTAAAAAGAAGCTGGAGCACTTGACCTTCGCGTGCCGTTAGTGATTGACCTGCCAGGAGCTGCCTATCAAGCAGTGTCTTCATCTGCTTGGCGAATGCCAGCAGCACTTCCGAAGGCACCCAGAGCCTGCCCCGGAGTAAAGCCATGGCCGCTTTTGGAAGTTGCCTCTTCCACTTATCGTGTAGCGTCACGAAACCCTCGATTCCCCAATGAAATAAGAGCATCATCTCGCTTTTATCGCTTCTTGGGGGAGGAAGAAGGGCCAGAAATCTGCTACCTGGCGAATTGGTGCGCAATCGGCTGCTCAAAGGGCCCAAAGTCAAATTCAAAGAACAACCATCCAGCAGAAAAAGCCGCGGACAATTCGACGACATGAGTGCCTCGGCTTCGGTTGCGGCATGTGGCAGGAGGCGTTTGACAAGAAACTCTTGAACAGAGAGAGCTTTCTCTATGTCGAGGGCACCCAGGTGGTGAGAGCTGACGACCTGAAGGGCGAGTTCCATAATTCGTCGGTCCATTGGTGACGAAAAACACATGGGCTCAATCGCGCGTTCCCACCAGCTCGGGAATCCGCGAGAGCTCTTCGTATTCTAGATCGGATAGACGCAGGGAAGCCGAGGCGACGTTCTGCTCGAGGTGTTCGATTGCGGAAGTTCCTGGAATAGGCAACATCACGGGAGATCGCCCGAGGAGCCAAGCCAGCGCTATTTGCGTCGGACTCGCGCCGTGTGCCTGCGCGATTCGGTTCAGCACCTCGCCGGCTACTTTGCCTGCCCCCAATGGGAACCAGGGAATGAAGGCAATCTCATTGCGCTCACAATAATCCACCACGTAGTCCCATTCGCGGTCCGCAAAACTATAGCGGTTCTGCACAGAAACGATAGGGACAATTCTGCGCGCCCGCTCGATGTGCTCCTGCGTGACGTTGGACAACGCAACCAGACGAATCTTGCCTTCGTTCCGGAGCCGCGCCAGCGTTTCTACTGACGCTTCAAACGAGACCACGGGGTCTGGAATATGCAGTTGATAGACGTCGATGCGGTTCAGGCGCAATCTCTTGAGGCTTCCCTCCACCGCCTTGCGAAGGTGCGCGGGAGTGGCATCGTGAGTCCACTGATTCGGGCCGGGACGGTTCCAGCCTCCCTTGGTGGCGACTACAAGGCCGGCCGAGTAGGGAAACAGCGCTTCGGCAATCAGTTCCTCGCTTACGTATGGACCGTAGGAGTCCGCCGTATCGATGAAATTGACATCCAACTCCACGGCCCGGCGAAGAACCGCCAACGCTGCTTTCCGATCTTTTGGCGGCCCCCAAATGCCTTCGCCGGTAAGGCGCATCGCGCCGAAGCCGAGACGGTGCACGGAAATCTCCCCGCCCAGCGAAACGTCTCCAGCCAAACTTGCAGAAAGTTCTTTCTTGTTCATGATAGCCCTCCAAAATTCTGCTCTTAACAAAATCCCGACCGGCGCTCGCGATTTCAGCCGTTCAACGGCTAGCACCGAAAATGCGAAAGCTCATAGTTGCTATCTTCCCCCCGCGTCATGCGCTCTCATATCGCTTCTAGCCAAGCCACTGCGGGTTGGCGTAAGTGCCGTCGAACTGATGACTCGTTTTGTAAAGCTCAAACTGGCCTGCTTCCGCGGCTTTTGCCGTTCTTGCCAGAAGCGAAGCAACTTGCGAAGAATCCATTGGTTGAAAACTGCGAGCGGCTTGAAGAGCTTGCTTCAAAATCGGGAGCGAATCGCAGCCCGTGATCACGACACTCGTGGGAAGATTCATGGCATAGTGAAGGCACTCCACGGGGGTCGCTGTTTTGCTCTCAAGAATAATGTGGTCACCCATGGGCTTCATGCCGAGCACGCCGATGTCGTTCTTGACCAGAACGGGCAAAACTTTCTTTTCGAAACTGTTGAAGTGCGCGTCCATTACGTTGAGGGGCATCTGAACGGCATCGAACGTGAATCCGTGTCTTGAAGCGGTGGCCAGCATTTTCAAATGGATATCCGGACTCTTGTGGCCCGTGAAGCCGATGAAGCGGACTTTACCCGCCTTTTTGGCCTCGAGGAGGGCCTCCATCCCTCCGCCTTCGGCGAAAATACGATCCGGATCGGTGTCGCGGATGACTTCATGGAATTGGAGCAGATCGATCCGCTCAGTTTGAAGGCGACGCAAAGACTCGTTGATCTGATTCGCAGCTGCAGCTTTGGTGCGTCCGTCAATCTTGGACATCAGAAATGCTTTTTGGCGATAACCGTCGCGCAGCGCGTTGCCCATGCGGATTTCACTCTCGCCGCCGTTGTAGTCCCAGCAGTTGTCGAGAAAATTGACGCCTTCATCGAGACCCGTGCGGATGACGCGAATGCTTTCCTGGGGATCCGCCTGCTTGCCAAGATGATAGCCACCGAGCCCAACGAGCGAGACTTTTTCCTTGCTGCGGCCCAAGGTTCGGTAAGGAATGCCGTTCCGGGACTCCAATTGCGCGGAGTGCTCCTCAGCGTGTGCAAGGAGAATGGATGCTGCCGCAACCCCGAGGAAATCCCGCCGGGAAATGCCGTCGTCTGCTACGGCGTGACCTTTCGAAACTGGCGGGAGATTTGGATGACATGGATCCTCTTGGCTTGGCTGATTTTTCTTGTTTCTCATAACCAACCTCTCTTCAATTGCCTTACGCCTTTAGGACGACAATCCATTTGCAGTTAGGACGAGTGTACGCAGTGCAAGCTATTTCTTTGGACGCATCGAGCGAATGTGCGTCACCAAAGCGTGAATCTGGTCCTCGCTGAGCGAAGCCTTGAAAGCAGGCATTCCGCCCTTCCCGTTCGAAATGATCTGAGCCAGTTGAGCGTCCGACAGCTTTTGGACTACCGGCGAACGAAGGTCTGGAACGTTCATGCTCTTTCCCACCTCGGAGCCGCCCCCATCCTGACCGTGGCACATGGCGCATTTCGTACGAAACGT
>Ga0209804_1000137_pt1 | contig 62797 bp, 62 predicted proteins | sample GraSoiAngelo_139_FD_185896 | JGI IMG/M metagenome (GOLD analysis project Ga0209804, IMG submission 185896) | Grasslands soil microbial communities from the Angelo Coastal Reserve, California, USA - 14_0929_12_20cm (SPAdes) (version 2) | ecosystem: Environmental > Terrestrial > Soil > Grasslands ... | reverse complement strand
GGTATGAAACCACCCCCGAATTTCGCCACCTCGGTGAAGGTGTGAGGCTCACCGCCCTGGTCGACTACGACGAGGGGGGTGCCCTGGTTGATCGTGACTCTGTCGGGCTCAAAGTCCCAGCCGGGGTCCGGCTTTCCGGCCGCTGCCTGCGCGAACAGATTCGTAAACGTCGTGGCGTAGCCCACCGCGACGTTCTTGCAGAAGTCGGCTCCGAGCATGGCGTTGAAGGTCCCCGGATCGCATTCGTCCAGGGCCACGATCTGCACAGGAGTGGTCCTGTCCTCCTGCGCCAGCCCCGCCGGCGCGGGTGCGAGACAGAGCGTCAGCGGGGCGAGGAAAAACGTAGCCAGAAGACGTGTAGTTGGGATCCTCATGGCGGCTGCCCTCCCAAGAAGGGGCACAGACGTTACGCCGGCTGCGCCGCCTGTCAAGGCGGGAAAACCGGTGACCGCGCGGACGTCCGGTAGGCGCGTCCAATGCCGCCAGCGGCGATCGGCAACACGCGTCGCCCGTGCGCAGCGGACCTTCAACAAAGAGCGCACGCGCTGTTCGTGGGGACAGGCTTTGTAAGGGCCGCTAGCCTAGCCACAGCTTCCGGTGCCTGCAGACCCGCTCAGGCCATATCGGCGGCGGCACGCCCGTCCGCCCTCAGCAGCCAGAGTAATCCCTGCAGCAGCTGCGCCGGTGTCGGCGGGCAGCCGCGGATCACGAGATCGACCGGAAGGACCTTCGAGACCGCGCCCACGCACGCATAGCTGTCTGCAAACACCCCGCACCCGGCGCCGCAGTCACCCACCGCGATCACCCACTTCGGCGCCGGCATGGCGGCCCAGGTGCGCTCGAGGGCTTCGCGCATGTTGAGCGTCACCGGCCCGGTGACGAGCAGCACGTCGGCGTGGCGGGGCGAGGCCACGAAGCGGATGCCGAATCGCTCGACATCGTAAAAGGCGTTGGAGAGCGCGTGGATCTCGAGCTCGCAGCCGTTGCATGAGCCGGCATCGACTTCGCGGATCGCGAGACTGCGCCCGAGCCTGCGGGCGATGGCGCCGCGCAGCTCCTCGGCCGCGGCTTCGAAGCCGGCCGTGGCCTCGCTCACCGCTTCCGTGCACGGTGGCGTGATGAGGTTCTTGAACAGACGTCTGCGCATGATCGCCTAGCCAGCGCCGCTGGAATTACAGGTCATGTCCGGAATAGGAGCAGTTGAACGACTTGTTGCACAGCGGGAAGTCCGCGACGATGTTGCCCTCGATCGCCGCCTCCAGCAGCGGCCACAGCAACCACGACGGATCGCGCAGGTGGCAGCGCTCGATGCGCCGTCCAACACCGAGGCGCACGTAGCCGAGCACCTCGCCGCGAAACCCCTCGACCAGCGCCGCGCCTTCGACGCTGCTCGTGGGCACGGCACGGACGATCTCGCGCACCGGCCCGTCGGGGAGCGAGGCGAGCGCGCGCTCGAGCCAGCCGATGCTGTGCTGGATCTCCTGGATGCGCACCCACACGCGCGCATCGACGTCACCTTCGGAGCGGGCCGCGATCTGCAGCGGCGCCGTATCGTACGGCGGATAGGGCACGCACAGGCGTGCATCGAATGCGCGTCCCGACGCCCGGCCGACAACCCCGGGTGCGGCGAACTGCGCCGCGAGCGCGCCCGACACGATCCCCGTGCCGACGGTGCGATCCTGGAGCGAGGCGGTGTTCTCGTACAGCTCCACCAGCTCCGGGAATTGCCCGCGCAGGGCCTCGGTGAGGGCCAGGATCGCCGCAACGCCGGCCGGCTCGAGATCCGCGGCGACCCCGCCGGGTACGATCAGGTCCATCATGAGGCGATGGCCGAAGGCGCTGGCGCAGGCGCGCAGGGTCTGCTCGCGCAGGATGCCGCACTCCGCGTGCATCATCGAGAACGCGGCGTCGTTGCAGATCGCTCCCACGTCACCGAGGTGATTCGCGATCCGCTCGAGCTCGGCCATCACCGCCCGCAACCACAGCGCGCGCGGCGGCGGGCGGGACCCGAGCGCGGCTTCCACCGCGCGAGCGAACACCAGTGAGTACGCCACGGTGCTGTCCCCGGACACCCGCGCCGCCAGCCGTGCCGCCGCGTCGATCGACTTGCCGCACAGCAGCCGCTCGATGCCCTTGTGCGTGTACCCCAGGCGCTCCTCGAGCCGCACGACCGTTTCCCCGCTCGCCGTGAAGCGGAAATGACCGGGCTCGATGATTCCCGCGTGCACCGGGCCCACCGGGATCTGGTGCAGGCTCGGGCCCTCGGCCTGAAGAAACTGATAGGGCGGCAGGATTGCGCCGGGGCGCGACGATTCGGCCAAGGGATGCTGCACCGGCCAGCGCCCATGGTCCAGCCACGGCCGTCGATCGGGAAGCCCGGTAAACTCGAGACCGAACAGATCACTCGCCGCCCGCTCCAGGCGCGATGCCGGGGCGTGGAACGGTGCCAGCGAGGGCACCTTGCCCGAGCGCGCGTCCAGCGAAGCGCTCGCGATCTGGCGCGTGGCGGGCTCGTACAGCACGCACTGCACCGCGCCGAGATCCCCCCACAGTCCGAGCAGGTCGAGCTTGCCCTCGCGCAAGGCTTCCCCGATCGCACGCCACACGTCGGCATCGACCGGCACGCGCGGCCAGCCCTGATGCGCGCCATCGGGGCTCGAATCTGCGAACAGGGCCTTGAGCACCAGATGCCTCCTACCCGAGCTGGCTGGCCACGTGGCGGAACCAGGCGACGATGGGTCCGGGCAGGTAGACGCCCGCCGCGGCCACCAGCGCCAGATGCAGCGTCATCGGCGCCAGACGCCAGGCCGGCAGCAGGTGTCGCTTGTCGGTGTCGCCGAAGGCGAGGCCCTGAAGCCGCAGGACGAGGGCGCTGAAGGCGATCAGCAGCCCGGTCACCAGCACGATCGCCAGCCAGGGCGAGCGTGCGAAGGTCGACGTCACCAGCAGAAACTCGCTGGTGAAGACCCCAAAGGGCGGCATGCCCGCGATGGCGACGACGCCGAGCACCAGCAGCCATCCGAGCAGCGGTTGACTGTGCGTGAGCCCGCGGATGTCCGCGGTGCGCTGCGTCCCCTCGAGCTGCGAGATGTAGCCGACGCCGAAGAAGATGGCGGACTTGGTCAGGCTGTGCATGGTCATGTGCAGCAGTCCCGCGAAGCTCGCCAGCGGCCCGCCCAGGCCGAACGCGAGCGTGATGATGCCCATGTGCTCGATCGAGGAATAGGCGAACAGGCGCTTGATGTCGCGGCGCCGGTAGAGCATGAAACCGGCGAACAGGAGCGAGGTGAGGCCCATGGTCACCATCATCGGGCCGGGCGCGAGCACGTGCGGATTGCCGGCGATGATCAGCTTGAATCGCAACAGCGCGAACAGCGCCACGTTGAGCAAGAGGCCTGAGAGCACCGCCGAGATGGGCGTGGGTCCCTCGGCGTGCGCGTCCGGGAGCCACGCGTGCACCGGGACCAGGCCCACTTTGGTGCCGTAGCCGAGCAGCAGGAAAACGAACGCCAGGTTCAGGAGCGAGGGATCGAAGCTGGCCGAGCTCGCCGCGAGGCGGTCCCAGGCCATCGCGAGCATTCCCTGGCCCAGGTGCTCCTGCGCCGCGAGGTACACCAGGATCGTGCCGAACAGGGCGAGCGCGATGCCGACCGAGCCCAGAATGAAGTATTTCCAGGCGGCCTCGAGGGCCGCGTTGGTGCGGTAGATGCCCACCATCATCACTGTCGTGAGCGTCGCCAGCTCGATCGCCACCCACATGAGGCCTATGTTGTTCGACACCAGCGCGAGATTCATGGCGAACATCAGCAGCTGGTACATGGCGTGATAGAAGCGCAGGTCCCGCGCCTTCAGGCGCCGCGTCTGCAGCTCGTGCGCGATGTAGCCGGCGCTGAACACACTGGTGCTGAAGCCCACCAGCGCGCCGACCAACAGAAACACGGTATTGAGATCGTCGACCAGCAGATAAAGCGAGGGCTCGGGCCGGTGCCGGTAGAGCGCCGCGGCGCAGCCGAGCGTGAGCGCGCACAGGGTCACGTTGAGGGCCGCGGCGAGACGGTAGCGCGGGATCGCGGCGAGCAGCACGGCGCCCAGGGCGGGGGTGCACAGAAGGCCGGTGAGCGCCAGCTGTCCCATGGAGGCGCTCACAGCGCTTCGCCACGTGACATGTCGAGGGCCTGCAGATCCACCGTGTCGAAGCGCTCGCGGATGCGGAACAGGAAAATGCTGATGACCATGAAGGCGATGAGCACCGAGAAGCCGACGCTGATCTCCACCACCAGCGGCATGCCGCGCGCGCCGCTCGCGGCGAGCACCAGGCCGTTCTCGAGCGACATGAATCCGATGACCTGGCTCACGGCGTTGCGGCGCGTCACCATCATCAGGAATCCGAGCAGCACCACCGAGAGGGCGAAGGCGAGGTCCTCGCGCACGAACGGCCCTTCCGCTTGCGTCACCGGCAGCATGACGACGATCGACAGTCCCACCAGCGCAATGCCGAACAGCATCGTCGGTCCGATGCTGACGACGGTCTCGATGCTGCGATGAATCCCCAGGCGCACCACGATGCGGCGCAGGGCGACCGGAATGATCACGCCCTTGAACAGCAGGGCGATGAGGGCCGTGATGAACAGATGCGGCGCGCGCTGCAGATAGGCCTGCCAGGCGACCGAGCCCGCGAGCGCAAAGGCGTGGAACGCGAACACGTTGAGGAGCGCGAACATGCGGTCCTGATACAGCAGCAGGAAGCTCAAGAGAACCATGGAGCCCGCCAGCAGATGGGCGATATCGCTGTCGAGCGGACTCATCGCGAGACCTTCGAGACGAACAGCAGGATCGTTCCGAGCAGTCCCAGCATGAGCGCGATGCCGAGAAACTCCGGCACGCGGAACACGCGCATCTTGGCGATGGCGGTCTCGAACAGCACCAGCAGGAATGCCAGCAGCGCAAGCTTCATGGCCCAGGCGAGGAGCCCCGCGGCGTAGGCGAGCGCTCCGGCGCCGGCGACGGCCGTACCCCAGGGCGTGAACACGCACGCGATGAGCGACAGGTACAGCAGCAGCTTCACGGCCGCGGCGGCTTCCATCACCGCCAGGTGACGGCCGGAGTATTCGAGAATCATGGCTTCGTGGACCATGGTCAGCTCGAGGTGGGTCGCGGGATTGTCGACCGGGATGCGGGCGTTCTCCCCGATCGAGACGATGATCAGCGCCACCAGGGCGAGGGCGAGTGAGATGTTGACACCCGCACCGGGTCCGAGCATGTAGGCCGAGATCGAGGAGAGCTGCGTCGAGCCTGCGAAGAGGGACAGCGTGAACACCGCCATCAGCATGGCCGGCTCCGCGAGCGATGCGAACAGCATTTCGCGGCTCGAGCCAAGCCCGCCGAAGCTCGTGCCGACGTCGAGCCCGGCGAGCGCCAGCAGGAAGCGTGCGGTTGCGAGCAGCGCGACGATGACGATGATGTCGGCGACGGCGCCCAGCGGCAGACCGCTCGCGAACGTCGGCACCAGTGCGGCGGCCACCCAGGTGGTGGCGAAGATCAGGTAGGGGGCGGCGCGGAACAGCCAGGAGGCGTTCTCGGCGACCACGGCTTCCTTGCGGATCAGTTTCAGCAGGTCGCGATACGGCTGCAGGACCGAGGCACCCTGGCGGCGCAGGAGCCGGGCGCGGATCTTGCGCGTCACGCCCGACAGCAGCGGCGCCGTCCCCAGGACCAGAGCGGTCTGCGCGAGCTGGATGAGCCAGTCGGCGTAGCTCATCGCCAGGTCCCGACGATGATCAGCAGCGCGACCAGCGCCGCAAACACCAGCGTCAGATAGTTGCGGATCGTCAGGAACTGCATGCGGTTCAGCCGCTCGGCCGTCGCCGCGACGAGGCGGATGATGGGCGCGTAGAGCGCGTCCCACACCGTGTCACGCAGCTCGACCCGCAGCCGCGCCACCGCGGTATCGCCGGGCTTCGGCATGGCGACCTCTTCGCGCGCCCGAAAGACGACGCTTCCGAACACGCGCCGGATGGGCTGCGCGAAGCTTCCCGCGGTGTACTGCGTCACCGGGCTGGCATCCGGGAAGCCGCAGTCCCAGGCGGGCGATCGTCGCAGGGTGTGCGAGGCGACGCGGCGCACCACCAAGGCGGTGGTAGCGGCGGCCAGCAAAATCATGACGAACACGAACAGCCCGCTGTAGGCGCTGCGGTGGATGTCGATGGGCACGATGCGCATCCACGCCTGGGCGGACTGCGGCGCGAGCCGCTCTCCCACGGCCAGCTGCGTCACGGCGCCCAGGCTGTCCAGGACGAAACCGGGCAGGATCCCGGCGAGCAGACACAGCAGCGCGAGCGAGAGCATCGCGATCTGCGAGAAGCGGTCGGTCTCTGCCGCGGCGGATGCCGCCTTGGTGCGCGGGCGGCCGAGGAAGCTCATGCCGAACGCCTTGACGAAGCACGCCGCCGCGAGCGCGGCCGAGCAGGCGAGGGTTGCGCCGACGGCGGGAACCAGCAATCGCGCAACCCACTGCGGCAGCTGCGGGCTCAAGAGAATCGCCTGGAAGGTGAGCCATTCGGAGACGAAGCCGTTGAAGGGCGGAAGCGCCGAGATGGCGATGCATCCGGCGAGGAACGCCACCGCCGTCACCGGCATTCGCCGGATCAGTCCGCCGAGGTGCTCCATGTCGCGCTCGCCGGTTGCATTGAGCACCGCTCCCGAGCCCATGAACAGCAGACTCTTGAACAGCGAGTGATTGAATACGTGGAAGATCGCCGCCGCGAACGCCAGCGCCGCCGCGGCGCGCAGGCCGCTCGCCTCGAACGCCAGCGCCAGCCCCAGGCCGATGAAGATGATGCCGATGTTCTCGACGGTGTGGTACGCGAGCAGCCGCTTCAGATCGTGCTCCATCAACGCATACAGCACGCCCAGCAGTGCGGTGACGGCGGCGATCAGCAGTACCGGAACGCTCCACCACCATGCGGGGGGACCCGCCAGGTCGAAGACCAGCCGCACGAAGCCATAGACCGCCACCTTGGTCATCACTGCGCTCATCAGTGCGGAGACGTGACTCGGCGCGGCCGGGTGCGCGAGCGGCAGCCACGCGTGCAGCGGCACGAGACCTGCCTTGGAGCCGGCTCCGAGCAGCGCCAGCAGCAGGACGATCGGGCCCACGCCCGCGGAGCTCACGCGACGGATCGCCTCGAAGGAGTATCCGCCGTGGGGGCCGGCGAGCAGACCGAACGCGAGCAGCAGCGTCAGGGCACCGCCCGAGGCCATGATGAGATACACCAGCGCGGCGTGGCGGTTCTCGGGGGAACGGTGCTCGCTCAGCACCAGTGCCCAGGAGGCGAGCGACATGAGCTCCCAGCCGACCAGGAAGGAAAACGCATCCTGCGCCAGCAGCACCAGATTCATGCCGGCGATGAAGGCCGGGTAGAAGGGCACGACCCGCTGCGGCTCGCGGGCGTGTGCTCCGTAGCCGATGGCATAGCCGCTCACGATGGCGGCGGCCAGGTTGACGATGACGGCGAACGCGGCGCTCAGAGGATCGAGGCCGAGGAAGGTGCGGCCGAGCGGCAGCCCGACGGGTATCTCGACGGATTCGAGCCCCGCGCCCGGCGCGAGCAGCCCGAGCAGCGCCACGCCCGCCAGAGCCGCGCACACAGCCGCGCAGGCTGCGTAGACGAGGCGAGTGCCGAGCGCGCGGCGCGCGGCGAAGATCCCGAGCACCGAGAGCGCGAGCAGCAATCCGACGCCGCTAGCCGCGAGCTGGCTCAAGCATCACCTACCCTTGCGCGATGACTCCCCTGAGGATTATCGCAGGCAGAAAAAAGCCCCGCTCAGTTGGCGGGGCTTCAGGTTCCTGCGTCATCATTTCGACGACCGGGTAGTTCGCTGTCAGCTGGTGCGGAGCGCGCCTTTCGGATTCAGGTGAATCCGCGCAGCGCTGCGGCACGTCGCGTCATCACGAGCATCTAGACTTTCCGGCTGAAACGCTTGGAGCCGATGCCCCGGCTTCTATTGCGAGGCCCGCGTGTTCATCCACGCGTCATGTCGTTCCTGACAGCCGCAACAAGTTAGCAGCTGTCGTCACCCGTGCCCGCGTCGATCCCCTGGTTTCTGTTGGTATGTCCTTCCAGCGTCGCGCAGCTTCTGCGCATCATGGTCTCGATAACCCACCCGGCCAAAGTTGGAAACTATTGTTCGGACGGTGTTTTCACCACCTAATTATACTGATTCCAAAGAAAAATACCATGTCGCAATTTGTCGACAGCCACTGGGTGCTACTGCCCAGGGGGCAGTCCAGTGAATGCCCCAGGGGGAAACACGGCACTCGATGTGTCAGCGGGCGAGGCGCACGACGAACCTCACGCCGCTGCCGTCGGGGAGGTTGAGGGCAGTGGCCTCCCCGCCGTGGAACTCGGCGATCAACCGCACGATGTACAGGCCGAGACCGAAGTGGGGCCGGCTGTCGGGGCCGGCGCGCGACTGCCACAGTGACTCGAAGAGGCGCCCCTGCACATGCGCGGCTAAGGCGGGCCCGGGGTTGTCGACCTCGATGAGCGCCGCCTGCGCATCCAGGCGCAGCCGCACGCTGATCAGCGCTCCCGCGGGGCTGAAGTCCACGGCATTGTCGATGAGCTTGTCGAGCATCTGCACGATGAGGTCGGGGGCGCCGCGCACGGCCACCGGCTCGGTCGGCAGCTCGGCGCGGAAAGTGCGCTCGGGGAAGGCGCCGCGGTAGGCGGCCACGGCGGACTCCAGCACCGGCAGCAGATCGAAGCTCACCCGCTCGGCGCCGCCGATGGCTTCCTCGACCCGGGTGGCCGCACCCATGGCAATGAGAATGGCGTTGAGCCGCTCGCTCCCCTGGCGGGCACGCTCGAGGTAGGCGCGCGCGGAAGGCGGCACCTGTTCGGACTCCAGGTTGTCCAGGGAGGAACGCACGATGGTGAGCGGCGTGCGGATCTCGTGGGCCAGCTTGCCGGCGAGCGTGCGCAGGTAGCTGGTGTATTCGTTCAGCCGCTGCAGGAGCGTCGAGAAGCCGCGGGCGACATCTCCCAGCTCATCGCGCGAGTCGGTTTCCGGAAAGCTGGTGACCAGACCCGAGCGCGTCAGCGCCGATTCGCTCGCCTGACGCAGCCGCGACAGGCGCAGCGCCAGCCAGGCGGCGAAGGCGAACATCAGCGTCACCGCCACCGCGCTGGTGCTCAGACTGAAGTTGAGCATGCGCATGAGCGCGTGATCGCGCAACCGGATCCAGCGGTTCGCCGTCTGCGTCACCTCGAGCTCGCCGATGACCGTCTTGTGATCGCGGTCGTAGATCGGGGCTGACGATTCCAGCAGAGCCCTCGTGCCCGGCCGGTCGACGAAGCGCCGGTACAGCCGCGCGAGAATCGGCGTCTCCGCACCCAGGCCCGTCAGCTGCGCGAGCGCATCGGCACGCGCCAGCACCCGCCCCGAGGGGGTCGAGACCGCAAGCTTCAGGCCCGGCTGCATGAATTGCGCGAGGTAGGAGGTGAGCTCGGGAGCGGCCACGATGAGGCGCCCGAGGGTGTGCAGGTCATCGCTGCGCAGGGTGCCGTAGCTCACCGGGTCGGCGCCGCGCGCGTCGCGATCATCCACCAGCACCCCGAAGCCGTTGCCGAGCATCGACAGCGGAGCCCGCAGCTCGATGCGGTAGCCGTGGCTCATGGGCTGCCAGGCGCCGCGGATGCGCGGCTCGAGCGGCGCGCTCTGCTGGCCGTACTCTCCGGTCTCGATGCGGCGCGCCGTGACCGCGCCCGGAGCGGTCGCGGCGAGAAATACCTGCCGCTCCTCACCCTGGCTGTCCTGGAATCCGAGCCACACACGGTCACCGAAGGTCCCCGGGTCGAGCGGGTTGGTCCCGGGGGCATCGAACAGCGGGTGCTCGTCGCGCACCTCGAGCAGCACGTACAGCATGCGCTCGTAGACGCCGGTGAGGATGCCGAAGCGGTGGCGATCGTCCCTGGCGAAGTACGCCCACGCGGAAGGATCGTGTGGCCAGTCGTCGGAGTAGCCATCGAGAAGCGGCGCAGCCGTCAGCGCCAGGGGCTTGAGGTCGTACGGACCGCTCTGCAGGAACGCGTGGCCGGAGGTCTCATCGGGGGGCGCTTCGGGAGCATCCGCAGGCGGGGGTGCTTCACGATACAGAAGATCCGTGCGCCCCTGGAGCGAGGCGGCGATGGTCTGGGAGACCGCCTGGAGCGAGTTCTCCTCCCCCTCGCGCAGCGCGGACTCCATCTCGCGCGCGTACTGGCATCCGCCCCAGGGCAGTACCAGTGTCGCGAGGCCGAGCAGCAGGAGCTTGAGGCGCAGGGACATGGGTCGCGCCGGTCACTCGACCCAGCGATAACCCATGCCGTAGACCGTCTGCACGGCGTCGAACTTCGGATCGACGCTCTGGAATTTGCGCCGGATGCGCTTCACGTGCGAGGTGATGGTGTTGTCATCGAGCACGACGTTGGCGGCGTCCATCAGCTGCTGGCGGTTGCGCACGTGCCCGGGGTGGCGCGCGAGCGCGTGCACGATCCAGAACTCGGTGAGCGACAGCAGCACCACCCGGCCGTCCCACTGCGCCTGCATGCGCTCGGCATCCAGCGTGAGCGCGCCGCGGCGCACGATCTCGCCGGGCGTGTCGGGCCTGCGCAGCGCATCCACCCGGCGAAACAGCGCGTTCACCCGCGCAATCAGGTGCGCGAGGCTCAGGTCCTTGGTGAGGAAGTCGTCCGCCCCGAGGCGCAGTCCCGACACCGCATCGAGCTCGCTGTCGCGCGCGGTCAGAAATATGATCGGCAACTCGGCCGACAGCGCGCGCAGCTGCCGGCACAGCTCGAAGCCGCCCTCCGGCTCGTCCTCGAGGGAGATGTCGATGACCGCGAGGTCCGGCAGGCGCGCGGCGAACGCGCTCATGGCCTGCGCGCGGTTGGCGTAGGTGCGTACCGCATAGCCCTCGCGCGTGAACCCCGCCGCGTAGTTGTCGCGGATTGCCGGCTCGTCCTCGACGATGGCGACCAGGCGTTTCATGGGGGGTCAAGGCTACAGGCTGCGCGGGGGAGGTTAAAGCGCTCGCGCGCTGCCACTTTGCGCCACGATTCGTCGCGAGCGCGCCCGTTTCCCGCCCCGGGGCCGACGGCGGGCCGTGGCGAAATAATCCCGTAGTCACCGATACGGGAGAGCTCCATGACCTCGCGCCCGCCGCACCGGCACGACCCGCAAGTCCGCCGCGACAGGCTCGCCAACTGGCTGGCGCTCCTCACGCTCCTGGCGCTCGGCGTCGTCTGGCCGGGCGAGGAGACCTCGGGCGTCGTCGCGCAGGGAACACCGAGCCTGCGACCGCAGGCGCCGGGGGGATATGCGTTGCCGTAATATTCATTGCCTGAGCTGCGCGACCGCGAACGGCCGCAGCCGGCCAGGGGCGGAGGAGGCGCACATGGGCGATGAAGTTATCTTCTACAGCAGCCCGTTCTCCCGCGGGCGCATCGTGCACTGGATGCTGGAGGAAGCGGGGGCGCCTTACCGGTTCGAAGTCGTGAACCTGGAAACCAAGGAGCAGAAGAGACCGGAGTATCTGGCGGTGAATCCGATGGGCAAGGTTCCCACCATCGTTCACCGCGGCGCCGTGGTCACCGAGTGCGCAGCGATCTGCGCTTACCTCGCGGACGCTTTCCCCGCGGCGCGGCTCGCGCCGCCGACCGACAGCCCGGCCCGCGGGACCTACTATCGTTGGCTGTTCTTCGGCGGCTGCTCTTTCGAGCCCGCGATCATCGATCGGATGCTGTCGCGCCCCCCGGCCTCCCGGCCGGGGGCGCTGAGCTACGGCTGTTACGAGGACGCGGTCGAGACTCTGGCCAAGGCGCTGACGCCCGGACCCTACATCCTCGGCAGGCAGTTCAGCGCAGCCGACGTTTACGTCTGCTCGCAGATCGCCTTTGCCATGATGATGAAGGCACTCGAAGCGCGGCCGCTGTTCCAGGAGTACACGGAGCGGGCGCAGCAGCGCCCGGCCTACAAGCGCTTCATGGAGAAGAACGAGCAGATCGCGACGCAGATGAAGAAGGCAAGCTAAACGCCGCGATCCGCCTCAGCCTGACGGGGCGCATTTGAGCCGGGTCGCGGCCCGTGATAGCTTTCGTGCCGGCTTCGGGCCCAACCCGCTCACGGAACGGGCGCTGTCCCGAGCTTCAGGAGCAGTCGCACCCACAAGAATCAAACTGCGCGACGCCGACGCCCACCACGCCCGAACGCGCGTCGCCCATCGAGGGAGACATCATGTTCACCCAAGTGATCGACCCGCTCGACAACCTGACGCTCACCTGTCTGGTGGCGCTGATTCCCGTGATCTCGCTGCTGGTGATGCTCGCCGTGTTCCGCGTGCCGGCCTGGCTCGCGACGCTGCTCGGCTCGCTCATCACCTTCGCGCTCGCAGCCTGGGTATGGAGGATGCCGCTCGACGACGGCACCCACGCATACCTGTACGGCGCGGCGACCGGCGTGTGGAACGTCGACTGGATCACGCTCTGGGGCATGGTGCTGTTCAACACCATGTCCGTTACCGGCCTGTTCGAGAATTTCCGCCGCTGGCTGATCGCCCTCGGCGGCATGGACGTGCGCGTACAGACGATGCTGTTCGCGTGGGCCTTCGGAGCACTGCTCGAGGGCCTGGTCGGCTTCGGCTATCCGTGGGCGGTGGTGGCGCCGATCCTGATCTCGCTCGGCATCTCCGACCTCAACGCGATCCGCGTCGCAGCGATCGCCAATAACGCGCCGGTGTCCTACGGCGCGCTCGGCGCACCGATCATCGCGCTCGCCGCCGTGACGGGTTATCCGCTGCTGGCGCTGTCGGGCTCGGTCGGCACCGTGGTCGCGGTGCTGGCGCTGGCGCCACCGTGGGTGCTCTTGTACCTGGTCTCCGGCAACGACGGCATGAAGGGCGGCTGGCCGCTCGCCGTAGTCGGCTCGCTCGGTTACATCGCGGGCCAGTATCCGGTGGCCCGCTACTGGGGTCCATACCTGCCGGATGTCGTCGGCGCCATCGTGTGCTTCGCGGCGCTGCTCGTGCTCCTCAAGGTATGGCAGCCGAAGACTGTGCTCGGCTACGGCGGCGTGCCGGTGGATGCCGCCGCCGCCCGGCAGACGCAGTCGCATGGCCTGAAGAGCGGCGAAGTTCTGCAGGCCTGGCTGCCGTTTGTGGTTCTGCTCGTCGTCGTAGGTCTTTGGACCGGGCCTTGGTGGGGAGATCACTCGCCGACAAAGATAAGCCTGTTCAAGGCCCAGGCGGTCGGCTGCTCGGCACTTGCCAGCACCTGCACCGCGGCCAAGCCGAGCGTAACCGCAGTCTTCAACTTCACTCCCCTCATCGCCGGTACCGCGATCCTCACGACGTGGATCATCGTGTTGGTGCTGCTGATCGCGATGGGGCGGTTGAAGGGCGGCCAGCTCGGCGAAGTGCTCCGGCGCAGCTTCCACCAGATGTGGGGCGCGTGCCTGGTGGGGGTCTTCATCTTCGGGCTGGCGTACACCTTCAATTACTCCGGCATGGCGGCCTCACTCGCCAAGGGCTTCTCGAGCATGGGCACCGCATTCATCATCGTCGCCCCGGTGCTCGGCTTCATCGGCGTCGCCCTCTCGGGCTCGAATACCTCGACCAACGCCATGTTCGGCAAGTTCCAGGCGCTGGTGGGCGCGCAGCTCGGCATGCCGCCACTGCTGCTGCCGACCCTGAATTCGGTCGGCGCGGAAATCGGCAAACCGATTGCGCCGCAGACCGCGAGCGTCGGGGTGTCGACCAGCAAGTTCGTGCGCAAGGAGGGCGATGTCATCCGCCACAACATGGGCTGGACCTTCATCCTGCTCGCTTACCTGATCATCATCGCGATCGGTTTTTACCTGGTGGAGCCGTCGGTGATGACGCTGAAGTAGGGGGCTCAGTCGCAGCCGAGCAGCGCTCGGGTCTTGTTCAGTTGCGCGGCGAGCAGTGCAGCTGAACGAGCCTGCGCTGCCGCCGCGTCCACCGGGGACAGGGCGAGCAGATTCGGGTGCTGGCTGCGGAATAGCGCCCACGCGAAGTATTCCGTAGCACCAAAACAACCCTCCTCGTGCAGACGCTGGAGGAATTCACTCCATGCATAGCGCTCCGGTGCCGGCAGATTCGGGTCGAGGTCCGCGCCTTGCGCCGGACCGGCGAGTGTCATGAGCGCCAGCAGATCCCCGGCCCGCGCAGCATCGGTGAGCAGCTGGCGGGCCTCGGCGGGGTCGGGCGCGGGTGTCGGGCAACCCTTCAGCAGACACCTGGCGAGCGCGGTCTTCGCCGAAGGCGAGCTCTCGGCCGCGTCCCTGAGGAGCTTGACGGCCTCCGCCTGGCTGTCCGGCGTGTTCTTCTGCAGCAAGAGCTGGGCGAGATCCTCCTGATCTTCGGCGTCTCCGGGGATCAGCATCTTGCGGGCGTACTCAATGTTGACGTCGAGCTCGTTCTCGGCACGCAGCGCCTGCGCCGAGCGGCCGAGAGCGCTGGCGAGCTGCTGCGTCAGTCCGGGTTCGAGCTTCGCGAGCACGTCCGCGGCCTGCCTGCAGGCCTCGAGCTCTTCGCCCGAGGGCCCGGGCTCTTCCTCCGTCAGCAGCGCATCGAGCCGACGCAGGGTCTGCGGGGTGGCGCCGTTCTGCTCAGCGATCGCAAGCGCTTTCGACCGGCGCGCAGCGGCCGGCCGCGACGCCGCCAGCAGGTCGCACCGCCCATCGTTTCCGACAAATCCCAGGACCCGGATTGCATGAGGGTCTCCGGCCTCCGCGAGCGGCGTCTCCATCCTCAAGACGCTCAACGCTCTTCGCTCGCACAGGAGCTTGAGCACATCGGGCGATGCCACGCGGTGGAGAAGGAAGCGGACCTGTGTGCAGCGCACCCGTTGACTGAAGCTTCTGGAGGTGCGATCGCTTTGCGGAGTGTCAACCGTGCTCTGCACCAATGCTGTTGCTGTCTGAGAGCTCGCGGTCGGCAGCCGAGTCGAATGTCCGCCGGCAGCTGTCGGCGACCCGCGATGAGCCGGGCGCTGAAGCGCGGAGGGCACGAGAAGCCACACGAGAACTGCAACGGAGGACACGAGCAGGAGACAGAGCGCCCAAGGTCGTCGCATCGACGCAGTATGCCGTTCCCCGGTCGCAGAGGTCTCCTTTCGACGCGCTTACGCGTCCGTCAGAACGCGTTGAGCCCGGTCAGCTCGCGCCCGATGGTGAGCTGGTGAATGGTCTCGGTGCCTTCGTAGGTGATGACGCTCTCGAGATTGAGCATGTGACGGATGGGCACGTACTCGGCGCTGATGCCGGAGCCGCCGAGCATGTCGCGGCAATCGCGGGCGACATCGAGCGCCATGCGGCAGTTGTTCCACTTGGCGAGCGACACGTGCGCCGGGTGCATGACGCCCGCGTCCTTCAGCCGTCCGAGCTGCAGCGCCAGCAGCTGCGCGGTGGTGATGCGCCGGGCCATGTCCGCGAGCCGCACCTGGATGGTCTGGTTTGCCGCCAGCGGCCGGCCGAAGAGGGTACGGGTGGCGGTGTAATCCAGCAGCTGCCGCAGGCACGCCTGCGCCGCCCCGATGACTCCCCAGGCGATCCCGTAGCGCGCCTGCGTGAGGCAGGACAGCGGGCCCTTCAGTCCCCGCACTCCCGGCAGCACGCGCTCCTCGGGCACCACCACGTTGTCGAGGAACAGCGCGGAGGTGACCGAGGCGCGCAGCGAGAACTTGTGCTCGATCTCGGGGGCGGAGAAGCCGGGCGTGCCTTTCTCGATGAGAAAGCCGCGGATCCCTTCCGGGGTCATGGCCCACACCACCGCCAGGTCCGCAAGCGAGCCGTTGGTGATCCACATCTTCGAGCCGTTCAACACCCAGTCGGCGCCGCGCTTCCTGGCATGGGTCTTCATGTTGGCGGGATCGGATCCGCCGTGCGGCTCGGTGAGACCGAAGCAGCCGATGAGCTCCCCGCGTGCCATGGCGGGCAGGTACCGGTTCTTCTGCTCCTCGGAGCCGAAGGCCCAGATCGGGTACATGCACAGGGACGACTGCACGGAGACGAAGCTGCGGATGCCGGAATCCCCGCGCTCGAGCTCCTGGCAGATGAGGCCGTAGCAGATCGCGTTCAGTCCCGCGCAGCCGTACCCGGTGAGTGAGGAGCCGAGGAGCCCGAGCGAGGCGAGCTTCGGGATCAGCTCCTGCGGAAAGCGGTGCTCCTCGAAGCAGCGCTGGATGAGCGGCAGCACCTCGGCATCGACGAGCCGCGCGACCGACTCCTGCACCAGGCGCTCCTCGTCCGAGAGCGCGGCGCGTACTGCGTACAGATCCAGCGGGTCGATCGCCTCGCCTGCCGCGTTGCCGGCGGCGGCGTTGGTGGAACCGGCGGCTTTGGCCACGGTGCTCTCCTGCGGGGGCTCCCCCGGTGAAGGGGCGCGCATGATAGCGGGTATCCAAGGCAGTGACATCCGCACCTGCGGCAGGTGGAATCACGCTGGAGGTTGGTGCAGGCTTGCCACATGAAGATCCCGGAAATTCTCATTGTCGAGACCGTCCACCAGCCCGGCAGCCTCGCCAAGGTGCTGCAGGTGATCGCGGATGCGGGACTGGCCATCGAGCACCTGACCGCGCTGCGACGCGACCAGGGCCGTACGCTCTGGGAGATCACGCTCGAGATGGACGAGGAGGCGGACCGCTCGCTGTATGAGCGCATCGGGCAACTGCCGACCGCGCGCTTCGTCGGCAAGTCGGACCGGGTGTTCAATCGCCACCGCGGCGGCAAGATCCGCACCGTGGCGAGCCTGCCGATCAACACCCGGCAGGTGCTGCGCGATGTCTACACCCCGGGCGTGGCGCGCGTGTGCCTGGCCATCCAGAAGGATGCACAGGCGGCGCTGGACTTCACCGCCCTCGGCCGCACGGTCGCCATCGTCACCAACGGCACGGCGGTCCTGGGACTGGGCAACATCGGTGCGCTCGCGGGACTCCCGGTCATGGAGGGCAAGGCGGCGCTGTTCGCGGACCTGGTCGGCATCAACGGCGTGCCGATCCTGCTCGAGGAGACGCAGCCGGCGCGGGTCGCCGACATCGTGGCGGCGATCGCCACCTCATTCGGCGCCATCCAGCTCGAGGACTTCGCCGCTCCGGAGTGTTTCGAGATCGAGCAGCTGCTGCAGGCGCGCCTGCAGAAGCCGGTGCTGCACGATGACCAGCACGGCACCGCGGTGGTGACGCTGGCCGCCCTCATCAACGCCGCGCGCCGCTCGGATGTCAACCTCTGCCACAGCACCGTCGGGCAGATCGGCCTCGGCGCCGCCGGCAGCGGCATCGTGCGCCTGCTGCGCGCTTATGGCGTGCAGCGCGTGCTCGGCACCGACCGCAATCCGCAGGCCGTCGCGCGGCTCATCGCCTCGGGCGGGGAGGGCGTGACGCTCGAGTCGCTCATGCAGCGCGCGGACATCGTGATCGCCACGACCGGCGTCAAGGGCCTGATCAGGCCGCAGTGGGTCAGGAAGGGCCAGGTGATTCTCGCCCTGTCGAACCCGGATCCGGAGATCGAGCCGCTGGTGGCGCACGAGCAGGGCGCCGCCTTCGCCGCCGACGGCAAGGGCATCAACAACCTGCTGGCCTTCCCGGGACTGTTCAAAGGCGCACTCGAGGCGCGCGCGCGGCGCTTCTCGGATGCGATGCTGATGGCCGCCGCCGATGCCATCGCGGCCCTCGCGCGCGGGGACGAGCTGGTCCCCGACCCGCTCGACAAGGCTCTTCACGAGCAGGTGGCTGCGGCGGTGAGGGCAGCGGCGGAGCCGACCGCGCCCGCCTGAGGCGCGCCGTGCCGCGTGTGATTCGCCGCGCACGGCGGCAGATTCGCCGCGCGCCGCGCCGTTCAGTACGGCACGCTGAAGCGACGATAGTCCGCGGCCAGCAGCCACAGCGCACCGCTACCCGTGGCGCGCGCGCCTCGCAACCGAAGGACCCCCGATGGCTTCAGGCGGCCACGAGTGCGCGAAGCTTGCCGAGCGCGCTCGACTCGATCTGGCGGATGCGCTCTGCGGATACGCCGTACTTGTCGGCCAGCTGGTGCAAGGTGGCCTTGTCTTCGGACATCCAGCGCTGCTGCACGATGTCGCGGCTGCGCTCATCGAGGCGGCGCAGCGCGCCGTGCAGGCGATCCGTGGAGTCCTCGGCGCTCTCCGCATCTTCCACCTGACCGGCGGGATCGGCATCCGGGGCGGGCAGGTAGGCGGCCGGGCTGTAGAGTTCCTCGTCCTCGGCGTCCGGCGCCGGATCGAACGACAGGTCGCGCGCCGCGAGCCGCTTCTCCATCTCGCTGACTTCGGCGACGGACACACCCAGGTCACGCGCCACGGCGGCCGTCTCCTCCGCCGACAGCCAGGCGAGGTTCTTCTTCAGGCGGCGCAGATTGAAGAACAGCTTGCGCTGCGCCTTGGTGGTGGCGATCTTCACCAGGCGCCAGTTGCGCAGCACGTACTCGTGGATCTCGGCGCGAATCCAGTGCACCGCGAACGACACCAGCCGTACGTTGAGGCTCGGGTCGAAGCGCTTGACGGCCTTCATGAGGCCGACGTTGCCCTCCTGGATGAGATCGCCCACCGGCAGTCCGTAGCCGCTGTAGCCGCGCGCGATGTGCACCACGAACCTCAGGTGCGACAGCACCAGCTGCCGCGCGGCCGCGAGGTCGCCCCTTGAGCGGAAGCGCTCGGCGAGCGCGCGCTCCTCCTCACGCGAGAGCACGGCAATACGGCTCACCCGTTCGAGGTAAGCGTCGAGACTCCCCAGCGGACCGGCCAAAGCCTGATCGCCGATGCGGGCAACCAATGAGGTACCTGACATGAGATCTCCCGTGGTTTGGATGGGCATTCTAGCAGTCGCCTCGTTAGAGTGCTAAACGCCCCGGGGGGTTCCCGGGGGGCCCGTATTTGCGCTTTTCAAAACAGCAGCTTGCGCTCACGCCAGGCTTGGCGAAATGCCCCTTCCGAGGGGTCTGCGCGGGCCCGATGGGGGGTCGCCCGGGGCGCGCCGAGCTTCGCCGCTGCCTGAGCGTCGAACGACGGGGTCGAGGCAGCCAGGCTCGGGGCGGGCCCGGCTGGCCGACCGGGCCAGGCTGAAGGACCGGGCGAGGATGGACCGGGCGAGGTGAGGGCCATTTGGTCAGGCGGGCGCCTTTGGTTAAAGTTCGCCCCCGGCGCCGCGCCTCGCTTGCGCGGGCCAGGTCACCGAACGATAAGACATAAGATGAATGGAAGGGAGTCGCCAATGGTCAGTCTGATGTCGCTATGGCTGCCGATCCTGCTCTCGGCGGTGATCGTGTTTGTGGCGAGCTCGGTGATCCACATGACGCCACTCTGGCACAGGAATGACTTCCCCAAAGTGCCTCGGGAGGCGGAGCTGCTCAATGCCCTGCGGCCGTTCGACATTGCGCCGGGCGACTATTTCATCCCGCGCGCCGCCGGCATGCAGGAGATGCGCACGCCCGAGTTCAAGGAAAAGATGAGGCAGGGTCCTGTGGCGCTGATGACCGTGATGCCCAACGGCCCGATATCCATGGACCGACCGCTCGCGCAGTGGTTCGTGTTCCTGATCGTGGTCGGCATTTTCGTGGCCTACATCGCCAGCCGCACGTTGCCCGCCGGCACGCCCTACATGCGCGTGTTCCAGATCGTGGGCGCGACCGCGTTCATCGCCTATTCGCTTGCCCTATGTGAGCTGTCCATCTGGTACCGGCGCTCCTGGGGTCTGACGCTGAAGGGCTGGCTCGACGGCCTGATCTACGGCCTGTTGACGGCGGGGACGTTCGGGTGGCTGTGGCCGCGCTAGCAGATGCGGCGCAAGGTGCAGTGCGTCACGCGCCTGTGGGTTATGACCACATGAGCTGCGTTATGACGTCAGGGGAACTACTACCGGGTTGATCCGGCGCGCAGAACCCAAGAATCCGTCACGCATGCGTGACATAAGGAATGGTCTGATACAGACATGAAATCAGGGCATTGGGGTACGACGTTGATGAACCACCTGGGTTTGCGGACCACGGCATTCGCCGGCCTGTTGCTCGCCGCTGCAGCCTCCCACGCCGCCATATCCGGCAGCACCGCGTCGCCGGTGCACCTGAAGTACGCCGGGCGTGCCTCGCCGGCAGCGCCCGCGCTGCGCTCGAGCGCCGCTCTGGTTCTGGACGCCACGCACTCCTCGGTGCTGTATTCGCGCCACTCGGACGTCGCCGTACCCATCGCCTCGATCACCAAGCTCATGACGGCGCTCGTGGTCATGGAGGCCGCGCAGCCGCTCGATGAGCAGCTCGAGATCACCGCCGAGGACGGCCGTCAGCGCAGTCACGTGGTCTCGCGCCTCGCTACCGGAACCACGCTGTCGCGTGGCGACCTGCTGCACGTGGCGTTGATGTCCTCCGAAAACCGCGCCGCCCACGCCCTCGGTCGCAATTATCCGGGCGGCCTGCCCGCCTGCGTGGACGCCATGAACGCCAAGGCCCGCGAGCTCGGCATGACGAATGCCCGCTTCGTTGAGCCGACCGGCCTGTCGGACCAGAACGTCGCCAGCCCCGAGGATCTGTCCAAGCTGGTGATGGCCGCGGCCAAGGTTCCCCAGATCCGCGAATACTCCACCGACAGCCGCTACGAGGTACGTGTCGGCCGGCGCATGATGCGCTACGGAAACACCGACTCGCTGGTGAGCCGGCCGGACTGGAAGATCGAAGTGCAGAAGACCGGCTACATCTCGCGGGCCGGCCGCTGCCTGGTGATGCAGACGGTGATCGAGGACCGCACCGTGGTGATCGTGCTGCTGAACTCCTTCGGCAAGCACACCCGCGTGGCCGACGCGCGCCGCGTCCTCAAGTGGATGCAGGCGACGCTCCTGGCGCACGCCACGCCGGCACCGGCGATCACCTGACCCCGGCGCCCGCCCCCTGAAGGTCCGCTAGGCGCGCGGCTCGATGCTGCGCAGGTGCCGCGCCGCCGAGATCCACGCGCCCAGCCATCCGAGCACCGCCCCGGCGCCGAGCAGAATCCCGATGTCATCGCGCGAGGGGCCGCGCAGCACATAGCGGCTGCCGTAGAGCCTGGCGAGGCTCGCCACCGACTCCCCGAGCACGGCGACGGCGATCGCGACGATCCCCCACGCGAGCAGCGCGCCGCCGACTCCATAGAGCACGCCGGTGTACAGGAACGGCCGGCGCACGAAGGAGTTGGATCCGCCGACGAGCTTGGTGACTTCGATTTCCGCGCGGCGTCCCTGGATCTCGAGGCGGATGGTGTTGCCGATGACCGCGAGCACTCCCAGGCCGAGCAGCGCCGCGGCGATCAGCAGCAGCCGCCGCATCACCTCGAGAATGGCGTTGAAGCGCATGACCCATTCGGAGTCGAGCTGCACCAGATCCACCTCGGGCCAGGCGCTGAAGTAACGGCGCAGCGACTCGAGCGCCGCGGGGGAACTGTCCTCGGCCCTGGGCCGCACGTGCAGCACGTGCGGCAGCGGATTCTCCTTGAGCGCCTGCAGCGCCTCACCGAATCCCGAGTAGGTGCGGAAGTCCTCCAGTCCCTTGTCGGCCGCGATCACCGTCACCGCGACCACGTCGGCGCGCTGCCCCGCCGCCTGCGCCAGCTGCTGCGCCTTGGCGAGCGGCACGTCGGTCTTCAGATACACCGACACGTCGACGGCGTTGGCGAAGTTGCCGGTGGCGAGCTGCGCATTGGTGACGAGCAGCCGCAGGCTGGTGGGCAGCGCGAGCGCGAGCGCGATCACCAGCAGTGTGAGCGCCGTCGACAGCGGGCTGCGCGCGAGCCTGCCGAGAGAGCCGAGCAGCGCTTGCAGGTGCCAGGCACCGGCGACCGCGAGGCTCATCGCGTGGCCACCACGGAGGGCAGCGTGTCGGGCGCATCGCCGCCGTGCACCTGGCCGTTCTCGAGCACGATCACCCGCTGACCGAACTCGCGCACGATGTGCAGATCATGGGTGGCGACCACCACCGTCACGCCGACGTCCTGGAAGCGCCTGAAGAGGCGCATGACCTCGAGCGACAGGTCCGGGTCGAGGTTGCCGGTGGGCTCATCGGCGATGAGCAGCGGGGGCTTGCTGACCACCGCGCGCGCGATGCCGACGCGCTGCTGCTCCCCGACCGACAGTTCGAGCGGCAGCGAGCGCTCCTTGCCGAGCAGGCCCACCTGGTCGAGCGCGGCGCGCACGCGTTTGTCGATTTCCTTCAGCGGCATTGCGGCCACGGCCAGCGGCAGCGCGACGTTGTCGAACACCGGCCGGTCGGCGAGCAGCCGGTGGTCCTGGAACACCACGCCGATGCGGCGCCGGAACGGCGCGATGTGCCGCGCCTTGAGGGTGCGGGTATTGCGGCCGTGCACCACCACGTTGCCACGCGTCGGGCGCTCGAGCAGTGCGATGAGCTTGAGCACCGTGCTCTTGCCGGCGCCGGAGCGGCCGGTGAGAAGCACCATCTCGCCGTTGTGGATGTTGAAGCTGACGTTGGTGAGGGCCTCGCGCCCGTTGGGGTAGCGTTTGCTCACCCGTTCGAAAGTGATCATGCCGCGCCCGTCCGGCCGGCGGCGGCGCAGCCCGCCTGCGGCCCTTCGAGGAGCGCCGCGGCAAAGGCTGCGGGGTCAAACTCCCCGAAGTCCTCGGGACTCTCGCCGACGCCGATGAAACGAATCGGTATCCGCAGCTGCTGCGCGATGGCGATGACGATGCCGCCCCGGGCGGTGCCGTCGAGCTTGGTCAGCACCAGTCCCGTCACGCCCACCGCCTCACTGAACTGCTGCGCCTGGGCGAGCGCGTTCTGCCCCTGATTGGCGTCGAGCACCAGCAGCACCTCGTGGGGAGCGCTCGGGTCGACGCGCTGGATCACGCGCCGCACTTTTTTCAGCTCCTCCATCAGGTGCGACTGGCTGTGCAGGCGCCCGGCCGTGTCCGCCAGCATCAGGTCGATGCCGCGCGCGCGCGCGGCCTGCAGAGCGTCGAATACCACAGCTCCGGGGTCCGCGCCCGGCTGCTGCGCCGCGAATTCAGCGCCCGAGCGCTGCGCCCACACCTCGAGCTGCTCGATCGCGGCGGCGCGAAAGGTATCCGCGGCGGCGAGCAGCACACTGCGCCCCTCGGCCGCGCAGCGCCGCGCGAGCTTGCCGATGGTCGTGGTCTTGCCCGAGCCGTTCACGCCCACCACCAGGATGACGAACGGCCGGTGCGCCGCGTCGATCACCAGCGGCTGGGCGCACGGGGTGAGAATCTCCACGATGCACTCTCGCAACGCGCCGATCAGCGCGCCCACATCCGTGAGCTCCCGGCGCGCAACGCGCGCGCGCAGCGCGGTGAGGATGCGCTCGGTCGCCTCCACTCCCACGTCCGCGCTGATGAGGCGCGTCTCGAGCTCCTCGAGTATGGCAGCGTCGATGTCGCGCCCCGTGAAGAGGTCGGTGAGGTCGTAGCTGAGCCAGGAGGCGCCGCGGTTCAGGCGAGCGCGCAACCGGGCGACGAAGCCCGGACGCTCGTCGGCGCTCGCTGCAGCCTGCTCGGGTGCGCGTTTGAACATGGCCTCGGCATTGTACCGGGCCAGGAAGCAGGGCGGCTCGAAGCCGCTCCGACCGGCGCTGCCCGCGCTTTCGCCTACTGCACGGGCGCGGCGGCAGAGATCGCGAACGAGGTCCCGCCGGTCGCCGCGAACGTCACCGTTTCGGTCTGCATCTCTTGTGTGGCGGCGGGACTCGAGCTCGGATCGAGAATTGAGCTGTGAGTCCCAGCCGTGAAGTTCACGAACACACGCAAGCCGCTCGCGCTCGCCGCACCCCCACTCGCACGGAACACTTGGCTGAGTCCGCCGGCGGTGATCAGGCGTCCGGTGGAATCGTTGGGGACCGTGTGATCAGGAGGCGGACCGATCACCTGAATCATGTGGATCGCATGCAAGGCCGCTGCCTGGGCGATGAAGTTCCAGGGATCACCCGAATCGATAGCGGTCTGAGCGTCGCGTGCAAACTGCGCGAACAGCGTGGTGCCCGGCACCAGCAGGCCGTTGCTCGCGCGCTGGAGGCCGGCAATGATGATAGGACCGAACTCCGCTGACTCGAGCCCCAGCGCCACGATTGCGCCGCCGGGATTCGCCAGCGTGCCCGTGTTCACGGCCTGGTCCACCGCGAGGAAGTTAGTGCCGGTGATCGCGCCCATCGAGTGACCGACGAAATGGATCCTGGTCCCGTCGATGTACGGCGCCGTCGCCGGCAAGGGAAGGGTGATCCCCGATACCGACTTCGCGAACGTGACCAGGTCCGTCGACGCCTCTCGCAGGTTGTCGCGCGTGGTCAGGAGGCTCGAAAGGTTCAGGAAGTGCAAGCCGGAGCCGTCTATTACGCCGTCAGGCACGGGGGCGAGGGTCGTGTTGTTCAGTGTGTCGAGGTCGAAGGTGCGTTCGATCGAGCCACTGGCCGGCAGCCCGAGCCCAGCGTAGAACGGATTCGCGCTCGATGCGTAGAGGTAGGTGCTGGGTTTGGTCGGGTCGAATGGCGCGGTGAGTCCGTGCAGCGGCAGGTCGATGGCGATCGCCACGATTCCTGCTTGCGCAAAGGCTTCCGCGATCGCGAGCACGTTGGTTCGATTAGCCGTGATGCCATGCTGAAAGATCACGATCGGCCACCCCGTGGGCGGTTTGACCTGGCCCGAACTCGCGTTCGGCACGCACATCAGCACCGGCACCTTGAGCAGCTCGGTCTTAACCGGGAACGGGTTGTAGCGTGTGGTAAAGGTGCTGGCCTGATCGGGCGACGAGGCCGCCGCGGCATGCCAGTACTCTTTGTCAGGGCTCATACGGCTCAGGTAATACGGCAGCTGTAGCGTGCCCACGTAGACATCCGCGATGCCGGCAGCGAAGCCGGGGGGCAGAAAGGCGGCGGTGGTCTGCCCGGTGAAGTTGACGGCAACCGGCTGTGCGCTGGCCTGTGCCGCGGCAGCAGCCAGGGTGTCGAGAGTGGACTGGGTGGTGAAGCTGAAGGACGCCACCACGTTCGCGGGGTTGATTCCGAGCAGGGCCTGTGCGAGTGCGAGATGCGCGCCGGTCAGCCGACAGATGGCATTCAGCGAGGCGTTCGTAATGCCCGGACAGCTGGGCCCTCCCGAGGCCAGGGCTGACTGGAAGTTGGCATAGTCCATGTCAGGGACCGTCGGGACTCCGCCGACCGTGATGGCCCTGGTCAGCAGCACCATATAACCCTCGCCGTTCCCCCCGTCTGGCGCCGCGCACGGCGACGACGTCTGGGGTGGGACAGGCAGGCAGGTGCTGGCTGCGAGCGGCTTCAGGGGTGTGATTTCCAGGATCGAGGGATCCTCGTCCGCCGGCGCGACCATGTAGTCTTTCGTGGCGCAGGCACCGCCTTTCACACAACCAGCCAGCGGTACGAAGACTCCCCCCTGCAGCGGGGATACGGGTGCCTTGGTCAGATTATTCGTGCTGATGTGAACCACGACCACCGCACCTGAGGTGCCGAGCGAGGAGGCATCGATGGGCCCGGCGAAGCGCTCCCGGATGACCGCCGTGGTCGAGAATCCGTCGAGCGCGTTGAGTGCGTCCTGCGCGGGGATCAACGCGTTGGCGGGCTGTATGTTCAGCGTGCCGTCGGTGGAGCCGGCGAAGTACACGTCATACGGGTACGGCAGCAGACCGGCGGACGGCTGGAACAGCGCCGCAGTAGCCACCTTCGGCGGTGGCGGGGACGCGCCTCCCGGGTTGCCGTTGAAGCTGGTGAGGTTCTCAGTGCCGATGCTACCGTAACCGCCGCTCGAGCAACCGCCCGCGAGCAGCGCAACCCAGACCATGCCGGCGGCGATGAGTTTTTTCATGTCCCTCCCGCCGGTGCTGTTTGAGCGTGGACGAGGCGAGCTAGGGTACGCTTACGGCAAGAACAGTGGCAAGGTGCGGCCATGTCCGCTGGCAAGTCAGGCAGCCGCGCAGCCGTCGCGGTGAAGCGCGCCGGCCGGGCGCGCGTTGTGCGCATCATCGGGGGAACGTGGCGTGGCAGGAAGTTGCGCTTTCCGGCATCGGCCGCCATCCGTCCGACCCCCGACCGCGTGCGCGAGACGCTCTTCAACTGGCTGGGGACGCGCACGCCGGGGGCGCGTGCGCTCGACCTGTTCGCCGGCAGCGGGGCGCTCGGGCTCGAGGCGCTGTCGCGCGGCGCATCCCATGTGACCTTCGTCGAGCAGGATGAGGCAGCCGTGCGCGAGCTGCGCGCGCGACTCGCCGAATGGCAGGCGGGCGACGCCTGCGTGATGCGCGCGGACGCCCTGCGCTACCTCGCCGGCGAGGCGCGGCCCTTCGACCTGGTGTTCCTGGATCCGCCGTTCGCCTCCGAGCTGCTGGGCGGGGCGGCGCGGCTGCTCGAGGAGCGCCACTGGCTCAAGCCCGGGGCGCTGGTTTATGTGGAATGCGCGGCCCGCGCCGGCCTGCCGTCGCTGCCCGCGCCGTGGCGGGTGCTCAAGGCGAAGCAGGCCGGCGAGGTCGGTTATCATCTGTTTGCGCACACAGCGCCTGTGGCCGCCGACACCGTATGAAACGCAACGCCGTCTATCCGGGCACCTTCGATCCCATCACCAACGGCCACCACGACCTGGTGCGGCGCGCGGCCGGCATTTTCGACCACGTGATCGTCGCGATCGCGGCCAACACCCACAAGACACCGATGTTCTCGCTGGAAAAGCGCGTCGAGCTGGCGCGCGGCGTGCTGAGCGACCTCACGAACGTGGAGGTGCTGGGCTACTCGGGACTCACGGTCGATTTTGCGCGCCAGCACCACGGCACGGTGATCGTGCGCGGCTTGCGGGCGGTGTCGGATTTCGAGTTCGAGTTTCAACTCGCCAACATGTCGCGTGCCCTCGACCGTAACTTCGAGACCGTGTTTCTGACGCCGCAGGAACACTTCACCTTCATCTCCTCGACCCTGGTGCGCGAGATCGCGGTGCTGGGCGGGGACGTGAGTCAGTTCGTCCATCCGATCGTGGAGGCCGAGCTGAAGAAGCAGCGGCGCCCATGAGCAGCGCAGCTACCCTCGCCTGCACGGATCGCGCTCCGCGCCACCGGCTCGAGGGCGCCTGGGTGCCGATCGCGGCCAGCATCGCCGGCAGCCGCGTGGCCGTGGATGAGCTGCGGGTGCGTTATCTGCTGCTCGAGGCGGGTGGCTACGGCATCATCGATCGCAGCAACCACGTGGTCGACGGCGGCCGCTATCTGGTGAACGAGGAGCTGAGCCCTGCGACCCTGGACATCGTCGGGTGCAGCGGACCGCACGCCGGGCGCACCATGCGCGCGATCTACGAGTTGCGCGGCGATGAGCTCACCGTGTGCTATGACCTGGAGAGCGGGGAACGTCCCGCGAACCTGCAGCCACAGGAGGATCGGCTGCTGCTGCGCATCACCTACACCCGCGTCGCTATCCCGTTTTCGCAGCTTTCCTGAGCCGGCCGCGTGGCGCTGAGCGTGGAGTGCGCGCGCCTGCAGGCGAGGCGCGACGTGCTGGCAGCTTCCGTGCGCGCACCGCCGCCCGCCGGCGCGGCTTGCCGCGCTCAGGTCCGGCCGCCCCGCGGCGCGCAGCGCGGCGCAGCCTCTTCACGCGCGGCAGGCGGATGCGCTCCGCGGGCGATGGCAGGGTGCCGGCGCGTTTCAGTTCCAGCGCCCGCCACAGATACCAGGCGGCGGTGGTCCTGAACGGCTTCCAGCGCTCGCCCCAGGCGGCGAGCGCCCTGGGGTGCGGCATGCGGCCGAGGCCATACGCGGCGCGAAACCCGGCGCGCACCCCGAAGTCATCGACCGGCAGCACATCCGGGCGCCCGAGCTGGAACATCAGCAGCATTTCCACCGTCCAGCGGCCGATGCCGCGCACCTGCGTGAGACGCGCAATGATCTGCTCGTCGGACAGCTGCATGAGCGCGGCTCCATCGGGGACCACCGCGGCGAGGGTCTTCGCGGCGAGATCCTTGAGGGCGGCGACCTTGGCGAAGGAGAAGCCGGCGGCGCGCAGGCTCTCCACCGGGGCCTCCAGCACCTGATGCGGTGTTGGAAACGTGCCGCGGCCGCAGGAGTCGACGAGGCGCTTCAGGATGGTGTTGGCGGCGGTGCCGTTCAGCTGCTGGTGAGCGATCGCCTGGGCGAGCACCTGGAAGGGGTGGCAGTCCTCGGGCGCCGCGAGCTTGCACGGCCCCACGGCGCGGATCAGGCCCCCGAGCACCGCATCCGCCCTGGACAGGTGCGCGAGAGTCTCCTGGCTCATGCGGTTCACTTCTGGCACGACGGACAATAGTACGTGGAGCGTTGCCCCTGGGTCACCGCCCGCACGGGGGTGCCGCAGCGGCGGCAGGGCCTGCCCTGGCGCTCATACACATACAGGCGCTGGCGGAAGTACCCCGGCGCGCCATCCGCGCCCAGGTAGTCGCGCAGCGTCGTGCCGCCGGCGCGGATCGCCTGCGCCAGCACCGCGCGCACCCCGCGCACCAGCCGCGCGGCCTCCACGCGCGACAGGGTTTTCGCCCGGCGCTGCGGCCTGATGCGCGCGCGGAACAGGGCCTCGCTCGCGTAGATATTGCCCACGCCGACCACCAGACGGCTGTTCATCAGCAGCTGCTTGATGGCCACGCGGCGCCGCCGGGTCGTGCGCCACAGGTAGTCCGCGTCGAAAGCGGCCGTGAGCGGCTCGGGCGCGAGAGCGGCGAGCAGCGGGTGCCGCCGCGGATCCTCGCGGGTGTAGAGCAGGCTGCCGAAACGGCGCGGGTCGTTGAAGCGCAGCGCGAGCCCCGAATCGAGCACCAGGTCGAAATGGTCGTGACTCACCCGCGGCGCCTGCGCAGGCACGACGCGCAGATTGCCGGACATCCCCAGGTGCAAGAGCAGGGTGCCCGACTCGAGCTCGAGCAGCAGGTACTTGGCGCGCCGTCCGGTGCGCACGATGCGCTGGCCGGCCACCTTGGCAGGCAGGTCGCGCGGCACCGGCCAGCGCAGCCGCGGCTCGTAGACCTCGAGCGCGACGATGCGGCGCCGCAGCGCGTAGGGCCTCAGGCCCCGGCGCGTCGTTTCGACTTCAGGCAGTTCGGGCAAGCGCTGGGTGAGCGCACCGTTACTTGATCTTCGACTCTTTGTAGGCGACGTGCTTGCGCGCCACGGGGTCGAACTTGCGCACTTCCAGCTTGTCCGGGTGCAGGCGCTTGTTCTTGGTCGTCACGTAGAAGTGGCCGGTTCCGGCCGAGGACAGCAGCTTGATCTTCTCGCGCATGGTGGCTCCTATGCCGCCTAGAGCTTGTGGCCCTGGGCGCGCAGCTCGGCGAGGACCTTGTCGATGCCGCGCTTCTCGACGGTGCGCATGCCGCTGGTGGTCAGCCGCAGGCTCACCCAGCGCTTCTCCGTCTCGACCCAGAAACGCTGCGTGTGCAGGTTGGGCAGAAACCGCCGGCGCTTCTTGTTGTTGGCGTGGGAGACTCGGTTCCCCACCCCCGGCTTCTTGCCGGTGACCTCGCAAACGCGGGACATACGCTTACCTTGAGGGATTTCAGTGGCTTGGAATCGAGGAGCGGACCCTCGTTTCCCGGGCCGGGCTTTATACCAGCCCGGAGGCGCGATCACAAGCCAAGCCGGTTTGCAGGTGGGGCATGAGCAGCGTACGCTCCCGCGCGCCCGAGGCCGGCCGGAGCTGCTCCCCCGGCTCGCGGTACAACACCAACAACCGCAATCCAATTACCTTTGGGAGAACTACATGAAGCTCATGAGGCGAGTTTTCTGCGCCGCCGGCGCTCTACTGTCGCTCACCAGTGTGGCCACCACCGCCCTCGCCGACGGCCGCGACTATAACGACGGCCCGGTCATCAATGTCGCGGCGATCCGCACCGTCGACGGGCATTTCGACGATTACATGCACTGGCTCGCGACGGGCTATAAGAAGCAGCAGGAGGCGGCCAAGAAGGCAGGGCTTATCACCGGCTATCGCGTCATAGTCGTTGAAGCGCGCGGCCCGAACGACCCGGACATCCTCCTGATCACCGAATACAAGAACTGGGCCGCGATGGACGGCCTCGGCCGCAAGCTGGACGCAATCAGCGCCCAGCTCCAGGGGTCTGTCGAGAAAGCCGCTCAGTCCCAAGTGGAGCGCGCAAAAATCCGCACGGTACTCGGCTCACACACCGATCAGGAAGCACTGCTGAAGTAGGCGCAGCGTGGGCGGGCGGCGTTCGAGCCGCCCGCCGGCCTTGCCCGGCGGGCCGACTGCTGTGAGTCGTTCGAGGCGTCGCAGACGCGCACGGCTGGGCACCGTGCGTCATCCTTCAGATGAGCCCATGTTCCGAGAAGGAAAAGCACAGTCCGTCGCCGATGATGAAGTGATCGAGCACGCGGATGTCCACCAGGCCGAGGGCCTCCTTGAGCCGCCGCGTGATGAGCTCGTCCGCCTGGCTCGGCTCGAGCACTCCGGAGGGGTGGTTGTGCGCGAAGATGACCGCCGCCGCATTGTGCACCAGCGTCTGGCGCAGCACCTCCCGGGGATGCACTCCGGCGCGGTCGATGGTGCCGCGAAACAACTCCTCGAAGGCGATGAGCCGGTGGCGGTTGTCGAGGTACAGGCAGCAGAAGACTTCGTACGGCCGGTCACGCAGCTGCGCCAGGAGGAAGGTGCGCGTCGCCTCGGGGGCCGCGAGCGTCGGTCCGATGCGCAGCGCCTCGCGAAAATGCCGCCGCGCCAGCTCCACCGCCGCCTTGAGGATCGCGTAGCGCGCCGGCCCGATGCCCGCCTGTGCGAGACAGCGCTGCGCTTCCGCGTTCAAGAGCTCGCGCAACGAGCCAAAATCTGCGATCAGGCTGCGCGCCAGCTCGACCGCGCTGCGCCCCGGGGTTCCGGAGCCAAGCAGCAGCGCGACGAGCTCGGCATCCGAGAGCGCGTGCGCGCCGCGCTCGAGCAGCTTCTCCCTCGGCCGCTCCCCGCCGGGCCAGTGCCGGATGCTCATTACCTTCAGTTCTAACGACCGTGGGCCGCCAGTCTAAGGAGCCGCCGCCACCGGGCGGGAGGGGGAGAAAGCGCCCGAAGTGGCGCAATTGCCCACTATTCGCGCGCTGGTGTGCGCGTTCCGGCAGGCGCGGTGCGATAATTGCCACCGAGGCGAAGCGGATTTCCCATGCAAGGCAAACGCATTCTTCTTGGCGTCACCGGCGGCATCGCCGCCTACAAGAGTCCGGACCTCGTGCGGCGCCTGCGCGAGCGCGGCGCGGAAGTGCAGGTGGTGATGACCGCCGGGGCGCGCGAGTTCGTGACGCCGACCACCTTCCAGGCGGTCTCCGGGCGTACGGTACGCAGCGACCTGTGGGATGCGGCCGCGGAGGCCGCCATGGGCCACATCGAGCTCGCGCGCTGGGCGCACGCGGTGCTGATCGCGCCCGCGAGCGCGGATTTTCTCGCCCGCCTCGCCACGGGGCAGGCGGATGACCTGCTGGCGACGCTGTGCCTCGCGACCGAGGCGCCGATCGCGGTGGCGCCGGCCATGAACCACATCATGTGGGCGAATGCCGCCACGCGCGCCAACATCGGCACCCTCACACAGCGCGGCGTGCAGGTCTTCGGGCCGGCGGAAGGCGATCAGGCGTGCGGCGAGATCGGCGAGGGCCGCATGCTCGAGCCGCTCGAGCTCGCCGAGCGTGTGGGCGCGCTGTTCTCCGGCAGCGGTGCGCTCGCCGGCAGGCGCGTACTCATCACCGCCGGCCCCACGCGCGAGCGCATCGACCCGGTGCGTTTCATCAGCAACCGCAGCTCCGGCAAGATGGGCTTCGCGGTCGCGCAGGCGGCGCACGAGGCGGGCGCTGCGGTGGTGCTGGTCGCGGGGCCCGTGAGCCTGCCGACACCCGCCGGCGTGAGGCGCGTGGATGTCGAAAGCGCCGCCGACATGCTGGCCGCGGTGCTCGGCGAGCTGCCCGGAACCGACGTCTTCATCTCCACCGCCGCGGTCGCGGACTACCGGCCGGCGCGCGCCGCCGAGCACAAGATAAAGAAGACCGGTGAAACCATGGAGCTGGCGATGCAGCGCACCACGGACGTGCTCGCCACCGTGGCGGCCCGGGCCGACCGGCCGTTCGTGGTGGGGTTCGCCGCCGAGACCGAAGCGGTGGAGCAGAACGCGCGCACCAAGCTCATGAAGAAGAATCTGGACATGATCGCGGCCAACGAAGTCGGCCACGACAAGGCCTTCGACTGCGAGGACAACCAGCTGATCGTGTTGTCCCGCAACGGGCGTCACGAGCTCGGCCGGGCCGGCAAGCTCACGCTCGCCCGTGGGCTCGTCGGCCTGATCGCCGAAGACCTCGCGGCGCGCGCCGGCGCCCGCACGCGCGGCACGGCGCGCGCTTGAGCACCCGCTCTGCCGCACCCCGCGCGCTCAAGGTGCGCATCCTGGATGCGCGCATGGGCACGGAATTCCCGCTCCCGGCTTACGCCACCGGGGGTTCCGCGGGCCTCGATCTGCGCGCCTGCCTCGCCGCCCCCCTGGTGCTCGAGGCCGGCCGGGCCGAGCTGATCCCCACCGGGATCGCCATCCACGTGGACGATCCGGCACTCGCAGCTCTCATCCTGCCGCGATCGGGACTGGGTCATAAGCACGGCATCGTGCTCGGCAACCTGGTGGGCCTGATCGACTCGGACTACCAGGGGCAGCTGATGGTGTCGTGTTGGAACCGCGGCGCGCAGCCGTTCACCATCCGGCCCGGCGAGCGCATTGCGCAACTGGTCGTGGTGCCGGTGGTGCAGGTGGAGCTGGAGGTCGTGGCGGACTTCGCCGCCTCTGCGCGCGGGGCGGGCGGCTTCGGTCACTCCGGGCAGCGCTGAACGCGATCGACCTTCAAGGTCAACGGCGGGCGCGGGGCGACGTTTTCGGGCAGGGCAGGGAGGTTCCCATGACGAAAACCCGCAGGGCAGGGTACGCAGTTGTCGGAATCCTCATGGGTGCGGCGTGTGGCTCGGCGTCCGCCGCCGACCCCCTGGGGTTCTACGTGGGCGCGGGCATCGCACACTCGCAGGTGCGCAACGACGTGCAATTCGTCGGAGCCTCCGGCTCTGTTGGCCTTTCCGGGGGCGCGACCGGCTGGAAGGCGATCCTGGGCATTCGGCCTCTTTCCATCATCGGTGCCGAAGCGGAGTACCTCGACTTCGGCAGCGCCACAGGCTCCGCCAACATCCCCGCGACGGTGACGACGGGCGGACTCAACGCGACGGGAAACTCCCACCCGAAGGCGCCGGCGGTCTTTGCGATGGGCTACCTGCCGATTCCGCTGCCCTATCTGGATATTTTCGCCAAGGCGGGCGTGGCCGAATTGAAATCCAGCGTCAACGCCACTGCGCAGGCGACCTGCCCGATCAGCCTGCCTTGCATTCCGATCCTCATTCCGCCGTACTCCGCCAGCAGCAGCGACACGCGTTTCGCCTACGGCGCGGGCGTGCAGGTGAAGCTCGCATCGCTGGCGGTGCGAGCCGAGTACGAGCGCATCCACTCGAGCAGCGGCGACCCGGATCTGCTGTCGCTCGCCCTAACCTGGAGCCCGTTGTAGGAGCGCCCGCCGGACCTATTCCGAGTGGATGGTGTGCAGCGCCCGGTAGCGCTCGATGTCGGCCTGGAACTGCGCGCGCAGCGTCGTTTCTTCCTGGGTCTTGACGGCGACCTCGTGGTCCTGGGCGTGCAGCTCATTGACGGTGCGCACCAGATTCTCCGCCAGATCATCCGGCATGCGCCGCGCGTCGGGGCGTGCGCTGTAGGGCTGGAAGTTCAGCGCCCGCGTCTGCAGGGTGGCGAGGCGCGTGCGCAGACTCTCCGTGTACTGCTCGGCCGCGGCGCGCTGACCTCTGAGCTGATCCAGCCGCAAGTCCCGCAGCGCCTCGATATCCTTGACCGAGGTGTAGGTGGTGATCAGGAAGGCGTCATGCTGGCGCTGCTTCATCTGCGCCTCGCGCGCGCGCGCCTCCGCGGTGGCCTGCTCCGGAGACTTCTGCGCCTCGAGGCGCCCGACCTCCACGCCCTGACTGTTGAGGACGGCACGTTCCTTGGAGGCGTACTGCGGCGGAATGTGGTCACCGTAGTGCACCACGCCCTGCTCATCGACCCAGCGGTAGGCGACGCCTTGCTTGGATGAGGAGTGGCTCGGAGCGGCGGCGGCGCACGCGCCGGCACACGCGAGCGCCGTAGCGGCGAGCAGCCAGCGGGAGCGGGGGCGCGGGGCGCGGGAGGACATACGGGTATATTCCCGCGCCGGATGCGCGGCTGGCAAGTCACGCGGCGCCGTAGCGCTGCTGATAGGCACGCAGGGCCGTGAGCTGCTCGGCGGAAACGCGCGCGTGTCCGTCCGGCGGCCGCGACAGGGCCTCGATGAGCTCGCTGAGTGTGACGATGCTCACACACTGAAGGCCCTGCTGCTGCTCCAGCTCCTGCACGGCGCTCGCGGCGTCCCGCCCGCGTTCCTGGCGGTCGAGCGCCAGCGCCACGCCTGCCGGCTGCGCGCCCGCGGCGCGAATGATCTCGAGCGATTCGCGCACCGCGGTGCCCGCGGTAATCACATCGTCCACGACCAGCACGCGCCCCTCGAGCCGCGCCCCGACGACGTTACCGCCCTCGCCGTGGTCCTTGGCTTCCTTGCGGTTGAAGGCGCAGGGGACGCTGCGGCCGTGCTCGCCGGACAGCGCCATCACCGTCGCGACCGCCAGCGCAATACCCTTGTAGGCCGGGCCGAAGATCATGTCGAAGCGGATCCCGGAGTGGACGATGGCCGCGGCATAACACTTCCCGAGTGTCGCGAGCGCCTCGCCGTCGCTGAACAGGCCGGCGTTGAAGAAGTACGGGCTCTCGCGCCCGGACTTGAGCGCGAAGTTCCCGAAGCGCAGCGCATCGCGCTTCAGAGCCAGGTCGATGAACGTGAGCTGGTATTGCCGCATGGCCTATGATTGCCTGATGCGAGTCATCACCGTCAATGTCTGCGGAATCCGCTCCGCCGCGGCGAAGGGCCTGTTCCGCTGGCTGCGCCGCCAGGACGCGGACTTCGTCTGCCTGCAGGAGACCCGCAGCCAGGAACCGCAGCTGGCAGGCCATGCCGTGACGCTGCCCGGCTATCACAGCTTCTTCTGCGACGCCGAGCGCAAGGGTTACGCCGGTGTCGCGCTCTACACGCGCCACACCCCGCGGCGCGTGGTGCGCGGCTTCGGCGTCGCCGAGTTCGACCACGAAGGACGCTACCTGGAAGCGCAGTTCGGGGACCTCTCGGTGGTATCGCTCTACCTGCCCTCGGGCTCCGCGGGCCCGGAGCGGCAGGCCGCGAAATTCCGCTTTCTCGATGCCTTCACGCCGCACCTCGCACGCCTGCGCCGGCGGCGCCGCCACTACATCCTGGGCGGCGACTGGAACATCGCGCACCGCGCCATCGATCTGAAGAACTGGAGGTCGAACCAGAAGAACTCCGGGTTCCTGCCCGAGGAGCGCGCCTGGATGGACCATTTGTTCAGCCGGGGCGGGTACGTGGACGCGTTCCGCGAGGTGCGCCCCGAGCCGGAGCTGTATACGTGGTGGTCGAACCGCGGGCGGGCGCGCGCCAACAACGTCGGCTGGCGCATCGACTACCAGGTGGTGAGCGGCTCGCTCGCCGGCAAGGCGCGCGCCGCCTCGATATACAAGGAGCGGCGCTTCTCGGATCACGCGCCGCTCATCATGGACTACGCTCTGTGAGCGCGCCGCGCGCCAGTCCGCGGCTGCGCGAGGTGCTCGCGAGCCCCAAGATGCTCGCGATCCTGTTCCTCGGGGCCGCGTCCGGCTTTCCCAACCAGATCACCGAGAGCGCGCTGCAGGCCTGGCTGAAGGACGCCGGAGCCACCAACGTCACCATCGGGGTGATGTCGTACGTGGCGTTGCCGTATCTGTTGAAATTCCTGTGGGCGCCGTTCATCGATCGCTACCCGCTGCCGCTGCTCGGGCGGCGCCGCGGCTGGATACTGGCGATGCAGGCCGCGCTCGGGGCCACCATCGCGCTGTTTGCGCTGCAGAACCCCGCGCTGGCGCTGGCGCCGATCACCGCCTGCGCCGTGGCGATCGTATTCTTCTCGGCGACCCAGGACATCGCCTTTGATGCGTACCGCACCGACGTGTCGCTGCCGAGCGAGCGGGGACTCGCCGCGGCCGCCACCAACCTCGGCTACCGCTCGGCCGCCTGGTTCGCCTCGGCCGGCGCGCTCATCATCGCCGATCACTTCGGCTGGCGGCTGGCGTTCCTGGTTCTCGCCGCCCTCATGCTGGCATTCGGCGTGGCGACGACGCTGGCTCCCGAGCCCCCCTATCCTCATCAGCCCCGCTCGCTGCGCGAATCGGTGGTGATGCCGCTCGAGGAACTGCTGGGCACCCCGAGCGCGGCGACGCTGATCGTGGTGGTGCTGCTGTTCAAGGTGGGCGATGCCTTTGCCAACAAGCTGTTCACGCCGTTCATGATGGACGTCGGGTTCTCGAAGACCGAAATCGGGCTCATCGTGAAAGCCTTGTTCACGGCCAGCACGCTCGTCGGCTCGGTGCTGGGCGGCATTCTCATGGTGAAGCTCGGGCTGCTGCGCTCGATGCTCGCCTTCGGCGTGCTGCAGGCCGCGACCAACCTGCTCTACTGCGCGCTGGCGCTCGCCGGCAAGAGCTATCCGATCATGGTCGGCGCCGTGGTCATCGAGCACGTTGCCGGCGCGATGGGCGGCATTGCACTGGTCGCCCTCATCATGGCGCTGTGCGATGTGCGCTACAGCGCATTTCAGTACGCGCTGCTGTCGGCACTCGCATTGCTGCCGCGCTACAGCCTCGGGTACCCGGCCGGCTGGATTGCCGACCACGGCGGCTGGTATGTCTACTACGTGATGAGTTTCGTGCTCGCCCTGCCGGGCCTGGCGATGGTGTATCTGACGCGGCGCAAGATCGATGCGCTCGACCGGCTGCGCTCGGAGGAGGGGTCGTGAGCACAGGGGATCGCATGCAGGGTGCACAGGCATTCGACCTGGCCAGGGTCGTGTGCCGCCTCACTGAGCTCGAGCGCCAGGGCGCACGTGCCTTCGTCATCGGCGCCGGCGACTGGCCGCTCAGGGGCTTTGTGGTGCGGGTGGGGGATGCGGTGCGCGGCTACGTGAACCGCTGTCCCCACGCCGGCCATCCGCTGAATCTGCTGCCGGACCGGTTCCTCACCTGCGACGGCGCGCTCATCCTGTGCTCCTCGCACGGCGCGCTGTTCGAGAAGAGTAGCGGCTACTGCGTGGCAGGCCCGTGCGCCGGGCGCGCGCTCACCCCCGTGGCGCTCGAGATCAGACACGGATACGTCCTGCTGGCCGACAGCGTGGACGCGGGCGCTCTGGCGCAGGCGGCCTGTTAGCGGTGCGGGTGGCGGTGCGGGCGGCGGATCACTCGAACAGATCGATGCCGTCGAGCGAGCCCGCGCGCAGGTCCCGGTCCTCCGCCAGCGAGTCCGAGCCCGAGCCGCGGCCCTCGTCCGTGGGCTCGACATCGACCGAGCCGCTCCAGTCCTCGGGAGCTTCGGCGGCTTCGAGCGCGCCGTCCTCCCACTGCGCCTCCCAGTCCTCAATGTCCATTTCCTCGACCGTGCCGTCGAAATACTGGATCTCGATCGTGCCGTCGTCATCGTCGAGGGCCACCACCTCGAACAACGCGCCGCCGCTTGAGCGATACCAATCGCCGATAGCCGGTTGAGGAGTCGCCATCGCCGCCCACCTCCCGCGAAGACATTCCTTAGTACTGCGCATTCCCAGTGCGCTCTACAATCCATGTTGCGCTTCGTTCTTGACGCTTTCAAGAACTATCGGGGGATTTCGCCGCGGGCCCGCCCGTGACGCGTGCCATCAATGCTCGAGCAGCCACTCAAGTTCTTTGTCGTATTCTTCGTGGTGGTCGAACCGGTATCGCTCATTCCGCTGTTCACCGGGCTCACCACCGGCGCCACCAGACAGTACAAGCGCCGCATGGCGCTGCGAGCCGTCAGCGTGTCCGCCATGATCCTGCTGCTGTTCGCGCTCGGCGGGGCGGCGTTCCTCACGCTCATGGGCATCAGCCTCGAGGCGTTCCGCATATTCGGCGGCCTGCTGTTGTTTCTGCTCGCGCTGGAGATGGTGTTTGCGCGCGAGTCCGGCGCGCGCACCTCCAGCAGCGAGGCGGCCGAGAGCCGGCGGCGCGCGGACATCTCGGTCTTTCCGCTGGCGTTTCCGTTCATCGCAGGCCCCGGGGCGCTCGCCACCATTCTGCTGTGGTTCGGGCCGCTGCACCTTGCCGACCAGGCGGCGCTCTTCGGCGCACTGCTGGCCGCAGTGGCGGTGGTGCTCGCGATCGCACTGGCGCTGATGCTGCTGGCCGATCCGCTGATGCGCGTGATCGGCGTGACCGGCGCCAATGTTGCCGGCCGGCTCCTGGGGGTGGTCCTGGGCGCGCTCGCCGTGCAGTTCGTGCTCGACGGACTGCGCCAGGCGTTCGGCGTCGGCTGAAGGGTGTCGTCGTCTCAGGTTCGCCGGAAGGCGAGGTCCCAGACTTCGTGGCCCAGACGCTCACCGCGCCGCTCGAAGCGCGTGGGAACGCGTTCCGCCGGCCGCTGCGCGAAGGCGCCGGCGGGCGCGAGATTCTCGAGCTCCGGTGTTGCCATCAGAGTCGAGAGCATCTCGAGTGCGTACGGCTGCCAGTCGGTGGCGAGGCGCAACACGCCGCCGTGCACCAGGCGGCTCACCGCCAGGTCGACGAACGGGCGCTGGATCAGACGCCGCTTGTGGTGGCGCTTCTTGGGCCAGGGATCCGGAAACAGCACCAGGATCTCGTGCACGCAGTGCGGGGCGATCTGCCGCTCGAACACCTCGACCGCGTCGTGACAGATGACGCGCACGTTCGTGAGCTGCTGCTCCTCGAGCCCGAGGAGCAGCCGGCCGACGCCCGGCCGATGGACCTCGACGCCCAGAAAATCCCGCCCGGGATGCGCGCAGGCGAGCGAGAGCAGGTTCTCACCGTTGCCGAAGCCGATCTCGATGGTGCACGGTGCATCGCGCCCGAACAGCGCGCGGGGATCGAGCACCTGCGTCCCGAACGCGACGCCGTATTTCGGCCACAGGCAGCTCAGCGCGCGCTCCTGCGCCGCCGTGATCCGGCCGCCGCGGGTCACGAAGGAGCGGATGGAGCGTGGGTGTTCGGCTGCAGTCATGTCTTCACTGGATCTTACAGCGCGGTGACGGGCGCGCACCGGCGCGATCATGGTATAAGCCCGCGCGGTGCGGGAGCGGCCCGCTGACAAGGGGGAGTCGCGCAATGTGGAAGTGGCGGTCGGCGGGCATCATTGCCCTGGCGAGTGTGTGCGGCGCGGGCCTCGCGCAGGAGCGCCCGCGAGCTGAGGAACCCTCCCATGCGATCGAGCAGGGCGCCCGTGCGGGCGAGCAACCCGGCCCCGCGGCGGGTCTTACCTCGCAGCTGTGCAGGATCGACATCAAGGGCGACAAGAAGGACCAGTGGATGCGGCTGCCGAAGGCGGAGAGCTCGGTCACGCAGCATCGTCTGAACGCCGGCGGCAAGTCATTCGACTACACCGCCACCGCCGGCACGCTGATCATCCGCGACGACGAGGACAAGCCGACCGCCAGCATGGGCTATATCGCTTACACGCGGCACGACCTCAAGGGCGCGCGGCCGCTGATGTTCGCGTTCAACGGCGGACCGGGATCCTCCTCGCTGTGGCTGCACATGGGCGTGTTGGGACCCAAGCGCGTCGTGGTGTCCGATCCGGGTCCGACGCCGGCGGGCCCGTATCGCACCGTGGACAACGAGTTCGGCGTGCTCGACAGGAGCGACCTGGTGATGATCGATCCGGTCGGCACCGGAGTGAGCCACGCGGTCTGCGATCATCGCGACGACGAGTTCTGGGCGGTCGATCCGGACATCGATTCGGTCAGCCGCTTCATCGCGCAGTACGTGAGCGACAACAATCGCTGGACTTCGCCGAAGTACCTGCTGGGCGAGAGCTACGGCACCACGCGCGGGGCGGCCATCGTCAACTACCTGCGGGCACGGCGCTCGTTCGCCTTCAACGGCCTGATACTCGTGTCCGTCGCCACCGACATCGAGGCGATATTCGCCGAGCTGCCCGGGAACGACCGGCCCTACGCCGTATACCTGCCGGGGTACGCGGCCGTGGCCTGGTATCACCACATGCTGCCCAACCAGCCCACCGCGCTCGAGCCGTTCCTCACCGAAGTGCGCGCCTACGCCATGGGCCCCTTCACCGCAGCGCTCCTCAAGGGCGATGCGCTCGGGGATGCCGACCGCGAGGCCGTGGCGCAGAAGATGCACGAGTACACCGGGTTGTCGGTCGAGTATCTGAAGGCCGCCAACCTGCGCGTGTCGGAGATTGCGTTCGCGCACGAGCTCCTGAAGGCGCAGCGCAAGACCCTCGGCCGCCTCGACGGGCGCTTTGTCGGACCGACCATGGACCCGCTGGAGAAGTACACCGACTATGACCCGCAGTCATCCGCCATCAGCGCCGCCTTTGCGGCGGCGTTCCTCGACTACTACCACGGGGAGCTCAGGTTCGGGCAGGGCAGCACCTACCGCACCACCAATTCCGGCGTCGGCGAGCACTGGAAGTGGGTGCACAAGACCGAGCACGGCGAGCAGCCCATGGTCAATTCAGGCGTCGACCTCGCGGAAGCGCTGGTGAAGGATGCCAACCTGCGAGTGCTGGTGCTGAACGGCTATTACGATCTCGCCACCCCGTTCTCGGCGACCGAGTACGTCATGGCGCACCTGGGCTTGCCGCCCGGCCTCGGCGCGCGCATCGACATGAAGTACTACGAGGCCGGCCACATGATGTACGTGCATCCGCCGTCGATGGCCAGGATGAAGCGCGACCTGGATGCGTTCATCGACTCGACCGCCGCGCCGCACTGATCGGCAGCGCCATCCGGGCGCCTTGCGCGCACCCTCATGCTCTCCTCCAATGCGATCTGCGCGGTCACCCTCGCGTTCATCGTGGGAATGGTGTGGCTGCGCACGCGCATGCACTACCGGCGCGGGCGAGAGCGGATCGCGCTCACCCGCGCTGGCCGCATCTACTTCGCTGTGCTGGCGGGTGTGCTCGTGTTGGGTTGGCTCGCCGCCCCGGCGGCGGGGCACGCGTTCTGGCCCGCCGCGCCGAGCACTCCCACGCTCTCGCGCGTGGTGTGGTTTCTCGCCACCTATTACCTGTTCATTCCCGTGCATCGCGCGTTGCGGGCGCGCGGCGTTGAAGTATTCAAGGTCGCTGTCGCGCGCGTACAAGAAGGCGCCTGAGCCACCGGCGCCTGTGGCAGCAAAGACGCGTTCGTGTGTATCATGACCGCAGTTACGAAATCCGCCGAACGGTCCGGCGGAGCCAAACAACAAACGAGAGACGCCGGCCGACACGGCTGACGACTCGCATTCTTTGGAGGGAAAATCCACATGGCGCGCACTCGAGCGAGCGTTATCAGGATCCTGACGATGTCCACGGTTGCCGCCTTTGCGGGCCTGCCTTTTGTGGCCAGTGCGCAACAGCCGGACCAGGGGGCAATTCAGGAGATCATCGTCACGGCACAGAAGCGCGAAGCCAACCTGCAGGACGTGCCCTTCTCGGTGTCCGCGACCAGCCAGGACCAGATCCGCAACTCCGGCGCGATGGACCTCGTCGATCTCGCCCGCAACATCGCAGGGTTTGCGGTGGCGGACCTCGGTCCCGGCCAAAGCCAGGTCGCCATCCGCGGCATCAGCTCCGGCCAGGTCATCCGTGACCAGCCGGGCGTCAAGGAGCAGGTGGGCGTGTATCTCGATGAGTCGCCGATCTCAGTGGCCCTCTTTACGCCCGATCTCGAGCTGTTTGATCTTGATCGGTTCGAAGTGCTGCGCGGTCCCCAGGGGACGCTGTTCGGTGCGGGGTCGGAGGCCGGCACCGTGCGCTACATCACCCGCCAGCCGCAACTCAGCAAGACGGAAATCATGACGGACGCCTCCTTCGAGGACGTGGCGCAAGGCGACGAAGGGGGCTTCCTGAGAGCTGCCCTCAATCTTCCGTTTGGCGATACGGTGGCGGCGCGCCTGGCGGCTTACTGGCATCACCTGCCCGGGTTCATCGATGCCATTCAGCCGGGCGGCGGGCTCAAGAAGGACGCCAACGACGGCGACCGCAGCGGTGCGCGCCTCTCGTTCCTCATCAAGCCGAACGATGCGCTGGCCATCACGCCGCGCATCATGTTCCAGAAGCTGGACACCAACGGCTATCCGCGCGTCGATCTCTACAACATCCTCGGCAATCCCTACACGACCACCCAGCCGGCCGTGACCCTCGGAAGCCTGACGCAATACACGCAGCAGCATGAAGGTCTGACCGATGACTTCACGCTCGGCGATCTGAAGGTCGACTACAACTTAGGCCCCACGACACTGACCTCGATCACGTCCTTCACACATCGCAACGTGCTCGTCCAGCGCGATGCCAGCCAGCTGACCGGCAGCGTGACATTCGATGTGTTCGGCGCGGTGTCGAACCCGCCCGATCCGGCGGGCGTGCGCACGAGCTCACCCCTGCTCGACCGCACCCACCTGAACGTGTTCTCGCAGGAGGTGCGACTCGCGTCGAACGGCCGGGGAACGCTCGAATGGCTGGTCGGCGGATTCTTTCAGCATGTGGGGCGACGCTATGGGCAGGCCCTGCCGACCCCGGGCTACGACGCCCTGAACGCTACCCTCGGGTTCTGGCCTGGGTGCGACCCCGTCAAGAATCCGCCTCCGTGCAGGTTCCCACTCGGGCCGAACCCCGTCGGGCTGGTCGACAACCCCTTCTTCTCGGACCTCAGCTACCGCCTGAAACAGTATGCCGCGTTTGGCGAGGCGACCTACCATCTGACGGACCAGTGGGCGATTACAGGCGGTCTGCGCTACTACAAGTACAACGAAGACCGGATCCTCAATTTCAACGGCGTATTCTCCGCCGCCACCCCTGCCGGCGGCGTTCCGGGTTCTACGGACTCGAATGGCACCTCGCCGCGCCTGATCCTCAGCTACAAGGCAACCGACGACGTGACGTTCAACGCACAGGCCGCCCGTGGATTCCGCTTGGGCGGCATCAATGATCCGATCAACATTCCCCTGTGCTCGCCTACCGACCTGTTGGTCTTTGGCAATCAGAAGAACTGGACCGACGAGAAGACCTGGAACTATGAGGTCGGCGCGAAGACGCAATGGATGGACCGGCGGGTCACGTTCAATATCTCGGCGTTCTATTCCGACATCAAGGACCTGCAGGCCACGACGACCGCGGGCACCTGCTCGTCGCGCATCGTGTTCAACGTTCCCACCGCGCGCAGCGAGGGCATCGAGGCGGAGCTCTTTGCACGGCCGAACGCCAACTGGGACTTTGGCCTGTCGGCGACCGTCATTGACGCAAAACTCACCTCGTCGGTCACCTCGACACTTCCGCCCGCGACACCCGGTGGCCCACCCGGGCCCACGGTCGTGGTCGGCGGCCTGGCGGATGGCAACCGTCTGCCGACCGCACCGAAGACCCAGGTAGTCGGCAGCGTCGGCTACACTCTGCCGGTGCAGGGGTCGGCGGACTTCTTCGCGAACGTCACCGTGCAATACGTGGGCTCGTCCTTCTCGCAGTTCGAGAACGAGGAGCCGGGCTGGGGTCAGATCGGCGGCTCGGGGGATCCGAACGCGGCGCGGCTGATCTCGTACGGCGGGCCGTTGACCGTGTCGCAGATCAATTTCAACCCCGAGCTGCCGAGCTATACGCTCGCCAACTTCCGCCTGGGACTCAAGACCGAACGCTGGCAGGCGGCCGCCTACATCAACAACATCGCCGACAAGAACGCGCAGCTGGCGCTAGACTACGAGCGCGGCCGCAGCGCGCGCGTCGGCTATCTGACGAACCAGCCGCGCACGATCGGAGTGTACGGAAGCTACGTCTTCTGAGCGCCGCGGGCGGCATCGGCTGCCTGCGCGATTTCATCGCGCGGTGCACCACCGGCGCCGGATGTGCCAGCGGCGCCGCGCAAACGCCGGTCTCTCGAACGAGAGATGGCGCGGCGCACGCACGCGCGCGATAAACCAGCCTTTTACGCCGGCCCTTCACACGGAGGTCGTTCACATGTCCATCAAACTGACCGTGAACGGTGACACCCGCGAGCTGGATATCGATGCGGACATGCCGCTGCTGTGGGCGATCCGGGACCACCTGCAGCTCACCGGCACCAAATTCGGCTGCGGCATGGCGCTGTGCGGCGCCTGCACCGTGCACATCGATGGTCAGGCGACACGCTCGTGCGTCACGCCCGTGACGGCCGCCCAGGGCAAGCAGATCACCACCATCGAAGGCTTGAGCACGGCCGCGGGCCGCGCCGTGCAGGCCGCTTGGATCGGACTCGATGTTCCGCAGTGCGGTTACTGTCAGAGTGGGCAGGTCATGTCCGCCGCAGCGCTGCTGGCGGGCAATCCGAAGCCGAGCGATGCGGATATCGATGCCGCCATGGCCGGCAACATCTGCCGCTGCGCCACCTACGTCCGCATCCGCGGCGCCATCCATCAGGCGGCCGAAACCCTGGCAACCGGCGCCCCCGCCGCGCCTTAAGAGGAGTGCGCCATGTACTTCCGCCACATTGAAAACGCCGCTGCGCTCGCCGTGGGAAGGTCGCCCGCCGAGCTGAGCCGCCGCCAGTTCCTGAAGCTCACCACGCTCGCGGGCTCGGGACTCACCCTCGGCATGGTGCTGCCGGGATGCGGCACCGGCCCCGGCGGCGCTGCCGCCGGTCCGCTCGTCATGCCGTTCGTGCGCATCGCGCCCGACAACACGGTCACCGTGATCTGCAAACACCTGGAGGCCGGCCAGGGCGTCTGGACCGGGCTTCCGGCGATCGTCGCCGAGGAGCTGGATGCGTCCTGGGACCAGATGCGCGTCGAGAGCGCGCCGGCGCAGGTGCCCATGTACGGCAATCTCGCGATGGGGGGCAAGATCCAGCTCACCGGCGGCTCGACGGCTGTGGCCAACTCCTGGCAGCAGCTGCGGCAGGCGGGAGCGACCGCGCGCGCCATGCTGGTGGCGGCCGCCGCCAAGGCGTGGGCCGTGCCGGTGAGTGAGATCAAGGTGAGCCAGGGAGTGGTGTCGCACACTGGCGCGGGACGTAAAGCGACTTTCGGCGAGCTCGCCGGCAGCGCCGCGAAGGAGCCCGTGCCGACGCAGGTCAGCCTCAAGGATCCGGCCGCTTTCAGCATCGTCGGCAACGAGAAGCTGCCGCGGCTCGATGCGCGCGCCAAGTCCACCGGCAAGCAGCAGTTCGCCATCGACGTCATGCTGCCCGGCATGATGACCGCGCTCGTCATGCGCCCGCCGCGCTTTGGCGGCAAGGTGAGCTCGTTCGATGCGAGCAAGGCCAAGGCCGTCCCCGGAGTCATCGACGTGGTGCAGATACCGCGTGGGGTGGCGGTCGTCGGACGCGACATGTGGTCGGCCAAGAAGGGTCGCGAGGCGCTCAGCGTCACGTGGGACGAGTCAGGCGCCGAGAAGCGCGGCACGACGCAGCTCATGAAGGAATATCACGCCCTGAGCCGCAGCAAGGAGTCCGTCACGGTTACGCAGCGCGGCGACGTCGAGGCGGCGCTTGCACATGCGGTGAAGCGCGTGGAGGGGGAGTTCGAGTTTCCGTACCTCGCGCACGCGCCGATGGAGCCCCTGACCGCGGTGTGCCGGCTGGGCGCCGACAAGTGCGAGATCTGGGCCGGCTGCCAGTTCCAGACCGTCGACCAGGCGAATGCCGCGGCGGCGGTCGGACTGAAGCCCGAGCAGGTGAGCATCAACACGCTCGCCGCCGGCGGCACCTTCGGGCGGCGCGCGAATCCCGAATCGGACTACATCTCCGAGGTAGCTTCCATCGCCAAGGCGACGGGCGGGAAATATCCGGTGCGCCTCATCTGGACGCGCGAGGATGACATCACCGGCGGCCGCTACCGGCCGCTCAACTATCACCGCATCACCGCAGCCATCGGCAAGGACGGCAAGGTCGCCTACCGCCAGCGCGTCGTCGGTCAGTCGATCGTCGCCGGCACGCCGTTCGCGTCCATGATGATCAAGAACGGCGTCGATCCGACGGCGGTCGGCGGCAGCGCCCCCGAGCAGTACGATCTCGCCGACGCACACGTGAGCTGGTCGCCGCCGACAGTCGGGGTGCCGGTGCTGTGGTGGCGCTCAGTCGAGAACACGCACATGGCGTTCTCCAAGGAAGTGATGATCGATGAGCTGGCGCACGCGGCGCGACAGGACCCGATCGCTTTCCGGCTGGCGTTGCTCGGCGAGCATCCGCGCCACGTCGGTGCGCTCAAGCTCGCGGCCGAGAAGGCCGGATGGGACTCGCCATTCTCGAAAGAGAAGGGGCGCGGACGCGGCGTCGCCGTGCACGAGTCCTTCGGCTCGGTGGTGGCGCAGGTGGCGGAAGTTACGGTGAGCGGCGACAAGATCACGGTCGATCGCGTGGTCTGCGCAGTCGACTGCGGCATCGCAGTCACGCCCGACGTGGTGAAGGCGCAGATGCAAAGCGGCATCGGCTACGGCCTGTCGGCGGCGCTGTACGGCAAGATCACGCTCACCGACGGACACGTCGATCAAACCAACTTCCACCAGTACCAGGTGCTGCGCATCAACGACATGCCACGCGCGATCGAGGTGTACATCGTGCCCTCGACGAATCCGCCCTCGGGTGTCGGGGAACCGGGGACGCCGCCGATCGCGCCCGCGGTTGCCAACGCGGTGCGCGCAGCGACCGGGATCCGCTTGCATACGCTGCCGTTTGATCTGGCGGCGGCGCGCCGCGCCCGCGCCCGCGCCTGAGCGCTCTGCAGGCGCTACAGCGCTGCGAAGCTGCGAGCCTGCGCGCTCCAGGCGGGCGCGCTGGCGAGGGCACCCGGGACCTCATCCGGTGTGCCGACCACCTGCCACATCATGAGGTGCCGCCGGTCCATGAAGCGCTCCTCGACGGCGCGGTTGAGCACATCGAGAAGCGCAGTGAAGAATCCCCGGGTGTTCACCAGCACGATGGGATTGAGGTACAGCCCGAGACGCTTGAGCGTGATGGCCTCGAGCAGCTCCTCGAGCGTGCCGGAGCCGCCGGGAAGTGCGATCGCCGCCTGGCTGAGCGTCAGCATCATGTGCTTGCGGGTGCGCAGGTCCTCGACCAGCTTAAGGTCCGTCAGTCCCTTGTGCCCCCACTCCAGCTCGGCCATGAATCGCGGCAGGATGCCGATCACCCGGCCGCCGTGACTGAGCGCGCCGTCTGCGAGCGCGCCCATGGAGCCGACCGCGCCGCCCCCGTACACAATCCCGACTCCCTGTCCGGCGAGCACCTCGCCCAGGCGCCGCGCTGCGGCCCGATACTCAGGGTGGGCGAGGCGGCTGGAGGCGCAGTACACGCAGACGGCGGGCTCGATGGAACGCTCGGCCGGTGAGCTCATGGGGTCCTTCCGTGCAATGCCCTCATTATAAAGGGCGCCATGATGGGCGCCCGCCGCCGTTGCGGGCGCCTGCGTTCATCTAAGGCGGTGGCGGGCGCAAAACTGGGACCTGGCCCCAGGCCGGCCCGCCGCGGAGGCGGTATAAGCGCTCCGGTATGGACTGTCCGAAGTGCGGACATCAGCAGACTGACACGGTCAAATGCGCATCGTGCGGGGTCTATTTCGCGAAATTCGCCCAACAACAGGAGCTGATCGCGAACCGCTCAGGCGCGGCGCACGATGAACTTCCTGACAGCGGTTTCGGCTGGAGTGCGCTCGCCCTCACCGCGATACTGAGCATGGCACTCGCCTGGTACGTCCTGCGCGGGCACGCCACCTCTCCCGCGACGCCCGTGCCACCGGCCAGCGCGGCGAGCGGCGCCGCGCAGATCGGGGCCGCGCCGCCCGCGCCGTCCGCGCCGTCAGCGCCGTCAGCGGCCAGGCCCTTCCCGCACGCGCTGCGGGGTCTTGAAGCGCAGCTGGCGAGAACCTTTCCGGCGCGCAACGCCATCGAGACCGCGCGCAATGCCACCGTATTCATCAAGACCGGCTGGGGCATGGGGTCCGGCTTCATCATCGATGCGGACTGTCACGTGATCACCAATCGGCACGTGGTGGAGACCGACGGCGCGAGGGTGGCCAACACGGTGGTCTCGAGCGCCGAGATGCGCGCGCGCATCGCCTTCGCCGAGCAGCAGCTGCGCGCGAATATCGGCCAGCAGCTGCACTTGCGGCGCTCGCTCGCCGGGCAGCCGGGCACGAACCTGCAGATGATCGAAATCGACGATCGCATCCAGGCCATGAAGGAGGAGCTCGCCGATCTGCCGGTGCGCATCAACCACGCGATCAGCGAAAAGGTGGAAGGCTCAGGCCGCAGCGGCTTTACCGCGATGGTGGTGGACGGCACCGAGTTCAGCTCGCTGCACGCCCAGTACGCCGATAACCGGGATCTTGCGATCTTTCAACTGCCCGCCGATCACTGTCCGCACCTCGAGCCCGGGAGTTCGGACACTCTCGCCCAGGGCGAGCGCCTGTACACCATCGGCAACCCCTCGGGACTGGCCTACAGCGTGACCTCGGGAGTCTTCTCGGGCGATCGCGGTGCCGGTCACGAGCGCTTCCTGCAGACCGATGCGCCGATCAATCCCGGCAACAGCGGCGGCCCGCTGATCCGGGAGAATGGTGAGGTGGTCGGCATCAATACCCTGGTGCTGCAGGGGGCACAGGGCATCGGCTTCGCCATCCCGATCGAGGCGGTCTACCAGGAGTTCCTGCAGCTGCGCTTACCGCCGCATTGAGACGCGCGCGAGTGTCAGTGCTCGGTGGGCCGCGGTGCGGCGCTCGGGGTTGCCGCCAGCTCATTCGCCTGACTCACCCACGCATCGCGCTCGATGCGACCCTTGTAGGCGGCGAGCTTGCGGTCGACGTACCTGACGTCCTCGGCAGACCACTCGGCGATCTGCCAGAAGTAGAACACGCCCACCCGATGGAGCCTGCGTACCAGCACCTTCGGCACACCCTTGATCTGCGTCAGATCGTCCGGCTTGCCGTGTCCGGGATGCGTCAGGAGATTGCGACTGCCTGCGCGAACCGCAGCCTTCGGCGCCGGCGGATTCTCCAGACGCGACTGCAGCGTGCCGAGCCGCTCGAGCACGGGACCGAGGTCGACCGTCTGGGACGGCGCCACGCGAAACGCCCGCACTGCACTCTCGAGTTCATCCAGGCGGGTCTGCACCGGCAACAGCGCGTGCTCGATCGCGGTGAGGCGCTGTTCCGTAGGCCCGAGATCGGAAGGCGCGGGCAGGCGGATATCGCCGATGCGCGTCTCGATCTCATCCAGGCGCGCATGCACTGACGCCAGGTCGACGCGCTCGGGGATGGGGACGTCGATGCTGCGCACCGCCTCGTCCACCGCCGCCAGCTGCTCGCGCAGCGGCTGCAGATCGACCTCCGGACGCGCCGCCAGGCGCGCTTCGAAGCCGCGGCGCCAGCTCGCCCACTCATCGCGCGAGCGCGCGTACTCGAGCGTCACGTCCTCGTAGTGACGCCGGAACCACCAGTAGCCGAACAGGGCGCCGCAGGCGGCGGCCAGCGCCAGCAGGAACAGGATTTTCGCCAAGAGAAAGCCCATGTCGCCCCTCCCCCGGGGAAGTCAGTTGGCAGACACAACGTGAAACTCAATGCGGCGGTTGCGTGCGCGACCGCTCTCGGTGGTGTTGTCGGCGATCGGTCGCCGCGCCGCAAATCCCCGCGCCCGCAGCCGCTCGGCCGGCACGCCGCGGGCGATGAGCGCATCACGCACCGCCGCCGCGCGCGCCTGACTCAGGCGGCGATTGAACGCCGAGCGCCCGACCGGATCGGTATGGCCGTCGATGCGCAGCGTGCCGGGGCAGCTGCGGGCCTCCTGCGCGAGTCGATCCAGAAGCGGAGCGCTGCGCGCGTCGATCGCGGCACTGCCGCTGGCAAACTCGATCTGCCCGCCCGCCAGCACGCCCGCGAGCGAGCGCTCACAGGCCTGCGCAGCGGTCTGCGGGGGCGCCGCCGCGGCGCTCTCCGGCGGCGCGGGCGCGGTAAAGCGGCCCGCAACGCTCACCGCGCAGGCGCGACGCCCGATCCAGGTGGCACAGCGAGCCGCCTTCGCCACGGCGATGGCGCGCTCGCCCGAGCCGGGGGCCGGCTCCCCGCCCGAGAGCGTGAGGCTCTGCCCGGAAACCGAAAGACCCACCCAGCCGAAGCCCGCGGCGTCGAGCTGCTCGCGCGTCTCGCGCTGCACCGCGCCTTCGATCCAGTTGCGCGCCACCGGACCCGCCGCGAACGAGGCCGTCAGCGCCAGCGCGACGAGTGGCAACAGGCCGCGCCACACGAAGGGCCAGGCGGGCGGCTCGCGCCAGATCAGCAGATGAGGGTGCTGGACAGCCACGGATTGCATCGCAACCTCCCGTCCGTCCCTGTCAGTTGGATTCGGTTTATACACTGAAGCCGCGGATCCGGCCACGTGCGCGGGCGGCGCCTGCGGAGCGCCGCCGGGTTCGCGCGCGGGTTCGCCGCCTTGAGGCGCTGGTACTGCGTACGCACTGCCGACGCGCTGTAACATCGCGACCGCAGCCGCGTGCGGCTTCGATGAGGCACCGGGCGATGCATCCAGGACACCATCAGGCGGCTGGGCCCGCTGAGATCGCCGCCGTGCCGTGGCGTCAGGCAGGCCGATGCGTTGCCGCCTGCGCGCTCGCGCTGCTGGCCGCCGCTTACGGCGCGCGTGCCGAGGGGCCTGCACCGGTGCCGGCAACGGCGGCGGCGCCGGCAAGCGCGGCAGCGCCGGCTGCCCCAGCTGCGCCCCCGCCTGCGGGACTCGCGCGCTGGCTCAATCCCGCGACTGCGCCCTTCATCCCGATTCCGGACTTCGACACCGAGCCGCACAACGGACTGACGCTGGGCCTGCTTCCAACCTGGCTGCACACCAACAGCCGTGACGAGATCGAGCGGATCGTCGCTCCCGACATCATCCACAGCCAGTACTTCGGCTGGGGCGCCCACATGCGCGTTCTCGGCTACCCGTCCGCGGACACGCAGTGGTCGGTGGTGGGAGGGCTCAAGCAGCGCGTCGAGCGCGAGTTCGACGGCCGCTACCTCACCGGCCAGACGCGCACCGGCGCGGTGTCATGGTCGATCGAGGCGATCTACGACCGCAGCGGCACGCCGCGCTTCTTCGGTCTCGGCAACCAGTCGCTGCGCACGGACGAGACCTCCTATGTCGACAACCAGGCACTGGTGGCCGCATCGATCGGGCGCAATTTCACCCCCAGGCTGCAGCTTGCCTACCTGGTGCGCCCGCGCTATGTCGAGGTGCTGCCGACAGTGCTGCCCGGCCTGCCTTCGATCGGGACATTGTATCCGGCACTCAAGGGCATCGGCAGCGAGCACGAGCTGCAGCACAGCGTAATGCTCACCTACGACACCCGTGATTCGCTCGTCATCCCGCACAGCGGGGCGCGCTACATCGTTTACGACGGCTTCGTCAGCCGCGCCCTCGGCAGCTCGGTCTCCTACAGCTTCTTCGGCGCGGAAGCGCGTCACTACTGGGCGCTCGGCCCCGACGTCACGCTGGCCTGGCACGCGGCGCTGCGCTACATGCCCTCGGCGGGCAACGCGCCGTTCTGGGCACTCTCGAGCCTCGGTGGTGATCGCAGCGTGATCGACGAGCGCGAGCCGCTGCGCGGCTACGGCGCCGACCGCTTCGTCGACCGCAACATGTTCGCGACCGGCCTGGAGCTGCGCACGAGCATCTGCAACCTGAACGCCTTCGGCACGCGCGTGAGCGTGGAGGCGGCCCCGTTCCTCGATGCCGGCAAGGTGTTCGCAGCGCTCGGCGGCAGCCCGTTCTCCAGGCTGCACGCCACCCCGGGGTTCGGCGTACGCGGCGTGGCGAATCCCTTCATCGTCGGCTACGTGGATTTCGGATTGGCCCGCGGCGAGGTCGCGGTGTTCAGCGGCATCGACTATCCGTTCTAGCGGCCCGCCCGCCAGGGGGCTGCGCGGCGCATTTGCCCACTCCAACGGGTGGCCCGTAGAATCGCCCACCGGTGCGGGTGTAGTTCAATGGTAGAACTGCAGCTTCCCAAGCTGCTAACGTGGGTTCGATTCCCATCACCCGCTCCACTTTTTTACAGATCAGCGCCAGCCGGCGCAGTACGGTTCGGGTTTCATGTCCTGCGGGCTGCCCTGCTCCCCGGGCGGCGGGTAGCGCCGATTGAACGTGAATGCCTGCGGCGTCGGTCCGTGCCGGCGCAGGTGATCGAGGCGATCCAGCGCTTCGCGCACGCTCGGAACCTGTCCGGCGGGAACCCACCACAGGACCTGGTACGCCTCGGTTGGCTTCTCGAACCACTGGCGACGCCGCGCCATGACGGCGGTGTGCGCGGAGCGATAGACGAAGTCAAAGAGCGGCTCGATCGTCGCCCACACCGACATGTTGATCAGGAAATTCGGATCTTCCGAGACCCGGATATCGGTGGCGTTGCCGCTGTCGGATTGCAGTCGCCAGATGAAGCCCGGCGTCGCTTCCGCCCGGGCGTTGATCTCATCCAGTGCGGCCATGAATTCGGCCAACTGGGGACTGTCGGTGGGAGCGAGGATGCGGCCGACGTTCAGTTGCGCAATGTGCCAGCCGCTCATGGGCTGTCATTATACCGACCGTGATGCGCCCAGCCCCGCTCGGGAACATCAGCCGCAATCCGCATGAGCGGTTCCCGTTGAAGTTGGCGCTTTCAAGCATCGGCCCGTAGAATCCAATCAGGGAGGCGAGAAATCCGTGACAACTCCCGCAGGCTCCGCATCGGCGCGTTTCAAAGCCAGGCTTGCCGGCGTCTTCTACTCGATCACCTTTCTCGCGGGGGGATTCGCCCTCTTCGATCGCAGCGGCCTCGGTATCGCGGCCGGCGTCATCGCAGGCTTGAGCTACATCGCCGTGACGCTGATCCTCTATGTCATCTTCAAGCCGGTGAGCCGCAGCCTTTCCCTGCTCGCTGCCCTCGTCAGCCTGGTGGGGTGCGGCATCGAGCCTGTCAGCCTGGTTGTCAAGCTCCCCGGGCAACCCAACGACCTCAGCCTGGTGTTCTTCGGATTGTATTGCCTGCTGATCGGCTACCTCATTTTCCGGTCGACCTTCCTGCCCCGAGTGGTGGGTGGCCTGATGGTGTTTGCCGGTCTGGGTTGGCTCACGTTTCTGTCTCCGTCCCTGGCGCGCGATCTTTTCCCTTACGTGCTCGCCCCCGGGATCATCGGCGAAGGATCGCTGACGCTGTGGCTGCTGCTGTTCGGTGTCGACGCCCAGAAATGGACTGAGCTGGCCAATGCCCGGTGAGCTTGACCGGGCGCCCAGGGGCCGGTTCGGGAGCTGTGACCATTCGGTGACACTCCCGCCCGTGCCGGCTGGTTAAGCTCGCGCGATGCACCAGATCGGCGTGGTCGGCCTGTCCTATCGCCACGCGGGCGTCGACCAGGTGGCCCGCTTTGCCGTGCCGAGGACGGAAGTTCCGGCGCGGCTGCCGGCGCTGCGCACGCTGTTGAAGGCGGCGGAGATTCTCTACGTCGGCACCTGCAATCGGGTCGAGGTGGTGTACGCCACCGATGACGGCACGGCGGCCGGGGATTCCCGCGAGGACGTGTTCCGCATTCTGACCGGCCGCGATCCGCAGCCCGGGGAGGCAGCGCGCATCCTGCGCGCCTGGACCGGCGAGGCGGCGGTCGAGCACCTGCTGCTGCTCGCCTGCGGGCTGGATTCCGCGCAGCTCGGCGAGCACGAGATCGCCGCGCAGCTGCGCGGCGCGTGGGAGGATTCACGCGCCGCGCGCACCTGCGGACCCCTGCTCGACCGCCTCATGGGTGAGGCTCTGGGAATGGCGCGGCGCGTGCGCCGCCTCAGCGCCGGGGTGCGCTCACCCTCCCTCGGGGATCTGGCGGCCGACCGCGTGCTGCAGCACCTCGGCGGCCGTCCCGGGCGCGTCGCGTTGCTGGGCGTGTCGCCCATGACGCGCCGTTGTGCCGCCGTGCTGCACGAGGCGAGGATTCCGCTGCTCATCGTCAACCGCACCCTGCAGGCGGCGGAGGAGCTCGCCCGCAGCGTGTCCGGGGAGGCGTTGGCGCTGGAGCGCTTCCGCGCGCAGCCCCCGCTGCTGGGCGCGCTGGTGCTGGCGGCCGGCGGGGGCGAGCCGGTGCTGGATGCGCAGGTGCTCGGGCAGTTGCGCACCGCCGCGGCCCCCGCACCGCTGGTCATCGATTTCGGCGTCCCCCCCAACGTCGATCCCGCGGCCGCGCAGCGCGCAGGCGTGGCGCGCGTCGGCATGAACGATCTCATCGAGGCGGCGCAGGGGCGGCGGCTCGCGGAGCTGGTGCGCCTGGCGCCGGTGCGCGCCGCGATCGATGAGCGCCTGACGCGGCTGCGCTGCGAGCTCGCCACGCGCGCCATCGGCCCGCGGCTTGCAGATCTGCGCGGCGCCTTCGAACAGATCGCCGCCGAGGAAGTGGCGCGTGCGCTCAGGCAGGAGTTGCGTACACTGGACGATCAGCAACGCGGACAGCTCGAGCGGCTCGCGTCCACGGTGGCGCACCGGCTCGCGCATCTGCCGCTCGCGGGGCTGCGTGCCGCCGCGGTGCATGGCCCGGATGCGCTGGAGGCATTCTTCGAAGCGGCCAAGACGGGCCGTGCGCGCACCGATTGATCCAAGAGACACTCTCATGAGCAACCTGCGGCCCAACACCCTGCGCGAGTCCCGCCATCCGCGCTCCGCCGAGCTGTACCAGCGCGCCTGCCGCGTGATTCCCGGAGGCGTCAATTCACCGGTGCGCGCCTTCCGCGCGGTGGGCGGCACGCCGTTGTTCATCGCGCGCGGCGCGGGCGCGCAGGTGTTCGACGCCGATGGCCGCGCTTACCTCGACCTGGTCGGCTCCTGGGGTCCCCTGATCGCCGGGCATGCGCACCCGGCGGTGCTCGCGGCCGTGACCGAGGCGCTCGGGCGCGGCATGACCTACGGGGCGCCGTGCGCCGCGGAAGTCGAGCTCGCCGAGCAGGTGGTGGCCTGCTACCCGGCCGCCGAGCAGGTGCGCTTCGTGTCCTCGGGAACCGAGGCGGTCATGAGCGCCATCCGCGTGGCGCGCGCTTTCACGGGCCGGGACCTCATCGTCAAATTCGCCGGCTGCTACCACGGTCATGCGGATCACCTGCTGGTCGCGGCGGGCTCGGGACTCGCCACCTTCGGCCGCCCGTCCTCCGCGGGCGTGCCGGAAGCGTTCACGGCCTGCACGCGCGTGCTGCCGCTCGATGACGAAGCGGCGCTGCAGGAGTTGTTTCAGCGCGAGGGCGCGCGCATCGCGGCCCTCATCATCGAGCCGCTGCCGGCCAATCACGGCCTGCTGCCGCAGCGGCGCGAATTCCTCACCCGCCTGCGCCAGCTCACGAGCGAGCACGGCGCGCTGCTCATTTTCGATGAAGTGATCTCCGGGTTCCGTCTGGCGCGCGGCGGCGCAGCGCAGCTCTTTGGCATCGCCCCGGATCTGGCGACCTTCGGCAAGGTGATCGGCGGGGGCATGCCGGTCGGGGCGTTCGGCGGCGCGCGCCGCATCATGGCGCGGCTCGCCCCGGATGGCGACACTTACCAGGCCGGCACCCTGTCGGGCAACCCCGTGGCGATGGCGGCGGGACTGGCGACGCTCGCGCTGCTCGAGCGCGAGTCGGGATGGGAGCGCCTGGAGGCGCGCGGCGCCGAGCTCGAGGCCCTGTTGAGACCGGCGCTGGCGCAGGCGAGTTTCCCCGTGCACCTGGTGCGCGTCGGCTCGCTCTTCTGGCTGTCGTTGCACGAGGCGGGGGCACCGCGCACGGCTCTCGCCCTGTCGGAACGCGAGCGCGCGCGCTTTGCCGCGCTGTTTCATGCGATGCTCGAGCGCGGCATCTACCTGCCACCGTCCGGCTACGAGACCTGCTTCCTGTCACTCGCGCACAGCAGTGCCGATCTCACGCGCTGCGCGCAGGCGCTGCGCGAGGCGCTGGCGGCTCTCGCATGAAGGCGGCGCGCGTCTTTCAGCTGACTGCGCTGCTGCTGGTGGCGGTGTCGGTAGTGCAGGTCGGCTGGTGGATCCTCGATCAGCGCGAGCAGGCGGTGGAGAAAGTGCGCGTGGTGCGCGGCGCGTATGCCGAGCAGGCGGCGGCCGCGCAGGCACTGCTCGATGCCGGAGTGAGCGCGCAGCGCGTGCAGCAGCTGCTGCCGCAGATCGTGGTCGCCGACGGGCACGCGGCGCTCGCGCCGCAGGTCGAGGAGGCGCTGCGCACCGAGGTGCGCCACCGCTACAACCAGTACGCCTGGGAGGGCGCGTTTTTTCTGCTGGCGCTCGGGGCCTGCATCGCGGTGATCGCGCGCGCGCTGCGCGCGGAGGCGCGGGTGCGGGAGGAGCAGGAGAACTTCCTCGCGCTCGTGTCTCACCAGTTCAAGACGCCGCTCGCGAGTCTGCAGCTGTCGCTCGAGACCATGACGCTGCGCACGCTGTCGGCGGAGCAGTCGCGCACGCTCACCGATCGCATGCTGGCGGACCTTGCCCGCATGGAGGCGATGGTCACGCAGATCCTCGAGAGCGCGCGGCTGGAGCGCGGCCGGGTCGAGTTCAAGTCCGAGCCGCTGGAGCTGGGCGCGGCGGTGGCGCGCGTGGTGGCGCACCTGGAGGAGCGCGCGCGCCAGGAGCGCATCCGTATCTCCTGCGACATCGAGCCGGGACTGTACGTGGTGAGCGATCCGCTGGCGCTCGATGTGGTGGTGCGCAACATCCTGGAGAACGCGCTCGCCGCGGTGACGCCGCTCGGCGGCGGCAGCATCGCCCTCAGCGCACGCGCGCTCAACGGCGAGGTGGAGCTGTCGGTGCGCGACAGCGGCGTGGGCTTTCGCCCCGCGGACGGCGCGCGCCTGTTCGAGAGATTCACGCGCCTGCATCCGCGTGGCCCGGGCGGCCAGTACGGTACCGGCCTCGGGCTCTTCATCGTGCATCGCCTGATGCACCTCGGGCAGGGGCGCGTGAGCGCGCACAGCGAGGGCGTGGGCCAGGGCGCGCATTTCGTGCTCACCTGGCCGGCGGCGCAGGGGCAGCGCTCATGAGCGCCCCCTCGGACACGCGCGTGCTGGTGGTGGAGGACGATCCGCACCTCGCCGCCGGCGTCATGGAGAACCTGCGCGCCGAAGGCTACGAGGTGAGCACCGCGGGCGATGGCGAGCAGGCGCTCGAGTGGCTGCGCGAGCGCGGCTGCGCGCTCATCGTGCTCGATGTGATGTTGCCGGGGATCGACGGCTTCGGCGTGTGCCGCACGCTGCGCGAGCAGGGCAACAACACGCCGGTGCTGTTTCTCACCGCACGCGGCGATCCCGTGGATCGCGTCCGGGGCCTGGAGTCCGGCGGCGATGACTACCTCGCCAAGCCCTTTCATCTGCAGGAGTTCCTGCTGCGCGTGCGCGCGATCCTGCGGCGCTGGGACTGGTACCGCAGCGCCTCCGCCACCGCCGCGGTGCTGCGCTTCGGCGACAACGAAGTCGACTTCCGCGCGTTCCGCGCCCGCGCCTGGAACGGCGAGGCGCAGGAGCTCACCGAGAAGGAGGCGATGATCCTCAAGGTGCTCGCCGAGCACGCCGGCGAGATCGTCTCGCGCGAAGATCTGCTCGAGCGCGTCTGGGGCTACGACGTGTTCCCCTCGACCCGCACCGTGGACAACTTCATCCTGCGGCTGCGCAAGCGCTTCGAGAAGGACCCCGCCCGCCCGCGCCACTTCCTCACCGTGTGGGGCGTCGGCTACCGCTTCCTCACGGAGGGCGAGCCGTGAGCGCGCTCAAGCCGCTGCGCATCGGCACGCGCGCCTCGGCGCTCGCGCTGTGGCAGGCGCGGCACGTCGAGAGCCTGGTGCGCGCGCAGCCTGGCGCACCGCCCGTGGAGCTGGTGCACATCAGGACCGAAGGAGACGTGCAGAGCGATGTGCCGCTGTGGCAGGTGCAGGGCAAGGCGTTCTTCACCAAGGAGATCGACCGCGCGCTGCTCGCCGGCACGGTGGATATCGCGGTGCACAGTCTCAAGGATCTCGCGACCCGGCTCGAGCCCGGTCTGCAGCTTGCCGCAACGCTGCCGCGCGAGGACCCGCGCGATGCGCTGATCAGCGCGAGCGGCGCGACGCTCAGCGCGCTGCCGCAGGGTGCGCGCGTCGGCACCAGCAGCCTGCGGCGCCGCGCGTTCCTGGCACGCGCCCGTCCGGATGCGGTGCTGCTCGAGCTGCGCGGCAACGTGCCGACGCGCGTCGAGCGCCTGAAGCAGGGTGATTACGATGCGATCATTCTCGCCGCCGCGGGGCTGAAGCGCCTCGGACTGGCGGGAGAGATCACCGAGTACCTGGGCGTCGGCACCTGGCCGCCGGCCGTGGCGCAGGGAGTGATCGGCATCTGCGCACGCGCGGATGACGAGGCCACCCTGCGCTGGCTGACCCCGCTCGATGACCGCGTGGCGCGCCTGGCGGTGAGCGCCGAGCGCGCGCTGCTGCGCATGCTCGAAGGCGGTTGCCAGGTGCCGCTCGGTGCGCTCGCCACGGTGCACGAGGAACAGCTGAGTCTGCGCTACAGGATTTGCGCGCTGGACGGCTCGGGAGGGATGAACGGAGGCAGCAGCGTCGGCGGCCACGAGCGAGGGTCGCATCAGCTCACGGTGGAGGAGGCGATCGGCCTCGGTGAGCGGGTGGCGCGGGACCTGCTGGCGCGCGGTGCCGGCGATCTGGTCGCGCGCGCGCGCGGGGCGCACGCCGTGGAGGAGCCGTGAACACGAAAGCCGACCTCAAGCCGGTCGTGGTCACGCGCGCCGAATCGAGCGACGGCCCCTTGAGCCGCGAGCTGCGCAGCTTGGGATTACGCGCGCTGCTGTGGCCGGCGGTGAGCGTCACGAGCGCCGACCTGGGGCCGCTCACCGCCGCACTCGCCGCGGTCAGCTCCTTCGGCTGGATGGTGTTTGCCAGCCGTCATGCGGTCGCCGCGGTGCTCGAGCGGCTGCCCACCGCGCCCCCCGGCGTGCGCATCGCGGCCGTGGGCCAGGCGACCGCGCAGGTGCTGCGCCAGCGCCGCTGGCCGGTGGACCTGGTGCCGGAGGAGGCGAGCGCGGCGGCGCTCATCGAGGCCTTCGCAGCGCGCTTCTCGGCGCGCGATACCGGGGTGAAGATTCTATATCCGGCGAGCTCGCGCGCCCTGCCGACGCTTGCCGCCGGGCTCACGCAGCTCGGCGCGCAGGTCACGCAGGTCGAGGCCTACCGCACCGAGGCGGCGGCGCTCGATGTGGCGCAGTGTCGCGACTGGATCGCGCGCGGCGGCGTCGGCGCGGTGACCTTTGCCAGTCCCTCCGCCGTGACCGAGCTCGCGCGCGCCCTCGGAGAGGAGGACTTCCAGCGGCTGCTGTCGGGCGCCGCGGCGGTGGCCATCGGGCGCACCACCGCCCGCGAGCTGGCCGCGCGCGGCCACACCGCGGTGGTTGCCGAGTCCGCGACCCTGCAGGGACTGGCGCGCACTACCCATCGCCTGTTGCAAACGAGAGCCTGAAGACCATGGGATTCCCTCACGAAAGACCGCGCCGCACCCGCCAGTCCGATGCCTGGCGGCGCATGGTGCGCGAGACTCACCTCACGCCCGATGCGTTCATCTACCCGCTGTTCGTCGTGCCCGGGCGCGCCGTGCGCCACGCGGTCGAGAGCATGCCCGGGATCTTTCAGCTGTCGGTGGACGAGGTGCTGAAGGACGCGAAGGCGGCCGCCGCGGCGGGCGTGCCCGCGGTCCTGCTGTTCGCCGCGCCCGCTCACAAGGACGCCCGCGCCACGAGCGCCACCGATCCCAAGGGGCTCGCGGCGCAGGCGATCGGCGCCATCAAGGAAGCCTGCCCGCAGCTGCTGGTGTGGGCGGACGTGTGCCTGTGCGGCGCCACCGATCACGGGCACTGCGGCCACGTACTGGCGAGCGGTGCCATCGACAACGATTCCTCCATTCAGACCCTGGCCGAAGTGGCGCTGAACTACGCCCGTGCCGGGGCCGATGCGGTGGCGCCTTCCGACATGATGGACGGACGCGTCGCGGCGATCCGCGCGCGCCTCGATGAGGCGGGCCACGCCACCACACCGATCGTCGCCTACGCGGCGAAGTTCGCGTCCTCCTTTTACGGCCCGTTTCGGGAGGCCGCGGAGTCGGCGCCCGCATTCGGCGATCGCCGGTCCTACCAGATGGATCCGGCCAATGCGCGCGAGGCCCTGCGCGAGGCGCTGCTGGATGTGGAGGAAGGCGCGGATCTGGTCATGGTGAAGCCCGCCGGACCCTACCTGGATGTCATCCGCCGGGTGCGCGACGCGGTGCGCGTGCCGGTGGTCGCGTACCAGGTGTCCGGGGAGTTCAGTCTCATCAAGGCCGCCGCCGCGCGCGGCTGGATCGACGAGCGCGCCGCGGTGCTCGAGACGCTCACCGGGATCCGCCGCGCGGGGGCGGATCTGATCATCAGCTACTTCGCACCCGAGGTGGTGCAGTGGCTGCGCGCGTGAGCGCATCGCGGGAGACGCCGGCGTTTCTCGCCGCCTGCCTGCGGCAGCCGGTCCCGTACCGGCCCATCTGGATCATGCGCCAGGCCGGGCGCTATCTGCCCGAGTACCGCGCACTGCGCGCCAAGGTCAATTTCGAGGCGCTCACACGCACGCCGGACCTCGCCGCGGAAGTGACGCTCCAGCCCCTGCGGCGCTTCGAGCTCGATGCCGCCATCCTCTTCAGCGACATCATGACGCCGCTGCAGGGCATGGGCGTGGATCTCGCCTTCGAGCCGGGCCCGGTGGTGCGCGAGCCCATCCGCACCGATGCCCAGATCGAGGCCCTCCCCGCGCTCGTGCCGCAGCGTGACGTGCCGTTCGTGCTGGAGACGATCCGGCTGGTGCGCGCAAACATGCCGCGCCTCGCGCCCCTCATCGGCTTCGCCGGCGCGCCGTTCACGCTCCTGTGCTACCTCGTGTGCGGGCGGCCATCCAAGGAGTTTGCGGCGGCGCGCACCTTCCTGTACGCGCAGCCGCACGCCGCGCAGCGCCTGCTCGAGCGGCTCGCGGACGCGATGGCGGAATATCTCGCGGCGCAGGCGCGCGCGGGGGCCCAGGCGCTGATGCTGTTCGAGTCCTGGGCGGGGCTGCTCGCCCCGAAGGAGTTCAAGCAGTTTGCGCTGCCGGCCGTGCGGCGCACGGCCGCCGCGCTGCGCCGCACGGGCGTCCCCCTCATCTACTACGTGAACCAGGGCTCGACCCTCATGCCGGCGGTGGCGCAGCTCGACGTGGACGTCATCGGCGTCGACTGGCGCTCGGGCCTGTCGGAAGCGCGCCGCGTGCTCGGGCCCGGCAAGGCGGTGCAGGGCAATCTCGATCCGGCGGCGCTGTTTGCGCCGGCCGCCGAGTTGCGCCGGCACGTGGATGCGGTGCTGGAGGAAGCGGGCGAGGCGCCCGGGCACATTTTCAACCTCGGGCACGGCATCTGGCCCGACACCGACCCCGACGCGGTTGCGCGCCTGGTGGACTACGTGCATGAGCGGCGCTAGCGATCTGGCGGCCCCCGCCACCGCGTACTTCCGCGACCTGCAGGCGCGGCTGTGTGCCGCGTTCGAGGCGTTCGAGCCGGCGAGCCGCTTCGAGCAGCGCAGCTGGACCAAGCCCGAGGGTCACCGGCTGCACGGCGGCGGGGAGTCGCGCCTGATGCGCGGCGAGGTTTTCGAGAAGGTGGGCGTCAACGTCAGCCACGTCTGGGGGGTGCTCGCGCCCGAGGCGCACGCCCAGGTGGCGGGGGCGCAGGAGTCCGAGGGCCGGTTCGTTGCCTGCGGCATCTCACTCGTGGCGCACATGGTCAACCCCTACGTGCCCGCCGTGCACCTGAACCTGCGTTACCTGTCCACCAGCCGCGCCTGGTTCGGCGGCGGCTCGGATCTCACGCCGACCTTTGCGTTCAGCGAGGACACCGAGGCGTTTCACGGCGCGCTGCGCCGCGCCTGCGACCGCTATCGGCCGGACGCGTACACTGAGTTCAAGGCATGGTGCGACCGGTACTTCTATCTGCCGCACCGCCAGGAGCCCCGCGGCGTGGGCGGGATCTTCTTCGACGATCTCGCAAGTCAGGACCCGCAGGCGGATTTTGCGTTCGTGCGCTCGGTGGGGGAGGCGCTGCGTGAGGTCTATCCGCTCATCGTCGCACGCCGCAAGGACACCCCCTTCGATGAGGCGGCGCGCGAGCGGCTGCTCCTGAAGCGCGGGCGCTACGTCGAGTTCAACCTGGTGTACGACCGCGGCACCAAGTTCGGCTTCAGCACCGACGCGGACCCGGACGCCTACCTGATGAGCTTGCCGCCGCTCGTGAGATGGTGATCCGGCGCGCGCTGGGCACGGGGCCGCAGGCCGGGCGAGCTCAGCCAGCTCACCGAGCTCGCCCACAGCAGAGCTTCCGGGTGGGCCGTGGCGCTGCGCCAGTGCTCGCCGAGGATCGCCGCGATCGCCTCGAGCGTCTCACCCGAGGGCTGCCAAAGGCGCCGCAAGCGCTTGCGACTTCCCACCGTCTCCCTCCTTGCTTCCGTTGCGTCTACTGAAGAGAGTGTTCCAGTGACGCCCGAGTTCCGCGAAAAAGTGTTGCCGATCAGCGACTTCTGCAATTTAAACGGGCGGG